>Ga0308159_1000686_pt1 | contig 68321 bp, 55 predicted proteins | sample PhyCR1_FD_201040 | JGI IMG/M metagenome (GOLD analysis project Ga0308159, IMG submission 201040) | Phyllosphere microbial communities from UC Gill Tract Community Farm, Albany, California, United States - DLSLC.R1 | ecosystem: Host-associated > Plants > Phyllosphere > Unclassified | place: USA...
GCATGGCTTCGAATGCGGTAGCAGATATCTTCGAATACGTTCAGAATAAGTTCGTAGATATTCAAGAAAACACACCTGAATTAATGCAGGATACAGAATGGCTCAAAGACAACGTAAGCTTTATCGGCGAAGTGTTAATGGGCCATTTGCGTTATGGTACACATGGTAAAAACAGCATCGAAAATTGCCATCCTTTTTTAAGGCAAAACAACTGGATGACGCGTAACCTGGTAATTGCCGGTAACTTCAACATGACCAATGTTGATGAGTTATTGGAGCAATTATATGAGTTAGGTCAGCATCCAAAAGAAAAAGCAGATACAGTAACTGTTCTGGAAAAAATAGGTCACTTCCTAGATGATGAAAATCAGGAGCTTTTCGATCAGTACAAAAAAGAAGGACACGATAATGTAGCCATTACACACAAAATTTCTGACCATTTAGATATTGCGAATATCCTTCGCCGCTCAGCCAAAACCTGGGATGGTGGTTATTCTATTTGTGGGATGGTTGGTAACGGTGATTCATTCATCATGCGCGATCCGGCAGGTATTCGTCCGGCTTACTATTATTATGATGATGAAATCGTTGTAGCAGCCTCAGAAAGACCAGCATTGCAAACTGCCTTTAATATTCAGTTTAAAGACGTGAAAGAGATTGATCCTGGGCATGCTTTGATCATTAAGAAGAACGGAGAGGTAAGCATGGAGCAGTTCCGCGAACCTACCGAAAGATTATCTTGTTCTTTCGAACGCATTTACTTTTCTAAAGGCAGTGATGTGGAGATCTATCGCGAACGTAAACAGTTAGGTCGTTTACTAAGTGAAAAAATTCTTCAGTCTGTTAATTATGATTTGAAAAATACGGTTTTTTCATTTATTCCCAATACCGCGGAAGTTGCCTTCTTCGGGATGGTAGATGGTGTGCAACAGTATGTACGGAAGCATCAAAAGGATACGCTTTTACATCGTAAAGAGCAACTAACGGATGAACAACTGGATGACTTGCTATCGATGGCGCCAAGGGTTGAAAAGTTAGCGGTTAAGGATGTGAAGTTGAGAACATTTATTACTCAGGATGCGGACCGGAGTGAGATGGTTGCCCATGTTTACGATACTACATACGGAATTATCAACAATCATAAAGATACATTAGTGGCGCTTGACGATTCTATTGTTCGTGGAACGACGCTAAAACAAAGTATCATCAAGATTGTGGATCGCTTACATCCTAAGAAGATTATTATTGTTTCTTCTGCACCACAAATTCGTTATCCTGATTGTTACGGTATTGATATGAGTAGAATGGGTCAGTTTGTGGCGTTTGATGCAGCAATACAGTTGCTTACTGAACGCGGAATGTGGCAGGTAATTGAAGATGTTTACACCAAATGTAAAGCTTCATTGTTGCTTCCAAAGGAACAAATCGTAAACCATGTGAAAGATATTTACAAACCATTTACTCCTGAAGAAATCTCAGCTAAAATTGCACAGATTATTACCCCAAAAGGAACTGTTGCAGAAGTAGAAGTGATTTATCAGAGTTTGGAAAACTTGCATGAGGCTTGTCCGAAGAATAAAGGTGATTGGTATTTCTCTGGTAATTATCCTACTCCTGGTGGAAACAAAGTGGTTAATAAAGCTTTTGTTAACTGGAAAGAAGGAAATAATCAGCGTGCATATTAAGAAAACGATATTTTAAAATATTAATCAGGAATGGCTCATATGAAAATATGGGCCTTTTTTTGTTTTGTGTTTTTGTGTTAAGGATGGTTTGCCGCGATAGTTAGCAGCTGATTGGTATGTTTCTTTCTTAAGATTGATTGAGGCTTTTTTGCGCTGCGCTGGTTTGCCTCGGCTAGCCGCCGAAGGGCTTTTACTTTTTTGCTTGATCAAAAAAGTAACAAAAAAATCAAGGCTTGGAACTGCTGTCGGATAAAATCGTTAAAGCTTTGTTTCGGCAGCACAAGCACCCGATGAAGAATCGGGAGAGGACGCGCTGCCTTGGGTTGTGAGTGTATCAGAGATTGTGGTTTAAGCTTTAAACGTTTTCTCCTTCCATTATTTTCTATGCCGGATAGCAGGGTGGCCATAGCGAGGCGGCAAAAGCAGGTTCCTCATATTAGCAAACGCTATTAGTGGCGATCGCTATATCAAGCGGTCGTCATTGAGAGGCACGAAGCAATCTCTTTTCTATTTATCACACAACCTTTTCTAACCCGCTAGCTGCGAAAAATATTTATCTACACATCTTATCCCATTAAGGAGAAAGGTACGGCCAGGCGGACAGAGATTTTTGACGCTGCGCTGGCTTGCCTCGGCTAGCCGCCGAAGGGCTATCTTCTTTTTCTTGGCAAAAAGAAGCAAACCGAGCTTTTCTGCGAGCTCATGAATGCCGATAAAAACATAAACAAATTATGAATAAACCCAAGGCTTGGAACTGCTGTCGGATAAAATCGTTAAAGCTTCATTTCGGCAGCACAAGCACCCGATGAAGAATCGGGAGAGGACGCGCTGCCTTGGGTAGTGGTAGTTTGAAAGACTGTGATCGAAGCTTTAAACGTTTTCTCCTTCCATCATTTCCTAGGCCGGATGCAGGGTGGTGATAGCGAGGCGGCAAAAGCAGGTTCATCATTTTAGCAAACGCTATTAGTTGCGATCGCTATATCAAGCGGTCGTCATTGCGAGGCACGAAGCAATCTCTTTTCTATTTATCACACAACCTTTTCTAATCCGCTAGCTGCGAAAAATATTTATTTACACATCTTTTCCCATTAAGAGAAAGGTACAGCCAGGCGGATAGAGATTTTTGCGCTGCGCTGGCTTGCCTCGGCCGGCCGCCGAAGGGCTTTTACTTTTTTGCTTGATCAAAAAAGTAACAAAAAAATCAAGGCTTGGAACTGCTGTCGGATAAAATCGTTAAAGCTTTGTTTCGGCAGCACAAGCACCCGATGAAAAATCGGGAGAGGACGCGCTGCCTTGGGTAGTGGTAGTTTGAAAGATTGTGATCCAAGCTTTAAACGTTTTCTCCTTCCATCATTTCCTAGGCCGGATAGCAGGGTGGTGATAGCGAGGCGGCCATAGTAGAGTGTCTATCGCTAGAGCGGTTGCGATTCCCCTCCATTGGAGGGGTGCCCAAAGGGAGGGGTGGTTTTTGAACTGGCATGGTCTAACGTTTAGTGACTCTTTAGACAACATTATTATGCGTCAATGTGCGCCTTGCCTCGGCTAGTGGCCGAAGGTCTTTTACCTTCTTCTTGATGAAAAGTAGCCAAAACCGGGCTTTTCTGCGAGCTCATTCATGCCATTAAAAACATAAACAACTTATGAATACCTCAAGGCTTGGAACTGATTTCGTGTAAAATCGTTAAAGCTTTGTTTCGGCAGCACAAGCACCCGATGAAGAATCGGGAGAGGACGCGCTGCCTTGGGTAGTGGTGGTTTGAAAGATTGTGGTTTAGCTTTAAACGTTTTCTCCTTCCATCATTTCCTAGGCCGGATAGCAGGGTGGTGATAGCAAGGCGGCAAAAGCAGGTTCATCATTTTAGCAAACGCTATTAGTGGCGATCACTATATTAAGCGGTCGTCGTTGCGAGGCACGAAGCAATCTCTTTTCTATTTATCACACAACTTTATCACACAACCTTTTCTAACCCGCTAGCTGCGAAAAATATTTATTTACACATCTTTTCCCATTAAGGAGAAAGGTACAGCCAGGCGGATAGAGATTTTTGACGCTGTGCTGGCTTGCCTCGGCTAGCCGCCGAAGGGCTTTTACTTTTTTGCTTGATCAAAAAAGTAACAAAAAAATCAAGGCTTGGAACTGATATCGGATAAAATCGTTAAAGCTTCATTTCGGCAGCACAAGCACCCGATGAAGAATCGGGAGAGGAAGCGCTGCCTGGGGTAGTGGTAGTTTGAAAGATTGTGGTAGAAGCTTTAAACGTTTTCTCCTTCCACTATTTTCTAGGCCGCATGCAGGGTGGCGAAAAAAAAACGAAAAACGATCGACGAACAACTATTTAAAACCAACTAAGCATAAAATTGAACGTAAGTCTTATACATCAGCCAGACCGCGAAGAAGATGATAATCACCCCTGCAATCTTGTTCAGTTTCTTGAGTGCATCTTCTTTTATTTTGTAGCGAAGCTTGCTGGAGTAGAAACTTTTAGTGGCATCAATGCTCAATTGTGTAACCATTGCGATAAATAAGCATACCAGTTTCTCATTTAGCATGTTGTTTAGCTTTACAGAGATGATCCCACTTACGATAATCCAGAACATTAATGTAGACGGAGTGAGGATGCACATTAAAAACCCTTTCAGCACATAGCTTCTTTTACTCACTTTCTGCAAAGTGGCACTATCATACTGAACAGATATTTTTGAAACTAAATAGTAGATCCCCACGGCTAGTAAAAATACACCACCTATAGCGCCCACATACTTATCGAAACTGGCTTTATAATCAACAAACTGACTGCCAAAAACAACCAGTGCAATTAATATGATATCACTAATTATAACCCCAATAGCTAAAGAAAACCCTGCCATAAAGCCTCTTTCTATACTGGTTTTAATCATTGCAAAGAATACCGGACCTGTTAAAAACGACGAAATAATCCCTGCCCCAATACCTAATAATATGGCTTCAAACATGTATTGTATTGTTTATAATATGCGAATATGCAACTTTATACCTAAACATATAACATTTATTTTTGTTAGCACGGGTGTGTAAAAAACCAGTTTTTTAATTTTTTTTTATTTATGTTTATCCACACTAAAACTAAAAACACTTAAAAACGAAATGTCAAAAGAAACAACAAAAAATTATGGTACAGCGCTATATACGATTATCACTGTATTCTTTTTTTGGGGCTTTGTTGCTGCATCAAACGGCATATTTATTCCCTTTTGTAAAACACATTTTAAATTAACGCAATTTGAATCTCAACTCATCGATTTCACCTTTTATGGTGGGTATTTTATTGGCTCCTTAATCCTTTATTTTGCCTCGCAAGCCACAAAAGTAGATATCCTAAATAAAATAGGGTATAAAAAAGGTATCATTGCAGGACTAATAATTTCAGCAGGAGGTGCCTTATTAATGGTTCCTGCCGTTCATTCAGGCTCGTTCCTGTTTATTTTGTTTGCATTCTTTGTAATTGCATTAGGCTTTTCGTTACAACAAACTGCGGCAAATCCATTTGTAGTTGCATTGGGCCCACCCGAAAGTGGCGCACATCGTTTAAACCTTGCAGGTGGTATTAATAATTTCGGCGGCCTAATGGGACCAGTTATCGTGAGTGTTGTGCTTTTTGGTACCGCCAATGATGCAGTTGCTAAAGCGGTAGAAATTTCCTCCATTAATAACCTTTACTACATACTGTCAGGATTATTCGTAGCAGTTGCCATTTTCTTTGCGGTTTCAAAACTTCCTGATGTTACCAGTACGGAGAAAATTGAGGCCAGTAGCAAACCAACCGGTCCATTGGTTGTAATGATTTTAGGCTTCCTGATGGTCGCAGCAGCTAGTCCTTTAGCTAACCTCACTGGTATAAGTGCCTCCATTTTTGTTTATTCATCTTTGGTGATTATCCTAGGCGCTTTATCTTATGGTTATTTCACTAAAAAAGATAATGCAGCAAGTTGGGGTGCCATGCAGTATCCACAGTTGGTTTTAGGTATGCTTGCCATTTTCATGTATGTAGGTACAGAAGTAACCATTCAAAGTAACCTTGGCGCATTGCTTAAACTTCCCGATTTTGGTGGATTAACTGATGCTGATATTAAACCATACATCTCTTTATACTGGGGAAGTATGATGATTGGAAGATGGGCTGGGGCCGTGAGTGCATTTAACCTAAGTAAAACAACAAAAACGATTTTAACGGTTATTGTTCCATTCTTAGCTTTTGGAATCATTTTAGGAGTAAACCATGCAACGGGTACTGATGTAGGTAATCTATATGTGTACGCTGTGTGCGTTGCCGTGATGGTTGCCGCTGTATTTATCGGACAGGAGAAGCCAGCTAAAACACTTGCTATTTTCGGCACTTTAGGAGCACTATCCATGATTGTTGGATTAATGACAACTGGTCACGTTGCTATTTTTGCTTTTGTAAGTGGCGGACTGTGTTGTTCAATTATGTGGCCATCGATCTTTTCTTTATCCATTACTGGTCTGGGAAAATATACTTCGCAAGGCTCGTCATTCTTAATTATGATGATCTTAGGTGGATCTATTATTCCTCCGATTCAGGGAGAGCTTGCCGATAGCGCCGGAATTCACAATTCATACATTATCCCGGTTCTCGGCTTTGCCTACTTAGTTTTCTTTGCCTGGAAAGTAAGCGGTGAATTAAAGAAACAAGGAATTGACGTAGAAAATATCACTGCTGAAGGCGGACATTAACATTAATTGAAGTAATTTTACGGCCACAGCGGGTAATTCGCTGTGGCTTTTTTATTGATAGCAAATGACTGATAAATTAAGTTTTGATACTATATTCATGAATCTGGCCACCGATTTGTCTGCGCGATCACACTGCGTGCGTGCACATGTAGGTGCGGTGTTAACCAAGGATACGCGGATTATTTCAATCGGATATAATGGTCCTCCTGCAGGAACACATAATTGTGATGAAGAGTGGCCTGAACATGGTTGCGCACGGGATAGTAAGGGAAGTTGTTCGCTTGCACTGCATGCAGAAGAAAATGCAATCCTTTATGCCTCAAAAAATGGTTCTAAGATAGAAGGGTGTACCTTGTATACCACATTATCTCCGTGTATTGCCTGCGCAAGGCTTATTTTATCATCAGGTATTAAGTTAGTTTATTATTCAAAATCTTATGCCGCTTATAAAGGTTTGCCTAGTGATGAAGGTGTTGATTTTTTGAGGAAATTTGGGGTAGAGGTGAAGTTGTTTGTTTCCTAAGTAATCTTGACAACTTTTAATTCTATTTATGGCGTCACCAGGAAAAGCACAGGTAATTTTTGAAGACGACTTTTCTATAATTGCTGAAGAGCTTCAAGGCCTATCCTATTTGTTAGAGATGCAATCTTTTATGGTCAGTAAGAGATCCAGATAAACTCTCTGAAAAAGTCTTATCCGTTATCAGAACCAAGATAATACGATTCTTATTAGTGTAGTCACCATTTGGGAAATATCGCTAAATATATACTTTAGAAAAACTAAATTTTATTGGTTTGGAACCTGATGACTTAGTTCGTAATGCAAATGGAATGGGATTTGAAATAATTCCGCTTATGCCAGAATGAGCAGCAGGTAGTTATAAATTAAGTGCAAATTGGCATAAAGATCCTTTTGATCGGATGCTGATCTGGCCGGCAATTCGAAATAATTTAACAATGATTAGTCAGGATGAAATATTATAAAATATCAATCAGGCGGTTTAAAAATCATTTGGTAGAAAATCTTTAAAATCTCAAATCTCCTTCACAAATCTCGTATCTAATTGGTAACTTTGCGGATGCTAGAAAAAATCATTATTGTCGATTTTGGTTCGCAGTTTACACAACTCATCGCCCGTCGAGTTCGCGAACTAAATATTTACTGTGAAATATATCCATTCAATAATCTTCCTGAGATTACCGAAGATGTAAAAGGTGTTATCTTTTCAGGTAGCCCATACTCTGTTCGTCAGGATGATGCGCCTCAAATAGACTTATCAAACTACCATACCAAATATCCTTTATTGGCCGTTTGTTATGGTGCTCAATATATTGCCCAACAATCTGGTGGCGATGTGCAGCCCTCTTCTTCCCGTGAGTATGGCCGTGCAAACTTAAGTTTCGTTAACCAGGAGAATAAATTATTTAAAGGAATTAATATCGATTCTCAGGTTTGGATGAGTCATGGTGATACCATCACCAGCATTCCTGATAATTTCGAATTAATTGCCAGTACAGACAGCGTTCGGGTTGCAGCTTACCATGTAAAAGATTCAAATACTTATGCGATCCAGTTTCACCCGGAAGTAACACATAGTATTGATGGAAAAGTTCTTTTAGAAAACTTCCTGGTTGATATCTGTGGTTGTAGCCAGGATTGGACTTCAACAGCTTTCGTTGATACCACAATTGCCGACATTAAAGCCACCGTAGGTAATGATAAAGTTGTTTTAGCACTTTCCGGTGGCGTAGACAGTAGTGTTGCTGCTGTTCTGTTGCACAAGGCTATTGGAACAAACCTGCATTGCATTTTTGTAGATAACGGTTTATTGCGCAAAAACGAATATGAAAGTGTGCTGGAGCAGTATAAAGATTTCGGCCTGAATATTAAAGGTGTAGATGCTAAAGATAAGTTCTTAGGTCAATTGGCTGGGGTAGAAGATCCGGAGCAGAAGCGTAAAATTATTGGACGTGTATTTATCGAGGTATTTGATGAAGAATCGCACTTAATCCAGGATGTAAAATGGTTGGCTCAGGGAACAATTTATCCTGATATCATCGAATCTGTATCTGTAAATGGCCCCTCGGCTACTATTAAATCGCACCACAATGTTGGTGGTTTACCTGATTTCATGAAGCTTAAAGTTGTAGAGCCGCTTAAAACCTTGTTTAAAGATGAGGTAAGAAGAGTGGGTAAAGCTTTAGGTTTGGAAACTTTTATTTTAGGCCGTCACCCGTTCCCGGGACCAGGTTTAGGTATCCGGATTATTGGCGAAGTTACGCCTGAGAAAGTAGCGATTCTACAAGATGCAGATAAAATTTATATCGATAACCTAAAAGAAGCAGGTCTTTATGATCAGGTTTGGCAAGCCGGTGCTATCTTCTTACCAGTACGATCTGTAGGGGTAATGGGTGATGAGCGTACTTATGAAAACGTAATTGCCTTGAGGGCTGTGGAGTCACTTGATGGTATGACTGCAGATTGGTGCCATTTGCCTTATCCTGTACTGGCAAAAATTTCTAATGAAATTATTAATAAAGTTAAAGGAATTAACAGGGTTGTTTATGATATCAGTTCAAAACCACCTGCAACCATTGAGTGGGAATAACCTGACTTCAGGAGATAATATTTTAGCAATTTGGCTGTTTTCTTAAGCTGAAAAATATATGATTATGCTGGCAGATTAAACATTTGCCAGCATATTTTGTTAAAAATACACATATGAATTTAAAAAGTAATTATTGGTGTCTGGTGATTCTAATACTGGTTTTAGGTGCTTGTTCACCCAAAGTTAGAACCACTAAAAAAGATACCTCCACCACACCGGAAAAAGAGAAGCCTGCTGATAAGAAAACTACAAAGAAATTTTCTCAGGCCAATGTATCTCTTTTGGTTCCTTTCCGTCTGGACGAGCTCAAACTGAAAACAGCAACCAAATCTGATATTGAGAAGTTTGCCATGCCAATAGACTTTTATCAGGGGTTTAAATTGGGAATAGATTCTGCAGCTTCATCAGGTCTGAACTTTAAGCTAAACATTTTTGATACCCAGGATGATAATGCCCACATTTCGCTGCTCTATAACAATGAACGTTTTCAGCAGAGCAATTTAATTATCGGGCCTGTTTTTCCAGATGGGTTAAAGTATATCTCGAATTATTCTAAGGCACATGATGCCACTATTGTATCGCCACTGGCGGCCTCTAATCCAACAGAATTTAATAATCCTAATTTAGTTTCCATCGTTAATAATATTCAATTGCATGGAGAGCGAATTGCTACTTACATCACCAAAAATTTCAATCCTGCTAATACGATAGTTGTTATTATCAATCCGAAAAAGACCGAAGATGAGGCTTTTGCTTCACCAATAAGATCTTATTTAAATGCTAATGGAAAATTTCTGGTTCAGGAATATGCATCAGCATTTTCTTTTGAAAAGAAAATGCAAAAAGGGAAGCAATATGCAGTTGTGATATCTTCTTCAGACCGTACTTTTGTTTTACCAACAATTGAGAAATTATATAAACTAAAGAATTTGCCTTCAGGCGGTTACGCAATAAACTTATTCGGACATCCAAATTGGGTAAAACAAAACTATCCTACCGACAAGGTTCAGGCCCTTAATACAATTATAAGTTCTTCTTACAAGATCGATTACAAGAATCCAGCGGTAATTGGTTTCATTAAGAAATACCGATATAAGTATGGATTTGAGCCAGGCGAATATGCCTTTAAAGGTTTCGACGTTGGTTATTATTTTGGAAAGTTGTTGAGTAACCATGGAGCGGAATATCGTGAATACCTGACTAAAGAGAAATATAAAGGACTGCACAATACATTTTCCTTTATTCACGACGACAAATTAGGTTACATTAACACCAGTTTAATGCTGCTGAAATACAAAAACTTTGCACTAGAGATTGTAAACTAATCTATCCTTATTTATGAAAGCCATCCACCAGCTGCGCGCCTTTGAGCAAATTTTAACAAGTTATGATGGAACGCTACCGCTACATCGGTTTTTGCCAGCGTATTTTAAACAGCACAAGCAAATGGGGTCGTCTGACAGGCGGTGGGCAACCCGTCACATTTACAGCTTTTATAGATTAGGTAAAGCACTAAATACCCTTAGTAATGAGGAACGTTTAAGCATAGCTGACTTTCTTTGTCACGAAACATTAAGCCCGATTGTGGCAGAAAAGTTTCCGGAATGGACCAGTTTGACCGTTCAGCCATTAAAGGATAAATTGGATGTAGTAAAAACGGCCTATCCAGATTTTAACCTGGAAGAAGTATATCCTTTTCATTCACATTTGTCTGAAGGTATTGATCAAAATGAATTTTTTATCTCTTTCTTTAAGCAGCCGGATTTATTTATTCGCATCGACGCTCAAGATCAATCAGCATTTATAGATAAGATTCAATCTGCAGAAATCAATGCCCGGGCGATTACCGATACTGCTTTGGCGATACCAAACGGAACGAAGCTGGAAACGGTGCTGAAAGAAGGAAGTTACCAGGTGCAGGATTTGTCTTCGCAGTATACTGGCAATTACTTTAAACCAAATAAATGGGATAAATGGTGGGATTGTTGCGCCGCATCTGGCGGGAAAAGTTTGCTTCTGCATAGTTTGGAGCCTGTGATAGAATTGTTGGTGAGTGACCTGCGTGAAAGTGTTTTGCAGAATCTTGATGAACGTTTTCGCCTTGCCGGAATTAAGAAATACCATAAAAAAGAACTCGACCTTTTAAAGAATAATGATCAGGTACTGCATCACTATCAGTTTGACGGGATTATTTTAGATGCACCTTGTACCGGTTCAGGAACCTGGGGCAGAACGCCAGAATCGCTTTCATTCTTTAGTGAACAGAAGATTGATTTTTTCTCTACGATACAAAAATCAATCGCTCAAAATGTGATTAAATACCTCAAGCCAGGAAAGCCTTTAATCTATGTTACCTGTTCGGCTTTCGCTAAAGAGAATGAAGAAGTAGTTGCTCATTTGACGAGTACAATGCCACTCGAGCTTGAGAAAATGGAAGTAATTAAGGGATATGAAGATCACGCAGATACCATGTTTGTTGCGCGATTGATTAAGAAGGGCTAGAAATTACTAAAGTTAAGGGTTTAGGGAGTTAAGGGTATATAACTTTCCCTTAAGAATGTATTTTAGTGCAATATAGATCTAACAACGGCAGCTCTCAAAAATATGTTAAGCCTGCTCGAGCCATAACCTGACTCTTCTCCTCACGTATTTCGCCGTTTCTATCAATATCGCAATCGCCCCAATGATTAGGGTGTATTCTTCGAAGCTGTTCATCTTTGGCTAGATTTATTCTTTGACGCCTATCCGCCCTGATTGTTACTTAAATGGGCTTGAAAACATGCAGTCTATGATTTGACTTGTGGCCTGCTACAATCCTGTGTTATTTCTAAACAGCTTAATTGCGATGGCCAGCAAGATTACTCCGAATGCTTTACGCAATATGTTCAGGCCGGTTTTACCAAAAAGTCTTTCCAGCCTTTCCGTGTTTTTTAATACAAAATAAACGAAAAGCATATTGAGGATAATGCCCACTAAAATATTTTGAGTTTGGTACTCTGTTTTGAGGGAAAGGAGTGTGGTCATGGTTCCAGCGCCAGCAATTAGCGGAAAAGCCAGTGGAACAATTGAAACTGTTTCGGGGGCTTCCTCTTTAAATATGGTTAAACCCAAAACCATTTCCATTGCAATGCAGAAAATTACGATTGAACCTGCGATTGCAAAAGATTCTACATCTAAGCCGATTACCTTTAATAACGATTCGCCGAGAAAAAGAAATAAAATCATCAATCCGGTAGCTACAATTGCTGCCTTTTCTGACTCAATATGACCAGCTTTTTTTCTCAACTGAATCACCACAGGGATAGAACCCAGAATGTCTATGATGGCGAAAATTACCATCGTAGTGGTTAGAATCTGATTTACATCGAATCTCAAAAAATCAAGTTTCATATCGGCACATTTTTGTTAAAGGTAGCGCAATTTGTGCTAAAACTTCATTTACATGGATTTTTATTAGAAGTAAAACTGAGTACGTAAGGTGAAGACATTGTCTTTCCGATCATTCTCATATCCTTCAATGTCTGTCGATTCGTTTTTAATCATATCATAGTAAATTACGGCTTTAAAATGCGTATTAAAATGATGTAAAAAGCCAAAGCCAAAGGTGTCGAAACGAACGTCTGCAGATGATAGTCCTTGGTTAACGTTAATCGTTTTCCCTTTTACTTTGGTATTGGGATCATAGTAATCGTATTTAAGAATCAGCTGATTATCTGTACTATTCAAAGTTTGTACCAACGTAAGGTAGGCACCACTAAAGTTTCTGGTATAATACGGAAGAGGTATTGATTTGCTATCAACGGGGTAGGAGCCTGGAGTGGCAGAAGTGCTTAGAGTCGCTGTTTGAAGGCCGGAGATTACCTCGGCTCTTAATTCAGACTTCCAGCTTTTTGAAGTGGTTGCAAACTGAACATCTGCCCCATAATATCTTCTCGGCGCTACCGCATTAATGGTGTTGGCCGATGAATCTTTTACCATTTGCCATACCTGGTTTCTTTGTTCCATCTTATAACTTACCGGCAAACGGTGGTTTAATCCACCTTGCAAGGTACTGATTCCTCCTGCAACTGATATTGGAATGCTTTTAATAACATAGGGCTTATGACTTAGTCTAAAAATAAAATCCTTGCTGTTGTCAAACTCTGCGGTACCGGCTAAACCCTGTCCGTTATAAATTCCGGCATCGAAAACAATATTTTTAAGTTTGGCATCTTTCCAACGGGGATTGAACGTGAATGTAACGCCTAAATCGCGTTCTGTCCTCATTAATATCTGTGACATTCGGCCACGCTCAGGCGCTTCCCTTCCGGCTGAAGATAATTGTAATTCATTTCCAAAAGGGCGGCCGGATAAACCTAATGTTACATATAGTAATTTCCATTTGTTTTCATAATAACGGCCCCAGAAATCCCTCACATTTACACCTTGTTCGGTTCCGTCAAACTGGAGCACGAAGTAAGTTGAGGGATTATTCTTCTCATCTAACAGCATATAATCGGCACGTAATCTTCCTCTTCTTAAGCGAAAGCGATTATTGGTGTATTCTCCAAAGTTCCCGCCCTGATATTCTGCTAATGTACCATTTGACTGTGCAACCTGATATTGTGGTTGCAAATAACCACTAAAAGATAGTGAGCCGTATTTTTTTGAAATAATGAGTAAATGGTTTACGGTTGTAGAATCCATTATATCATTAATGGTACGTTGGGCAAAGGTTTGATAGGAGATGAACAATAGAAATGCAATAGCTGCAATACGTTTGGGTTGAAGTGGCACCATTTATAAGTATCTGTTTTTGCAAAGTTAATTTTATTAACAATTATTTAACATAAAAAAAGCCCCGATTGAGGTCGGGGCTTAAAATTTTTAATTTGTTTGATCTACAATTGTGGTTTTGGAGGATCAACTGGTGGTACAACTTTTCCTTTATTCCTTAATACTGAATTTTTCTTTCCGTAGAAGAAGTAAATTGCTGTTCCTAAAGCCATCCAGATTGCTAACCTAATCCAAGCCTCAAGCGGCAGTGATGACATCAGGTAAACGCAAACAATTACACCCATAATTGGAACAAATGGAACCAATGGCGTTCTGAAAGGACGAGGCCTGTCTGGATCTGTTTTACGTAGTAACAATACACCGATACAAACCAGAGAGAATGCGAATAGTGTACCAATTGATACCATGTGACCTAAATCTGTTACCGGAACAAAACCCGCAAATATGCTTACGAAAACCATAAAGAAAAGGTTGGTTTTGAATGGCGTTCTAAATTTAGAGTGGATATTACTGAAGAATTTAGGTAACAAGCCGTCTTTAGACATGGTATAGAATACCCTCGACTGGCCCATTAACATTACTAATATTACGGATGTATAACCTGCTAAAATGGCAATGATTAAACCCATTTGTAACCAGCCGTATCCTGTTACTTTAAATGCAGTTGCTGCTGGAGAGGCATCACCTTTAAAAATGCTGTAAGGCACCAGACCTGTCATCACGTGCGCAAATAAAACATATAGGATGGTACATACAACTAAAGAGCCTAAGATACCAATCGGCATACCTTTCTGTGGGTTTTTAGCTTCCTGTGCAGCTGTTGAAACCGCATCAAAACCAATAAAAGCGAAGAATACCAATGCTGCACCTGCAGCGATACCAGAGATACCGAATTCGCCTTTAACACCAGTGTTTTCCGGGATGTAAGGCGTATGGTTTGCCGGGTTAATAAATTTCCAGCCAAGTGCGATAAACACGATTACCACCGTAACTTTTACAATAACTAAAACATTGTTCAGACTTGCAGATTCTTTGGTACCACGGATCAGCATCAGTGAAAGCAGGGAAACGATTACAACTGCCGGAAAGTTTATTCCTCCGCCATCAACTTCTGCAAATGATTTGGTGAGGTATAGTGGCATTTCCAGGCCAAACTCATGGAGTAATTTATTGAAATAACCAGACCATGAAACACCTACTGTGGCGGCGCCTAATGCATATTCTAATACTAAATCCCATCCAATAACCCATGCCATAAATTCGCCCATGGTAGCGTAAGAATAAGTGTATGCACTACCTGCTACCGGAATCATGGAAGCAAATTCGGCATAGCATAATCCTGCAAATGCGCAACCTACCGCAGCAAGTACAAATGATAATGTTACAGCAGGACCTGCGTGGTCAGCTGCGGCGATACCTGTTAAAGAGAATAAACCTGCCCCAATAATGGCTCCGATACCCAGTGCAACGAGACTTGTACTGCTCAGTGTCCGTTTGAGTGTGCCCTCACCACTTTCAGCAGATTCTGCTATAAGCACATCAATAGGCTTTTTTAGATTCATAAGTTGTTTAGTCTTGTGTTTGTTGATTTTTATGATAATAAGCGGTAAACCTAAATAAAAATTAGCAAAAAGTAAAAGGGATTGTATTAAAATCCCTTTTACCAGTAAATTATATCTATGTTTTTACAGTTAATTACCTGTGGTGTGTGTGGTATTTGTTAAAGTATTCGTAATTGTGTCGCTCAGGCCGCCTGTTTTCTGCTGAATACCGATTTCCTTGCGAACTTCTACCCGATGATCACTTGTAGTTGCCTTTACGGCGATATATGGTGCAATAACAAGGGATACAATCGACATTAATTTGATTAAAATATTCATTGACGGGCCTGAAGTGTCTTTAAAAGGATCGCCTACAGTATCTCCCGTTACAGAAGCTTTGTGTGGTTCTGATTTTTTATAAAACATTTCTCCATTGATCATCACACCTTGTTCGAAAGATTTTTTGGCATTGTCCCAGGCCCCCCCGGCGTTGCTTTGAAAAATACCCATTAATACGCCGGTTACCGTAACACCGGCAAGTAATCCGCCCAGAACCTCCGGACCAAAAGTGAACCCAACTATAATCGGAGAGATTAATGCGATTGCACCCGGCATCATCATTTCACGGATAGACGCTTTTGTAGAGATGGCGACACATTTATCATATTCCGGCTTCGCTTTATATTCCATAATACCCGGAATTTCTCTAAACTGCCTCCGCACTTCCTGCACCATATCCATCGCAGCTTTCCCTACTGCCTGAATGCAAAGCGCAGAGAAAATAAATGGAATCATTCCGCCCACAAATAAACCGGCTAAAACCGGCGCTTTATAAATATCAATGGCGGTAATTCCGGCGATGCCCACAAAAGCTGCAAACAGGGCTAATGATGTTAAAGCTGCGGATGCGATGGCAAAGCCCTTTCCTGTAGCAGCAGTAGTATTTCCTACGGCATCAAGATTATCGGTGCGTTCTCTCACTTCCGGTGGCAACTGACTCATTTCAGCAATTCCACCGGCATTATCTGCAATAGGACCAAAAGCATCAATGGCCAGCTGCATGGCTGTTGTGGCCATCATCCCTGCCGCCGCGATCGCCACCCCATATAAGCCAGCGAAATGATAGGAAGCCATAATCCCTCCGGCTAGAACTAAAATCGGAATAACAGTTGATTTCATTCCTACGGATAAACCGGCGATAATATTGGTGGCATGCCCGGTGGATGACTGCTGAATAATAGAGTTTACAGGTCCTTTACCCATGGCCGTGAAGTATTCAGTTACCACACTCATGATGGTGCCTACAACCAGGCCAACAATAATGGCGTAAAAAACATCAATGCTGGTGAACGCATAGCCACGAAGACTTAACGTTTCCGGTAACATCCATTTCACAATAAAGAAAGAGGCAATCGCAGTAATGATGATCGATGACCAGTTGCCAAGATTGAGTGCGGTTTGCACGTTTGATTTGTCATCTTTGATAGTTACAAACCAGGTTCCGATGATGGAAAATATAATACCTAAGCCACAGATCACCATTGGAAGCAGAATAGGAGACATCCCTCCAAATTTATCTGTAACCGTGATTTCTTGCCCTAAAACCATTGTTGCCAGAATGGTAGCTACATAAGAGCCAAAAAGGTCGGCGCCCATTCCGGCTACATCACCTACATTGTCTCCCACATTATCTGCTATTGTTGCCGGGTTCCGAACATCATCCTCCGGAATTCCTGCTTCAACTTTACCAACTAAATCTGCGCCTACATCTGCTGCTTTGGTGTAGATTCCTCCGCCAACACGGGCAAATAGTGCAATAGATTCGGCACCTAAAGAAAATCCGGTTAATACTTCAATCGCAGTTCTCATCTCTACACTATTTGCATTCGTAACATGAAATATTTGTAAGAAAACGATGAATAGTCCGCCAAGACCTAAAACGGCTAATCCTGCTACCCCAAGTCCCATTACGGTGCCGCCGGTAAATGAAACTTTAAGGGCCTGTTTTAAGCTTGTTCTTGCTGCCTGCGTGGTTCTTACATTTGCTTTGGTTGCCGATTTCATTCCAATGTATCCGGCAGTTGCTGAAAATACAGCACCAATAATAAAAGAAATCGAAATAATCCAGCTCGAATGCATCGGAATACCATTAATTTCGGTAATGGTTCCGGAATAAGCTAAAAGCGCCGCTGTAAAAACAGCAAAGATACTCAGCACCCGCCACTCGGCTTTGAGAAACGCCATCGCACCATCGGCAATATAACCGGCGAGCTCCTGCATGTTTTTATCGCCCGCATCCTGTTTGTTCACCCAGGCGCTTTTAATCATCATCACGATTATACCAACGAGGCCCAGCAGTGGAATACTGTAAATTAAGTTGTCTTGTAAAAATTCCATAGTTAATTATTTGGTTAGTGGTTCATATTGATCAGTTTAGTTACGCTATGCTCATATTTAGCAGAACACTGATTTAAGAGATTTGGTTATTCATTAGCAATATAATAATTTTTATCCTATTGAAATAATTACAACCTAAGAGGGCGGTTTATCTTTTTTTATAAATAAATTAGCCACCAACTAAGGATAAACCAAACTAGATAAATGGAAAAATTACAGGAAGAAGGGACTTCTAAAAGAAAGCTAGGTCTTTTCGATGCTGCGATGCTCGTAATGGGGTCGATGATTGGAAGCGGAATTTTTATTGTGAGTGCCGATATTATGAGGAATTTAGGTTCCGGATACTGGCTGATTGTAGTTTGGTTGATTACCGGGGTAATGACGGTTGCCGCTGCAATTTCTTATGGTGAGCTATCATCAATGTTCCCTAAAGCGGGTGGACAATATACTTACCTGAAAGAAATTTTCGGTAAAATGATGGGTTTCCTTTATGGCTGGGGATTGTTTACTGTTATTCAAACCGGTACAATTGCGGCGGTTGCAGTTGCCTTTGGCAAATTTACAGCTTATCTCATTCCGGCTTTAAATGATGCTGCGCCCATTTTTCAAAGTGGCGGCTATAAAATAACCTGGATCCAGATTCTGGCAATTGGCGTCATTCTGTTACTTACCTATATTAATACGAAAGGTGTTGAAAGTGGAAAAATACTCCAGAATATTTTCACTGGTTCGAAGATTATCGCCTTAATAGGATTAATTATTTTAGGCTTTTTATTGGTTAAGAACAGTTTTTGGACTGGAAATATGGGGTTCGGATGGGATGCATTCAATAACCTCAAAACAGATTCGAGTGGCAATTTACTCAAGTCCGGATGGGAGTCTATCTCCGGAATGACTATTATGGGCGGAATTGCTGCTGCGATGGTAGGATCAGTTTTCTCGAGCGTAGCCTGGGAGAACGTAACTTTTGTTTCTGGAGAAATCGAAAACCCAAAGAAGAATGTCGTACGATCGATGGTATTGGGTACATCGGCGGTGATGATACTTTATTTATTGGTTAATTTTATCTACCTCAATACCTTAAACCGGGATAGTATTGCATTTGCCGTGAATGACCGGGTTGCTGTAACGGCTTCCGAGCAAATTTTCGGGAGTGGAATAGGCACTATTATAATGGCTGTATTGGTGATGATTTCTACTTTTGGCTGTGTAAATGGAATCGTGCTGGCAGGAGCGCGGGTGTTTCAAACCATGGCACAGGATGGGATGTTTTTTAAAGCTGCCCTTAAGAATAATAAAAATGGTGTGCCCGAGAAGTCGCTCTGGATGCAAGGGATATGGGCTTCTGTTTTGTGTTTAAGTGGCCAATACGGTAATCTGCTGGATATGATTTCATTTGTAATTGTGCTGTTCTACATGATCACCGTTTTTGGCGTAATTTATTTAAGGTTGAAGAAGCCAAACCTGGAAAGACCTTACAAAACCTGGCTGTATCCGCTTACGCCAGTTATTTACCTGATAATAGGTGCAGCATTTTGTATTTTACTGCTCATTTATAAACAACAATATACCTGGCCTGGTCTTATCATCGTATTATTAGGCGTACCCGTTTATTTCTTTATCAATAAAAAAGACGCTTAGCCCCTAAACTATATTAAAGTTAAAAGAACAGGTGGCAGACTAAAGCTAACCTGTTTTTTTTGTCATTTATTTTAGAGTTATTATGAAGCGTTTGAATGGTATAAATATATCATTTAGACTACATTTATATTTGATTTTGTTTCGCTTAAGTATACGGTCTAACTACATGTTTGTAGTTATAGTTATTTGTGTGGAGTAATTTATCCACATTTTACAAGCTCGAAATATCCTTCAAATGCGCATTGCAAGGTGTTCCTGGCCTATTATGTCTCCTTTTTTTAGAATTGGTTATTCTTTAATCATCTGATAAACATCATTTTGGCTTGATATTTGGATTTATGTCACCCGGTAGCCAGCTACATTAACCAAATTGTTAACCTCCAAACCTAAGCAACATGGCTTTCATAGCTAGACTAACTTTGTCTTACATACCCGATGATCTATTCCATCGCTTTTTTACCCTCCACCGGGGTATAGATAATATCAGACATCGTCTTTTAACATTTATATTTTTTTCGGTTTACGCAAAGATCCAATCTGCATCTTATACCTGATTGATTTCGGTCGCATTGTAATCCGGTACCAAAAACTCATTTCAGGTTTTGCAGCGCCGGACTTGTATCTTTTATTGATGTAAAGCGTGTTTTTAGATAATTTAACTTTAGTAAAAATGGTTTGTTCGTATTTAAGATTTAAAGTATTTCCGTTAGTGATTTTTATGGCTTTGCTTTGTTTTTTTTATAGTTGTAATAGAGAACCTCAAAAAAATGAGCGTAAGCATCAAGCTGCGGATCTGCAGGAAATCAAAGATTCACAAGTTTTTCTCACTTACGTAGATTCCGTTGCTCATTTTCCATTGGCGAAATTCAGTGAAGCCAATCTTAACGCTTTGAATCACAAATTTTCTGATCACCTTCCGTTAATAATGCATCACCCATCGAAAGCGGATGATGGAAAAAATATCGTGATTCAGCTTTATCACAATAATGGCGCAACTGATACCATTAAGGCAGGTGCTATTTTTCTGGTACCTAAAAGTATTTCAGATTCGCTTATCGTCGAAGATTTTACCCGCTATTTTGGAAAGCTAAAAACGGAGAAGCCATTAATAGGGATAACTGCACAGCCTCTTCCTGTAATGCTGGATTTATTTCCGGGTACTTCACTGAAATTGACTTTTAGCGATAATAAAGACATAGCCAAAGCTAAGGTGGTCACTGTCGAAGTTTTGAAGTTTAGATAATCAACCAAAATGAAAACGCTTTTAAAAATAGAGAGCTTGATGCTCACGAAGACACATCTGCTGTTCTGTTTGCCATGGAGACAGAATATTATACAGTATATGACTCACCTAAACAGGAAGAAATTGAAATTTCTTTATTTGATAATATTATGTTTAATATTTTCATGCTCTTATTGGCATAAGCCACACATCAAATACCTGATACCTGAAGATTATGAAGGAATGGTTGTGATTGCTTGGGGACAGAAATCTGGGGCTAAAATGGTGAAAGAGGGTGATTTTGAAGTTTATAAGATTCCTGAAAATGGCTTTTTGCGAACACAGGTAGAGAGTAGAAATATCGCTCCAATTGAAGAAAAATTTTATAGCTACAATAAAAAGACTGGGGAAAGAACAGAATTAGATGTAATTAATGCTGATCTCGTAAGTGATACCATTAGCAAAAAGCACCAAATATATCAGTTGAGGGGATTTTCTGGGGGGCATCACCAAGGAAGTTATATGGTTTTATACCTGACAAAAAACAGGAACTATAAACAAGAACATTTTAAAAACCAGGAAGAAATCGACAAAAAAATTAATCAGTTTCTTAATGAAGCATAGTCTGTGAATAAAATTACATGTCTGCAAGGGGTTCATAAGGAGATGACGGAAAATGAATGTAGTTGTTGCATAACATTTTATTTATGAAGATATTATAGATGATCAACCAAAATGAAAACGCTTTTAAAAATTAAAGAATTTGATGCCCATGGAGGTCCAGCTGATGTAAAGATGGGAGGTGATGGACATGCACAAACTTCCACAACTGTTGGAAGATTCGTGATCAAAAGTGTCGAGAAGCATGTAAGTTATGGCAGGTACGCAATTTGGTCTGGCATTGCCTGGGGAACCGATGTTAGGATAGACGGGGGTATTGTGATGGTGAAACTAAATGGTGGATGGAAAAAATTAACCGATGCAAATGCTAAGTGGGGACAGTACAAAAACGATCAGAAAGGTGTCAGGGATATGGTTTTGCAATATCAACGTTCACTTTATCCTAATTCGCCTATTCCTACCAAATGGTTGTTCAATGATTTTGGGCATGTTTCTGTTAAGTATTTTAAAGATGTTAACAACGACCGGAAAATGAACGGCAAAGAATATATTATGGGAGACTTCATTCATACTACTCCGGGCGATGAAGCTTCAACTGCTTCCAGGAAAATATTTCAGTTGACAGAATCACATGGATGCATCCATGTTAAACCAACTGATATCGATACGATGATCGGTAACGGTTATTTAAAAAAAGGGAATACTATTGAAGTTCACCCTTATACTAAAAAAGTAATCGATCCTTCGCACAAGCGGAATACGGCGAATATGCCCTTTGAAGTACATTTTTATCCTGGTCTTTACAAAATTGCTATCTATAAATCGATTTAAAACTATAACTGCGCTCTAGCAACATATACTATGGAAAATAAACTTATTGTAGAAATTAATATAGAAGATGTTCCGATCCTGCATTTTGCCTCGTTTAATCTGCTCCAGGCATTTAATCAGCATCACTACTTTGAGCTCCACTTCAATCATGATCAGTTAGGTACTCCGGGGTTGATCAATCTGGATGATAGTCGGGATTTTGTAGGCAAAACACTATCTGCATCTTTTGGTCATTCACCTGAGCGAATGCAACATTTTGCTGGTTTGGTTACCAAGGTGGAACTTTCGCAAAGCCATGGCTACCATGGCGTATTAATTGTAAGTGGATATAGCCCCACCATTTTAATCGATCGGGGTGAAGATCTGGGGTCATACCTGGATAAAGATTTAGATGACATTGTAAAACTGGCCACAAAGGATACGCCAGCCAACGATCTTAAGATTGTTGCAAATGCAAGCCGGCAATCAAGTATAGATTATTTAATTCAATATAAGGAAAGCGACTGGGAATTTTTAAACCGGTTATCCGGAGAATATCACGAGTGGTTATACTACGATGGTTTACAGCTTAATTTCGGGAAGCCTGATCAACAAAAAGACGTGGCCTTATTTTATGGACGTGATGTTCATAATTTGCAATATGCCATGGAAGTTGCACCCATCAAAAATAAACGTTTTGCTTACAACCCTAAGCAAGATGAAATGCTGCATAGCGAAAGTAGTGGTAAGGCAGAGGGCCATCCCGATCTGGCTCATGCGATAAAGGCATCGAATCTGATGTACAGTAAAACTTTCAATCAGCCATCATTAATCAGGGTAGACAACGGAAGTGATATTAAAAGCCATGTAGAAAATGAGGAAAAGGCGCACATCAGCGAACTGTTAAAAGTGAATGCCGGTGGCGATAATGCTGAACTGGGTATTGGTACCATTGCTGAAATTACCATGAGCATCAGGCAGGAGATTGCCTTTGCCACCGAAAGCCTGGGTAAATTCTTAATCACCAGCATCAACCACCAGATTGACGGAACTGGTAAGTATAGCAATACTTTTGAAGGTTTGGTGTCCACAACCGAACGTTTGCTGGTAAAAAATTATGATAAGCCAAGTCCGGATATGCAACTGGCGGATGTATTGGATAATGATGATCCACAAGGGCAGGGCCGGATTAAGGTTCGGTTTAAATGGGAGTGTCAAACCAACGACCCTACAGAATGGTTAAGGGTAGTGAGTCCCAACGCCGGAAGTGGAGACACGGGTAAAAACCGTGGTTTTCACGTCATTCCGGAAAAAGGTGACCAGGTAGTAATTGCTTTTGAAGAAGGCAATGTGGCACGGCCAGTGGTGATTGGCAGTGTTTACCATGGTAAGAGTGGCGATAGTGCAGGTTTCAAAAACAGTAATACTAAAGGATTAACCTCCAGAAAAGGAAGTGCCCTTACTTTTGATGATTTAAACCATGCATTGAATCTGGGTACAAACGGAGCTAATTTTGTTAAGGTTGAAAACGGACCAGGACAAATTACGGCAGAATCTGCTGAAACAATTGTGATCAGAACAGGAGATAGCAGTATAACCTTGAAAAAGGATGGTACTATTGATATTGTGGGTAAGGTCATTAATATTCAGGGTACCGATGCGATCAATGCCAATGCGGGTAAAATGCCAGGCACAGCGGTGAATATGGGTACAGTTGGGACCACTGCGGTAAACGTTGGTAGTAAAACTTATAATTTAGAATCGCAGGGGACGATTGTCGTTTGTTCGGATGCGACCATTTCTCAAACTTCGGGAGGTGTACAAACAATAACAGGTAGTCAAGTAGATATTAATTAATATGAGCAGCAGATTTAAATTTTTTGATGAGGAAAAACCAGATGAAATTATTGATAAAATAGAATCAAAATCTCATAAGGAAGTAAATATAGAACAGAAGGAACCTATTTACTTAAAATACCGTTGTGAACAAACAGTCGCAACTAAATTTAATAATGTCATTACCAATCACGCGACAACAAAAAGAGAATTTCATGTGAAAAATATTATTGATAGTGGGAATCTAATTGTAGAGGTCTCACTTTTCGATAATATAATTCAGATTAATCCATCTAATTTATCTGATGCAATGGATTTGTTTGCATCTTTAGATGCAATAAAATGTAATGTTAGGGTACAGATTGATCAAGATACAGGAAAAATAAATAAAATACTCAATTATAATGAGGTATTGAATAGTTGGGATAACTTTAAAGCTGTTTTAAAAGATAGATATTCGTTTTTGAGATCTAATAATGCTGAAATTGAACTCAAGAAATTTATTTATTTAGCTGAAGCACAAATTAAAGATGAAAAAATTCTTATTGAAGATATACACACCAAATTATTTTTTGATCTTTTTTTTGATAGATATTTGGTTAATTTATCTGAGGTTTTTAAACCATTCACACTAAATTATCACTCGCAACTTTTTGAAGGGATTGCAGTCCCTTTGCATATTTCCTCTGAAATTATTTTTGAACAACCAGAATTTGTTGAAATAAAGAAGCAAAGTAAGATGAATATTAGCGAAATAAATATTGGGGAAGTAAAAAAGCAATATGATCAAAAATTTCAACCTATCGTTGGATATAAATTTTCTAGCTATGACTTTCAATATCAGGTACGGCAGATAATTAATACAGCTCAATCATTAATTCAGGAGGCTGATGTTTTTATAATGGAGGAAGTTAAAAATAATGTAGAAGTAATTATTGATTACAAATTGAGGAGGATAGAATGAGTTATTCTTATGTGCATGAAGGTGCAAATGTGATATGCACTAATATGACAAATGGCAAGCCGCTACAAATTGGTATTACCAGGGTTTCAACGGTTATATTAGCGAGTAAGAAAACACCACTTTTAAATGTTAATGACAGAAAAATAAGTGATACTTTTTCGTGTAAGGTTGCAGGTAAATTTTGGGGTGGTCTTCAGATTCTTACTGCTGTAATTGCTGTGGCTGCTTTAGCTGTAGCTACCGTGGCTACAGGAGGGCTTGCCTTGGTAGCTGCAGGTGTTATGCTTGCTGCTGCAGCTACCAGCATTGGGGCTGGTGTTACTGGATTATATAAGATGGCGCATGATTGTGATGCTACATTAGAAGGGCAGTGGATGCTGCCACATGGTGCTGTAAAAATTGATAAAGCAAAAGCACTACTCAGTCAGTCATTAATGAATTGTCCTAAAGGTGGTGTGGTATCCATTATTATAGATCCGGTAATCGCATTAGCCGCTGCTAAAGAAATAACAAGCAATAATAATGCAGAAATTAACGCCCACTTAGCGTCTCAAGCAGTAATTGGTGTCATTACTGCTGCAACAGCCTTTTCACCAATAGGTTTGTTAGTTGCTGCACCTATTGCAGTCTATGGTTATGTAGATGGTGAAAACAGCAAGGAGGAAGCAGCAAAAAAGAATCTTCCTATTTGGAGGTGGAGCGATGTGGGTGATGCAGCAAAAACTGAAGGTCTGGTAAATCAGCCTTTGGGGGTAAGTGGGGCAATGGTTGAAAGTGGAGTGAAATTAACTATTGAAAATAAAGCCATTACCCAAGAAATTGCCGAACATAATTTACAGGCAGCCTTATTGAGAGCAGAAGGGAATATAGCTGGAGCGGAAGCTGCGGAGCTAACTGCAATGCGTTTATCGAGGATGTATCCAAGCGCCAGAACGGCATTTATAGGGCCCGAGTTTTGGAAAGGTTTGGCAAAGGGAGTAGCTGGGGCTATAGCAAACTATTTGATTGATAGAGGATCGGATAGTTACGAACTTGCACAAGCTAAGGGTTCATCAAGGGAATCCCGAAGTGCTAATTTTAACGACGATAACAATAATATTAATATAATTGCAACTAATCCATTATGATAAATAAGCAAATCTCACAAGCAATTGGCTGGGCTGTAGGTATATTAATCATATTTCCCTTAATAATTTATGGGGTTAACTATCTTTTCAAAAAAAAAGATAATAATTCAAAAAGTGCGATTCCTGTATATATAGATAATTGTGTAGAACTAAGGATTTTATTTCCTGAACAACTAGATTTTAGAGATACTCAGTATAAAACATCTTTATTATCTCCACAAGAAAGTATTTACAAAATTTTTTTTAGAGAAAAATCTATGAGAAAGTACCTAGAGATTACTTTTTTTAATTATCCTGATGATAAAGGACTTGCGTTTCCAACTTCTTTACGCGGCAAGAGAATAATAATAACAATCAATAAAGATGAACTAAATAGTAATAATTATGGTACTTCTAATAATCCAATACCTGTTTTCAGGGTAAGAGAAGACCTTCCTGATTCAATCAGTAAAGCCAGAGGTTCAGACGATGGTTGGAATGTTGATGTTACCGAAAATCAATTTAAATATAATGTAGAACAGTACTTAACTTACATTATGCCGAAAGAAGAATTTAAAAAGCGGTTTGAAAAGAAATAATAGTTCAATCTGTAAAATGAATAAGCAAATATCACAAGCAATTGGCTGGGCTGTAGGAGTAATAGTTATATTTCCTTTAATAATTTATGGAATTAATTATTTTTTTAAAGATAAATTTAACAATGGTAGTAAGGCTATGTCAAAATATATACAAAACTGTTCCGAGTACAGGCTATTTATCCCTAAATCTTTAAATTTAAAAACAACAAGCTATACCTCTTCACTTCTGGCTCCAAAAGAATCTATCTACAATTTGACTTTTAAGGAATCATCTATCAATAAATTTCTTGTGATAAAATTTTTTAACTTCCCAATGGACAAAAGACTTGCTTTTCGTTCTGTGATGAAAGAAAAAATTGTATTGTTAACTATAAATAAAAATGATTTAGATGATCCTAAATATGGTACCCCCGACAATCCAATACCTGTTTTCAGGGTAAGAGAAGACCTTCCTGATTCAATCAGTAAAGCCAGAGGTTCAGAAGATGGTTGGAATGTTGATATTGCCGAAAATCAATTTAAGTATAATGTAGAACAGTACTTAACTTACATTATGCCGAAAAAAGAATTTAAAAAGCGTTTCGAAAGTGTTAAATAAATTGTGTTTTTCATTCATTTCACATCTTCTTTTACGCACTCATCATTATAAAACTTATTCTGTATTTTTGCAGTAATGGGAACACTGGTAGATTTAGGTATAAAGGGATATAAAAATTACGGAACGCATTTGCGCGAAAAGTATAAAGGGCAACGCGTGTTTAAAGTAATTGTAGATGGTGGTTTTACCTGTCCTAATCGGGATGGGAGCAAAGGCTACGGTGGCTGCACCTATTGCAATGTAGATTCTTTTACCCCGGAACCTTCGCGACAAAATCCAAATATTAAGGATCAGCTGATTGAAGGCATGACACGTGCAAAAACTTCTTACCGTGCAGATAAGTATATTGTCTATTTTCAGCCGAATACCAATACCTATGCACCCGTGCATTATTTGAAAATGATGTATGATGAAGCTTTATCCGTTAATACGGAAGATATTGTGGGCTTCTCTGTGGGCACGCGGCCAGATTGTATCGATGCAGAAAAAGTTGCCCTATTAGAAAGTTATGCCGATCGGTTTGATGTTGACTTAGAGATGGGAATGGAATCGATCTACGATGAAACATTAGATCAGATTAACCGCGGCTGCAGTCATGGAGAATTTGTGGCAGCAGTGAAACTTTTAGAAAACAGTAAACTCGACCTTTGTGTACATACAATTTTTGGTTTCCCATGGGAAACTAAAGCGCAGATGCATGGCTATATTCATGAGATTAACCGGTTTCCGCAGATTAAGTTTGTAAAATTCCATCATCTTCATGTGGTAGAAGGATCTATCATGGGTGCTAAGTACAAAAAAGAACCCTTTAAGCTATTTACTTTAGAGGAATATACGGATTTGTTATGTGAGTTAATTCCTATGTTACGTCCGGATATTGTGATTCAGCGACTTTTTGGTATTTCTGACTGGGATTTACTGATAGCGCCTAACTGGGGTCTTAATAAATCAGCAATTCAGACTTATATGGATAAAGAAATAGAAAAAAGAGGCGTGGTGCAAGGCTCTCAGTATTTAGCTCAATAACCTAATTTTACTATAATATTTCTTCAAAACCTGTGATTTATCATGGGTTTTTGTGTTTTTTAGCTTTTTATATCATGAAATTCATTAAAAACTAACCAGATCTAACCAGTCTATAGCAATAATTTGATTTTATTTTTGTCAAAAACGCCTATCAAAATTGGTTTATTTTTCCTGAATTTTTATTTATTGGTGTTTAATTCTTGTTGTTTTGTAATAATGAGATGTTTTTATTAGAAAATTCCCATTTAATGGTGTGAAAATTACAATATGTTGTATTTTTATGAAAATAAATTGAAAATAATTTAATAATTGATATCAGATAAACTATTTAAACTAAAAACAATGATTAAACTTTCCTTAAAACAGTATGCGCCATTCGCGATCTTATTGATCGTCGCGATTTTCGCTTTATTTATTCCACTTCTTCCAAATTTTGATGAAGGAAAATATAGTGGCCCGGATATGGCGTTTATTTTAATTGCTTCTGCATTGGTTTTTTTAATGACACCCGGTTTAGCTTTTTTCTATGGCGGTATGGTTCATAGGAAAAATGTATTATCAACGATGATTAAAAGTGTGGTTGCTGCAGGCGTAATTACCGTACTTTGGATTGTCGTAGGTTTTAGCTTAGCCTTTGGAGACACTATCGGTGGATTCATAGGAAACCCTTCCACCTTTTTGTTTTTCAAAAATGTTAATTCAGGCGCTCCCCATTTACAAGGCGGATCAGATCTAACGATTCCACTTTCCTTATTTGCAGTATTTCAATTGATGTTCGCCATTATCACCCCGGGGTTAGTTGTTGGGGCTGTTGCTGAACGTATTCGTTTCACTTCCTATATTTTATTTATCGTATTATTTGCAGTGTTTGTTTATTCTCCGTTGGCACACTGGACCTGGCATCCTGCTGGTTTCCTATTGAAAATGGGTGTATTGGATTTTGCCGGTGGTACGGTAGTTCACATTTCTGCAGGTATGGCTGCATTGGCCGGTGCATTGGTCTTGAAACGTAGAAAATCTCACATGGAGCATAAAGAAGTTCCGCCTGCCAATATTCCTTATGTATTAATCGGTACAGGTTTATTATGGTTTGGCTGGTTCGGTTTCAATGCTGGTTCTGCATTAGGCGCAAGTAGCCTGGCTGTTTCCGCTTTCTTAACTACCAATACTGCTGCAGGTGCTGCAGGTTTATCATGGATGTTTTTCGATGTTGCAAGAGGTAAAAAACCTTCAGTTTTAGGTTTCTGTATTGGTGCGGTTGTTGGTTTAGTAGCCATTACCCCGGGTGCAGGTTTCGTTAGTATCCCATCTAGTATTTTTATAGGTGTTATTGCTGCGGTTATTTCCAATCTTGTTGTTTCCTGGAAACAAAAAACCAGCTTAGATGATACTTTAGATGTATTTCCTTGTCACGGTGTGGGTGGTATTGTAGGAATGATTTTAACCGGCGTATTTGCAACTAAAACAGTAAATAGCCTTGGTGCTGACGGTTTGTTTTATGGCAATCCTGAATTCTTCTTTACCCAGGTTAAAGGTGCGGTAATTGTAATCTTGTTCAGCTTTGTGGTATCGTTTATCATTTTCAAATTTATCAACCTGATCCAACCAATTCGTGTGTCAGAAGAAGAAGAGGAAATGGGTCTTGATGAGTCGCAACACAATGAGAAATATTCTCAAGGCACTTTATTAGTAGAAGAAAGAGCGATTTATATCGAAAGAAACAGTCCGCTTACCGAACCAATTTCTTAACTAAGAAATTTATATCTAAACCCAAAAAGCTCAAACATGAAGAAATTTTTAACTGCTATAGTTGCTATGGCCAGCACTACGTGTGCCCTCGCTCAAGAGGCACCGACATCGCCACTTGAAATATCAGGATCTGTAGATACTTATTTTAAGTATGATTTTGCAAAGCAGCCAAACATCAAAACGTCTTTTGCTTCAGATCATAACTCTGTATCTTTAGGTATGATTGATTTGGTGCTTAAAAAGAGAACAGGTAAAGCCTCATTCGTTGGTGAGCTTTCTTTTGGTCCTCGCGGTCAGGCGCAATCACTACCTAATGCAGCTGAAGATGTTTCTTCTTTCCACATTCAAAACCTGTATGTAAATTATGATTTTACCGATAAATTTTCGATGACCGCAGGTTATATGGGGACATTTATTGGATATGAGGTGATTTCGCCGGTGGGCAACTTCAACTATTCCACTTCCTATTTATTTACAAATGGTCCTTTCCAGAATGCAGGTATTAAAGCAACTTACAAATTCTCAGATAAAGTGAGTTTAATGGCCGGTTTATTTAACGACTGGAATGTCTACACTGCAACCCGTGGTGTATCCAGCATTGGCGGTCAGTTAATGGTATCGCCTGTTGAAGGATGGACAGCCTACCTGAATGTACTTTCTGGCGCGGGAGCTGGCGGTTACGGAACTATTGAAGATTTAACCACCTCTTATCAAATTTCAAAAGCATTTAAGTTAGGTTTAAATGCTGCTAATTATGATATTGATCATGATGGCGGCGGTTACGCTGGTGTAGCACTTTATCCTCAGGTTGCCGTTGCTGATGCGGTAACACTTGGTTTAAGAGGTGAATATTTTAAATATAAGGAAGTTGCAGGTGTAGCCGGTGATAAATATACTGCTGTTACTTTCACCGCGAATATTAAATCTGGTGGTTTAACATTTATTCCAGAGGTAAGATTGGATCATAATGGAAACAAGCCATTTGTAAAGGATAATGGAATGGCAGCGCCAAATGCAGGCCAGTTCTCGCTAGCCGCGGTATACGCTTTTTAAATTTAGTTGTTTTTAATATCAGGCCGCCAGCATTAACTGGCGGCTTTTTGTTAACTTTAAATATTTCAATATCCACAATATAACTTCATGAGATACATCTTCCTGCTGATCATCACTCTTTTTTCAGCCACTTTATTTGCGCAACAGAAACAATTTACAACGGATGATGATGGTAAGTTTATCTATTATAAGGTTGTAGATTCTCAAAAGGTAAGTAAGGGGATTATCGTTCAGCGTACTAGAGATTTTGTAGCTGCTCAGAAAAAAAGTATTAAAATTGTCATTGCTACTGATTCTTCAGTCTCTGCAAAAGGAACCTTAGTAATTGATAAAACCGTGTTAGTTGTAGGTCATCCAAGTGGCGAAGTAAACTACAACCTGGTAGTTCAAGCCAGAGACAAAAAATATAGGTTCTGGCTTACAGATTTAGAATTTATTCCTTACCAGCGAGATAGATACGGCAATTTTATAGCGACAACAACCATCGGTACGCCATTGGAAAAGAAAGTTGATAAGCTTACAGCCAGTCAATGGAAAGATATCCAGGCCACTACTTACGCTAAAATAGAGAAGTTGGGCGAAAGTTTAAAGGCTTTTCTTGCTACAGACGCAACGGTAAAACAACCAACTAAACCTAAAGAAACGATATCCACAAAAAAATGGTAGGCTCCGGCTAAACCTTACCGAAGATTTCCTCCACTTTTTTATACCGGAAATCAAAAATGCCTTTGATTTTATTTTCAACTACCAGACTGTTTGCCAGCAGTCCGATTAGACCCCAACCAATGCCATAATGGAGCAAATCTTTCATTAGTACGCCTTTTTCCGTTTGTTGGAAATGGTGCTGATGGTGCCAGAATGCAAAGGGCCCGAAACGCTGCTCATCAATAAAATATTCCTTGTCTTTTACATGCGTAATCTCTGTCATCCAGTTAAGCTTAATGCCAAGAAGCGGGGAAACTTTATATGTGATGATGAGGCCAGGATACATTTTGGTATTTGCCATATTCGGCGTGGTTACATCGAAAGTCATGTCTTTTGGTGTAATTTCCGCTAAGTTCAGAGGCGATGAGAAAAAATCCCAGGCGGTATCTAAATCAACTGGTATTTCTTGAGTAAACTCTATTCGGTATGTTTTCAATTTTTATTTTAAAGCTTAACAACGGAGGAGGCATTTTGTTGTTGTCGCGGGAGATTATTGTTGGTTTAACCGCAAAGCGCGTGAAGATCAGGCCTGCATTTAGGAGTTTAACCGCAAAGGACGCTGAGTGAAGGCGCAAAGTGCGCTAAGCAGGGATTTGTTTTTCTATAACTAGGAGTTTAACTGCAAAGGGAAGGCGCAAAGTATGCTAGGCATATGCTCGCCATTTCCAAGATTAGAAGTTTAATCGCAGCGCCTACGAAAAAAAAACTCACATTCCTATTTTAACAGCAAAGTACGCAGAGACACCTTTGCTTTAGCATAGACCAATTGTCAGCGAACTTAGCAATTTGGCAAGGCTATTTATTTTTAATTTTTAATGCACCATTTTATCTGCGCAGGTAGAGCTGGCGAAGGCTTCCGGCTTGGCTTTGAAAATAAAACCCATGCTCATGATATATCCCATAGCATCGTTAAGTGCTTTGTTTGATTTAAATAAGGGGTTGGTATTGATATCGGCATGCACTTCAAGTGCTACATCATATACATCCAGCAGATCGCAAATCGAATAAGCAGTTTCAATAGATTTTTGAACTTCTACCAGCATTCTTTCTTTAATGCTGACTTGCTGCGTGCTTTTTTCCTGATGAATATACATGAAGCCACCATGATGTTCTCTTAAAAGCACAATTACGGTTGCAAAATCGGTAATTGCACCTTTCACCTGTGAATCTGTACCAATGCAGACTTTCAGTTTGAAGCCGTTTTCTGTTTCTCTGATAATAGATTTTTCGATTTCCTCGTGGATAGAAGATTGAATAATTTCGCCACTAAATTTTTTCCAGGTCATACGCAATTTTATTGGGGTTAATAAATGGTAATCAGCTTTTATAAAAATAAGAGGTATAAATTAAATGTGTGTTAATGTTAAGTTGTTTATTTGCTAACAAATGTTTAGTTGTCAACAAGTTAATTAATTCTATTCATATTGATTGCAGGTTTTATGAAACAAATCTTTCGGCGTGTCGTTAATATTATATTGTTAACCCAAATCACAAAATATTATGAGAGCCGAACTTATTCAGGAACTTCAGTTGTTACAAAATAGTAGAGCAAATAAATTTGATGATCTAACAGACAGGTTCCGCTCATCGGTAGACCAGGTAGCCGGGCAGGTACAATCATCTATGCTTAACAGGGGAGAAATGTTGATGCTGCTGGAAAAACGTTTAAATTTTTCGCTGATCAGAAGATTCAAGAACAAGTTTTTTAAGTTCTAAGCACAGTAACTTCCTGAAGGCTATTTAAATGTTTATCTTTGGCATAATGATAGAAAATGCCTTAAAAAGATTAAATATTACTGCACTTAATGAGATGCAGGAAACTGCCGTTAAGCAAGGAAAACTTGGTCATGATATCACATTGATTGCACCAACAGGCTCGGGCAAAACGCTGGCATTTCTACTTCCACTAGTGGCGGGCTTAAAAGCAGATGTGAAGGGCGTACAGGCATTAATTCTGGTGCCTTCAAGAGAGCTGGCTTTGCAAATTGAACAGGTATTTAAACAGATGGGTACGCCTTTTAAGGTGAACTGCTGTTATGGGGGGCATGCGGTTCGTGTAGAAAAAAACAATCTTGCGCACCCACCAGCGGTACTTATTGGAACCCCCGGGCGTATAGCCTATCATTTAGATCATCGTAATTTTGATGAATCCTTTATAGAAACTTTAATTTTAGATGAGTTCGATAAATCGCTGGAATTTGGTTTTGAAAAAGACATGTCGTACATTATTGGATCCCTTTATTCATTAAAACAAAGAATCCTGACATCGGCCACAAAAATGGAAAAGATTCCGGCTTTTGTTAAACTAAATAAACCTGTAGCGATAGATTTTTCTAAAAATGTGCAGGTTAAACCCGATTTAAAACTTAAAAAAATTACGGCACCAGCTGCCGATAAGTTGGATGCAGTCTTTAAATTGTTAAGTAAAATCGGTTCGAAAAATACCCTGGTGTTTTGTAATCACCGGGAAACGGTTGATCGAATCAGCGATTTACTTTTCGAACATGGTTTGGCCCATGATGTTTTTCATGGTGGAATGGAGCAATTTGACCGGGAAAAAGCACTTCTTAAATTCAGGAATGGCAGCCATAAAATTCTAATCACGACAGATTTGGCAGCCAGAGGACTAGACATCCCCGAAGTAGAATACATTGTACATTACCAGTTGCCTTATACCGAAGATTCTTACGTTCACAGAAATGGAAGAACCGCGAGGATGAATGCAAAAGGTACTGCTTATGTGGTGCTTACGCCAGAAGAACATTATAAATACCTGCCAGAAGATATTCAGGAAGAAGATCTATCTAAAAACTATAAATTGCCTGAGGCAAGTGACTGGGTAACTTTATATATTCCCAACGGAAAAAAAGATAAAATCAACAAAGTAGATATTGTAGGTGTTTTCCTTAAAAAAGGGGAATTGGAAAAAGATGATATCGGTTTGATAGAGGTGAAAGATTCCACGAGTTATATCGCTGTAAAACGCAGCAAAGTAGAGCAACTTTTGAAAGTGCTAGGCAACGAGAAAATTAAAGGCAAGAAACTTAAACTGGAAATAGCGAGTTGAGGTTGTTTACTATATACTAGTTCAGTGGTCATTAGTTAGTTGGTTCATTAGTCATTGGTCTTTGGTTCATTAGTTAGTTGTTGATTAGTCATTGGTTCATTTGTAACTTTACTGCCATCAGCATTCAATCCTTCTATAATTCGATAATTAAAAAATATGAGTAATAACGATATACTTAAAAAATTAAGGGTGGCATTGTCACTTAAAACAGATGATATTATAACAATCTGCGATCTGGTTGGGTTTAAAGTCACTAAAGCAGAATTGGGAGATATTTTCAGAAATGAAGATCACGAAAATTTTAAGCCATGTGGCGATCAGATCCTGCGAAACTTTTTAAATGGTTTAGTGATCTATAAAAGAGGTCCGAGAGAAGAGAAAAAATAACATTCATTTAATGGAAGCGTTTTCAATGAAACATTACCTCTTCATGGCGTTGGTAGCTCTATGCTCATGCAATAGCTTTGCACAACAACCGGTGCGTAATCAAAAAGAAGATTTTTCTGATGACTGGGCTGCGCTATCCAAATATAAAAAAGAGAATGCTGCCTTGCCTGCGCCAAAAAAAGGAGAGAAAAGGGTCGTTTTTTTAGGAAGTTCCATATTTGAGTTTTGGAAAGAAAAAGATCCGAAGTACTTTAATAATCAATCTTACATCGATCGTGGAATAAGCGGACAAATCTCGCCGCAATTGCTGATTAGGTTCAGACAAGATGTAATTGATTTGAAACCTGCGGCGGTAATTATTTTAGCAGGCAGCAACGATATTGCAGGTAACAAAGGACATGTAACCAACGAAGGTATCATGGATCACATCAAATCGATGTCGGAGTTAGCCAAGCTTCATCGCATTAAAGTAATTCTCTGTAAATACCTGCCCATTTATGAGTATCCATGGAATAAAAGCATTCAACCAGCCGAAAAAATAGTTGATCTGAATAATAGGATTGAGGCTTATGCAAAGGAAAACAACTTCACTATCCTTGATTACTGGACGCCTCTGGTAGATAAACGAAAAGGGCAGCGGCAAGAATTAACTGTTGATGGGGTGCATCCGAATCTGGCAGGATATAAGATTATGGAAGAAGTAACTGAAAAGGCTATTGATGAGGCATTAGGCCGGAGGAAATGATAACTCGACAATCCACAAGAATGCATGCTTGCCGGTTATGTGTTAGCTAAGCTAAAGAAAGGCTAACACCAGTTACAACGGTAGGCCACTCTCATATTAGTTGTTGAATCGAAAAGCTTTGACAACTTTGAGGCGAAGCGCTTACCAGTTGTCAAAGCTTGATCTTAAATTTAATAATTAATCTAATTTTTTATATCTGATGCGTTTTGGTGTTACATCACCCAAACGTTTCTTGCGGTTTTCTTCATAATCAGAGTAATTTCCTTCGAAGAAATATACTTCTGAATTTCCTTCAAATGCCAGGATATGCGTACAGATCCTATCTAAGAACCACCTATCGTGACTGATCACCACCGCGCAACCGCCAAAGTTTTCTAAAGCTTCTTCCAGCGCCCGTAATGTATTTACGTCGATATCATTGGTAGGCTCATCGAGTAAAAGTACGTTTGCACCTTTTTTCAGCGTGATTGCCAGGTGAACCCGGTTCCGTTCTCCACCGGATAAAATGCCTACTTTTTTCTGTTGATCGCCGCCATTGAAGTTGAATTTAGAAACATAAGCTCGTCCGTTTACGGCTTTTGTTCCCAACTGAATATTATCCAATCCATCGGTAATGTTTTCGTAAACGGTTTTGTCTGCATCTAAATCATTGTGCATTTGATCTACGTAACCCAATTCTACAGTGTCTCCAACCCGGAAAGTACCATTATCAGGTTCTTCCTGACCGGTAATTAAACGGAACAATGTGGTTTTACCCGCACCATTGGGGCCGATAATCCCTACAATGCCTGCAGGTGGCAGCGAGAAGTTTAAGTTATCAAACAAAATTTTATCGCCATAAGCCTTGGTTACATTTGTTGCTTCAATCACCACATTACCTAAACGAGGGCCGGCAGGAATGAAAAGTTCTAATTTGTCTTCCCTTTCTCTTCCATCTTCCGACGCTAATTTATCATAGTTGGCTAAACGCGCTTTAGATTTAGCATGACGTGCTTTCGGTGCCATCCGCACCCATTCCAACTCACGCTCCAGTGTTTTCTGGCGTTTGCTTTCTGTTTTTTCTTCCTGAGATAAACGTTTTGCTTTTTGTTCTAACCAGCTGCTGTAATTTCCTTTCCAAGGAATCCCTTCACCGCGGTCTAATTCTAAAATCCATCCGGCAACGTTATCTAAGAAATACCTATCGTGGGTAACGGCAATTACTGTTCCTTCATAATTTTGTAAGAATTGCTCCAACCAGTCGATACTTTCTGCATCCAAGTGGTTGGTAGGCTCATCCAGCAATAATACATCTGGTTTTTGTAATAATAGGCGGCACATGGCAACGCGGCGACGTTCTCCTCCGGAAAGTACGCCGATTTTAGTCTCCGGATCAGGGCAACGCAGGGCATCCATTGCTCTCTCCAATTTGGAATCGAGTTCCCAGGCACCCATGGCATCAATTTTATCCTGTAATTCACCTTGTCTGGCCATTAGCTTATCCATGGCGTCAGGGTCTGAATAGTTTTCCTCCAGTCCGAAGGCTTCATTCACTTCCTCATATTCTTTTAAAGTTGCTATTACATTGGCAACACCTTCTTCTACGATCTCACGAACCGTTTTTTCAGGGTCGAGAATCGGCTCCTGTGCCAAATAACCTACAGAATAACCCGGGGAAAAAACAACTTCACCCTGATAGGTTTTGTCTAAACCAGCAATAATTTTTAAGAGGGATGATTTACCCGATCCGTTTAAACCAATTACGCCAATTTTAGCACCGTAAAAGAAAGAGAGGTAGATATTTTTTAGAACCTGTTTTTGTGGGGGGTAAATTTTATTTACACCCGCCATTGAAAAGATTATTTTTTCGTCAGACATATTAATGATTGTGTTGTAAACTGTTATTGCGTTTGCTGCGGAATTTTATACTAAACCACATTGGCATGCAAATAAACTACAAACAGGCAGTTTTGCAAATCCAAATGCAAAGATAGCAACAACATGCCTATAACAAAGTGGATTGTAAAGTATATCATAACTTTTGCGCTGGAGCCAGGATAATAGGGTAATAGCTATAATATTAACTTCAATTGAATCAAGATCTAAAAAGCAAATTTATGAGGCAGACATCTAATATTTGATATGTTTTTCATCAGTGGCTTCTCTCAAAGAACTATGTAAACCCGATTCCATAGAAGGAGATCAGCGCCAAAAGCTATCTGATGTTTTATAACAAGCTGAATATACCCTATCTCGAATAAGCATGGTCTAGCTGAGGATATTCGGTTAGTCACTGATGTAGAGCTAACGAATTCGTAAGCGGAAAATATGATCGGGTTGATTGGAACGCCTTTACCTGCAACGTCAGGATTAAATGTGTAGGCGGGGTTTTCAAATTTGCTTTTAAGAAAAGAATGATAACTGAAAATTCAATGGCCTATGTTAGCAGGATAACAGAGAATAAGGTTGTTGTAAAGATGGTGTATCAAAAGATACTTTATTCATATAATAAGCGAGCATTTAGTGCAGAGAAAAGTGTTGAAAAGCTTACCTTCAAGTATTGAAGCATTTTTCACCCCTCACGACAGCATGGAAACAGACGCAATTCCCTCACTGATACCATTATATAATACCTCTGATAAGGCATACTCTTTCTTTCCAATGCCATTTACAGAAAATCCATCGGATGCCCTAAATGAAAACAACTTCTATTTAGATGGTAGGGGGTTGGCATTACAAGAAGGTGTATGCAACCGAGACGGTGAGCCAGATGGTATTCCAGAAAATTATTCTTTCCATACACCTTGGTCAACCAATACTGGTGATGCCCCACCATCTTATGTGCCAGAGCATTATGGTTTTATAAGTGGGAGTTGGGGTAATCCATATAATAAAGGATGGTATAATTTTGATTCACCAGAAGTAATCTTTGATTTAAATGGTAGTTGGAATATCACTTCAGTTTGGGTGTATATCAATACCAATATGGTTCAATCATTAGGGTATGACTTGGCACAAGATTCAAGAAAGATGGATTTCAAAGTATCTTCAAACGGTACACAATGGGATATTATAGGTACAATTGAGGCTAACTATGGTGAGCAGGGATGGATAAAAATTGATATCAATCCATCATTAGCGGTCAATGCTAAGTATTTCACTATTGCTATTAGAAGTTACCATTTAGGTTCAATTGCTATTTATGGTGTAAAGTCTCAGGCACAAGAAATTAAAGGCTTAAAGTTAAAACGCCAAACCTCAACCAGAGACATGAAAGCCAGAATTGGTGTGAATGGATTTTTGGGTGAAAAGAATGTTGATATTATGGCTAGTTTATCATCTGTTACAAGATGGTATAACAACGCTAACTGGAATATTGAATATCCAAGCTGGCAACAACGGAACGATGATGTACAAGGCATTCAACCCGATGATTTAGTATTTAAATATGAGGAAAGTGTAGGTGGCTGGGAAATGTTAGACTACCTCAAAAACTTTAAAGATGCAGGTGTTACCAATTTATTTACACTTAACAACTGGTCTGCATATAATACTTTCAGTAGCTATATTCTAACCGTTGCAGAAGCATTAGAGGCAAGACCTTTAGACCCGGAAGTTGAAAGAGATAATTTAGCAGTTTCAACAATCCCATCAAATTATAAATTCATTGCCCGGACTTGGTATAATATTGCTGGTAAGTTAGGTAACAACAAAAACGTTGATATGAACTTCATGCAATTGAAACCTAGCGAAAGCCAAGAAGTTGGTTTGAATCTAGTTAATTATGGAGAAATCAATAATGAACGTGATAGTATCTGGGCCCAAACCAGATGGACCAACGCAGAAGAAAGTGCTGCAATACATTCCGCATGTTATGATGGTCACAAGGGGCAGATGGGAGCAGGTTATGGTGTAAAAGCAGCAGACCCGTCATTCCAGGTCTTAAATGCTGCAACAGTAGCACCAGAAACTGCATATTTCTGGAAAATGATGAAATGGTGGGATTACCATAGAGGTGTAGGAAACTACCCACTAGATATAATCAGTTACCATCATTATGTTGCTTTTAGTGATTTACCTTCAAGTTATGGAAGTGCAAACACCTGGGCAATAAGACCAGAGAGAGGTTCTCAATTTGATCCGCATAAAGGTAAGTTATGGGATTTTCCACATTTCCGAGATACTTACATGCCAACCAAAGAGATGTGGTTGACTGAAACAGGATATAGCGAGCATTATGGTGGTTCTTGTTCTCCCAACTACCCTACACAAATTGAAAGAAGCTGGTATAAGGCATGTTGGACATTAAGGCTACTTATTATTAATATGTATGTTGGTGCAGATGTAATTAACTTATTCTGGTATTCAAATCAGGATGGCGCCAGATTAGTAGACTTAGACCCTACAATTAAAAATAAAGCTGCTTTCTTAACTCATGGATTAACCGAGGGTGATACAAGTGCTGATGATTGGAATAGACACTATTTAACTACTGGTTATTACCTAGCATCTTTTAGAAATGAAGTAAATGGTTATTTTCTTAAACATGCTGTGAAGCTTGGCTTAGAAGATTGGACTATGGAAAATGTTATTCCAACAGTTGATCCAACCTTATATGCTTTTGCAGCGGAAAAAGATAATGATGAAAAAGGTATTTTCATCTGGTATTCTGATATGTTGATGGACAAGAAAAGTGTTAGGGTAATTCTCGATGAATTGGAAACGATGGTTGAGGTGATTATATTTGAAGGCGCGGATGTTCGAAAAGACTTAAAAGGCTTATCAACCAATGTACCAGCACAAGCAATCGGAAATGTAAGATTCATTGATATTGAAGTGGGTGAATGTCCTGTTTTTGTTAAAACAAAGAACATTGGTATTGAAAAGCTTAAGCCATTAGAAGAAATTAAAATTCAATCAATAAGCCAGTCAGCAATCAAGTTAGCCTGGAGAGATAACAACGTTGGAAACACCCACAAGACAAAAATATTTGTTAGTGACAAAGCTAATGAAGGTTATACCATTGCCAATAACACCGTTTTAACAGATGGAGAATATACTGTATCTGGTTTATTGCCGAATACCAAGTATTTTTTCAGAATTCAATTGGAGGATGGTGAATCACAAAGTGAAATGACTGTTACTTATGGTGCATCAACTTTGGGTGTGGTTTCCGTTCCAACTAATTTCCATTCAACTAATGCTAGTACTTCAACAATTGAATTGGCTTGGGAATATGCCGATGAAGCAAAAATTGATACATTCATTATTTATAGGGGTTTGAGTTTAAATGGCACATTTACCGAAATTGCAACCATTGATAAAACCGAACGAGTATATACTGATAGCCAGATTTTTGCTGCCAGCAATTATCACTATAAAATAGTAGCTGCATTGGGTTCAAATATTTTCTCTCAACCCGCAGTTACTAATGCTTCAACTGATACAGAAGGTTCTGGTGATGCGCCAACAATAGTGAATGCAAAAACCAATTTCATTGGTGATATTATTTATGTGAGGATGTCGCAGCCGGTTAAGAGCGTTGCAAATAATGAATCCGCATTCTTAATAACTGATGCTGGAAATGTAGTTAATGTGGTTGAAACCAGACTAGCTATTGGTGATGATACAATAGTTGAAGTTGTAATTAATAGAATATCTCAATCAGCTACACCAGTATTAAATTATGATGGTATTGCAGGTACTATTTGTGATAAGGATACTGAATTAAAGACAGTAACAATTAATGATTTAGCAGTTGCTAATAACGCTAACAGCCCAGCTTTACTATCCAAGAAGGTTAGATTAAATTTCATTAACGCTGGTGTCGGTTCATTGGAAAATGAAATAGTTCATAATAGCGATGTGTGGAATGATATTGTCATACCTGCGAAGGATAATGAGAGTAATCAATTCCAAGGTTCATTGGTTGATGTAAATGGCAACGCCACTAATTGGAGATTCTTGTTACCATTCTCGGATTACCCTGTGTTCTTCAATAAATGGGATAGTGAAGGTTTTCCAACATTTAGTCATGCAGCAGTATCGCCAATTCATTTGGATATGTTCCCATATGAAACCAGAAGGTCGGGTGCATATATTGCTGATTGGGCATCTAAAATTGCTTTCAATTTATCAGGTCTAGATACCTCGAAACAGTATAATATGTGGTTCAGCGTTGTGCCGATTGAGTGGGAAAGTGAACCATCTAGTACTTATAACATCGAAACAGCTGATGGTACTAAATCAGTTTCTTGGAATATCAATAAGTCTGAATTTAATGTTGGGTTAATTAGAGAGATGTCACCGAACGTTGGAACATTCCAAAACTTAAAACCAACTGCCTTTGAGAAAACTGGTTCTGGCTTCGCTACAACGGCAACGCCAGTAAACATCTTAGCAACTGATATCAATTTGGTATTATCGAATTTAACACCAGCATACAAGTTAGCAGTGACAGGTATGATAATTGAAGAAGTAATACCAATAGAATTGTAATATAGATTACAGCCCTGTTATTAAGTTAGCAGGGCTGTTTTATTAGTCCTATGTAAAGTTATTACACTTATTTTATCAAGACATTGAATTCATGTTTATAAAGTGGAAATTCAGAGTTTTAACTCAAAAAGACTACTTTTTGTGACCATTTTCAAAATACTGTATGATAAAAGAATGTAAAGCATCTATATTAAGAGGATAGAAAGCAAATTAGTTATGCCCCTTTTTAACGATAATGAATTAAATCTTTCCAAATAATTCTGCAAGCTTATCATCCAGGTCCTCGCCACGCAGATTTTTAGCAATAATTTTACCGCTGGGGTCAAGCAGGAAGTTTTGAGGGATCTGATGCACACCATACTTTTTGACAGTTTCACTGTTCCAGAATTTAAGGTCAGATACTTGCGTCCATGTTAAGCCGTCTTTATGAATAGCTTTTAGCCAATTTTCTTTTCCGTTAGGCCGGTCCAATGATACACCGATGATGTTGAAGTTTTTGTTCTTGTAATTTTTGTATGCTTTTACCAGGTTAGGATTTTCTGCACGGCAAGGGCCACACCATGATGCCCAGAAATCTACCAGTATATATTTACCACGAAAAGACGATAGGCTTACCATTTTGCCTGCGGTATCTGGCTCGGCAAACTCGGGTGCTACAGCACCAATGGCTACGGCTTTGAATTGCAGTAGTGCTTTTGCATAGTCTATCCCTGTTGACGATGCCTTTACTTCAGGTGTTAAGGCTTCAAATAATGGCGCGATCTCAGCATAGTCCGCGCTATAAGCATAAGTTTGTAACGCTTCTAAACTGACCGGGGAGTTTGGATGATCTTTGATAAACTGCTCATTAATGGCTTTCTCTTTTTGATCCAGTGCTTTTCTTTCCTGCTTAGCCTGCCTGATAAATTCAGGGGTTTTGGCTTGGTTCCCGCAGCTTTTTCTTTTGCTTCTATTGCCTCATAACCCTCCTTTGTCGGTTTTAAAGCTGCACGATAGCTTGCATTTTCCTGGTTAATTTTTGTCCCGTCAATTCTTGCATTTACTAAAAGATCTTTAGTGCTTACGTTTATTGTGCCTGGTTCCAGATAAACAGATGTGTAATCACTATTGCTATCAAAGCCAGTTCCTTTTGGATTGAATATGAGATAGCCCATTTCGGGTACAGTGCCAATATGGCCTGTGAATTTAAATTTGCCGTTTTTTAATTCAGTAGAGTCAATGATGATTTTTTTATCCACCTGATATCTCAAGTATACCTTAGCCGGCGTGCCGAAGGCACCTATGTTGCCCTGCACAATAAAAGTGGAATTCTGAGCAAAAACCATTGCCGGCATCAATGCCAATGCTGTTAAAACTAATTTTTTCATACTGTAAATTTTTAGATAGATTTGGCTTTTTTGAATCTTTGGTTGTATAATTATAAAAAAAATTAGTATAGATAATTGTGGCTTATCCAACAAGAAACGCTTAATGTTTTACAATGTTGCTTACTATCGAAATATCATTTAATCCTAATCCAAGGTTAATCAATAATATATGATGGAGATAAGCATTATTCGTGATTTTTGTACAATAGATAAATTATACAATTGTTCGTTAAGTTAAACAGATTGACAAACGTAATGGGGGCAAGGAATCTTATCAAATATTCACCGTTTTTGATATTTTAGGCTTAAATGCAATTATTGTCGATATTAGGTTACAAGCTTTTTATATTGATTCGTATAGGGCAAGACACTTCACACATAACAAACACAAGCATCATTTAAGGTTCCTGTTCTGATAATTGAAATATCACCCAGGAAATATGAAGTAAAATAGCATAACAAAAGCTGATATTGATTTTGTTAGCTATTTTTTGCATAGTTCGAGTTAGGTGCAGTACATCTTCTTTTTCACAAATTCATACTTTCCTTTTGCTACTATAAACTTGGATTCATACGATCCGTTGCTTCTATCACCAAAAAGAGTTTGGTTGGTTATTAATTCTTAAACCTGGAGGCATTGTAATAAGGTTCTTTAGCCTTGTATTAGAAGTTGGAGTATGGGTAACATAACAGGTTAATTGATCTTGCTTGAAAATTCATTGATTGGTAAACGAACTTTTGGCATCGAAGCGAGCGCATCGTTTGCATCATCCCGATGTCCCAAAGAAATAATTACTGAAGCGTGAAGGCCCCTTTCTGACAATCCTAAAACGTCATCAAATACTTTCGGATCAAACCCTTCCATAGGAGTTGCATCTACTTTAAGTTCTGCAGCCGCAATTAAGGCCGTTCCCAGCCCAATATAGGCTTGCTTGTCCGACCAAATTGCATTTTGTTCGGGTGTTTGGGGGGAGAAGTAGGTGATTAACATATCCTTGAGTCCGCTGAGCGCTCCACTCTCCAGATTTCGCTGCTGTTCCATCATCGTAACATAGTCCTCAATGTATTCGCTGGTAATTTTGTTTAATCCGGCAAAGACCAGTAAATGAGAAGAAGCGTGGATTTGCGCATTAAACGAGCCCACTGCTAACCTTTGTCTTACTTCCGGGTTAGTGATCACAATTAAGCGGTAAGGTTGTATTCCGCAGGAAGAGGCGCTAAGGTTGACGGCTTCGATAATCTGGTCTATTTTTTCTTCGCTGACTGGCTCTTCCGAGTATTTTTTGACAGCATAACGCCAATTAAGATTCTTGATTAATTCCATTTCTTTATTCATTAATTTGATCGCCAAAGATATCAGTTCAATGTGTATATTTGTAACCAGGTGACAAAAAGTTATAGTGACAACCGGGTAACCAGGTGAATGATATGAAACAAGACTTCGATTTGATAAAGGAATGCAGCGGCACAATAATGGCGATTAGCGATACAATGGAAATTTTAAATGGCAAATGGAAAGTGTCCATCATTGCATGTTTGTGTTATCGGCCGATGCGCTATTCAGAATTGCTGAAAGAGGTTGTGGGCATTTCCGGCAAGATGCTGAGCCGTGAGCTAAAAGATTTGGAAATGAATGAATTGATTGAGCGGAATGTATTAAACACTGCACCTGTTGCCGTGGAATACCGGATAACCGAGTACGGAAAAACGCTTAAAGACCTTACCGCTACGATAGCTGATTGGGGACAAATCCATCGAAAACGCATCATTTCCGGAATGAAAACGGGATAAAGAAGCATTTGATCGGGTTAGGCAAAATGCACACCTCGCTTTTTGCGCTGCTGCTACTTATTGAATAAGATTAAGAAACACTCAACTTTGCACTAGTTAGCTATCGCTGGGAGACAAAGCTATCCCTTCCCGGAAACCAAGGGTTTTGACAAAGATGTTTGATTTGTAACCAGCTATTTTATTTCCAAGTGCACCTTAGCGGTAAATAGTCAACGTCTGGCGTTGAAAGCCCAAGTTACCTTTATTTCAATATATGGCTCTTTTTGATTAATTGAACTCATCCATCACGGGAAGAAATAAGGGGTAGAACCCATGCCAATAGTATTTTCAACCCTGATTTCGTCACCAAGACGGCTAATAATCTCATTCCAGAGATAAATCAAATGGCATATCTAAACAAACGTGCAACCTCGTTTATCCTTACTGATATGGTTTAAGCCCCAGTCTTTTAATGAGTAAATGATCGGCGTGAGCGTGTTGGCGTATTCATCCTGTTTATAGGTAATTTTCACGGGATATCCTTCGGTAATGATGCGCTTGATTAAGCGATGTCCTCCAGTTCCCTGAGTTCTTTTGCCAGCACCTTTGGCGTAATTCCCGGGATACTATCCTGAATATCGGTAAACCGGTCGTTACCTACACCTATAGAAATGATAATTGCCAGTTTCCATTTTCCATTAATTACTTCGAGGGCATCACGGACTGGTTTTACTGTATCCAGACATTCGCAATAAGGTTTTTTTAAATCCATTTAATAATTACATTTCATTTACTTTCTAATGGAAAAATGCTATACAAAGGAAAGCAATTTATCTTAATTTTGCAGTATATTATATGAAAACAAAAGAGATTGCTTATTCCATTTTAGACTTGGCACTTGTACCAGAAGGCAGTACCATCAAACAAACGCTGAACAATTCCCTCGCTTTGGCAAAAGAGGCAGAAGCGTTGCATTATAAGCGGATTTGGTTTGCGGAACACCATAATTCAGAACACATTGGCAGCAATGTGCCTTCGCTTCTGATTGGTTATGTAGCCGAGAACACGGAAAACATCAGGGTAGGCTCGGGCGGCATTATGCTTCCTAACCATTCTCCTTTAGTGATTGCTGAGCAGTTTGGTACCCTGGCACATTTGTATCCAGGTCGCATCGATTTGGGTTTGGGCAGGGCGCCTGGTACAGACATGGCCACTGCCCAGGCTATCCGGTCCGACTTTATGCAGGCCGCCCATACCTTTCCACAAGAAATTAACAAGATACAAAATTACTTTTCTCCTGAAAATAGCGGTTCAAAAGTGAGGGCGGCTATCGCTGAAGGAACTGATGTACCTTTGTATATCTTAGGATCAAGTACAGACAGCGCACACTTAGCAGCCGAAAAAGGTTTACCTTATGCTTTCGCCAGTCATTTTGCCTCCACGCATTTAATGGCTGCGCTGCGAATCTACCGCGAAGAGTTTCAGTCTTCTGCAGTGTTGAAAATGCCTTATACCATAGCTGGCATTAACGTGTTTGTTGCAGACACCGATGAACAGGCTGAGCGATTATTCACTACACTGATTAAAATGTTTGTCGGCGTACTAACCGGAAACACAAGGGCACTGCAACCGCCAACCGCCATGACGGATGAACTACGGGGCATGCAGCAACATCCGGCAGTGCATCAAATGCTGAAATATTCTTTTATAGGCAGTAAGCAAACCGTAAAAGAACAAATTCCGGCATTTCTTGATGAAACTAAGGTAGATGAACTCATTGTTGTTACGCCTACGCATAGCCTTGAAGACCGGATAAAATCGGTTCGGCTTTTTTCGGAAGTGATGAACGAAATCAATGCGGAGGTGTCTCTTGCTAATTAGCAGCATTTAAAATGAGCGAAAGAAAAAAATTAAAGCTGGCTGCGAATATTGATGGTGTTGGTTGGAACTTTGTAGGCTGGCAACATCCAGACATGCCGTCGGATGCCAGTGAGAATCTAGACTTCTATGTTCAGCAGGCGCAACTGGCCGAGGCGGCAAAATTTGATACGCTTTTCCTGGTTGATGTCAGCCATGTTGGCCCGGGTAATATCCCACATTACCTCAGCATGTTCGAAGGCATGACGATCATGTCGGCCCTTAGCATGAAAACTGAAAAAATTGGTTTATCGGCTACCATTGCTACCTCCTATACCGATCCTTACAATGTAGCCAGACAGGTTTTATCGCTCGATAAGATCAGCAATGGCCGGGCTTCCGTGAACGCGGTGACTTCTAACCCGGGCGGCATGGTCAATTTTAGCCGCGGTCATTTAACCAGGGCTGACCAATATCCAATGAACAAGGAATTCATGGAGATCCTGATCGGTCTTTGGGATACTTATGAAGATGATGCTTTTATCAGAGATAAAGAACGGGGTTTATACCTGAATCCTGGTAAGATGCATACGCTAAATTACCGGGGCAAGTACTTTTCAGTGGATGGACCGTTAAACCTGAGCCGTTCGGTGCAGGGCAGACCGGTACTCTATACCGCTGGTACTTCGCCTACCTTTATGGATCATGCATCAAGCTATACCGATGGCGCCTTTATACATGGGCAAACGATGGAAGATACTGTAGCGGTAGCCAATGGTATCAGGGCAAAACTGACCGAAAAAGGACGTCGCCCGGAAGACTTTATCGTAATCACCAGCCAAAATCCTATTGTAGGGCGTACGGATGAAGAAGCGGTGACTAAATATAAGGAACTGTTGGCATTTCATCCAGGGAACAGTATACCGGTGCCACTTTTCTTTGGTTCGGCAGAAAGAGTTGCGGCTCAGGTACAATTATGGCATGAGGCCGGTGCAATGGATATGTTGATGGTTAGACAGGACCATCCGCACGGATTAAGGGATTTTATCGAACTGGTGGTTCCGGTCTTGCAGGAGCGTGATGTTTATAAGACTGAATATGAGGGAAATACCTTAAGAGCGTATCTGGAAATTCCTAAGCCCGCATTTAGAAAAACGGGATAAAATTATTGAAACAAAAAATTGGCTACAACAATTAAGCTGTAGCCAATTCTATCTTTTAATTGAGGTTAAAAACCGAGACCTAATGCAAAACCTCTTGCAGCATTTGGAATAGTTGCGCCAGGGGTTGCAACACCAGTTGATAGGTTTACACTATAAACTTTTTGTGTGCCAGCCACCGTAAACAGGCCGTAAGCCAATCCGCTTGTACCACCGATGTCAAAGCCATTGCTGCCTTCAACATTTACGCCTAAAGCACCAACGTCTACCAATATTCCCATGTTTGGGTTGTCTTGTCTTACCAGTTTATCGCTATTCGAATCGATATCAAATAAAACCGTAGTTGTTGTGCCGGCAAAGTTATTGGTATAAGCGGCGCCAGTGATGCCCGTAGTGGCTGGGTTTAGCGCTCCATCTAAAATAACACCACCATCCAACGGGTTAAACCTTAAGTTCTGACCGGTATTACTGACAATTCTTATTCTATCCACAAGTGGATTGAAATCGAAACCAAACTGTGTTCCACTCAACAACGTAGCAATTGGTGCAGTACCAACAACTGCGGCTGCGCCGGATGAAGTGTTAAGCGTGTAAATACGACTGGTGCTTCCAAGTGCATACAACTGGCCGTTCAACGGTCTGAAATCAATTCCTAAAATAGTTTCTCCTGTTTGAATCCCGGTGATTGCTTTAACTGCAACAGTCGGCGTTGCTGCCAGAGGATTAAAAATAAGTAATTCATTATTGTTAGAAACCGCATAAGCAACCGTTTCTGTAGGGATAGCTAAACCCGTAATATTTAACGGTAAGTTTCCTATTTTAGTTGCTTTACCATTATTGGTGTCAACAGTGTATAGACTGGAGGTGCCACCAACTTTTAAGGCTGCAAGCGCTGCAGAACCATCAGCATTAATATCGAATCCACCCATTTCGTCAATGTCGAAGCCTAAGTTTCCAACCTCTACTAATTTTCCGTCATTCGGTGGATCCTGCCTGTAAAGTTTGTCTGTTGCAGCATCAATATCAAATAACACTGTTGCTGTTGCACCAGCGCGGTTTTGAGTATAGGCTACAGAAGAAACTTTTGCATTCGTTACGCCATTAATCACACCATCAGTTGCAGCAACAGTTCCTGTTTCCGGGTTCAAACGCAAATTTTGCCCGGTATTGGTTACTACCCGAATGCGATCTACCGTTGGATTGAAGTCAAAGCCGGCAGCTGTACCATTCAATGCAGGTGTAAAAGGAGTTGAAGAAATTGATCTTGCCGCTCCCGTTTTCTGATCGATCACATATAACCGGCTGGAACTTCCCAAGCCATAAAGCTGACCTGTAGCAGGTCGAAAATCAATTCCTAAAATGGTTTCAGCGGTTTGTAATCCACTAATGGTTACTGTGGAAGTTATTGTAGATGGATTTTTTGCATTAATTAGATATAATTTACTGTCGGATGTTAAAGCATAGAAATTTACGTCTGGTCCCGGAGCAAGTATTTCCTGATCAATGTTTCTGTCTTTTTTACATGCAGAAAAGACAATAGGGCTCATAATAGCACATAAGGCTATTACGATTAAATGTTTAATTTTAATCATGTTTTTAATGTTTAATTATAATAGATAAGGATTTTCAAAATAGTCGCTGAGGAGACTATTTGGGTGGTTGTTCTGGTATTTGTAAATAACAGTGTGTCAAATTAAAGATGCCTGGGAACTGGTTGTTTTTGGCATGGTAAAGATCGATGAAGTCGAAATCGTTCATTCGGGTAAGCAGAAAATCTGCCAGTTTATCTTTTTCTTCTGCTTGATTTTGCTTTTCAGAAGATTCAGTTTTTTCTGAAGAATCAACAGTTTGATTTTTGAAGATTTCTTTAGTGGCTTTTGGCAAAGGCATTGCATAAATAAAAATCCTGCCTGTAAAAACAGTAAGCAGCATTAATACAATAAAAAACCTTTGGTAAAGTACCGACATACGAAAGCTAAATTCTTGTGATTCAAGAGCACTTACGAAAAAAAAATCTGATTAGATTTTCTGAAAAGTACTGAGCGCAAATGAGGCAATCACTTTCAGTGAGTTAGTGCGTAATAATAACCTCGTATTAAGGAATTAAGTATAAAAATTCGCCGCGTGTTAAACTACCTCAATATTCATAAATGACGGCTCAGTTTTTCAAAACAAAAAGCATTTTGGCAAGGTTGTTTTAACATAACGATCTGCGTCGGGATAATTTTGAGGAATTCATTATATTTTGTTTGCTTATATGTAAAAGGATGTCAGAATCCTTTGTTTTTCTGTCAAAACTTGTAAATTGCATTTACAAAAGGATACAATTTGTCAGTTTAAAGCATCAGAAAAATCCTTACACTAAACCGACAAAAGCTAAATTGAGTTAAAGTGCCGAATTCAAAAGCACTTTAAAACCTTTAAAACAGATATTACGTAGATATATTTCGATACAGGCATATTTACGGCAACGATATTCTTACATTAATTTTTGGTGTTATAATGGTTCAAAAGGCTGTTAATCTCCCCACATGGCGCAATTGTTGATAAAATAAAGAAAACAGTACTATCTCTTTTTATAATTTATTTTATAGTTTAGAGACGTAGCTGTTAAGAAAGGTATTATGGAAGCAAAATTTTCACCACAGGTTAAAGATGTAATCTCTTTTAGTAGGGAGGAAGCTCTCCGTTTAGGGCATGATTACATTGGAACCGAACATTTATTATTGGGCCTCATTCGCGAAGGCGATGGTATGGCTATCAAAATTTTAAGATCGTTAGGAGTAGATACGGGTAAATTGCGCCGCTCAATTGAAGATGCTGTTCGCGGCACTTCGAGTGTTACAGTTAACTTAGGTAATATTCCGTTAACGAAACAAGCAGAAAAAGTTTTAAAAATTACTTACTTAGAGGCTAAAATATTTAAAAGTGATTTAATTGGCACCGAACATTTGTTGTTATCGGTTTTGAGAGATGATGATAATATCGCCTCACAAATCTTACTACAATACGGCGTTACTTACGATGTTTTTAAACAGGAGGTAGAAGTGAATAAAAATGGTTTCAGAGATGATATATCAAATAGCGCATCAACAGGTGGCGATGATGATTATCGTGAAGAAGAAAGCTTTAGCACCCCTAAAAAGGTTTCAGACATTAAATCTAAAACACCTGTTTTAGATAATTTTGGTCGTGATTTAACAAAAGCTGCAGAAGAAGGTCGTTTAGATCCAATCGTTGGACGTGAGAAAGAAATAGAGCGTGTTTCGCAAATTTTATCGCGTAGAAAGAAAAACAATCCGATTTTAATTGGCGAGCCAGGTGTTGGTAAATCGGCGATTGCAGAAGGTTTAGCCTTGCGCATCGTTCAGCGTAAAGTTTCCCGTGTGCTTTTTGGTAAACGTGTGGTTACGCTTGATTTAGCCTCGTTAGTTGCCGGTACAAAATACCGCGGTCAGTTCGAAGAACGTATGAAAGCGGTGATGAACGAACTGGAAAAATCTACAGATGTGATTTTATTCATTGATGAGATTCACACCATCGTTGGTGCGGGTGGCGCTTCGGGCTCTTTAGATGCATCTAATATGTTTAAGCCAGCATTGGCGAGAGGCGAAATTCAATGTATTGGTGCTACAACTCTAGATGAATACCGTCAGTATATTGAGAAAGATGGTGCTTTAGATCGTCGTTTCCAGAAAGTGATGGTTGAACCTGCTACCCCGGATGAAACCGTTGAGATTTTAACGAGAATTAAAGATAAGTATGAAGAACACCATGGTGTAACCTATACTGACGAAGCTATCTTAGCTTGCGTGAACTTAACTTCCCGTTACATTTCAGATCGTTTCTTGCCGGATAAGGCGATCGATGCTTTGGATGAAGCCGGATCTCGTGTACACTTAACGAACATCCATGTTCCGCAAAATATCATTGATATTGAAGCGAAAATTGAAGATATTAAGTTAGAAAAAAACAAAGTTGTTCGCAGCCAGAAGTATGAGGAAGCCGCAAAACTTCGTGATACGGAGAAAAATTTAATTGAAGAATTAGATAAGGCAAAAGCAGAATGGGAAGCAGAAACCAAAACCAAACGTTACGAAGTATCTGAAGATAACGTAGCTGAAGTTGTTGCCATGATGACTGGTATTCCGGTTCAACGTGTTGGACAGACTGATAGCCAGAAGCTTTTGAACATGTTCGATAAAGTGGCCGAAAAAATTATTGGTCAGGATGATGCAATTAAGAAATTAACGAAAGCTATCCAGCGTACAAGAGCAGGATTAAAGGATCCGAAAAAACCAATTGGTTCATTTATTTTCTTAGGTCCTACCGGAGTTGGTAAAACGGAATTAGCAAAAGAACTGGCTCGTTTTATGTTTGATAGTGATGATTCACTAATTCAAATTGACATGAGTGAATACATGGAGAAATTCGCAGTTTCACGATTAGTGGGTGCGCCTCCGGGATATGTGGGTTATGAAGAAGGTGGACAGTTAACTGAAAAAGTTAGGAGAAAACCTTATGCAGTAATCTTGTTGGATGAGATTGAAAAAGCGCATCCTGATGTATTCAATATTCTGTTACAGGTTTTAGATGAAGGACAATTAACTGATAGTTTAGGCCGAAAAGTTGATTTTAGAAATACAATCATCATTATGACTTCAAACATTGGTGCCCGTCAGTTAAAAGATTTTGGTCAAGGTGTTGGTTTCTCTACTTCAGCCAAAACAAACCAGGCAGAATCGCACAGTCGTGGTGTGATTGAAGGCGCATTAAAACGTGCGTTTGCTCCTGAATTCTTAAACCGTGTTGATGACGTGGTGGTATTCAATAGCTTAGGTAAGGATGAGATTTTCAGAATCATTGATATTGAGTTGAAGGCTTTATTTGGTCGCGTTCATACCTTAGGTTATGAAATTGCATTAACTGAAAATGCGAAGGAATATATTGCTGAGAAAGGCTTTGACAGTAATTTCGGTGCTCGTCCTTTAAAAAGGGCAATTCAGAAATATCTGGAAGATCCAATTGCAGAAGAAATTTTGAAAGGCGAATTGTCTGAAGGTGATGTATTAGAAATTGATTACGGCAAAGAAACTGAATTGATTTCCATAAATCATCGAAAAGGCGAAAAGAAAAAAGAAGAGCCTAAAAAAGAAGAAGATTCTTCAAGTAAATAATTTAAAACTCCCGATTTAATCGGGAGTTTTTTTTTGCATGTTAGACGAAATTATCCTCGATAGTCTAATATAATTCGAGTAAGAAATCGGTGATCAAAAACATCAGGTACAGCAGCAGTGTCTGCAATCAGATCAAACCAGGGGACTGGCAAATGTGAGTGCATTTTTCAGGGCAAACTAAATTTCGTGGTAGAATACAGGTTTTAGAGTTAAAAACGGGACATGAATCATCTATTATTGACTTTTATCAATCTAAAACTATCAAAATACTTTTATCTGTGTATTTTTGAACATACAATATTAGAGTTTTTGTGATTTTTTAAAGTTACATTTGCGCCATGAGAATCAAATCTGCTCTTCTGCTCATATTATCTTTAAGTGTTTCTTTATATGTTAAGGCACAAAATGAGGTGATTACTACCGATGCCAACATTACAATTAAAAATTTAGTTGGAAATCGTATTAATTTTAATAAAACACTAATTAAATTACGAGAAATTCAACCAGCAGATCTTCCTAAATCCCAGTATATTTTCAATCAGCCTGGTACCCATATCATCAATTTCGAAAATTTAAATTTTACAGTCGAAAATAGGAAGATTGTATCCATAGCTGAGATCCCTTTGTCTAATGCTGCTCTTAATATAATTAATGAACGTTTAATTGTGCTTGATAAGATGCAATATGCCTATAGCGAAAGTTCAAATCTTGAATATCTGTCGGGAGTAAAAGATAGGCGGGTAGCATTCAATAATGACAGGCAGTTTTTTTCTGTTCTAAAAAGCTTAAAGTCTACCATTACTGAAATCAGTACTTTGGCTAAAGGAGATGATCAGAAAGCATCTGTCGAAAATGCATTGGCAAAATGGAAACAGCCGCATATCGATTGGCAATTTTTTAGCCAAATTGTGGTGAAAGAAACGCAGTCTACTTTAGGCAAATAATTTGTAATGAGGATTAGTTGTCATTAACATGAGTATAAGTCTCATTCAAAATTTTCTCTTATCTAATCAAATTAGTTCTTTCAAGGCGCGATAATATCTTTCATAATTCAGTGGGTCAGTGTTGAGGAATAAAAACGGTTCAATCAACTCGAGTTCCATCAATAAAAATTTTTCATTAACAAATGTTCCGTCTACCCTTGCGTAAAGGCAATTTTTTGCGAATAGATTAACGTAGGCGGCTGCTTTTTGAATCACTTCAGGACTTGGATTTTGCGGATGAACAGAGCCGCCGTGAGCCGGCTGTACCCTGAAATCGCCTTCTTTGGCTTTCTTAATCAGGGAATGACTGTAAACTCCGTTGAAAAATATAAATGACCATTCTCCATTTTCCACTATCTCCGGTAAGAATGGCTGAACGATAAAATCTTCATCCTGAACAAGGAGGTTTAATTTTTTGGACACTTCACCAGCATCTTCAAAAGTGATTTTAAATGTGTTTTTCGCGCCGCCACTAACGCTGGGTTTCACAATTAGCTTATCGGTATGGTAAAATTCAAAAAAATCGCTCAGATTTACCTGTTCATCTCTGTTAATAAATGAGCACGGCGTGATGTCTAATCCAGCAGCTTCAATCTCTTTCAGGTATTTTTTATCTGTATTCCACCGAACCACGTCGATGGGGTTGAGTAATCTCACTTTTTTCTCCTCCAGATGATTCAACCATTGATGAAAGTCGTTTATCAAATCAAAATAATCCCATGGTGATTTGAGTATAGCGAGTTGATAGTTTTCCCAATTCACCTGAGGATCGTTCCAGATCACCATTTCAACTGACAAACCCTTTTCTTGTAAAAATGTCAGCAACCGCTGATCTTCACTTTCAACGGTTTCACTGTCGTAAGCACCTTTGTCGGAATAAGAAACTAAAGCAATATTCATGTCTAAAACTAACTTTTATTCAATTGGGTAACAAATAAATCTAAAATAAAGACATCTGGTCGCTCGGTACCTTGAATAAAGAATGATCTAAAATAATCTCATTTGTATTTAAGCCATTGAGCCTGGAGTGCAGCCTAAAACTATCTCTAATTATTTTTGCTATATTGCCATCTCCACGCATTCGGTCGCCAAACCTGCTATCGTTTACATTTCCACTGTGGCAGCTTTGAATCATGTGCCATACCTTATCAAATCGATCAGGAAAATTTTTACGCAGCCAGTCTTCAAATATTTGTGCAATTGCGCCATTCAACCTCACTACTGTATAGCCTGCTTTTACTGCACCGGCCGCTGCAACCGCTTTAAGAATCTTAGGAATTTCATGGTCACTTAAACCAGGGATTAATGGTGCAACCATCACACCCATCGGGATTCCCGCCTTACTTAACTGTTCTACTATTTTCAATCGTTGTTTTGCGGTTGTTGTTCTTGGCTCCATCATCTGTCGTAAATCTTCATTCAAACTGTTAATAGATACATACACCATACATAGATTCAGCTTAGCCATTTCCTGCAGAATATCCTGATCCCTTAAGATTAAAGAATTTTTGGTGATCATTCCTATTGGCTGTTTGTACTCCAGGGCAATTTCAAGCAACTGCCTGGTGAGTTTAAACCTGCGTTCTGCAGGCTGATAGCAATCTGTATTTCCCGATAGTGAAATGGTAGAGGCATCCCAACCTTTCTTCTCCAGGAATTTTTTAAAAAGGGCAGGAGCGTCTTGCTTTACAATAATTTTTCGTTCAAATTCTAAGCCAGCACTATAGCCCCAATACTGATGTGAATTTCTGGCGTAACAATACGTACAGCCATGCTCACAGCCCTGATATGGATTTAGAGAATAGGCCATTCCAACATCCGGACTGTCAACCTTGTTCACAATGGTTTTCGAGTTTTCAAAGATGAAGGAGGTTTTCCGATCGGTTTCCTCCCAATCATCGATACCTTCATCATGCTCTTTCACATAAATATCTTTTAAAAATTTATTATGCGGATTTACCTGGGCACCTCTTCCCTTGAAATATTGATTTTTTCCATCATCTGCCATGAAATAAAATTACTAAAAAAATTAGCAATATACTTTAGTGTGGAAAGAATGTTAGTTATTTGAAATGCCGTTTTTAGGTAGTGGAATATAATCCATTGGTACCATATCCGCCACCTTCTCATAAGCCCAATATCCCTCAAAAAGAAGTGAGCGTGAATCATAGATTCCGCCATTTTCATAAAAACGCACACCTTCGCCCATCAAATTAGCTACGGAAATCTCATTCTCGGGAACATCCAGCGGTCTAAAAATCCAGAAGCCCGTATTAGAATAGGCGAGTGATTCTTTTTCTTTTGTGTATTGGATTAAAAGTGCATCTGTATAGCTGATGTATTTTAAGTTCTGATTAAAATCATGAACCAGTGTATCTGTCAATACTTCTGCCCGCGAAAATTTGTCAATGGTACGGGGCATTTCCTTTTGCTTCGTCCAGAAGGAAAATAAAGCGGTATCAATTTTCCCTGCAGTTTTTCGTATTCCGGATTTTTCTGGCAGCGTCTTCAACTTCTCGAGATTGGCATTAATCAGATATTCCGGATAGCGATTTGGATTGGGTATCTTGATCATTTTATTAATAATAAAACCTTCCTCTTTCGTTTTATTGGCATACAAAGACCTGAAGAAATGTTGTGAAGAACCATAGTATGCAATTTCCCTGGCAGCAATATATTTTTTCTTTTTAGCTGCGGATGCTTTCAGCTCTTCAAAGAAAGGGTGACCTGAATAATAAATGATGTGTGTACGGGAATTAAATTCGAAATGATCGAGCATGTATTTTAGCCGATAGCCTAAGGCCTTATTTTCAACTACCAGGAACTCAGTTGTTGAAACGGTTAATGTACTCTTTGTGATATCAAAGTCCACATTTAACACTTGCGGATTAAGGATTTTGCATTGCAGGGCATTTGGCGTTTTACCAATAAAAAACTCCTTAAACTGTTTGATATATTTTTGCCGGTTTGGGTCTGCCCGAACAGTCACCTCATCTAGTTGTGCTACATTTTCTTTTAATACTAAATCTACCTGAACAGATTGATCGGCAATAATTACACTTTTTGAGTAGGGAAGGTAGCCCACAATCTGAACCAGTAAATCATAGCTGCCGGGCTTTAAGTTAGAAAGTTTAAACTTTCCGTCATTATCCGCCACGGTTGCTATTTTGTAGCCACTTAAATAAATACTCGCTCCGGGCAAGCCGTCTTTTTTATCTCTTACAATTCCGCTAATTGAAAACGTATTCTGCGCAAATACGTTAGTGAAAATGGAGAGGAATATTAACGAAGCCAGCAGACTTTTGATCATAGCAGCGAATGTAAACAAAAGCAATAATATTGTAAATGCCAGTTCACTATTTTAACATTTTAAATCAATATGAAGGGGGAATGTAATCCATGGGTACGCTATCGGCAATTTTTTCCCACGCCCAGTATCCCGCAAATAACATACTTCTGGTATTATAGATACCGCCGTTTTCATAGAAATAAACCGGGCTAATCTGCAAGGTAACGGTAGAAACCTGGTTTTCGCCCATATCTAGTGGTCTTGGTATAGATAAGCCAATACTGTTACTGAATAATGGATTTTCCTTTTCTTTGATATAAGAGATAAATAATTTATCAGTAAAATTTATTTTTTTGATAGTGGAGTTTACAGTCTTAACCAAAGTATCCTGCAAGACATTTGCCCTGCTTAAAATGGCGATCTCAGCAGGCAGGTTTTTTTTCCTCATCCAATAGGTGAGTGAGTCATCACGGCCAATATAAATTGTTTTTTCATTAGTTAACTTTTGTTTAGTCAACCTATTTATATTGGCTTTGATAATACTATCCGCTGGCCTGTTAGTGTTTGGCTGCATGATCATTTTATTAACTACAAATCCTTGTTCCGTTACGTTTCCATTATAAAGCGACTTAAAAAAGTGCTGTGGAGAACCCAGATATGCCGCTAAACGTTTTTTATCCCAATTCTTTTTCCGGCGGGAAGAGCCTTTTAAATCTTCATAAGATGGAAAGCCCTCATAATAAATGATGCGTGATTTACCATCAAACTGAAAGAGATTCAACAGGTATTTTATGTTGTAACCCAAGGCTTTGTTTTCAATAATTAGAAACTGATTGGTTTTGACGGTTAAAAGAGATTCATCTTTATCATAATCAACAAGCAGCACATTTGGGTTTACCAGCTTGCATTGCCTGGCGTTTGGCGTTGTGCCAATAAAAAAATCCTTGAACATGTTGATATAATGTTCCCGGTTTGGATCTGGTTTGATCGTTACTTCGGCTAACTGGGTAATACTTTCCCTTAAAATTAAATTGATGCTGATTGATTTATCGGCAATCACGATGTTTTTGTTCAGTGCAGTAAAACCAATTAACTGGACAAGCAAGTCGTAATTGCCAGGTTTTAATTTTAAACTAAATTTACCATTGTTATCAGAAACCGTGGCAATCTGGTAACCACTTACATAGATTCCCGCGCCCGGCAGTGCTTCACCTCGTCCGTCTTTAACTGTCCCTGATAATGTAAACTGTTGACTGAAACAGGTAAAAGAAGTTAGTATCCAGAGCAGGAATAGAGAAGTCACTTTCATATTTAAAACTAATCTTTTAGTTTTAAAATAACAAATCTATTCCGTCTTGATTTATCCTAATAATTCTTTAGCATTATCTACAGCTGACAATCCTGGGTTTTTACCACTCAACATCTCTGCAATTACGCCTACTCTTTCTTCTTGTTTAAGTTTTCTTATACCTGTTGTTGTTTTTCCGTTTTCGTCATTTTTATAAACGAAATAATGAGATTTTCCTTTTGCAGCTATTTGGGGTAAATGCGTGATGGAAATTACCTGCATATTTTCACCTAAATGAGCGATTACCTCACCAACTTTCAGGGCAGTTTCTCCAGAGATCCCAGTATCAATCTCATCGAATATAATGGTTGGGAGGGAAGTGTGTTGCGCTAAAAGTGCTTTTATGGCCAGCATCAGGCGAGAAAGTTCGCCACCGGATGCTACTTTATTTACCGGAGCGGGTGCCTGGCCAGCATTCGCCGTAAATAGTAACGTGATTTCATCCAAACCATCTTTGTTCAATTCTACTAAAGCTTTTTGAGCTAAAACCAATTTTGCGTTAGGCATTCCCACTCTTTTGAGCGTAGCACTCGTTTGGTCTTCCACAACTTTAATCGCTTTTTTTCTGTTAATGCTCAGCTGAGCTGCCTGCTTTTGCAGATCTTTTTTCAGCTGCTCAATTTGCTTTTGAAGCTTTTCAATGTTTTCATCAGACGATAGTAATTGATTTAGATTGCGCTCCAGTTGAGATTGAATTTCTAATAATTCAGTATTATTTGCTACGCGGTGTTTCTGCTGAAGGGAATAAAATAAATCTAACCGCTGGTTAATGATATCTAAACGGTCTGCGCTATGTAGCGTATTTTCTTCCATTACAGAAAGTTCATCAGCGATGTCTTTAATTTCGATGATCGAAGACCTTAAGCGCTCATATAAAGTATTAATCAGGGGGTCAAATTTTTCAATTCCTTGCAATTGTAGTGAGGTTTCTTTCAAGATCTGAAGTGCTGATGGCTCGCTTTCGTTTAACAATCCTGCAGCAGTGAGCAAAGCTCTTTTAATCGTTTCAGCATGGGTTAGGCGTTCCAATTCCTGTTCCAGTTCTTCCTGCTCGTTATCTTTTATATTTGCCTGTTCTAATTCATTAAATAAGAACTGTTCATAATCTTGTTTACTTCTCGCTTCATTTGCATCATCAATAATTTTTTTCAAACTGTTGCTTTCTTGCTTCAGTTTTTTAAAACCACTACGGTAATCAAACAAAAGGTTATGGTGATTAGCCAGCGAATCAACGATTAATAATTGAAAGTTCGCATCGTTAATTTCCTGGGTAGCATGTTGCGAGTGAATATCGATCAGCCTTTCACCAATTTGTTTTAAAACAGAAAGATTTACCGGAGTATCGTTAATGAAGGAGCGCGTTTTTCCATCAATCGATATTTCTCTACGAAGAATTGTTTCATTAGAGAAATCAAGATCGTATGATTCGAAAATTTCGCGAAGATTTTCATCAGCCAAAATAAAGTTTCCTTCTATGACACACTTTTTATCCTGGCTGAAAAAATATTTACTTTCGGCCCGCTGACCTAAAATAAGTGAAAGTGCACCCAGAATAATAGATTTTCCTGCACCAGTTTCCCCCGTGATAATATTTAAGCCGTTGTCAAATTCAATGTCAAGACTATCAATTAATGCGTAATTACGAATAGAAAGTTTTTGTAGCATAACTAGAGCGAAAATACTAAAAAGTTATTTCAAGGAGGCGATTGAAAACAAAAACAGCGAAGAATAATCTTCGCTGTTTAACTATGGTTGTTTGGTTGATTAATTTTCGCCTTTTCCTTCCTTCTCTATTTTGTTTTTCAGTTCTTTTACTTCTTTGTCAAACTGTTCTTTTAGCTTTTTGTATTCTGCAGATTCTTTTACCTTATTCGGTGTTTGATTATTGCGATAAAAAACATCTGGCCCGTTAGGAGTGCCAAATTCATAGCGATAGCTTTTAGATAAAGAATCGATATTCATTCTGGATTTTGAGGACATCTTTTTGCCATTGATAATAATTATATTTTCATTAGCCGCTTCCAGTTTTGCCTTAAATTCAGGGTTATTAAACTTTGCAGCCATTTCTTCACCCATTTTTTTCCACTTTTCCTGTGCCTCAGGCGATCCGTATTCTTTAGCGGCATCTTCACCAAACTTCTTCCATTTTGCTTGTGCTTCTGGAGAGCTATATTCTTTAGCTACATCTTCACCAAACTTCTTCCATTTTGCTTGTGCTTCTGGAGAGCCATATTCTTTTGCTACATCTTCACCAAACTTCTTCCATTTTGCCTGTGCTTGTGGCGAACCATATTCTTTTGCTACATCTTCACCGAATTTTTTCCATTTCGCCTGTGCTTGTGGCGAGCCATATTTATCTGCTAAATCCTTACCCATTTTTTTCCATCTGGCTTTTGCTTCTGGCGAATTAAATTGTTTATCCATTCTTGTACGCAAGGTCGAATCGCCAAAGGTAAATGTGCTATCATTATTGAAGATGAACACATTTCTCAATCCTGAGAACTCGTCTGAATAAATACTTCTCTTAAGGCTGTCGGGCATTTCATTCACAGAATTGTATTCCGTTTTCTTGCCATTCGCATCAACAGTAACAATCTTTGTTTTGCGTTTTTTAGTGGTATCCTGGGGAGTGGTTAAATTTTCAAATGCGGTATTAATACTTGCCATTTGTGTGGTTAATGCTTTCTTAATTTCTTTTTTCTTTTCGCTGGGGTTAATCCAGGCGATAGATAACATGCAGGCCACACCCAGTGTTAAAGCTGCGATTTGCTGTTTGGCATTTAAATAATTTGTTTTCATATTAGTGATTCTTTTAATACGTTGATATAAATTTTGAGTCTTACCAGTGGCCGCCAGTGCGAACGCAGGGCTATTATTGTCTTTGATCAATTCGAGTTTGAGTAGGGCATGGGCATATTTTAAGGGCTTGCCTGTCGTTTTTAATACCAGATCATCACAGGCATGTTCCCGTTCGATATGGATAAATCTTCCGGCCATCCAAACGAAAGGATTATAAAATAAAAGTGTTTCAATGGCGGTTTTAATTAGGTTTAACAAAAAATCATGTCTTCTAATGTGGGATAATTCGTGAATCAAGATGGCTTCAACCTGATCGCTATCTAACTCATTCACCAACGCAAGCGGAAACAATACCACAGGTTTAAGATAGCCAATCACCAGAGGAACATTTACCAATGAGGACAGGTCAAATCTGACTGCTTTTTTTATGCCCAGTTTAGCAATTATGTTTTCAAAAATTAATTTCCAATCGTCCGGAATGGTGCTTAAATTTTCTTTTTTTAGTTTTGAAAGCTGATAATATCCTTTTGCAATAATGAATAGCTGTAGAAAGATGCCAATGACATACGCTACAACTATTAAAGGAAAATACCGTTCAGCTTTGCTGCTAAAAGTTTCTGGTAAATTATTCAGGTATTGGCTGAACTGAATTTGCTGCGATGAATTTGGAAGTTGATGGACAGGTTGAGTTAAAACCAATTGTTCACCAAGGTTATAGCAGAAAACAAAAAACATTAATACAATAGCGGAGAAGGCAAGATTATGCCGGTATCTGGCGGCAAGTTTAGGCAAAATTAGCATGATGATAAATAATACACCGTAAATGATTGCGCTTTGCCATAGCGAATTTAAAATGCTCCAGCCAAATGCCTTGATGAATTGTTGTACTAAAGTTTCCATTTTTATGCTTTATTTTAACAGATATTATTAATAGTGTTTTTTCCTGATAGGGTTAAGGACGGCCATTTTCAAAAAACGATGAACGAAAAACGTACGTCGATCAACGAAAGGCTTACTTTAAACTATCTAAATACTTTTTGATTTCATCAATCTCATCAGCGCTTGCTTTATGATTTCCAAGTGCCTGCATTACCAAACGAGCTGCTGAACCATTAAATACGCTATCAATCATTTTATTCACCAGGTGTTTTTCTGTTTTATCCTGGCTTACCAGTGCTTTATAGATGTGCGTTTTTTGGTTGGTATCCCTTTCCACCATTCCTTTTTCATGTAAAATTTGCATTAATTTTAAAGTAGTGGTATAACCAGAATCTTTTTTATTCAGTGCTTCATGAACTTCTCTTACCGTTGCATTCCCCCTTTGCCAAAGTACCTGAAGGATTTCCATTTCACCTTCTGTTGGTTTGATATTTTGAATAGCCATATGTTACAAGTTGTACGAATTATTTCGTAATCAAATGTACGAAGATATTCGTAACATCAAAATAATTTTAAATTTTTTGTTTAAAAGCTAGTGATGAGGATAATAGGGATAAGCGTTGTAATGAAGATGAGGCAATTTTTAAGGGCAAGAATAGCTGATTGATCTTTTCAGTTTTACTTAAAATGGTTGCACTAATAAATACCTACTTTTTCAACCCTTCGTACTTACCAATATTGGCCGGATCTATTTCGGATAGCATATTATAAGCTTTCAAGCGTTCCTGCATATTCAATTTAGATAGCACATTGGTGACTTCTTCGGCTTTCGACGCAAAGTACACATTCGGGAAAATTGAGCCCAGCTTTTGTTTATCCATTTGTTGTAAGGCGGGTAGTGCATCAACAATCTGCTTTAAACCTTTATCATTATCCGTAAGTTGATCCAAACCATTCAGATGATAACTGTAAATAAAAGCCCTTAACTCGCTGAAAACGGGGTTCAATACATTTTCATTAAACCAGAAGCGATTTCTTAAACCGTCGGCAGCTTTCCAGCCGGCGTTACCTGATGCCTGTGCCAGGTTAATAATGTTTTGTGCCTTTTTGTAATAAGTTGTTCCACCCATTCTGGCGAAACTATCTTTATCCATAGCAATGATGGTATAGGCATAATAGGATAGGAGTGCGCTAATATTTGAAATGTAGTTTTGATCAGAAAAATCGATCGTTGAACCATCGTTATAGCTGAAATCGAAATTCTTGTCACTCATGTTTAACAGCGTACTATTATAAGAGCTATTGAATACGGGTCTGCTGCTTTGAATTTGTGCCTCTGCGGCATAGCCTGATCCGCCATCCCACGAATTGATGGTAATCACAAAACTGCAGTCTATTCGTTCAGTTGGCTTATAGTTTTCGGTACTGAATTTATTATTGCTTAGAAAATCACGGATCGTTCTTTGTAGTGCGTCCAAAGTGGGCTTGCTGATGTTAGAAACCTGAGGTGCCAATAAGGTAACCCTGGGGTTTAATTCCTGAGCTTGTAATTTACCAAAGCCTATTAACAACAATATCCAGACGATCCTTTTCATTATTTTAAGATTTTTAGAATAGCAGCACAAATATCCTTCGCAACATCTGCTTTAGGTTTTGTTTCAAAAACGGTCCGCTCCAATGCCTTGTTAAAAATAGTAATTTTATTGGTATCTGATTTAAAACCAGCACCTTTATCATTAAGCGAATTTAATACGACCAAATCCAGGTTTTTCTTTTCTAGTTTTCCTTTTGCATAGTTTTCCTCATCATTTGTTTCCAATGCAAAACCAACTAAAATCTGATGCTCATTCTTTTTTCTTCCAAGAGTGGCTAAAATATCCACTGTTTTTTCCAATTCGAGCACCAGGTTATCTTCTTGTTTTTTTATTTTTTGATCGGCTATAACCTTCGGACGGTAATCGGCAACCGCTGCACACATAATGGTAAGGTCCGTTTCCGGGAAGATAGCCAAACACGCATCAAACATTTCCTCTGCGCTAATTACATCAATCCGTGTTAGTGTTTGATTTTCTTTCTGAGCAGTAGGTCCGGAAATTAAGGTTACATCGGCACCAAGGTTAATCAATTCATCCGCCAACGCAAATCCCATTTTTCCTGAAGAATGATTTCCAATGAAACGAACGGGATCAATGGCTTCGTAAGTTGGACCGGCAGTCACCATTACTTTTTTGCCAAATAGGGGCATTGATTGTTGAATCGAATGATCTAAAAAAGCTATGATCTCTTCAGGTTCAGCCATTCTGCCTGCTCCGTAAAGGCCACTGGCTAATTCGCCGTTACCAGGTTCAATAATCGTATTACCAAAACTTTCTATTTTTTTGATGTTTGCCTGTGTCGTTTCATGCTTCCACATGTCCAGATCCATTGCAGGTGCAACATATACCGGGCATTTTGCAGAGAGGTAAACAGCTGTAAGTAGATTGTCGCAGATTCCTGTTGATAATTTTGCAAGAGTATTGGCACTAATTGGGGCAATGATGATTAAATCTGCCCAAAGGCCCAGTTCAACATGATTGCTCCAAACACCAGTTTCCTCTTCGAAGTATTGGGTGTAAACAGGGTTTTTAGAAAGCGTAGCAAGGGTAAGTGGCGTAATGAAATTTGCGCCATCGGGGGTAAGAATAACCTTAACGTTTGCACCGGCTTTGATCAATAACCGGACTAGAAAAGCCGATTTATAAGCAGCAATGCTACCACAAACGCCAAGGATTATATTTTTATTTTTAAGCATCGAGCAAAGAGTTTAAAGCATAGGGCAGAGAGCGTGTGCACAAAACGCTTTGCTTAAAACTCCATGCACTATGGCACTATTACTTTTGTTCTTTAGCAGGATTTCTATGATAAATTTTTTCATTCAAAAATTCATCAATCGCAACTAAAACAGGCTTAGGCATACGTTCGTAATGCTTGCTGATTTCAATCTGCTCGCGATTTTCAAAAATCTCTTCTAAGTTGTCGTTACTGGATGCAAATTCTGCCAATTTACCATGTAACTCTTCTTTAACGTTGTTCGAAATCTGATTCGCTCTTTTTGCAATCACCACTAAAGATTCATATAAGTTATCTGTGGTTTTATCTAAATCGTGTACGTTTCTGGTAACTGTAGTATTCGGTACAGCAGGTTTGTTAGTATTCATGTGTTACTTAGTTTTTAATATCTGTATTATCTGCGTTAGTTGGTCTGGTAGAAACTGTATCTTTAACTTTTTTAGTTTTGATCAGCATCTGTTTGTATTTTTCCTGATCAGCAGCGTATAATGCAAGCTCTTGTTTTGTAGCAACTATTCCGGCTTCAACATCAGTTTTGACTTGCTTAGCTTCCTTTGCAAATTTACTGTCAGGATGATTTTCAGTAAATTCGTTATACAAAGCAAGTGCTTCGTTATAGCGATCTTCCTGACGGATTACATAACTGTTTTTAGCATATAGGTACTGAGCCCTGATCATCAGTAAATCCATTTCTTCAGCATATTTAATGTCCGGATAATCGCGTTGTGCATTTCTCAACGCAATAACGGCAGCTCTATAGTTATCTACATTACTCGGACCGGTAGTTAAATACATTTTTGCATTCTCAAAAGCCTTATCTTCAAGTTTACCTCTTAAATCAGTAATGTATTTTCCGGCGGCAGCAGCCCTGTCACTGGATGGATATAAGTTAATAAATAATTGTAGCGCATCTATTGCTTTATAGGTATTTTCCTGATCAAGAGAAAAATTAGGAGATTCTAAATAGTAGCAATAAGCGCCCATATATCTGGCCTCTTCAGCATTCTTACTCGCTGGATAAGTATCTGCAAAGCTTTTAAATTGGTACCTCGCCGTAGTAAAGTCACTTAATCTATATAATGTATAAGCATAGTAATAGTTCAGATCTTCTGCCTCCGCACGGCCACGGTATTTCTGAGAAAGATCTTCAAACAGCACCAATGCCTTACTGTAATCCCTTTTATTATATAGGCGAAGCGCTTCCTGGTATTTCTTAGCCACATCGTTACTCGCCTTCAATTTTTCGAAACGACTTTTACAACCCGCAAAGCCCAATGCGGCAATAAATACTAAAATAATTAAGTGTTTAACTTTAAACATTCTGCAAAGATAATTAATAATACGATAACATCAATAAAAACAATTCGACGCTAAGCTATGGAAAGCAAATCAGTACAGATCTACAGTTAACAATTTTTAACATAACTGGATGCTTTGCATGACTGCTATATTAGGATACCCAGTAATGGATATAAGGAAAATTTAATTGCTTGATAAATGATTGACTTATGAATTTGCTATGGTTACTACTACTATATATATAGTGTAGGTTATTGCTTTATTAACTACACGTTGAAATACACTCCAAATCATTCTTTATTTTTCTTGTGTGAAGACCCGTTTTCTTATGATACTAAAGAAGCAAAACTGATCGCTTGAGTTATTTATGTATTAATATGTCTTTACGAACTCATTATGGGGATTCGGTCTTTATCAATTTGTTTCGACAATTAGGATAAACCTCAACTCCAACACCTGCTAACCGCCCTGCATATCAATAACTCCTTATACCGCCCTTTTGCTTCCAGTAAAAGATACCGCCATACGGATATGGCGCCCTGCTTCTAACCCCCGCTACCCCTATAACCCATGCTACCCTTTTCCCCGGCAAACACCCTTCTTTCCAAAATGTTTTACCTTTTTGAAATTTTTCCCTGATGATTTCCAGCACCTTACGGTTTGGATGCCATTTTATCTTCCTTTCCATTTGCAGGGCGTACTTTTTTTGCTACCTTTGCATCCCGCTTCGGAGGAAACGGATGTGCTGAAAAGCTGGTTATGATGGAGTGAGGGGGATTAAGGAGCAGAAATTATTTCAAATAAAATCTGCAGGAGTGGAAAAAATCATTACCTTTGCATCCCGCTTCGGAAGGAAGGGTTGTTAGCTGAAAGGCTGGCAGTATTGAAAAGCAAAAAGGAAAGAAACAACGACGAAAAAATAAAATAAATTTTATTTGGAAGTTGGGAAAAGATTTCTACCTTTGCACTCCCAACCGAAAGGAAAGGAAAAAAGTCAAGTGGCGGATGTCATGGAGACTGGAAATTAAAAGATTGAAACGGACGAAAACACGCTAAGACGAATACGACTTAAGCGAACTGCAGTTTGAAGATATATAAAAAAGGGCGGCCGTGAGGTAATAGCCTGATAAGTTCTTAAAAGAGATGTCAATGTAGCGAAAGCGGGTTTAATGAAGTACTGATCGAAGTACATGATTAAGGAGCTTTATTTTAAAGGTG
>Ga0308159_1000687_pt1 | contig 68300 bp, 47 predicted proteins | sample PhyCR1_FD_201040 | JGI IMG/M metagenome (GOLD analysis project Ga0308159, IMG submission 201040) | Phyllosphere microbial communities from UC Gill Tract Community Farm, Albany, California, United States - DLSLC.R1 | ecosystem: Host-associated > Plants > Phyllosphere > Unclassified | place: USA...
CACGTGGGAGAGTAGGTCGGTGCCAGATCTTAAAGAGAAGCCCTTCAGCAGTAATGTTGAAGGGCTTTCTTGTTTTAATCCGCAGAGCGCATAGGGCACAGCGCACAGCGGTTTCCCGGCATTAAGGCGTTAGGGCGCATAGCGGTTCCCCGCAGATTACGCTGATCTCCGCTGAAAGCATTCCATCATCCGTTTTACATTTTCCATCTTTACTCCTCTATTTTCTGTCCCGGGTTAAATAGCCCTGATGGGAGCGGCATCCCTTTTGGCTAAGAAAATTTGTTTAAAAAATAAGGTTTCCAAAAGGATAGAGCGCACAGCAGGAACGGAGCCGGCCCAAACGCTCGGGACACTGCGCTCCAAGACCAAGAGGTATTTAAACCATTAAGGAGTTGAGAAAAGTTAAGGTTGTGCTCCTGCAGATTACACTGATTTCCGCAGAAAGCATTCCATCATCCGTTTTACATCTTCTATGTTTCCCATCAAAAAGCGAGCGGGACGGTACCTGACCCAAAAAGCACAGAAACTGCGCTCCAAAATAGATCAAATACGCTTGTTAAAAGATGTGAAAACTTTCATCCTGAAAGTAATAAAACCGTATTATTGTAGTAATACGTACATATGATGATGATGAATGTGAACCTTAAGAAATTAACTTTTCTCGCTATTATTTTGGGCTTAAATTTTAATGTTTTTGCACAAAGTAAGAATGTACAACTCCCCGCAAATTGGTTTAACCTCGATTTATTGGAAAATGGATATTTCGGTATCAGTACAGAGAGGGCTTATCGCGAACTTTTAAAAGATAAAAAACCTAAACAAAATGTTGTGGTAGCCGTAATAGATGGTGGTGTAGATACTGCACATCCTGATCTAAAAGGTGTTTTATGGACAAATAAAAAAGAGATTCCTGGAAATGGAATAGATGATGATGGCAATGGTTATATTGATGATATTCATGGCTGGAATTTTATTGGTTCTAAAAAGGGTAACCTGGAGTTCGATAATTTGGAACTCGTTCGTTTGTTAAGAATTTATACGCCGAAATATCAGTCGACAACCAATTTAACACCATTAGACAGCACACAAAAGGAAGAATTTAAACTGTATAAAAAAATGGTGGGCGATTTTGGTAAAAAATATGAAGATGCCAGTAATACCTTTTCAGTATTGATTGCCATTAACAAAGTTTTGGATACGGTAGCTAAAATCAGTAAAAAGGAGATCCCAACGATGGATGATGTGGATCGCTACAAAGCTGATGATGAAACTGAAGAGCAGGTAAAAACAATTATCAGGAAAGGTGCAAGGGAAGATGGAAGTTTCGAGAAATTTTATAAGAGTATTAAAGAGGGGTATAAGCAATACGACGCGATGTTGAAGTATAACTTAAATCCTAAATATGACATGCGCGCAGAACTGGTTGGAGACGACTACAGCAATGCTTACCAAAAGGATTATGGAAATAATGATGTAAAAGGTCCGGATGCTTTTCATGGTACGCACGTTTCGGGGATTATTGGTGCCGGTCGTACCAATTCCTTAGGAATCATGGGGGTAGCCAATCATGTCAGTATCATGGCCATCAGGGTAGTACCGACGGGCGATGAACGTGATAAAGATGTAGCCAACGGCATCAGATATGCCGTAGATAATGGTGCGAAAGTAGTTAACATGAGCTTTGGTAAAAGTTATAAGTGGGATAAGAAAGCGGTAGATTCTGCGGTGAAATATGCTGAACTTAAAGGGGTATTGCTAGTGCATGCAGCCGGAAATGATAATCAGAATAATGATCTGGAAGAAAATTTTCCCAATAAATTTTTCGACAGTAAAGAGGCAGATGCCTATAAAGAAGCCAATAAAAAGCCGGTCAAGCCAGATTTTACGCCACCGAAACCTATGGCACAAAATAATGGAATGGGTATGAGGCCACCTTATAACCGATCTACATTCGTAAAATCTATACCAATAGACTCTGCAAAGTTTAATCTTCCTCATGCCAATAATTGGATTGAAGTAGGTGCAAGTGCCTATAAAGATGATGATAATCTGAAAGCCAGTTTCTCCAATTATGGTAAATATACTGTAGATGTGTTTGCTCCCGGATTTTTAATTAATTCAACGATTCCTGATAATAAATATGAAGAGGCGGACGGAACGAGCATGGCTTCGCCTGTGGTGGCGGGTTTGGCGGCACTGATCTTAAGTTATTATCCGGATTTAAAGCCGGCACAGGTACGGGAAATTATTATGAAATCGGTTTCTAAAGTGGCCCATAAGGTGAAGTATAAAAATGAAAGAGGCGAAAACACGCGTGTACCTTTTAGTGAAATTTGTGTGAGTGGTGGGATTGTTAATGCCTATAACGCACTGAAATTGGCAGAGACGTATAAATAAAGACAGGTTTTTAGTTTGTGGAGCGCAGGGTAATTGCAGCTATTTAGGCTTGTTCCCGTGCTCCGCTATATCCCTCGGCTGCGCATTCGGGGATGTCGCTTCGCCCGGGGGCTAAACACGCTGGTTGCAGCCCTGAATGAAATGACAATACCCTTAAAGTCTAAGAATTGAGGGTTTTAATAAACTCCTGGAAGGTGCCAAATGGGTAGTTTTTTGCTTTCATCCATGAAATAAGCGCTTCCATGCGCTTAATCATTTTCACACCCGTATTCGTCCTCACGTAACCAGGGAAACCAAAGCGTTCAAAATCACTTAAGTCGGTAAATTCCCATGGATGAAAGTAAATATTCAGGTATTTATCTTTTTTATAGGTCCAGCTTGCTAAGGTTTTGTAAATACTTAAGGGCAGGTTATGGAAGGAAAGCCAGAATAGAGGGAAACGAATCACCGGACTAACAGAAGCAGGAATCTGCAGAACGTTATCTTTGATAAAATGTGTTCGCGAAATATTGAAATTATTGTAGCGTCCTGGCAAATAAGTTGGATTAATAGAGGTATTGTAGGTATATCCGGCCTTTTCAATCTCCTTTTCATCAACTGGCATCATTCTCGCCATGCGATAACCTGTAATTTCTTTGCCCGAAAGTTCTTCTAGTTTTAATTTTGATTGAAGCAGATGTTCTGGCTTAAAGTTAGAATGATAATATCCGTGCGAAGCGAGTTCGTGTCCGGTTTCGGTAATCCGTTTAATCAGATCGGGAATATTTTCTGCAAAGGCAACGGTACAGAAAAAAGTAGCCTTTACCCTGTATTTATCCAAAATATCTAAAATAGCAATGGTACCTGCCCTTGAAATGGCAATCTGATCTTCAAAAGAAATATCTTTTCCATACTCGAAAGGCATATCAAATTCTTCGATATCAAAACTTAACAGTACCATTTATTTTTGTTGAATATTGGTTGAACGGATAATGTAATTAGGGCGGTTTTTAGTTTGCATAAACATCTTGCCTACGTAGATGCCTATAATACCTAAGATAATGAGTTGTAGACCTCCAAAAAAAACAATCGTCATAATTACGGATGCCCAGCCAGAAACTTCTACATGGTTTACAAAGGCGTAGATAATGTAAGGCACATAAAGCACAGAGGCAAAAGACAGGATAAAACCCAGGTAAACTGCAGTGTAGAGCGGCTTGATGCTAAAAGAAGTAACGCCGTGCAAGGCTAACCTAAGCATTTTTTTAAGGGTGTATTTACTTTTACCTGAAAAACGTGCCGCCGGATTATATTTAATAGCGTATTGCTTAAAACCCAGCCATTTTACCAGACCTCGAAGAAATGGCTCGTTTTCATGAAAATTACGGAAAACATTAACCACCCGCTGATCGAGCAGACGGAAATCTGCTGCTCCAGGCTCTAAATCGATATCAGAAAGCCAGTTTAATACTTTATAAAACAGGCTTGATGAGCTTCTCTTACCTTTAGATAGATTTTTATCTTCTTCACGAATGGTGTAAACCACTTCATAACCCGCTTCCCATTTTGCAATCATATCAGCAATCAGTTCTGGGGGGTGTTGCATATCGCAATCCATCGAAATTACACAATCGCCAAAAGCATGATCCATGCCTGCCTTAACAGCCAGTTGATGACCAAAATTTTTAGAAAATTCAAGGAAAAAGATATTACTTGCTGTTGAGGCATAATCTTTAATCTTTTCGAGCGTATGATCGGCACTACCATCATCTACCAATATTATTTCGTAATCATAATTGATGGTTGAAAAAACTTGTTTAATACTTTCTGCAATGACAAAAATATTATCGGCTTCGTTGTAAGCAGGAATTACTATAGAAACTAACTTCTTCATTTATCGGTAATCAGATAAGACTCAAAATCTTCTTTCATCATTTGGTAGATTATAGTTAGCCAAATGATGACGCAAGGTAGGGCTTTAAGCGAATATAGACGAATAAATTCTTTAACCTGTCCTGGGAAAATATCCGTTGGAGACAGGCTGGTTAATATAAATGCAAAGATAAATAAGCCAATGGTCCATCCTTTTTTTGGGGTCTGCTGCAGCATGAACCAAATGGCAACCCCTGCAAAAGCAATAATATAAGTAGGCGATTCGGAACCGCTGCTAAATATCACCGTAAAAATCAATGTCGAAGCCAATAACATTAACCTAAAACCTAGATGTTTATACTGATTGATACGGACATAAGGCAAACCAAATAATATTAATCCACCTAGCAAAAAAGGGGTATTCGGAATGTTGATATTACCGGTTATACGCCTCACAATTCCCATTAAAGAAATATCCTGAAAAGATGTTAACGAAGCATTTAAATCATTTTTATGGGCTAAAGAATGATACCAGTCGCTATAGGATTGCATGACAAAAGCCGGCGAGGAAATAACCATGGGCAAGGCAAACAACCCCGCAAATGCAATAAAGCAGCCTAAAATAAATTTTAACTTATTTTTGGTGAAAAAGAAAAATGCCAGTCCAACAATTCCGTAAAGTTTAATCAGTGTGCCTAAGGCAATAAAAAAAGCAGATTGTACTTCTTTCTTTTTGATCAGATAAGAGAAACTAAGCAATATTAATCCAGTCAGGGCGATGTTAAACTGGAAACTGAAGAGCGCGGTTAAGGTTTCATGTGCACAGATCCATGCTATTATTGTTCGCTTGTTAAGGGATATGGGGAGGCTGTAAATGCCCCAAAGTAATATAGTTACATTAGCGATGTTCCACAATATACAACCCAGGCCATCAGGCAATAAGGCAAAAGGCGCTATGAAAACAGAAAATACAGGCCCGTAATGGTTACTGTCTTGGTATTCGGGATAATTATTATATAGATTCTGCAAGTCTACAGTATGCCAGTAAACATATTTGAAGATCAGATAATTATTGTAAGAATGGTGGTGGTATTGTTTAAAACCAGCTACCAAAGCCAGTATAAGATAAACGACAAATACACATTGCTTTTTTAAAAGTAATGAAGACAGTTTGCTGAGGTTATTTTTTGTGAAAATGTTCATTATGATTTGATGCCGCAATATAACTATTTCGTTACGTCAATACGAAATAGATCGTCGGAACCAGCAAGCCAATATTAATTCATTATGAAATTATTGATGGAATATCGATTTAGTAAATCATTTTACTAGTTTTATTAAGCTGAAACAAATAAATCATCAATCTTAAAAAACTATGAGAAAATTACAACTACCACTTTTTGTGGCCTTGGTGCTTACCTTTAGCGCCTGTAAAAAAGAACAACAAGAAACTGAAAAATTTTCCGGACCAAAACTTAAAGAAAATGTAAATCCAAATGCGGCTTTATCAAGTTTTTCGCTTAATAACTGGATGAGCGTACTTGCCGATCAAAACAGCATAGCACTCATTTCTATCCCAGGTACGCACGATTCCGGCGCTACGATCGAACCTGTTTCAGGCACTGCAAAATGTCAGAACCTGAGCATTACCGATCAGTTAAATGCTGGCGTTCGTTATTTGGATATCCGCTGCAGGCACATAGACAACGCTTTTGCCATTCATCATGGAGCCATTTATCAAAATCTTAATTTTAATGACGTGCTGAATGCCTGTATCAATTTCCTGAACAGTCACCCAACAGAAGCCATTATTATGAGCGTAAAAGAAGAACATACCCCATCGAACAATAGTCGTTCTTTTGAACAAACATTCGATAGTTATGTACAGCAAAATCCCGGCAAGTGGGATTTAGGAAACAACATTCCTACTTTGGGCAGTATTCGTGGGAAAATCAGGTTGTTGAGAAGATTTTCAGGATCGCCATCAAAAGGAATTGACGCTACGGCCTGGGCCGATAATACTACATTTGAGATCAATAACGCGGCAAATTTAAAAGTTCAGGATTTTTACAATGTTAATGATGTAAATACAAAGTGGACGAGAATAGAAACCTTGTTAAATGAAGCCAAAAATGATACATCAAATAAACTTTACCTGAATTATGCGAGTGGTTATAAGGCAGGTATATTCAGTATCCCAAGTATTACAACGATATCGAATTTCATCAATCCAAAAATTACCACATTTTTTGCCAACAATACCCATGGGAAATTCGGAATTGTTGCACTTGACTTTATTGATTCGGGCAGAAGCCAATCGATTGTTAATACCAATTTCTAATATTAACGCAGCGATTTAATGGTTCAGTATGAGTTAAAAAGGATGCACAGTCTAATCAGATAAAGTGCATCCTTAATGAAATCGTATTTTACATCGCAAAAATTGTAAAGGAGGGGATATTTCCTATTATCCTACTTTGCTTTAAATCTTAAAACGGTAAATGAATAAGCCGGCAGCTCCAGTTGTCTGATTGCTTCAGAATCAATTTTTGTAACAACCGGAACAGCTCTCTTGTCATTCGGGTTGCCGGAAAGTACGGTTTTAAATGCATTTTTCCCAAGCTGGTGCTGATTGAAATCAAATGAGGTGTTTACATTTACCGGAAGCAGGTTAACCATTTTAACGACTAAATCTCCGGTTCTAGCATCTTTAACCATTGAACAGGCTATCCGTTTCCTCACGTTTTCTTGATTCGAAGAGAGTACCAAAGTTGATGGAATATACTCATCTCCGGCATTCTGTCCATATAGTTGTTGTACAAAGTAGCCTATAGTAGGTTTTACTTCTGTATTGTTAAAATAAATCAGATCAGGATCCCATTGGGTATGGCCCTCTTTGGCTAAAAGCGGGGCGTAAGAGGCCATGCTCACCACATCACCATTGCGTTCAAGTGAAAGGAGATACAAGGCCTCGGCAAGCGAGGTTTCCAGGTTTGTCCTGTTACCACCTGGTAAACTTGCCGCATATTCGCCCAGGTAAACTTTAGATTTAGAGCGATCGTAACTATCGTAAAAATCCTGATTATTGATAAACCAGCCTGGCGACTGGTAATAATGTTCGTCAATTATCGGTACATTAAGGTTTGATGCAATTTGCCAGCCGGCTTCATAGTCAGTTCCTTCAAAAAATGGACCTGCAGTGCCAATAACTGTAATTTCGGGGTGCGATTTTTTTAAGGCATTGTAAATCATCGTAAACCGTTCAGCAAATACCTCTGTAATCTGGTCTTCATTACCAATGCCAATATATTTCAGGTTAAATGGTTTGGGGTGCCCTGCTTCGGCACGTTTTTTCCCCCATTCAGTTTTTACATCGCCATTGGCGTATTCAATTAAATCTACAATATCCTGTATATATTGCCCCATTTCACTCATTGGTATACCGCCCTGCTGGCCACCACCGCCTGTGGCCGAATTTTGGCAAGGTACACCAGCAGCTATAACGGGAACGGGTGCAGCATCAATATCTTCGCAAAACTGGAAATATTCATAATAACCAAGCCCCATGGTTTGATGATAGCCCCAAAGGTTTCGGTCTGGTTTTCGTGCCGCTAAAGGTCCGATGGAGTTTTTCCATTTATAAATATTGGCAATACCATCTCCGTGGGCAAGACAACCTCCCGGAAAACGTACAAAACGCGGATGTATATCTCCAATGGCTTTTGCTAAATCCGACCTCAAGCCATTTTTGCGGCCCTTAAATGTGTTTTTTGGAAATAATGAAACCATATCAATTGCAATACGCCCTTGGTTAGCCATCACGATTTCGAGTTTTGCATCGCTTGCATCTGCAGCAGACACTAAACTTAAAGCTGCTGTCTTCCAGTTGTTTGAAGTAATATTTAAATTTGATTTGGCCAAAATTCCTAGTTTGTCACTTACCAGCCTTACCTCAAGATTCATCCTTTTTGTATCCAGTAATTTCGCTGAGAGTGAAAAATCGTAAGTTTCGCCTTTTTTTAGTGTTATTCCATCAAAACCGCTATTTAAGATAGATGCCCCGGCAACAGGAATATCCAAAACTGCATAGTGCGGATTATTGGGATGGATTGGTGAAACCGAATCTATTTTCATTGTTGCACGGTCGCCTTTCAATGTCCAGGCGTAACTGCTGTTCCAGTTTTGGTCATTATACTCTTTATCGCGAAGGTGATATTCGAAATCCCGGTTTTGAATCAGTTCTGCATACAATCCTCCATCAGCCGCATAATTTAAATCTTCGAAAAATACACCTGTCAGCATGTTGCTGATCGGCTTTGTCTGATCAGGTTGGAAAGTTATCCTGGCCTCCACATTTTTAAGACCTGCAAAACGCACGGCATCATCTTTAGTTGTCTCTCCATTCTGTTTATTTTTGTAATCTTTTAACTCATATGTTTTTTTCAAACCCAAAATAACTTTCCATGGCAAACGGTACACCTGACCCTTACCGGCATGGGGTAGATTAACAGCGGTACGCAGGTCATGATAAGCTGATGCGGACACTTCTTTTATAGGGCTGTAATGGCTTAAATCTTTAGTTTTGGTTTGAAAATACTTTTCGTCAGCATCCGCATAGGTTACGGTATATTCATCAAGGTTACGGTTATAGGCAATAACCGGACGTAAAACATTCTTACCCTGATTTACATAGGGGTAACTTTGCGGGTTCCAGCTGATCAGATCTTCAGAAGTTGAAGTTGCAAATTGTAATGTATGGTTATTCAGGCTCCAGATGCATACCCACAGTCCGTTTTTACCCTGAATAAGGAAAGGTGTTATCATTTTTTTCTCGCTTCCCCATCGGCCATAATCACTCTTTAAAAAGGTATAATCATTTCCTATCAGCGTCCAGTTCTGTTTATCCAAACTCCAGGCAAACCGAAGTCCGTTGGCATTGTAAGCGAATAAATAAGCCGAATCAGGCTCGTTGGCTGTTTTTTTGTTGATGGCCAATACATTTGCAGCCATGAAGATGAATGCGGCAAAAAGCCAAAACTTTCTTTTCATTTTCTGTTAAAATTTAGTCGTTAAATTCAACAATGCATCAGCAGCAAAACGATTCGGGCTTGCTCAGGAGTGATGATTTTGGTTAGAATTTTTTCTAAATTAAATAATAATCGTCATTATAACGATTATTATTTTGATTCTCTTACAGCGAAATACTTTAGTAAGCGCGTATAACCGATGCCAATATGAAAAAAACCTTTCCAAAATGGAAGGGTTTTTTAATGCCTGCTTGAGGGTTAAAGCAGATGATTGTTGTTTAAAGTATTGATTATCAGTTATTTAATTGTGTGTTCTCTTTTCTGGTATAAGAGTTGGCTACTGGCCTGTAAAATCATTACAATCATGACAATATTATTTTTCTTAATCCTGATGCTGCTCTGCTGGGCTACTTACAAATCAATAAACTGGTTCGAAAAAATCTAACACTATGATCGCATTATTTATGATCGCCGTCGCCGTATTTATCTATATGCTTTACGTGCTGATCAAACCCGAAAAATTTTAATCCTTCCTCCGTCAATGGAGTATTTAACAAATTAAAAAATGAATACTGAATTAACAGGCATTATAGCCACATTTCTGCTCACCCTGGTTATTGCTATACCTCTAGGTAAATACCTGGCCAAGGTTTTTGCAGGAGAAAAAGTCTGGACAGATTTTTTGAAACCAGTTGAAGCTGGTATTTACAAGCTTTCCGGAATCAATATCAAAGAACAGATGAACTGGAAACAGCAGTTGAAAGCACTGTTTACCATTAATGTCCTATGGTTGTTCTATGGATTTTTTGTACTTATTTTTCAGGATAAACTTCCGTTCAACCCGGATGGGAATCCTGGAATGACACCTGACCTGGCTTTTAACACCATTATCAGCTTTGTTGCCAACTGTAATCTACAACATTATTCTGGCGAGAGTGGCGTAAGTTACCTTACCCAGCAATATGTGCTGATGTTTCTTCAGTTTGTAAGCGCGGCAACAGGTATTGCTGCTGCAGTAGTGCTTTTTAAAGCATTTAGAGATAAAACAACAACCGAGCTTGGCAATTTCTGGGAATTTTTTGTAAAATCCATTACACGTTTATTGCTGCCATTATCTTTTATAATGGCTTTGATCTTAACCTTTAATGGTACACCAGCCAGTTATGAGGGGAAAGATAAATTCATTTCATTGCAAGGCGATACCGTTAATGTTTCGAGGGGACCAGCTGCTCAAATGATCGCGATTAAACATTTAGGTACAAATGGCGGAGGTTATTTTGGAGCCAATTCGGCACATCCTTTCGAAAACCCGAGTTATTTTACCAATATGGTTGAGCTGATTGCACAGGTTATTATTCCGATTGCCATGGTAATTGCATTCGGCTATTTTATCCGCAGAAAAAAAATGGCCTGGACCATTTTTGGGGTGATGACCATCGGTTTATTTATGCTGTTGCTTCCTATGCTTAGTTCAGAAATAGGCGGGAATCCAGCCTTAGCCAAAATGGGTATTTCACAAACAACCGGCGCGATGGAAGGTAAAGAAGTGCGCTTCGGTCCGGCTGCCTCTGCCTATTGGGCAACCATAACTACCATTATTTCTACAGGTTCCGTAAACAGCATGCACGATAGTACCATGCCAATGTCGGGTACCTGGCAGTTATTGGGAATGATGATCAACTCATTCTACGGAGGTTGTGGTGTTGGTTTATTAAATTACTTCATTTACCTGATTGTTGCCGTGTTTATTTCAGGCCTGATGGTGGGCAGAACGCCGGAGTTTCTGGGACATAAGGTAGAAGCCAGAGAAATTAAAATTGCGGCCATTATTACTTTGTTGAGTCCGTTTTTAATCCTTGCCGGAACTGCAATCGCAAGTTATATATTCACCAATTATGGCAATGCTGCATGGGCTGTTCAGCCTAAAAACTGGCTCAATAATCCTGGTTTCCATGGCTTCTCTGAAATGCTGTATGAAATGACTTCATCTAATGCCAACAACGGTTCCGGCTTTGAGGGGCTTGGAGATAACAATATATTCTGGAATCTATCTACCGGTATAGTGATCTTCCTGGGGCGTTTCCTGCCAATTATAGGCCCGGTTGCCATCGCTGGATTACTAGGCGCTAAAAAATTCATCCCTGAATCGGCCGGTACACTTAAAACAGATACCAAAACCTTTGCACTGATGACTTTTGCGGTTATCATTGTTTTAAACGCACTTTCTTATTTCCCTGCCCTGGCTTTAGGTCCACTGGCAGAATACTTTACTCACTAGGATGGAAAAGGTAAGATGGATAATGGAAAATGCGCAATTAACGCCTACATCATCCATCACACATCTTCCATCATACATAAATAAATAATATGAAACCCAATAATAAATTGTTCGAACCTGCCTTGGTGCAGACCGCGCTAAAACAATCTTTCATCAAGCTTGATCCACGGGTGATGGTAAGGAACCCCGTCATGTTTACCGTTGAAATCGGAACCCTGATCATGGCTTATGTTACGGTATACTCTTTCAGCCATAGCGGACAAGGAGCGCCCTTATATAACTTCTTCATCTTTTTAGTTTTATTGCTTACCGTTCTGTTTGCAAACTTCGCTGAAGCCATTGCAGAGGCAAGAGGTAAGGCACAGGCCGACAGCCTTCGTAAAACAAGAGAAGAAACACCTGCAAAAGTGCTTCTGGATAATGGAAGGATCGAAATCCGTTCATCTAACCAGTTAAAAAAAGGTGATGTATTTATATGTGAAGCAGGGGATACGATTCCAACGGATGGAGAGATTATTGAAGGTATTGCAACTATTGACGAATCGGCCATTACGGGTGAGTCTGCTCCGGTAATCCGCGAATCAGGAGGTGATAAGTCATCGGTAACAGGCGGAACAAAGGTTTTATCTGATGAGATTAAAGTTCAGGTAAGTACAGCTCCGGGAGAAAGTTTTTTAGATAAGATGATTGCCTTGGTTGAAGGTGCATCACGTCAGAAAACACCAAACGAGATTGCTTTAACTATTCTGCTGGCCAGTTTTACACTGGTATTCATCATTGTATGCGTAACCTTGAAACCTTTTGCTGATTATGCCAATACACCGATCACCATTGCCGCGTTGATTTCGCTTTTTGTATGCCTGATCCCAACTACTATCGGCGGACTTTTATCTGCCATTGGTATTGCCGGAATGGACAGGGCCTTAAGGGCAAACGTAATTACTAAATCGGGTAAAGCGGTTGAAACAGCAGGCGATATTGATGTATTGCTATTAGACAAAACCGGAACCATTACCATCGGTAACCGTAAAGCCACCAATTTTTATCCAACTGCAGGCGTAAACATTAAAGCTTTTACAGATGCCTGTGTATTAAGTTCTTTGGCAGATGAAACTCCGGAGGGAAAATCAATCATTGAACTGGCCGCCGAAAGGGGTGTTCAATCTACCGGAACGCCAGAAGGATCTGTTTTTATCAAGTTTACTGCCGAAACCCGTTCGAGCGGACTTGATACTGCCGATGGCAAAAGGATCAGAAAAGGTGCTTTTGATTCGATCAGGAACATGGTGCAAAAAGCCGGAAATCATTTTCCTTCTGATATTGAAGATCATGTAAAAACCATCGCTACCAATGGCGGTACACCTTTAGTGGTAGCTGAAAATGAAAAAGCCCTTGGCGTAATCGAATTACAGGATATTATTAAACCCGGTATCAGCGAACGTTTTGAACGCTTAAGAAAAATGGGGGTAAAAACAGTAATGGTAACCGGAGATAACCCGTTGACCGCTAAATATATTGCAGAGAAAGCGGGTGTTGATGATTTTATTGCCGAGGCCAAACCTGAGGATAAAATGAATTACATTAAAGATGAACAAACCCTGGGTAAGCTGGTAGCGATGATGGGAGATGGTACCAATGATGCACCTGCCTTGGCACAGGCCGATGTGGGTGTTGCCATGAACAGCGGAACACAAGCTGCGAAAGAAGCTGGTAACATGGTCGACTTGGATAACGATCCGACCAAACTGATTGAGATTGTAGAAATCGGTAAACAATTGTTAATTACCCGCGGCACATTAACCACTTTTTCCATTGCAAATGATGTGGCCAAGTATTTTGCCATTGTCCCGGCTTTATTTATCGCTTCAATACCAGCGCTACAAAGTCTGAACATTATGGGCTTGCATTCGCCAGAATCGGCAATCATGTCGGCAGTAATTTTTAACGCCATCATTATCCCGATCCTGATCCCGTTGGCTTTAAAAGGTGTGGCTTATAAACCCATCGGAGCAACTGCTTTATTACGCAGAAACCTGTTTATCTATGGTATTGGTGGGGTAGTAGCCCCGTTTATAGGGATTAAAATAATTGATTTATTAGTCGGCCTGTTTGTATAAATGTCAATTTGAGCGCAGAATCTTTAGATATGGGATAGCAGAAAAATAAGCACTATTAGCAGATAAAGATGCTTCGCAACTCAGCATGACACCAAGAAAATTTAAAAAGAAAACAAAATGAAAAAATACATCGTTCAATCCATCCGCTTAACATTGGTATTATTGGTACTGTTATGCGTAATATATCCTGTTACTGTTGCCTTTATCGGCAAAATGTCTAAAGGAAATGGTGGTGGAGAAAAAATCACCAAAAATGGTAAAACAGTAGGTTATGCCTTATTGGGTCAGTCGTTTACCAAACCGCAATATTTCTGGGGAAGGCCATCGGCTGTGTCCTACAATGCAGCAGGTTCTGCAGGTTCAAACAAAGGACCATCAAATCCTGATTATTTAAAAGAAGTGCAATCCCGTATTGATACTTTATTGAAATATAACCCTGGTATCAAAAAATCTGATATCCCCGCCGATATGGTTACTGCATCAGGAAGCGGACTTGACCCAAATATTTCGGAACAAGGCGCTGCGATTCAGGTTGACAGAGTTGCTGCGGCACGTAAAATCGATGTGAAAAAGGTAAAAGAACTGGTGGCCATGAATACACTGAAACCATTTATGGGGGTATTTGGCCCGTCGTCCGTAAATGTGTTAAAATTAAATCTTGCCCTTGATGCGCTTTAGTTAGTGACATTGCAGTCTGTCCAAATGCGTTTGCCAAAACTAAAAGGATAGATAATGACGATGATAGGTTGCGAGGGATCGTCATTCCCAACTTGATCCGATAGCTAGCTATCGGATGGGAATCTTAATGCTAATGCATGGTGCATTAAGATTCCCGCCTGCGCGGGAATGACGAACATTTGGAACTTTAACTATTCAAAAAATATTTCCCAAAACAATAACAACGGCAATGCATAAGGTCTGGTATCAAAGAAATCTGGGTCTTAGGCTTTGCCCAATACAAAACAATCAGATAAAATGAAAAAAATACTATTACTTGCCGTTACACTCGCTACAGGATTTATTGCCAAAGCACAGGAAGAACCTAAAATAAAAGTAACAGGATACCTTGAGGCCTATTATGGATACGACTTTAATCAACCTGCAGACCATAACCGTCCAGGGTTTATTTATTCGCATAACCGCGCAAACGAAGTAAACCTAAACCTGGGTTTTATCAAGGCTGCTTATGATAGCGGAATGATCAGGGCTAATGTAGCTGTTATGGCAGGAACTTATACCAATGCCAACCTGGCTGCCGAGCCTGGCGTATTAAAAAATATCTTGGAGGCCAATGCAGGTGTGAAATTATCCAAAACAGAAAATCTTTGGATCGATGCCGGAGTCTTTTCGTCGCACATCGGTTTCGAAAGTGCAGTTTCGAAAGATTGTTGGGTGCTGACCAGAAATATTTCTTCAGAAAATACACCTTATTATGAATCGGGTGCAAAAATTACTTATGGCACTAAAGACGGTAAATTTACGGCTAGCGCATTGTATTTAAACGGATGGCAGCGCATTAACCGGCAGAATGGGAACAATAAACCTGCCGGTGGACTTCAGCTTACCTGGAAACCGACAGATAAAATTACGCTAAACTATAGTAATTATCTTGGAACGGAAGGCGCTGATTCGGTTAGGGTTAATCGCTTTTATCACAACGTTTATGGAGTTTTTCAACTAACCGATAAATTTGGTGTAACCCTTGGATTTGATTATGGTACGCAACAAAAGCAAAAAGGCAGCAGTGATAAAAACGAAGTCATTTCTCCGGTAGCTATTGCACAATACAAGTTTGCACCAAAATGGGCCGTTGCCGGAAGGTTTGAATATTATGAGGATAAAAACGGTATTTTTATTCCAACTGGCACGCCACAGGGTTTTAAAACCAAAGGTTATTCTTTAAATCTTAATTATTCGCCAATAGCCAATGCTGTTGTAAGGCTGGAGGGAAAAGCCTACGATAGCAAAGACAAAATTTTTGCCAGGGAAGGTGCTGCGGTTAATGCCAATGCAAGTTTAACAGCGAGTATTGCAGTATCGTTTTAGCATACCGAAGCTTTCGTCATTTCGAGCGGAGCAAAGCGCAGTCGAGAAATCTTTCGATACAGATCTCTCCATTTCGTTGCACTTCAGTCGAGATGACGTTCATTTTCGAAAAAAATAAAAGCATGCACCCTTACATAGAAATCATCTTCAGCCTGTTTTTAGCGTTCTTAGGAATATTCATGATGTGGAAATTAAATTCTTTAAAAAAGAACAGGGCAGGTGCGAAAAAAGAAGTTATGCCACAGAAAAGTATTTCAAACTGCTTTATAATAAGATCTCTTTTAGGTTTATAATCTTATTATTTACGTTGGTTATGATCATAGTCATTACGGCATTAATAGAAAAAGGAATCATGAATGTTAGCTGGTAAACATTGTGGAAGAAGAACAAAAAGAAGAATCGGTCAGGCATTTTTTAGACCTGGTTAAAAAATCCAGGCGCGGAAAGCTTAAAATCTATATTGGCATGAGTGCTGGTGTGGGTAAAACTTACCGAATGCTCCAGGAATCGCATGCCTTGCTTCGAAATGGTGTAGATGTCTGTATCGGTTATGTGGAAACCCATAAAAGGGCGGAAACAGAAGCACTTGTTGCAGGCTTGCCGATTATTCCAAGACGGAAAATCTTTTATCGGGGCAAAGAAATAGAGGAAATGGACCTCAAGGGGATCCTGAACCGCCATCCCGAAATTGTGATTGTGGACGAACTTGCCCATACCAATGTTGAGGGCAGTAAAAACACTAAACGCTGGCAGGATGTTTTCGATCTGCTCGAAGCAGGGATCAGCGTTATTTCTGCAGTAAACATTCAGCACCTGGAAAGTATTAATGAAGAAATTGAGCAGATTACTGGTATTGCCATTACCGAACGGATCCCGGATAAGATATTAGAAATTGCCGATGAAATCGTAAATATCGACCTTACTGCTGACGAATTGGTTACCCGCCTTAAAGAAGGCAAAATTTATGAGCAGTCAAAAATTGAAAGAGCGTTAGCTAACTTTTTTCAGTCTGATAAAATCCTTCAATTGCGCGAACTGGCTTTAAAAGAAGTAGTGCATCAGGTAGAACGGAAAATCCAGACTGAAATTCCCAAATCGATTAAGCTCAGGCCTGAACGCTTTTTGGCCTGTATTTCATCTAATGCCGAAACTGCGGGAATAGTGATCCGCAAAACAGCAAGACTGGCTTCCTATTACCGATCGCCGTGGATGGTATTGTATGTGCAGCGCGAGAACGAAAGTATGGAACGGATTAAATTGGACAAGCAGCGCCATTTGATAAACCATTTTAAACTGGCTACCGAACTGGGTGCCGAAGTCATTAAAATTAAAAGTAACGCCATTACCAAAACCATCATTGATGTTGCTACTGAAAAGGAAATTACAACGATATGTATCGGCAAGCCCCATCTTAATATTTTTCAGGTAATTTTACGTACAGCGGTATTTAACGGACTGTTAAAAAATCTGGCCATGAAGGATATTGATCTGGTGATTTTATCATGAAAATTTACTCCATGTCTTGAGATTAGCTTCCAGTTTATAAAATCGTAAGGCGCAGAACTTTATAGCTGCCTAATTACCGTGTGCCTGGTATCTTGTTTGATATTAGACCGGTTGATTCTAGAAACTACCTTATTCAAATAAAATTTTATTTTATGAGTGCATTCTGCCGTGTGGCCCGGTAGTTTTTTCGCAGCTGTGGTTGTTTTCAGGATTCCATCAGTATACATTAAATTGCTGGATTTGGTCTTGAAGATTTCAGGCCGCTGATCGGCTTATCATCAGCTTTGTCTTACTCTTGTCGTATATCCACAGTTCTACTTTTCTCAAATTTATCAAAACTATATCTTTTGTGTGGGGTTAAAATAATAGGATCTATGAAAAGCGATATGGAAAGAAATGATACGAAAACACGTCTGATTAATGAGATTACCACTACAGGTTTACAAAGTGCAGCGAAGAAATTAGGGGCTCCGGCAAGTAAAAGACAGATCAGGAAAGGTGTTTCTAAAAACATCAGTTTAATAGATGAGCTGTTGCGTCTTGCTTTAATTAAAAACAAAGATGCATCAAAACAAGTGCAGCGCAATATTGAGTTTGTTGGTCTTGGGGTAATAGCTGCACATACTTTTTACAAGGGTTTTAAAAAGAAAAAACCCTTGTGGATTTATGAAGGCATTTTCTTAACGGCGGCACTTGGCGGCGTGTTATTGGCTACGCAACTTAAAGCAGCAAAAATGATGATTAATCAGTAACATTATTTTATTCTATAGTTTTAAAATAGGCAAAAGAACATTCGCAAATGTGGTAAGACCGTATAAGTTGCAATTGTCTTTGATCTACCTATATTCTATAAGGCTTGGATAATCTCCCTTAATCTATAAAACATAAGTTGCTACTGCCATAAGGCTGTCATCATATTTCCTAAATTTGCAATGCGGTTAAATTAATCTGGATTCCTGCCAAAGGGCAAACAGATTAAATTAGCTGTGAAATTTAAACTGCATTTTTAAGGAATGGATATTACCAAAAGATTTGACCGGATATTACAGCTATTTTTTCTTTTACAATCTAAATCTGTAGTTACTGCGGAAGAATTACAAAAACGGTTCGAAATCAGTTTGAGGACGATTTACAGGGATTTAAAGGCCCTGGAGATGGCCGGAATACCGATCGTAAATGAACCGGGAAGTGGTTATTCGATTATGGAAGGTTTTAGGTTACAGCCATCCAGATTTAGCCAGGAAGAAATTCTCAGTTTAATGGTTGCTGAAAAAGTGATGCAGAAACATGAAACAGAATTTGTTAAAAAACATTTTGATGCCGCACTCATCAAAATAAAAAGCTCTTTCCAGGTGCATCAAAAAAAAGATTTTCTGCATTTAGAAGATACCGTACATCTTAAAAATGATTTTAAATCCAATGATTACCTGCCCAACATTATTGATGTATTGCTCAATAGCACGTTAAAAAAGAAGATAACCCGCATCGATTACCTCAAAAGTAGTGATGTTTATCCGGTTGGCAGATCTGTTGAACCTATAGGTATATTTTATGAACATGGTTTCTGGTATCTTTTGGCCTATTGCCATTTAAGGAAAGATTACCGAAATTTTAGGTTGGACAGGATTAAAAAAGTTTTTGTACTTGAAGAAAATTTTACCATTTCACACCCGCCAATTCATGAGTTCCGCGATAAAGGATTGTCAGAAAACAAAACGAAAATCGAACTCAGGGTAGATCGGAAGTACGCCCACTACCTATACTGGGACCGCCAGATTTTCGGATTCAGGGAAGAGGAAATTTCGGATGATTTTGTGTTGATGTATTTCGATTGTTCCCTCTCTGTTGTTTCTTTTGTACGCTGGTTTATTAAATTCGTTGATGTAGCTGAAATTATAGAGCCAGCCCATTTAAATCATGAACTGGTAGAAATCATGGAATCTGGTTTAAAAAGGATAAAAAACAAAGGGGCTATCTTATAAATTATAATTCGCTTGGAATTTGTCACGTTGAGCCTGTCGAAACACTTTATCAGAAATCTAAAAGAAGTCCTTCGACAAGCTACCATTGACGTTATTTTGTAATTGCCTATTAATGAGCAGAATGCGGCATCATGCATTTCCGTATAGCTAGGCCATAGCACCGTATCACCGTTCTACTTAAAACCGGCCTAATAAATTTTTCGGACTGCACTGTTCTAGCCATAACACTGGCTTTGAAAGAAAAATTTTCAGCCGGCATTTTTTGTTACTTTTTGATGCCAAAAAGTAAGAGCCCTTCGGCGGCGGTGAGCCGAGGCAAGAATTGTGCGAAGGAAAAAACGTCAATCATATTGATTTTTATATCATAAATTATCCCTCAGGATGACAATGATACAGTTTTTTATTTAATACCTATCCCAGAAAAATGGAGGCTCAATACCTAATGCCCTCAAATAAACAAAGCCCTGCCCACGGTGGTGTATTTCGTTATCGATGAAATATAAGAGGTGACTAATGATGGTAAACTCATACATTCCAAACAATTTGATGGTGTCGTGAAGCTGTTCTTCATTTATTTTATTAAAGTATGCTGCAATTTTGGTAGTATCCTCATCCCATTTCGTTAGTAACTCTTCTTTGGTATGCAACGGAAGATCATGATTAAAAGGTGAAGTTTCTCCCGTTACCATTTCCTTTAAACCCGGAACATCAATCGATAGTAATTCTTTAATCAATGCTGAAAATGGTCTCATTCCACCGATTGAGAATTCGAATAATTCTTTTTCAGGAAATTTTTCAATGGTTTTTCGGGTTAGCTTTCGGTGACCTAACCAGTGTTGTAGTAATTCGCTTTTGGTAATCATAACTGCTGACATTTTGTTATATAATTTAATAGAACAAAACTAAAACCAGCCTATGACAACGGCCTGTCACTCAAAACAGATTAAATATTTTCATTTTTAGTTTCTTTTTTGTTGGCCCGGAGCAAATGGTCTGGCCGATTTGGAAGCCGTACCTTTTTTAGCCTGCCCCGGAGGCACTTTTCCGCTGTTGCCGGCTGTTCTTGTGCTATAACAGGCACTGGAAAGCAGTATCACCGATAAGGTTACCATAAGATATATCTTTTTCATAATCATACTATAGCGATAACTGTGCCAAATGGAGGTTTTTCCCTCCGATTAGTAGTGTCAAGCTTGTTGAGACTGTACAGAGCGGTAGCTACCATTAAACCCTCATCATGAGTTTAAAGCTTTCAGGATATGATCAGGATATGCGGTTAATTCTCCATCTATTTCAGTCCTCTTTCTTTTAACAAGTTTTCTAATTCGCTGTTATCATATTTAGAATTATTAACCAGTTTATAGATGAAAAACAAAGGGATGAGTGTTAAAAAGCCTAATGTATTTTTTGCCACGCTAAAAAATATAATGCCAGCCAGAAACCCTATTAACAATGCATTCATTACGGCTGCCGATTTCTTTTTCTTTGCTTCCTGCAGTAATTCCTGGTCCGTTAATTCTGATAGCTTTTTCGTTTCCATTTTGGTGAGTTAGTACGTTTTTTAGTTAATGATTCCGGTCAATATGCCAAATATAAATAATTGGTGCCACAAGCATCCTGATTTGCGTTTTAAAAAATTGGGAAATCACTTATCCAAAAACGTAATTTTAAAACTGTACCTAACGTTACTGCTTTTGGTAACAACATTCAAAGAATGATACTAAGGTTATTCAAACTTTTTTCGTAACCATTTACGGACTGGTTCATCATACCACTTTAAAGTGGCATAGGCTAAAGCAACACTTCCTATTAAAATGATTAAAGCGTATGGCCAGGCCTTTATAATGGTAATGCCATTAAGGTTACTGATCCAGGCCACATAAAAATAAACCAAAGGATAATGCACCAGATAAAGCGGGTAAGATAGATCACCCAGAAATTTGCATATCTTGTACTCCGATTTTGTTTGCAACACGCCGCTGGCACCAATGTACACAATAAGTGGAAAAACGATGATGATACATATCGACTCATATAACCCATTCACCCAAAGATGCTGAGCACCACCAATGCGGGGCATATAAAGTATCAGGGCAATTAATAAGCTGCACCATAAAAAAGCATTTTTAATTTTGGCAGGCTTCGCAACGCGGGAAAGCAACAAACCTGCAAAGAAAGGGTACATGGTCCGGGTAAAACCAATACGTACCTGTTCTACGTTTAATGTCCAGCCACCACTTACATCTCCATTGGTAATGGCCAGATGGGCCAATGCAATGGCTGCGATCACTACTAAGATGCTTAATGCTGTTTTTGAAAATTTTCTGATCCATACCGCATAAAGAATATTGGCTATGTATTCAAAAAATAACGACCAGCCCACACTGTTCATCGGATGCATTTCTTGCCAGCCACGTATGTCAAGTGATAGTGGTATGGGCAGAATGGTATAACCGATCAGCAATACCAGTAACATCTTCCACAGCGGTACGGTATGAACGAGCGGCCATATGGCAGAGTCTGTAAAATAGAATCCGATAGCGCCAAGGGTCATACCCAAAATGACCATGGGTTGCAGACGTACAATACGGCGCTTGAAAAAACTGCCGACACTCATTTTATTCCATCTGTCGTCATAAGCATAACCCATCACAAAACCCGATAACAAAAAGAAAAAATCTACCGCGAGATAGCCGTGGTTCACCAGGATGTCAAGGTGGCCAGTTCCAAGCGGTTCGGTTAAATGAAAGGTGACAACAATTATAGCAGCAATACCCCGCAGACCATCCAGTATAGGGTAGTGCGGCTTGGTAATTAACTCATTACCTGGTTTAATATTCATGTAAAGGCTTTAAAAAAAGGTAAGCCATAAAAATAGCCAACATTCCTTGCCGCATCACTTTGCATCTATAATGATACGTAAGAAGTAAACCATTGCTTTGGGAATGATTTAAGAAAGAAGATTAAGTTATTTTTCTAGACACTGAGTCACGCAAGGTCTTGTGTATGATCTTGAGAGTTGTTTTCATTGAGATTCGAAACTACCAATCACTTTCTAATGTATTTTCTATAACCCAAGGTATATTGATTTCAATTTCAATCTGAACTAAATTATTTTTATCCTTAAAATAGGTTAGATCGTTGCCGTTTGTAAAACCGATTTTAAAAAAATCTGTTATAGGATTTAGTTTAATTGTTTGTGACTCATTAAGTAAGGCTAAACAATCAGTGCCTTCAAAGCTTCCTTTAAAATGAAATATTAAACTATAACGATGTGTACCATCGTTTTCTTTATACATTCGCCAAACCTCACTTTCTTTATGATAAGCTATACCAAGTTGATTGAATAAATTTTTAACCTGTTCTGGGAATATGTTATTTCTATTTTGAATATAATTTAAGCAATCATTGCAATTACAATCCTCCGCACTACCATTTTCAACGGCAGTATAGGTAAATTTCGTGCTTTCATGATCAACTGATAACACCCAATCCTTAAATGTAAATACAGTCACAGTTTTATTCTCCAGTCTAATATTAGGTTTGTTAGTATCGTGTGTTTGTAATTATTCAAACCACGCTTTTCGATTGTCTAAACGTTCTAAAAAATCTGTGAAAGAAATTCCTATTTCAATGTGCGCTTTTTTATCTATTATAAAGGTAGATAATACGATTCTTAAACTATTATCATTTAATTGTTCTATTGCAATATATTCTCCGCCACCATTTCCCCCAATCGCCAGTGTGTTTGGTAAGTATTCGAAAATTTGGTGATCGGTATTCATTTTAATTACATCGTCAAAGTCCCACAGCCGAACATATTGGTCACCAATAATGCCTTCAAATTCCAGATAGTTTGAAGCGAAAGCTTTATAATCATTAGGAAGTTTGAAGTTTATTGCTTTTTCAGATTCCTCAAAAGTGGTCTTTAGTTTGTCTGTCCGTTTGATGAAATTATATTTTGTTAGTATTTCTTCAAATCTTTCCATATAGGTGGAGCATGACGTTAATTTACATCCCCAAGATATTAATTTTTATCGGGATGGTAATTACTAATAGATAGATAAATAGTCTTCCTAGGATCAAAAACAGGATGGGGATTTAATAAAACCAGCTTTGTAAATTAAAAACTTAAATCATTACATTTGCCCTTGGTGAAAAACTTTATATTCCTTTTTTCTTTTTATTTGATCCTTCTGGGCCTAATGCCCTGCCAGGACAAGGAAGATATGGTTTCAAGGTTTCAAACCGAAAGCATCGTACAAAGTGGTCATACTAAAGCTGAACATGCACATGGAGAAGCCTGTCCGCCAATCTGTAGCTGTGCCTGCTGCTCGGTCGGTCAGCACTTCCCTTCAGAAAAGTTAACCAACCTCACTATTCCGGTATTTCGCAAACCATACCCAATTTTCAAATGCTCTGCATTGAAAAAGCAACCCATTGATATCTGGCAACCGCCTAAACTCGTTTAATCAATTTATCTTATTGCTGTCCGTGAAAAGACAGTTTCTTACCTGCATATTTTGTGCTACACAGCGCAATAATGCCCTGCTATTTATTGATTTTTGATTTAAACAACCATGTTGAACAGAATAATACAGTTCTCCATCAGGCAAAAACTGCTGGTGGGAATTTTGATGCTGGCGCTCATTGCCTGGGGAATCTACTCCCTGAGGCAACTTCCTATAGATGCGCTTCCGGATATTACCAATAACCAGGTCCAGATTATTACTTCGTCTCCAAGCAATGGCGCAGAAGATATCGAGCGTTTTGTAACCTATCCGGTAGAGCAGACCATGGCCACTATTCCTGGAATAGAAGAAGTCCGTTCCTTTAGCCGGTTCGGTCTTTCAGTTGTAACGGTCGTGTTCAAGGAAAATATAGAAATTTACTGGGCCCGTCAACAAGTGAGCGAAAGGCTTACTGAAGTAGAAAGAGCTATTCCAAAGGGGATCGGCACACCAGAAATTGCACCTTTAACTACCGGGCTGGGAGAGATCTACCAATATATTATCCACCCTAAAAAAGGATATGAAAAGAAATACGATGCCACCGAGCTTCGCACCATTCAAGACTGGATTGTTCGCCGCCAGCTTTTGGGTGTGGAGGGTATAGCAGATGTGAGCAGCTTTGGCGGCTACCTCAAGCAGTACGAGATTGCCATTAATCCGGATAAACTGAGAAGCATGAATATCTCCATTAGCGACATTTTTAAGGCGCTTGAGAAAAACAACCAGAATACCGGCGGATCATACATTGATAAAAAACCTAATGCCTATTTTATCCGGAGCGAGGGACTGATCAACAGTATAGACGATATTGAGAATATCGTGGTAAGGACAAATGAAAACAGTACCCCTGTGCTGATCAGAAATGTAGCTGAAGTGAGGATCGGAGCGGCCACCAGATATGGTGCCATGACCCGGAACGATCAGGGTGAGGTAGTAGGCGCGGTAGTGATGATGTTAAAGGGCGCCAACTCATCAAAGGTTATCAAAAACGTAAAAACCCGGATGGATCAGATAGCCAAAAATCTTCCGGAGGGGGTTGTCATTGAGCCATTCCTTGATCGTACCAAATTGGTAAACAGTGCCATTGGCACAGTAACCAAAAACCTGGCAGAAGGTGCACTAATTGTAATTTTTGTATTGGTGCTGCTTTTAGGGAATTTCCGCGCCGGATTGATTGTGGCTTCGGTGATTCCGCTTGCCATGCTTTTTGCCATCTGTTTGATGAACCTTTTTGGCGTCAGTGGAAACCTGATGAGCCTGGGTGCGATAGACTTTGGACTCATTGTAGATGGCGCGGTTATTATTGTAGAAGCCTCACTTCATCATCTCGGGCTTCGCCAAAACAAAAACAGGTTAAGCCAGCAGGAAATGGACGCAGAAATTTTTGAATCTGCTTCCAAAATCCGTAACAGTGCCGCTTTTGGCGAAATCATTATCCTGATTGTTTATCTACCAATTTTGGCTCTGGTAGGGATAGAAGGTAAAATGTTCAGGCCAATGGCGCAAACAGTAGCCTTTGCTATTTTAGGTGCTTTTATCTTATCGTTAACGTATGTACCGATGATGAGTGCACTTTTTCTAAGTAAAACCATCAATACCAGAAGAAATATTTCAGACCGCATCATGTCTTTTTTTCAACGCGTATATACGCCGATGCTCAACTTTGCATTGCGGGCAAGAGTGGCAGTTGTGGGTATTGCAGTTGGATTATTTGTGCTTGGCCTAGTCATTTTCAATTACCTGGGGGCCGAATTTATTCCTACATTGGAAGAGGGCGATTTTGCCGTAGAAACCAGGGTGCTTACCGGAAGCAGCCTTTCGCAAACCATTGAAGCCTCTACGCGTGCAGCGAAAGTGTTAAAGGCAAATTTTCCGGAGGTAAAGGAGGTTATCGGAAAGATTGGCTCCAGCGAAATTCCTACCGACCCGATGCCGGTAGAAGCCTGTGACCTGATTATTATCCTCAAAGATAAGCGCGATTGGACAACTGCTTCAACGAGAGATGAACTGGCAGAAAAAATGCAAAGCAAGCTCGAACAGTATATCCCGGGAGTTACTTTCGGTTTCCAACAGCCTATACAAATGCGTTTTAATGAACTTATGACTGGCGCAAGGCAAGATGTGGTAATCAAAATTTACGGAGAAGATTTTTCCAAGCTCAGTACCTACGCAGCGCAGGTTGGTGCTATAGCCGGGAAAATAAAAGGGGCACAGGATATTTATGTGGAACAGGCTTCGGGACTTCCACAGGTGATCATCAAATTTCATAGAGAAAAGATTGCACAGTTCGGATTGAATATTGAAGATGTGAATACGGCTATCCGTTCGGGATTTGCGGGAGAAGTGGCTGGTTTGGTATTCGAAGGCGAAAAACGGTTCGATATGGTTGTCCGCTTGGAAAAGGAAAACAGGCAGTCGCTTGATGACGTGAAAAATCTGTTTGTTACAGCGCCTAATGGCAACCAGATTCCACTGGAACAACTGGCCGATATCGAGTATAAGGAAGGACCTAACCAGATTCAGCGCGATGATGCAAAGCGACGGATTACTGTCGGTTTTAATGTGCGGGGAAGGGATGTAGAAAGTATCGTAAAGGAAATTCAGCAAAAGGTTGATGCAGAAGTTAAGTTTTCACCAGGATATTACCCCACCTTTGGCGGTACGTTCGAGAACCTGCAGGCAGCCAATAAAAGATTAAGTGTTGCCGTGCCGCTGGCCTTATTGCTCATCTTACTATTACTTTATCTAACTTTTTCATCCATTAAGCATGCACTGTTAATTTTTACTGCCATCCCTTTATCGGCTATTGGTGGTGTATTTGCCCTTTGGGCACGTGGTATGCCCTTTAGTATCTCTGCAGGCATAGGCTTTATAGCGCTATTTGGTGTTGCGGTACTTAATGGTATTGTACTTATCAGTGAATTTAACAGATTAAAAAAAGAAGGAATGAAAGATATACAGGAAATTATCAGAAAAGGAACCTCGGTTAGGCTGCGCCCGGTTATTATGACGGCCCTTGTAGCCTCTCTGGGTTTTCTTCCAATGGCCATCTCTGGCGGAAGCGGTGCTGAAGTGCAGCGACCGCTGGCTACGGTTGTGATCGGCGGACTAATCTCTGCAACACTGTTAACCCTTTTGGTACTTCCGGTGCTTTATATCTGGATTGAAAAAATGGGCATTAACAAGGTAAAAATATCACCGATAGCAGGCATTATTGTCGTATTTATTGTGTTTTTTGGATTGCCGCCTGCTAAGGCGCAAACGGTCTTAACCCTTAAACAGGCCGTATCTCTAGCGCTGGAAAACAACCGGATAATAAACGGGGCTAACCTTGATGTAGCCTTGCAACAGACACTTAGGAAAGGCACTTTCGAAATGCCTAAAACGGAAATATCCATGCTTTACGGCCAATACAATAGTCTGGTTAAAAACGATAACAACATTACCGTTTCTCAGACCATTCCTTTTCCAACGCTTTTCGCGGCAAATGCAGCGTTGGGTAATGAACGGATCAAAGCAGGCCAGCTTCAGGTGGCTTCCAGTAAAAACGAACTTGTATTTCAGGTGAAAACGGTTTATACCAATCTTCAGTATCTGTATTCAAAGGAGAAACTATTATATGAGCAGGATAGCATTTATAAAGGTTTTTTAAAATCGGCGTCGCTCAAGTATAAAACAGGCGAGGGTAATCTGCTTGAAAAGGTTGCTGCGGAAACACAGCTTAAGGACGTACAGAGCCTGCTTGACCAAAATGGATCTGATATTGAAATTTATAAAGCGCAGCTTGCTACGCTTCTTGGTAGGGGTAGCCTACCCTCAATTGCCGACAGATTTTTAACAGAAACATCCGAAATTTCTATCGGAGACACTGCGCTTCTACATGAAAATCCTGCCATAGCCTATTTCAGACAGCAGGTTGTAATCGCCGAAAAGCAACGCAAAGTAGAATTGGCAAAAGCCTTACCCGACTTTACACTTGGCTATTTCAATCAATCGCTAACCGGTTTTCATAAAGTTGATGGAAATGATGTTTTCTTTGGTCGCGACAAACGTTTCCAGGGCTTTCAGGTAGGCCTTTCCGTTCCTTTATTTTATAGAGCTTATGCCGTAAAGGCAAAGGCAGCATCAATTAATAAGGATATTGCCTCGAACGATCTGGAACTTCAGCAACGAAAATTGATGGGCCAATATCAACAGGCTTTAAGCGAATACCTGAAAAACAGAAAACGTTACGACTATTTTGTCACCTCAGCCTTAGCCAATGCTGCCTTAATATTAAAAAACAGCCGCATTGCTTATCAAAACGGAGAAATAGGCTATTCGGAATACCTGATAAACCTTAAACAGGCAAATGGTATTTACGAAGGCCGGCTGATGGCCTTGCTCCAGTTAAGCCAGATCATCAATCAAATTGAATTTCTAACCGGTAACCACCAATTATTTTAAACATAAATATCATGAGATCCATATATAAATTTCTTATCCTGGCGTCCTTTCCGTTTTATTTGGCTGGCTGTAGTCGTCAAAGCGCAGAAAAAGAACCTGAAAAAGAAAGCGTTCATGAAAAGAGCGATATTGTAACGCTTACCCCGGAACAGCAAAAGCTATCCGAAATTACCCTTGGCGAAATTGAGCTGAAAGAATTAAGTGGAACAACAAAAGTAAACGGCATGCTCGACCTCCCTCCACAAAGCCTGGTATCAATATCTACACCGCTGGAAGGAATTTTGAAAAGCACCAGTATGTTGCAGGGAAAACGCGTAGCGAAAGGGGCGCTCGTGGCGGTTATGCAAAATCCGGAATTTATTCAGATGCAACAGGATTACCTGGATTATAAAAGCCAGCTACAGTTCCTGAAAGAGGAGTTAGACCGCCAGGAAGAATTGGCAAAGGAAAATGTAAATTCTAAAAAAGCATTGCAGAAAGCAAGAAGCGAATACCAAAGTGTGAGTGCAAGGTTGCTGGGGCAACGGTCAAAACTCTCCCTGATGGATATTAGTTTTTCAGCATTGGAGAAAGGACAGATTCAAAAAACCTTTAATTTATATACCCCAATTGCAGGCTATGTTACGCAGGTTAATACCAATATAGGTGCCTTTGTGAGTACAACCGATGTGATGTTTAAAATTGCCGATACCGAACACCTGCATGCTGAACTTACCGTGTTTGAAAAAGATGTACCCAAGCTTAAACTGGGGCAGAAGGTTCGCTTTGTACTCGCTAACGAAGAAAAAGAACGTATGGCCACGGTTTACCTCATTGGTCGGGAAATTAGCAAAGAGCGTACCGTACAAATCCATTGTCACCTGGATCAGGAAGATACGCAATTGCTTCCGGGCATGTATCTTAAAGCCTATGTAGAAAGCGGCGTGAGCAAGGTTGATGCATTACCCGATGCGGCAATTGTTGAATTTGAAGGTAAAAAGTTCGTCTTTATCGAACAGCCACCTAGCAGAAGTAATAAAACTTATCGCTACAGGATGATGGAAGTAAAAACAGGTGTCGCCGAAAATGGTTATACCCAAATTTCTTTTGCAGAACAGATTGATAATGCGAAAGTAGTGGTCAAAGGCGCTTATGATTTGTTAAGTAAGGTGAAAAATACCGAAGAGGAAGAGGAACATTAAATTGAAACCAAAAAATTGCTTTTTTTATTAAGATGTTTTATGTTTAATAAATTTTGGCTTAGTTTGAGTCTGGAGACTCAACACTATTCCTGCTCCGTAGAGTCGCTTTGCTTAACTCTACGGAGAGATGGGGAAAAGAGGCGATTATTATATTATCTTTCTAAATTAATTTAAATTATAAGCTTGAAGCGTATTTTAGAGATCATATTACCAATCTCCGCTATTTTTTCATTGGGTATTGGTATATGGCAAATGTTGCAAACGAAAACAATGATTCTTCCTTCCTGGTTTTTGGTTGCGATTTCCTTACCTGGCACGCTGCTTTTATCTTTTGCTTTCGGTTTTATATTGAAAAAACTGCTAAATTCAAAATGGCAGACCTCAATATTTACCTCCATATTTGTAATCATATTTTGTTCTATATTTTACATAAGTGAACATAAGCCGGTTTATATTATTATTGTTCCAAAAAACTATGTTGGAGAAGTTAGATTGTTTCTGTCTAATAAAAATGATTTTTCCATCAATGAATACGGTATCGGTTATATTGATAGGAGAACTTTCAATGATGGTTTTTATCCAAAAATCATCCAGACAGGGAATGATATAACCAAACAAATAAAAGAGTATGGCAAGGGTGCATCTGCAACTACATCAGAAGATGCTTACTCTTTTAATCATCTGTCTTTTCATATCCTGGATAGCGGAAAGAAAGTAGATGGCAAAGATATTGAAGAACTAATCAGGATTAAAGCAATAGATACTGCGCGTCTATATAAAAAATAAACGCCTTAGTCTGTTCGTAGCCTTGCTCCTGTAGTTTGAATCAGGAAGACTGCTGACCTAATTTGATTGGGTTGCTCTTGAGTCTGGAGACTCAACACTATTTGTGCTCCGTAGAGTCGCTTTGCTTAACTCTACGGAGAGATGTGTCCTTCAAATAAAGCTTCAAACCATATCCCTAAAACCAAAAGTAACCTTTTAGTGTTACCTATCATAAAGTAAATCAATCCTTTAAACTTGGATATTTCAGATGAATATATGGGTTGATACTTTGCCAGATAAGTTACATAGCCAAAGGATAAATATGAATACCAGAAGAGACTTTCTACAAAAAATGGGTGCATCAGCATTGATGTTGCAATTAAGTTCCATATCAGCATTTGCTGATGCTCCCGAAGAAATCAAGCAACCTTATGATGGTAGGGTACTCCGGGTAGCCATTATGGGTTTGGGTGGATATGGTACCCGGGTAGCAGAGGCGATGAAAGCCTGTACCAAGGCTAAACTGGTAGGTGTAATTAGTGGTACGCCTTCAAAAATTAAAGATTGGCAAGCCAAGTACAACATTCCGGAAAAGAATTGTTATCACTACCAGAACTTTGATGAGGTGAAAAATAATCCGGATATAGATGCCATTTATGTAACTACGCCAAATGCCCTGCACCATGGTCAGGTTATTCGTATAGCAAAAGCCGGAAAACACGCGATATGCGAAAAGCCGATGGCATTAAATGCCAAAGAAGGTCAAGAGATGGTTAATGCCTGTAAAAAGGCAAACGTGAAGTTACTGGTTGGTTATCGAATGCATTTTGAGCCCCGTACGCTGGAAGTGATCCGAATGAGAAACGCGGGCGATTTCGGCAAGATTATGTTTTTCCAGGGGCAATGTGGCTTTAAAATAGGCGACCCCACGCAGTGGCGATTAAATAAAGCGCTGGCAGGCGGCGGATCCATGATGGATATTGGGATTTATGCGATTAATGGGGCAAGGTATATGGTTGGTGAAGAGCCGATTTGGGTAACGGCCCAGGAAACCAAAACCGATCCGGTAAAGTTTAAAGAAGGTGTAGATGAAACGATTCAATTGCAGCTGGGTTTTCCCGGCGGAGCAGTGGCGTCCTGCTTATCCAGTTATAACATCAACCACCTGGACAGATTTTTTATGAGTGGCGATAAGGGATTTGCAGAAATGCAACCTTCTACCGGTTATGGTCCAATCAAAGGCAGAACCCATCGGGGCGAACTCACGCAGCCGATAACCACGCATCAAACGGTACAGATGGATGAGATGGCAAGTATTATTTTTGAAGATAAGAGACCGGTAGTTCCCGCAGATGGAGAGGAAGGCTTAAAAGACCTTAAAATTATTGATGCCATTTATGAAGCCGTAAAAACAGGGAAAAAGATCAGGTTAACGGTTTAAGCAACGGCTTTAAATGGGTAATGGAGTTCAATGATGATTTTGCCAGCAATAGAGATGATAAGCGCTAAGGCTGGTTTTTAAATTAACTATACATCATAAAAAAAGCGGTCCGAGCCGCTTTTTTTATTTCTGAACAATGATATGGTATTTAGCTTTGGTACTTGTTGAGCTATCAAACCAGATGGTATATATTTTTCCGGCTTGTAACTCTGAACCTGCTATGGTTGTGGTTTCCAGTGAACCAGACATGTTAACGTTTAAGCTGGTATTGGCATCAATCGTTTGATAAGCTGAAGCTGCTTTAAAAGCTAAAGCCGAAAGAATACTGGTACCGGTAGATGTTGTCACATTAATGGTACTGCTTAACATCGGCGCCACATTGATAAAACGAACTTTCGCTTTGCCGCTCACGGTATTATCATCATTGGCATAGGTATTAATGGCCATTGTACCATCAGCTTGTTTCACTAAAAAAGCAGTTTGCGAAGAATTTTCACTTGCATTTACATTTGCAGATGCGGTTACTGTTGCTGACCCCGAGTTTTTAAAGGCAATGGTTTTACTGCCTGCTGCTGTAGAGATGTCCGTTGCAGTATTGGAATAGGCTATAGCCGATGCACTTACCTTAACATCATTAATATAAGCATCCTGCGCAGCAGATCCTTCTACAGAATTCACGAAAGATATTCTGGCATTAGCACTCAGATCGTTGTTGTTATCTTTCTTGCAGGATGAAATCGAAAGCACCACCGTTGCGGCTACCGCAAATCGTGTGATTAAAGATTTAGTTTTAAGTTTCATGACATTCAATTTTTTATTGCACCATCCCAAAAAAATGCCAACGCACGGATTTTAATGGTTAAAAAATTGTTTTTCAACGTTTTATATTTATTTTTCCATTATTTGAGGAAAATACTTTTGTCAAAAAAATGTATATAAAACAGTTCGTTTGTAACATATTTGGTACATCATGCAGTAATAAAAATCCTTTACAGAAATACTTTGCTGATTGGGTATTTTCAAATGACGCATATCAGGATTTATACCTGAACAAATAGCATAAACGCCTCCGGATTATTTTCAAATCCGGTGGCGTTGAATTCATCTGCTAATGAGTATCCGTTTTGGTTTTGTAGGCTTACCAGCCATAGTTTTGTACCAAGTTAGGATCTTTGTCAATTTCTGCCTGTGGTATGGGCATAAGGTAGTGCTTATCTGCAAAAACGCGGTTTTGTAAAACAACAGTCTTATAAAATACCGCCACTCCCGCCGCTTCGCTTGATACATCCAGCCCTGTACTGCTGAGTTCAGCTGCCGAAGGACGTGCATTTAGTCCCAGTGCTGGTACATTATCCACCGTTTTGGCGATCAGCCATCGTCTTACATCCCAGAACCGGTGGCTTTCAAATGCCAGTTCCACCCTTCGCTCATTTTGGATACGGTTTCGCATACCCGCTTTAGTATTGTCGGCTGCCAGGATCGGTAAGTTTGGCATGGCCACCCGGTTCCGAACCAGATTGAGGTATTGATAAACGGATGGGTCTGGCGCATCCAGGTATTCATTCATGGCTTCTGCATAATTCAGGTAAATTTCTGCCAGGCGGAAAAGCGGGAAATTTCGCGTTCCGGTACCTGAATTCGCATTTCTGTCGTAACTAGGCGATAAAAACTTCCGCACATTATAACCCCATGGGTTAGTACCCGGTTTACCAGTAGCCCAACCATCGGTTATTCCGTTGCCCGCACCATACCAGGCCAGTCGTACCGGGCGTTTGGTTGCATCGAACCTCCATACGTCGTACTGGAAAAATATACTGGCATAGAACCGCGGGTCGCGATCTTTATACATGTTCGATATATTATTTACCGTTTGAAATTTCAAGCCATCCCATAACTGTCCGTTCCAGACGCCGCTTGTAGTATAGCCAGAACCGGTTTGGTTTATCGGGTAACCATTTTTCATCTCATAAGCGTCAACAAATTGCTGTAAGGGCGTTAGTTTCCCGTTTCCTTTAAAGGGAGCGCCGTTTGGCAGATAGTTGCCATCAATATCTGTTGAGTTGCCAAGGATCCGCTGCAGAATAGTCTCGGTGTAATCACGGGTATAAAATTGTGCAGCATAATTCTGAACAGGGTTATCAGGGAAAGGACTGTACAATTTGTAAATGCCCAGGTCAATAACTGCTTTCGCGGCGTCAGCAGCTCTTTTCCACTTCTCTTTATCATAGCTGCGGTTAAAAAGAACTTTACCATCTTTATTTTGCACATTGGCATAAAGAGGGTTGCCATTAAATAGTGGACTCGCGGCATATAACAGGGTGCGGGCTTTTAATGCCAGCGCTGCGCCCCTGGTAATGCGGCCGGTTTGTGCGGCTTCCTGCACAAGGGGCAGCACATTCGCAATTTCGTCACATTCTGAGGTAATGAAATTAACTACCTCATCCACCGAATTGCGTGATACCTGCGTATCTTCCAGGTTTTGAGGATCCACATCATTAGCACTCGTAATCAGCGGAACGGCTCCGTAGCGTTTAAAAAGTTCAAAGTAAAACTGGGCGCGAAGAAAACGTGCCTCGGCTTTATAACGGGGTTTCCAGATCGCATAATAACTTTCCCGGTCGAGCGGTACCGGAACAGCATCTATGCGCTTGATAAATATGTTCGCCCTGCGGATATCCTGATATTTTCCCGACCAGTTACCGTATGGATTATCATTGGTACTCCAGGCGCCAAGATTATATTTGTAAGCATCTACCGCCTCTCCATTGTCGAACCAATGATGGTAAGTTTCGTCAGTTGCAGCCGTTAGAGGAGAGGTTAACTCATTGGGAAGGGCATTGTACAGGCGCGCCAGGGCCTGCTCTGTCAGGTTGATGTTGTTATAAACATCATTCTCACTTGAATATTCTGCAGGAACAACATCCAGATATTTTTTACAGGATGTGCTACTGATTAATAGTGCTGCCAACAGCAGCTTGGTTATATTTTTCATGGGATTACATTGAAGCATTTATTCCTAAGTTGATTACACGCATTTGAGGGTAGTCTCCAAAGCCATTGGTACGCTCCGGATCGAAAATCTTCATCTCAGACCAGGTAAAAATATTTGATCCGGTGGCAAAAGCCCTGATATTGGTCAGACCGATTTTTTTAACCCAGTTTTTAGGAAGCGTGTAACCCACCTCCACATTTTTAAGCCGCACATAGTTGGATGATCTTAGCCAAAATGTTGAATTCTGATTGTTGTTTACATTATTAGATGATGATAATCTTGGCCATTTGGCATTTGGATCAGGATTCTGCGTTGTCCAGCGGTTACCCATATAATCTGCCAATACTGAGCTGTTATTTGAGAAAGCCCATGCAGAAGTACCAGTTAGCCAAACTTTTCCCCCGCCGGAACCCTGAAAAAGAACATTAAGGTCAAAGTTTTTGTAAGTATAGGATAGGGTTAAACCCAGAATCGATTTGGGGGTGGTTACCTGACCAAGGTAACCTTCGTCCTGACTGTTAATCACACCATCGCCGTTACGGTCAAGATATTTGATATCACCAGGACGCACGGCACCGAATTGCTGAGTCGGGCTTGCAGCAATATCTGCCGCATCCTTAAACAGGCCAATTGCAGTTAAGCCATAAGCTTCATTAATTTGTGTGCCTTTCAATCCGCGGTAAGGCAATGCATATACTGGTTCAGCAGCATACTGTATACGGTTTGTGGCATACGAATAAGAACCCCGGAGCATCAGGTTATGATTACCAAAACGTTTGCGGAAGGTAAGTTCTCCTTCAAAACCCTTGTTATCTACAATACCTGCATTTATGGCCGGTAGATTTTGAACACCTGTTACATTTGGAATGATGGCTGCTGTGGTCAGGATCTGTGAGCGCCTTTCAGTAAAAACATCACCCGTAAAAGCGATCTGCCCTTTAAATAGTTCGAAATCCAAGCCAATATTGGTTTTCTTTGACTGCTCCCAGGTTAAGAATGAATTTCCAGTAGCACTTTCCTGGGCACCTGAATAACCGTCTCCATCGGCTGCCAGGCCAAATCGGTAGCCGCTTCCGTTTCCGGTTTGCCAGGTGCTTAAATAGGCAAAACGGCCAACACTGTTATCTACGCCAACAATACCATAAGAACCTCTTAATTTCAACAGGCTCACCAGTTTAGAATCTTTCAGAAAGTTTTCATTAGAGAGGATCCAACCAGCAGATGCCGCAGGGAAAAAGCCCATACGCCGTCCCTTCATAAAGTTCTCAGAACCGTTATAACCGGCATCGAATTCCAGTACATAACGCCTGTCAAATGAATAATTGATCCTGCCTACCAGGCCCAGCTGTTTGTAAGGCAGCGCGGCAATGGCGCCATCAGCAGTGGCGGTGGCCAGAAAACTCTGTGACTGGTTATAACGCAGCATACCCGAAACAACATGTTTTTGGGCAAACGTCCTGTCGTAGTTCAGATAACTTTCAAAGGTCGATTTGCGGCTGCCATTGGCAGCAATATTAAAGCCGAGCAAACCATCGCCAGTGGTCAGTTCTTCGTAACGTCCTTTGCTCAGGTCCGTTTCATTTTCGTTTGTGATAAAACGATAGGTAGAATAATTCCGTTGGCGGGTAATGTTCCTGAAGTTCTGAGCATCGTAAGCGAACCGTGTTCTGAAGCTCAATCCTTCTGTAACAAAAGGCAGTTTTAATGTAAAGCCGATAATGGAGCTTAATGTATTTTCGAAAAAGCGCCCGTATCCGAATTGCGTTAAACGGCCGTAAGGGTTGGCCGGAGAGTCTTTTTGTCCGGATACTGAACCATTAGGGTTTTTTAAAGGATAGATATATGCAGGTGTATTGCGTATCTCAGACCAGAATGCGCCTGCGGTTTCAGTTGGATAGTTTCTATCGCGAACAATGTCTGAAAGATTCAGCTCAAGCTTCAGTGTAGGCAAAAGATCAATATCAATATTGCTCCTGAAGTTATACTTGTTCATCACCGCATTGATATTGTAAGCATTCAAATCGTCATATTTGTATAACCCATCCTGTTTCAGGTAGGCCATCGATACAAAATACCTGGCTGTTGAGGATCCGCCATTAACATTTAGATTGGCCTGGCTCATCATTGATGAAGGTTTAATCAATTCTTCTGTCCAGTTTACATTTGGATAGAGGTACTGATAAGTAGGATTACTGCGGTCGCGGAATTTATTGAGGTATGCATCCGTGTAAAGGTTGGCATTGAGCCCGTCATTATTCAGTGCTTCCCTGAATAAGCTGAGTGCATCGAATGAATCTAGGTATTCTGGCATATTGAAAGGGCGCTGTTGTGAAGTCTGTGCGGTGAGTGAAATTAGCGGTTTACCCGTCTTCCCTCTTTTTGTAGTTACCAGCACAACGCCATTAGCGCCTTTCATCCCATAAACAGCCGTAGCCGCTGCATCTTTCAAAATGCTCACGGTTTCTACATCATTGGCATCAATACCATCAATGCTGTTCTCTATACCATCAACCAGCACCAACGGGCTTTTGCCCTGGTAAGTACCAAATCCACGGATGTAAAGTGCTGACCCATCGGCTCCGGGTTCGCCGCTGCTTTGTATAGTTAACAGTCCCGGTAAACGCCCTGCAAGACTGTTGGTTAAACTGGCGGTTGGCGTCCGTAATAGTTCCTTTGAGGTAACCGAAGTAAGGGCGCCGGTAACATTGTTCTTCTGTTGTGTACCATAGCCCACTACTACCACGTCTTCTAACATGGCCTGGTTCTGACGTAGCCTGACCGCAATAAATTCCCTCGATCCAACTGCCACCTCCTGCCTTATAAAACCCACCATACTGAATACCAGGGTTGCATCTTCCGGAACTTTGATCATGTAGCCGCCATTAACGTCGGTTACTACACCATAACCGTTGCGGCCTTTTACGCTGACCACTACGCCGGGCAAACCAACTCCGCTGGTGTCGGTTACACTTCCTCGGACCTCAATATCTTTCAACATGGTGTTTGCTGAAAACATCGCGGGATCGTTTTTTTCCCCGCTATCAGACCTGGCATTTGCGTAGGCTGAGGAACAAAGGAATAAAATGAAAATAATAAACAGCTTAGCAAGACTAATGGTCCTGGCAGCAGTTCCTGCTTTGTTGTAATGTAAAAGTTTTCTCATAACTGGTTTAAAAGGATTTGCTTAATTAAATGATCTGAATTAGCATAGTTAATGCGATCATACTCCTGTACAGTAGAAGCATTTTTGGGGTTTATAAATCGTTTATCTAAATAGCGGGTTAATAAAAAAAAGTTATAGGCAGGCCATCTTGCCATGTTTAATGGCACAGTGCTAATTGCTCGTTAATTGGCTTATTGTTCGTTAATAGGGCAGGGAAGGTTAATCCCGGTACTAATGGCGGTTCCAAAATCGGGTGATCCATCTGCTTTCCAGCTAAGCTGTTGCATTCTTGTGGTTCTGGCCTGACCCGGGTTATTTGGTGTGTTGCGGGCGTGGTAGATAAACCAATTTTCAGATTTCACCACACCGTTCTGATCGGTGAAGCTACTGGTAAAAAAACCGTTGTGTCCGGGGCCATAAACTGAATTTTTATCGCTCTTCACAAATACCTGTTTTTTGTTGATCCAGTTTTCTGCTATTGCAGGGTCGCTGCCGGTCTTCAACTGAATCTGTGCTAAACAGTAATTATCACTACTGTAACGGCTGGCAGAGAAGATGATAAATACGGGGCTGTTGGCATCGCGTTGCAGCATAATCGGCCCTTCGTTTACACCTGCGCCAAGAAAAGTGGGCTCCCATTTTTCCCAGTCATTTGTTGGTGATGATATCTTGATTCGTGGTCCGCTGATCGTCCAGGGGTTCGACATGGGGGCGAGGTAAATATATTGTTTATATTTTTCGGTAGGATTTTCCCAGCCTGACCATACGAAATAGTTTTTATTGCCTATGGTAGCAACAGAACCATCTATCGCCCATTGATCATTTCCTGAATCGGCGATTTTGCCTTTAAAGTTCCACATTCCCTGGGTTGGGTCTGCGTTTTCATTTTCCAATACAAACATGCGGTTACTGTCATCTACCCCCTTTTGTGCCGCGGCAACATAGATATACCATTTTCCCGCTAAGAAATGCAGTTCCGGGGCCCAAAGGTCAGCTGAGTGATCGGTATTTTCAGGCGGTGTCCAGACCGTTGTTTCAATGGCATTGGCCAGTTGCGACATCGCTTTCGTTTTGGCTATGGCCACACGGTTACCTTTGGTAGACAGAAAATAGTAGTTTCCATCTTTATGGGCAACAAAAGGATCGGCATGATCGCCATTTACCAATGGGTTTTGGAAGTATTTTACAAGGGCACCTTGTTCGGTATTGATCGTCGTATCTCCTTGAGAACTTTTCTGACAGGCTGTGGATAATAGGGGAAGTCCCGCAGTCATCAAAATAAGAAATTTGTTCCTCATAAAGTTTGGAATGGTTGGTTATTTGGTTGACCAAAAGTAGCGATCAAAAAACGGTATCATTCAGATCCAAAGGCTGATCTACCTCAAATCAAGATTGTATAATTTTTAAATACCTGTATAACAGATATTTGTGTTCGTATCGTCGCTTGAAAATCAAACTGTTTTCAACCCGTTTTAGGTAATAGAATGCTGTCATTTTAATTTTAAACCCTAATATTGTAATGCCATATCAGCATAGATCAGAATTTGCTGTATGTTTATGTAACAGGCTGGCCGCCATCCGAAATATTATGATAAAGAAAATTTTTGTAATAATCATATTGCTGGTCCATGTTCTGGCAGTTAGTGCACAAACATCGAAAGTGGACAGTTTATGGAAATTACTGAGAAGGGAACTCTCAGCAGAAAACAATTATATCCGGCAGAAAGAACAAAAAATTGAAAGGTTGCGTACGCAGCTCGCAACTGTTCCTGCTGAGGATTATCTTGATCGTTACAAATTGTTGTCAGGATTGTTCAATGAGTACAGTTCTTTTCGTTTTGATTCTGCAATTACCAACGGCAATAAATTGATTGCCCTTTCAAAAAAGTTAAGTGATAAGCATTATCTCATTCAAAGCCAGATGGGCCTGGCTACGGTTTTGGTGAAGTCGGGCTTTTACAAGGAGGCTTTTGAAACAATTGCAGAGATCGACACGGCTGGCCTCCCGGGCAGGTTACGTTACGACTACCTTAATTTACGTGGTATGCTTTTCGATGAAATCGGCGCTTACGACAATGACGCATATTATGCTGTGGGCTACCGCAAAGCCGCCCAGGTAGCATTCAAAAAGGCGGGGACTTTGATCAATCCTGGTGAACTTGAAAAAACCATTAGCCTTGCTTTTCTGCCCCCGGCTGAGCAGGATAAAAAACCAGACGCAGCGTTTTATTACCGATATCTACTTACTCATGGTTTATCAGAGCATCAGATTGCCATAGTCGCTACCAGAATTAGCCATGCCTACACAGGTGATGATAAGCTGATGTTGCTTACCCTTGCGGCAATCAACGATATACGGTCAGCTACTAAAGAAACGTTTGCCATATTTTTACTGGGACAGGAGCTTTTTAAAATGAACCGGAATGATGATGCATATATCTGTATGCAGGAGGCGCTCGGCAATGCTGCTTTTTATGGAACCAGAAACAGGGCGGCACAAATCGAATCGGTATTGCCCTTAATCGCAAGCCGACTGATAGAAGAAAAGCAGCATGAGAAGGAAATGCTCTGGATTGGAATTGTGATTTTCGTGTTGGTGGCGGTGGTTTTGCTGTTCCAGTTGGTACTTTTCCGGAAACAGGTGATTCATATTAAAAAAAACGATCTGATCATTACGGAAAAGAATACAGAACTTGAAGACGTGAACAGCAAACTCTGGGAATCGTCCAGGATCAAGGAAGAACTCATCGGCCTGTTTTTTAAAACCTGCTCATCTTATATCGAAACGCTTGATAAAGTTAAACGCAAAGCTCAGCACAATATTAAATTAGGGAAATATCAGGATGCAACCCAGGTGCTGGGAAACGTTCATATACAGAAAGAGAAATATCAATTGTTTAATACACTGGATAGGGTTTTTTTAACCCTTTTCCCCAACTTTGTTTCCTCGTTTAATGCACTTTTAAGGCCTGATGAGCAGATTGAGCTAAAAGAGGGTGAAATGCTCACTGCCTCACTTCGTATTTTTGCATTGATCCGCCTGGGAGTTAGCGATACGGAAACCATTGCCCGTATATTGGATTATACCGTAAATACCGTTTATACCTATAAGGCCCGTATGAAAGCAAAAGCTTTGGTTGCTCCGGAACAGTTTGAGCAAAAGATAATGGAAATTAAATTTACAGATGACCGCTAATGGTATAACAAACTGCAAATACATTTTCCAACATAGATTCACAATGGCAGGATATCAACTTATATTCCCTGCGTTTACAGTATACATGATATACGCTATATAAGCTTCTTAATTACTTGCCAACTTAGTCATTTTCCTGCTTAAGCATTAATTTGCGAGTTGGTTCTTGTAATGAATCAATTGTGCGCTCAGTTTATTAATGGATGCTTTTACGTGTCCAAAGCAGAATACTATATTTGCCACACTTACCTTAGTAAGCGCAAATTGTTCTATTTCTAAAAGGTCTTCAATAATATCTTCTCTACCCAGGTAGCCAAATGAAGTCTTCATTTTATGTACGAGAAACGCAATTTTATCCCAGTTTTGTAATGCAATTGCATCCTCTATTTCCTCCATTAGCTTTGGTATATGCGAATTGAAAAGATCAATTGTGGTAATGATAAACTTCGTATTGGTTCCTGAAATTTTTTCAAGATAGGAAAGGTTTAATGGTTTATCGACATTGTTTGAATCACACATATCCGAAGCTGATCTTAGGGTTAAATATTCTCATTCTGTACTATTTATATTTTTGAATTAAATATATACGATGTAGGATGAATCTGTTATAGTGAGATGTGTAACTTATCTGAAACAATGTAACAAAAAGATTGTTTAAAAAGCTTAATATGCTTTCGAATGATAAATATCCTGATAGTAGACGACCATTATAATAATGTTAAGATCTTGGCAACTGCGCTAAAACGAGACGATATTGTATGCTACGTTACTACATCTCCAAAACAAGGTTTGCAAATGTGTATCGATCATTCTATTGATATTGCATTGATAGATGTGAATATGCCAGAACTATCGGGGTATGAACTGCTCGAGTCTATAAAGAATAACCCATTAACACGCGGGGTAATGGTGATTTTGATTACAGGCTACTCCATGGATACCAACGATGTGGTGAAGGGTTTAACGCTTGGGGCTGTTGATTATCTCTTTAAGCCTCTTGATTTACATGTCACCGTGGCAAAAGTAGATTCCATTACCAAGCTAATCCTTCAACAGCGGGAAATCAATAATAAAAATCATCAGCTGGAACAGTATAAGAAGGAACTGTTGGAGATGGTTTCTATTGCAGAAAAGAGTAAACTGGCAAAAGAAAACTTCCTGGCCAATATGAGCCATGAAATACGGACACCATTAAACGCTATTTTGGGGCTGATACACATTTTGGAAACCACCAGGTTAGACGCTGACCAAGCTAAACTTTTGGGAATGTTGACTTATTCCTCTAAGCTTCTGCTTCAGTTAGTGAACGACATTCTGGATATATCAAAAATTGATGCCGGGAAAGTGAAACTGAATAAAGTGGAAACCGATTTGAGCAGACTGGTTAATGATATATGTGAGCTGACCCGGCCCCTGGCAGAAAGCAAAAATCTTGTTTTGTCATGTTCTGTTGATAAAAACATACCAGAAGTTGTGATGGCAGATACCTTAAGGCTCAATCAGATTTTAATTAACCTGGTCAATAACGCGATTAAATTTACCGAATACGGTGGTGTAAATGTGAAGGTTACCATCTCCGAAGTCAGAGAATCGCAGATATTATTGAACTTTTCTGTTTCTGACACCGGAATAGGTATTCCTAATGAATTAATTGGTCAGATCTTTAACCGGTATGAGCGGCTGGAATGCCCCATGGCTGATAAATTCGGCTCTACTGGTTTAGGCTTACCAATTGTTAAAAAACTGGTTGAACTTAAAGGAGGCACCCTGAATGTGGAAAGCAGCGTTGGAGTGGGTACAACTTTTACCTTTACGAACTGGTACAAAGTGAATAACAAAGTTGAAGTAGCTAAATTAGCTGAAAGTAAAGAGCGGTTTTTAAAATCTTTCAGCAATATTTCCTTGTTGCTTGCTGATGATGACGAAATTAACCGGTTCGTGACTAAACAAATATTATCAGAATGGAATATTCAGGTTGATGAGGCCGAAAATGGACTGGATGCTTATATTAAAGCTAAATCAAAACAGTATGATGTGATACTAATGGATATCAATATGCCCGTGATGAACGGTGTAGATACTACACGAAAAATCAGAAATGAATTATCTGAACACAATAGGTACATCCCTATTATGGCATTCTCTGCATTTATCAGGGATGAAGACAGGATAGCTGGGGACGAGGTTGGGATAGATGCCTATATCCAGAAGCCGATTGAACCAGAAAACCTATATTCACAACTGTATACGCTGCTAAATAAGGATCACTTATAGCATTTAATAAATTTATAGCCAATATATTCCATTTCCTGCTCAATTGGGTTGTCAAGCTTCTGTCCTTAGTCTTGTTCGAATTGATTGAGCCTTAATGATTTAATTTCAGTTTAATGCTCAGCTTTAATAAGCGTTGATCTTGAACGCTTTTTACGATATATCATGTCGGAGAAGGTGCTATTATAAATTTGACTTTGTGACCAATGCTTCGGATGTTTAGATATTCAGATTAATCAGTAATCCTTGAATCACTTTTGCCATGTGACGAATATTTTGGGCCATCTACTCTTAGCGTCTCGCGATGGTAAAAGCCAATTAATTATAAATAGATCTAAACAAAAAAGCCCATCTTTCGATGAGCTTTTAATTAGTAGCGGGGAGCAGGATCGAACTGCCGACCTCAGGGTTATGAATCCTGCGCTCTAACCATCTGAGCTACCCCGCCGGGCTTCATATTTACCGATAAATGTAAATATTGATGTGGTTATTTTTAAGAGTTGCAAATATAGGATAAATATACATTCAATTAAAAATAAATGTAAAAAATACTTTAAGATATTGGTAGTCAATAAAATTGATTGCTTTTTGAGTATTTTAATGTTCACTTTGGCGCTGATAGGAAGCTGGTTTTTACAATACAATACTGTGTTGCGTATATGTTTATAGCTGTCAGCTTAAAAATTTCTCGTGCTTAAGAATGGTGTATCTAAATATTATAAATGGTTTCAGTGATTGTGAGTCTTTGAAATGACCAAGCCAACTTCTGCTTAACCCACCCTGTGCCAGTTATTGACCTCTTGTTTACCTTTTAGGTAAGCAAGAGGTAAACGATAGGTAAAGAATAGGTAAGCAAAGGGTAACCAATAGGTAACGAAAGGGTAAACATGGGGTTAACCTGTCTCGAACAACAGGTAAATGTCCTAAGCAATTAATCCATTTCATAACTTTTATTCGATTCCTGAACAGCTTACGGCAATCCCCGCATTTCTTCACCATGTAAGCAATACAAGGCACATACAAGTGCAATCGAAAAATACATCTTTGATATGGCAAAAGTTTTATGTACCAGCGGATAATGCGGGCTATTGATGTTCTTTTTGCATTGCAATTGGTCATACACCAATGAATTTCAATAACCAAGCTACCAATGACCAATCAACTAATGACCAATCCCCAATAAACCAATGAACTGATAACCATTAAACCAATGGCAAATGAGCCAATGCACCACCTGAAACCAATAAAAATTATATTGTTGCAGATATAGAATAAATTACCTTTCTTTAGCAAAAGAATATTAAAAAATTGTCCGGAAATTATCCTGGTAGTGTACTAAAATGGCAGAAAAGAAAAAATTTACACTAGAGTACGAAGTTAGATCGTCACCAAGAATATTGTATAGCTTTATAAGTGAGCCGAACGGCTTGTCGCAATGGTTTGCGGATGATGTGAATTTTCGCGATCAGGTATATACTTTCACCTGGGATGATGAACAGCAAAAAGCAAAGCTGGTTGCCGTGAAGGAAAATAAACTGGTTAAATTTAAGTGGCTGGACGATGAACCTCAATGTTATTTTGAGATGGAAATTGTGCAGGACGAATTAACCAACGATGTTGCCCTCTCGATTACCGATTTTACCACCGATGAGCTTTTAGCAGAGAAAAAATTAATCTGGGATAACCAGATCGATTATTTGATTAGCGTTTTGGGTGCTTAATATTATCTTCGTATTGTTTACCTTTGTAAGGTGAAAAAAATACATCTTCTGTTAATAAAAGCATTTGTGAAGCCATTCATAGCAACATTTTTTGTTATGATGTTTATTCTGTTAATGTTTTTTCTGTTTAAATGGATTGATGATTTAATTGGAAAAGGTTTCGAATGGTACACCATTCTGGAGCTGATGTATTATGCCTCAGCCGCCAACGTATCCATGGCCCTTCCACTTTCCGTGTTGCTTTCTTCCATCATGACTTTTGGCACATTGGGCGAAAATTATGAGCTGGTGGCCATCAAATCTGCAGGTATTTCTCTTCAAAAAGCCATGCGCCCCCTGTTGGTGGTAATTTTGATGCTTACCGTAGCCTCTTTCTTTTTTGCCAACTATATGCTGCCCAAAGCTAACCTTAAATTTGGTTCGCTTTTGTATGATATCAGAAACAAAAAGCTTTCATTTTTAATTAAACCGGGCGTTTTTAACAATGAAATTCCGGGGTATGCCATCCGCGTGGATTCAAAAGAGGAGGACGGTACGCTGCACAATATCATGATTTACGACCACCGCGAAAATAATGGTATTCCGAAAGTAATTCTGGCCAGAGAGGGCAAAATGAATAAAACTGCCGATGGTAAGTTTTTGGTGCTTAACCTTAAAAACGGTGTACAATACGAAGAGCAGGCTGCGAAAAACGGCATGTACAACCCAAGGCAGATTTTTACCCGAAACCGTTTTAAAGAAACTTCTCCCCGTTTTGATATGTCGTCTTTTGACGGCAGTACCACCGATCCCAACGCTTTCGGAAACAGTACACCCATGTTAAACCTGAAAGGGATTGTGAAAAAGCGTGATTCGCTGACCAAGCAATTGGATACAATGAAAATGCGTACCGTGGCTGACCTTACCAGTAATTTTAAGCAGTTTAACGTGACTAAGGGTTATACAAGGGTTAAAGCCGTTCCAAAAGTGATTGATGACGTCATACTAAAGAGTATTCCGAACGGATCGCGGAAAATGGCCCTTGAAAATGCAAACAATACAGTTGCCAATATTATGCAGCGTGTACCCAACTGGGGGCCGCGCCAAACAGATTTAACCGGCGAGATCATTTTTACCACAGTAGAGTACCAGCGTAAATTTACGTTGGCAGCATCCTGCATCCTGCTGTTTTTTATTGGTGCACCATTGGGGGCCATCATCAGAAAAGGCGGTATGGGTTTGCCGGTGGTGGTGGCGATCTGTTTCTTCCTGGTCTACCATATTATCACCACTGTGGCCGAAAAATCAGCTCGGGAGGGCAATTTAAACCCGATATTCGGGATGTGGATTGCCGTGATTGTGCTGTCGCCGCTAGCTGCTTTTCTAACCTATAAGGCTACAGTAGATTCGGCCTTGTTCGATGTGGATTATTACAAACAGCTCTTTCTTAGGTTTTTCAAAAAGAAAGAAAAATAGGCCGTTTTTCCTTTACTTACAGATGATATTTTAATCAAAATATTGCTCAATAAGGTTGTACATTTGTACGGGTTATTGTTTGTAGTATAAAACCGTTTTTAATGCGGTTTATACACCATTTCCCCATAATGCTTATAAAATGCAAACAAAATTAAACACAATAGAAGAAGCCATCGCAGATATAAAAGCTGGTAAAGTAATTATTGTTGTAGATGATGAGAACAGAGAGAACGAAGGTGATTTTTTAACGGCAGCTGAAAATGCAACACCTGAGATCATTAATTTTATGGCCACTTACGGCCGTGGTTTAATCTGCGCTCCATTGACAGAAGAGCGTTGTAAAGAGTTAAACCTTAGCCTGATGGTGGGTAAGAATACGGCTGCTTACGAAACCAATTTTACCGTTTCGGTTGATCTGGTTGGTCATGGTTGTACTACAGGGATTTCGGCAAGCGACCGCTCTAAAACCATGTTGGCTTTGGTTAATCCTAAAACCGATCCTGAAGAATTGGGCAGGCCGGGCCATATCTTTCCTTTAATAGCCAAAGATGGGGGGGTAATCCGCCGCGCGGGCCATACAGAAGCCGCTGTAGATCTGGCACGTTTGGCCGGAATGAAACCTGCAGGTTTATTGGTAGAAATTTTAAAAGAAGATGGCGAAATGGCCAGACTTCCTGATTTATTTAAAATTGCCGAGCAGCATCAGCTCAAAATCATATCTATTGAGGATTTAATTGCCTATCGTTTAAAGATAGACAGTTTGATTAAACAGGAGGTGAGCATCGATTTGCCTACCGCCTGGGGCGATTTTAAAATGACGGCTTATACCCAGCTGGACAATAACGCTACGCATCTGGCCATTTCTAAAGGCGAATGGGATGTAAACGAACCTATTTTGGCACGCGTACACAGCTCTTGTGTAACGGGTGATATTTTTGGATCCTGCCGTTGCGATTGCGGACCGCAGTTGCATAAAGCTTTAGAAATGATCGAAAAAGAAGGTAAAGGTATTGTAGTGTATATGAATCAGGAAGGAAGAGGTATCGGGCTGATTAATAAGTTACGTTCTTATAACTTACAGGATGCCGGATTTGATACCGTTGAAGCCAATATTAAACTCGGTTTTAAAGGTGATGAACGCGATTATGGTGTAGGTGCGCAGATTCTGCGATCAGAAGGGGTAACTAAAATGCGTTTAATGACCAATAATCCGACCAAAAGAGCAGGTTTAATTGGTTACGGTTTAGAAGTAGTGGAAAATATCCCTATTGAAATTGCAAGTAATGTACACAACGAACGTTATCTAACCACCAAAAGAGATAAAATGGGCCATTCCATTATGAAAGGATAGGCTTAAGTTTGGAGTTGGGTGTTTGGAGTTTGGAGATTCCTGCGTTTAGCCTGACGAAATAATTAAAATAGTAAAAAACCAACAATTGAAGACCGGTTTTCGATTGTTGGTTTTTTTATGCGTATTTTTTTCTTTGCAATGAGTCTTTCTAAACTGGTTTTGTTTTAGGGTTTATTTTTCACAAGATTCGTCCTCCTGAACTTGTTTCAGGATCTATGTTGGCGTGGTTCTGGTGTCTAATTAAGAACTAGCAAACAACAGGCATCAGGATTCCCGCCTGTGGCCTATCGTGTGGACACATCTTTTAGTTTCTTTTTTATACGCTTTGTTAGCTTGCTTTAATAGATTACAGGTTTTACCGAAGAACGCCGTCAATCCCAAGAGCCGGAGCTATCAAAAAAACAGTTGCAGGAAAGAAAAAATAGCATTACCAAACCTTAAACGCAGTGGTTTTGTGTTTATAATACTAATTTAATTGCTAAAGAGAATTGAACACAAAACGAAGTGCCGCTGTTTTTTTGATGTGAGTGTGGTTGTGTGAAAGGCTCCTAGCTGGATTGACAAAGCGCTTTGGGTACTTTGGCGCTCCAAAGTACCATGCCCCCGCGGCATAGAGCGGAAAAAAAATACTTTTGTAGAAAAATAATTTTTCTTAATCAACGGGATTAATAGTACGAAAGATGCTGAAATAAATTCAGCATGACGATCGCCCTAGAACTAAGTGCTAAAAGAACAAATAAAGGCTAACAGAGATGTGTACACACGATAGGCCTGTAGCGGGTTGACGAATAGTTATTTGTTGAAATGGTGTTTTAAAAGCGCCTGATTTATAGATATTCTTCAGGCTGAATTTATTTAGCATCTTGTAGCATGAAAGACCCTGAAATAAATCCGATGGCTATGGGGTCAGGGTGACGATTCAGAACTTAAAAATATCTTATATGGCAATTTAAAGCTATATTATTAATCGAACTCAGGTGATAAAATAAACCAATGAACTAACGCAACTCACTTTACCTCCGCTGGTTTCCCTTACTTTGATTAATGATAATGTCTTTATTAAGTGATTTATTTGTTTTAACCGGGCTTTGTTTTCTTTTAAGGTTTCGGCGGTAAGCACCAGAAATTTTCTGGATGAACTCCTTAAACGTATCGAATTGCTGGGTATACACCAAACCAAAAGAGGTTACGTTTGCCGTCGGGCTGATTCCACTGTTTAAGAATATACTCTGTTGAGTGGGTGGTTTATTTGCCGCTTTGGCAGTCAGGCTTCCATCTTTTTTGATCAGGAAAAGCGCCTCCACCTCTCGGCCAACATTATCTTTAGAAAAATCGATAACGGTAAAATCGTTCACGCTGTTCCGGTCTACGATACCGGCATTAATAATTAGGCGATCATTAAAGAACTTGAATGAGGCATTGGCTTCGCTTAACGAACGTACGTTTAAATCAACAAAGTTTAGGTTTAATGAAGAAAGTACGTTGTTAAACTGGTTAAATACCAATTCGGTGGCGGTACTCGTAGCTGTTGAACTCAACTGGTTTCCAATCGACTGTCCGCCGTTTCCGGGGGCAAAACTTCTCCTGATAATTAAACTGAATGCCTGCAGGTTCAGGTTGTTCTGATCGCTGAAATAGGTTTGCAGTTCTTCTTTAATTGAAGGCTGTGAAGGGAAATTGATATCAAGTTTAATATCAGGCTTTAACAATAAACCGGTAAGGCCCATTTCTACCTCGGTATTTACCCTTTGGTTGGCATTGCTGCTGGCATCGCGGTTCGCTGCTTTGTAAAGATCATTTAAACTTGCCCTCAAAGCATATACGGCTTTTAAGTTGATTTGCGCTGCAGTAGGGTTACCTGTCCAGCGGATGGTTCCTCCCTGTCTGATTTCGAATTTTTTGTTGATGATCTCTTGAGCGGTAAAGTCAAAACTTCCGGTCTCGATGATGTAATCGCCAGACATTTCAAAATCGCCAACACTATTAATGTTTAAGCTCAGCTCGGCATTACCCTTGCCACTTAAATTACCTAAGGTAGTATAGATGTTTGCTGTGGTATTGGGATCAATGGTTAATTTAAAGCTTAAGGTTAATCCTTCAAAATTGGTTTTTTTCTTAACTACCACAGCTGAGTCGCGACTCACAAAATTGATAAAGTCTTTATCCGATACAGTTTCAGAACTGTTTAAAGGCAGGTTAAACACGGTTCCTTTTTCCGTTTTTGCCTTAATATCAATCTTCATGTTATCGGTAGGCCCTGTAAATGTAAATACACCTGTGCCATAGGCACGGCCATAGTAAATGGAATTGTCTTTCGCCGTGGTATTTAAGGCCATAAAACTGTTTGCATTTATCTTAACGTTCAGTGTAGGATTGTCAATCTCATTTAAATCTACGCTACCGATTGCGGTGGCCTCATGGTCTTCTAAATCTTTAAGTACAAAATTCTCAAGTTTAATTACGCTGTTATTTACTTCAACCTTATCTGTAATTACATAAGTGGTTTTGAGGTAATTTACCATGAGTTGTCCCTTATCCAGGGATAAAGTTCCGTTAATCTCTGGTTTTTCCAACTTACCTTTTACCGTCAAATCAGCTGAGATGTTTCCTTTCAGGTTCGATACCAGTTTTTTAACAAAAGGCTCAAGTACGGTGAGTTTACTGTCGTCCATTTTTACCGCAAGGTCTATTTGCTTTTCCTTCAGATCAAGATTTCCGGTAAGCTTAAAATTTTCCGAATTGTCGGCCACAATACGGGTAAATACATTCAGTTTTTGGCTTTCGTTGTTGTAAGATGAGGTATCTGTTAAGGTGCCGATATAAATATCATTAAAGTTTAACGAATCAACTTTTAGATCGTCGGTTACCCTAAGTGTTTTTAATACACCATACAGGTCGGTTTTACCATTAACGTTTCCGGCTAATTTTACACCAAAGCCTTTAGTAAACGGATTGAGGGTTTTTAAGCTAAAATCTTTAAATCCAACACTGATCAAATCTTTAGGGTCTTTAGAAATCAATCCATCAATGGTTACCTGCTGTTCGCCATTGGTTAAATCGAAATTGCTGATCTCAGTTTTACCGTTGTTGAGCACAATGCGTACTTTCTCCTGGATACGCCATTCTTCATTATTGATTTTTAAGATGGATGGCAATACGCTCAATCTCGCCGTGGTATCCTGGTTTTTGGTAAATTCTACCAATCCGTTTAAATCAAGCTGGTTATCTTCTTCGGTATTAGACATTTTGACGTTGAAGGCCAAACTATCATTCCGCAGGATATTAGAAATGTTTACGTCTTTGATAAACAGGCTGTCGTTAAGCTGTACGCGATCGGAAGTTACAATCAGTTGAAGTTGTTGTGTGGTGGTGTTTTCGTCGAGGATGATATTGTTAACGACTATCCCATTGTATTTTAGTTTCTTCACAAAACCATTTAGCGTGGCGGTATTATTGCGCGAATCGAAAACTCCCGTTAAGGTAGCGCCTTCTTCTAATTCTAAGCCCGGCGCCAGGATCTGCGCAAGCGGTTCGAACTTTTTAACCTGAAGGTTAAACTGAAAAATCTGCTTGTTGTATTTTATGATGTCGGCCTTTAAGGAAGGGACATAAGTTTTGGCGATGGCCTTGTAATAGGAAGCGATTGAATTTAAGTCATATTCACCTTTAATACTGGCATCAAAAATGTCCGAACGGATATCGAGCACACGGTTAGCGCCGTTACCATTGGCCATTAACTGCACAGAATCTATGCTATAAACACCTTTAGGGTTTTGCAGCCTGATCTGCTGGATTAATAATTTGCCTGATATGTTGTTCAGGTTGGTACCTGAAAAATTGGTGGTAAATTTGGCATCCACCATCAGAGAATCCTTTAGCAATTTTAAAGCTTTTAACCGTGCTTTGGAAATGCTAGCATTAAAATTAAATACCGGTAGCTTGGGGTTAAGGTTAACACCCCCGTCAAATATCAGTTTAACGTTTCGGTCGTTAATGCTTAGCTTGCCATCAAAATATTTTTTATCGAAGGTACCATCAATCTTTACATTACGGTAACGATATCGGTTAAAGTCGATATAAGTTACATCGCCATTTATTTTTTCAGTCAAATCTTTTAGTTCCGTTCCGCGCCCTTTCACATATAATGAAGAACTGATCCGGCCAAGGCTCTTCTCATCTAACAGGTCGCCGATGTTAAAATCGTATGTTTTTACGTTTCCAGTATAGGATGGAACTTCATTTTTATCGATTTTCATGTTTACGTCCGAGACAACACGGCCCAGTTTAGTTTTAAACTCCCCATAGGCAATAAAGTCGTTCTGAAAACCAGTAAAACTTCCGTTAAAGTTGATGTTGCCAAATTTCTTGACAATTACCGGAACAATTTTCTTTTTGCTATTGGTGATACCAGCCAGCACTTCATCAAGATCGGTTTTGTTTGTTCCTGCCATTTCAATGTTCAGATCCATAAAAGTTTCTTTCCATTTCGGCAGCCCTTTCAAAATAAAATCGCCCTTAATGTGGGTAGCCTTTCCGGTTCTTAAAGATAATTTTTTGGCTTTAAGGTTATTTACTAAGCCCGTAATCTGGCCGTCAACATCCAGATCAAGTTTCATGGTATTCATTTCAGGCGCAAAAAACGCAACGTCTCTTGAAGTAATGTGACTGTCTTTGAAGATGGCCTTCATCCGCACATTATCGATATAATGGTTAAAATCTCTAAAGCTTTTAAACCGCATTTGGTAATAGTTGGTTAAGCGGCTCTGGTTGGTTTCAAGCAGCAGGTTTTTCAGTTCGATGGCATTACTGTCTACCGTGGTTTGTGCCGTTAAATTTTTGAGGTAAAACCCGCTACGCTCTTTAAGTGTTAGGTTTTTGATATTGGTTTTCAACAAGTGTTTCTTGGTGTCCAACCCTTCAAAAATCCCACTCAACTCTTTTACGTTTACATTATCAAAGTTTACACTTTTACCCTGAGTGGTGTCTTTTGAATTGTAGTTGATGTACCTGAAGGCAAACTTGTTTAAAATAAGACGGCCCAGGTTGACGTCAAAAGGCTTGCTTTTCTTTTTCTTTACCTTGGGTTTACCAGAATCGAAGTAGTTGATGATGAAATCGAGATTAGAAGACTTATCTTTGAAATCCTTTAGGAAAAACTGACCATTATTAATTTGGACGGTATTGATATCAATAATCTTTTTATCAATGGATAACTGATTAATATCGACCATGAATTGTGGCGTGCTTAATAAAGTGTCTTTTTGTAAATCTAAAACCAATAAATCCTTAAGTACAATAGATTTAAATGGTTTGATGTAAAGACTCTTGATTGATATTGTGGTTTTAAGCTCTTTAGACAGGTATGCGGCAGCCCGCTGTGCAAAATAGGTTTGAACAGGCTTAAATTGGAGTGAAAAAATAAGAAGCGCAAGCAGCAAAATTATTGATGCAATTACCCAAAGGAGTATTTTAAATAGTTTTTTAATAATTTTGCAGCTTAAATATTAAATAATTTGTCTGTTATACTTGCTATCGAATCCTCTTGCGATGATACATCCGTTGCTGTTTGTAACAACGGCAAAATTACTGCCAATGTTATTGCAAACCAAACAATTCATCAAAATTATGGTGGTGTTATCCCTGAATTAGCTTCAAGGGTACATCAGCAAAATATTGTGCCTGCTGTACAACAGGCTTTAATTAATGCTCAGGTTACAAAACAGGACATTAATGCCGTTGCTTTTACACGTGGCCCCGGACTACTGGGATCATTATTAGTGGGTGTTTCTTTTGCAAAATCTTTTGCATTAGCTTTAAATATACCTTTAATTTCTGTTAATCATATGCATGCGCATATTCTGGCGCATTTTATTGATGATCCTAAGCCAAATTTTCCGTTTATCTGTTTAACTGTTTCTGGCGGACATACACAGATTGTGCTGGTAAAGGATTATTTTGATATGGAAATTATTGGCGAAACCCTGGACGATGCTGCAGGCGAGGCTTTTGATAAAACCGCAAAACTACTGGCTTTGCCTTATCCTGGTGGCCCATTGATTGATAAGCATGCACAACAGGGAAATCCTTTGGCTTTTAAGTTTGCCGAACCACAAATAGCTGATCTGGATTTTAGCTTTAGTGGTTTCAAAACCTCCATTTTGTATTTCATCAGAAAACAGGAGCAAGAGAACCCTGCTTTTATTGCCGAAAATTTAGATGATATTTGTGCATCGGTTCAACATAGTATTGTGCAGATTTTGCTAAACAAATTAAAAAAAGCTGCAAAACAGTACGGAATAAATGAAATAGCTATTGCAGGAGGTGTTTCGGCAAACTCTGGTTTACGGAACGGTTTGCAACAAACTGCCGACGAGCTGGGCTGGAAGATTTACATACCGGCTTTTCAATACTGTACGGATAATGCGGGCATGATTGCCATTGCTGGTTACCACAAATATCTGAAACAGGATTTTGTAGGGCAGGATGTTGCTCCAATGGCACGGATGGAGTTTTAAAGCTGGGTCATTGGTTCATTGGTCATTGGTTCATTAGTCATTGGTTTAGAACGAATAGTCTAACAACCATATTATTGACTGATTCATTAGTTATCTCTTTTCAGGGAATCAACCTTAAAACGATAGCTGGTTGCAGGCTGATGTAAAGGACGCCATGATGATTAATGCTGTGGATAGATCCCGAAATAAATCCGAAGCTATCGGATCAGGATGACGCCTGCTTAGGGGATTATAGCTCTTAAAGCACAGAAATTGAAAACTGGAGACCGGCAACTGTGAACTGAAAATTGCATACAAAAAACGGATGTGGATTATAGCCCCTTGAATGGATTAACACCTTGACTTCCGATTCGGCATCCGACTTCGGACATCCGACTTCGAACCAATAAAAACTATTAAATTAAATACATATATGACTGGAGCATCATTAATATTTTGGATTATCTGTGCGGTACCTTTAATCGGCCTGATATACTGGTTAATCAGAAAAGATAAAAACAAGCTGAAAGGAAGCTGGGGCGTAATTATCCTGGGTGCCTTGGTGATTGCCGCGCTTTTGGTTATTGTTTATGTAACCAAGGACTTCAATGCTATTTTCAGTCAAAACAATTAGATGTTCTAATTCTTATTTAGACCTATTCTTATTAGCGTCTATTTTCTATCTTTGGCGAAAATTAAAGATAGATGAAAAAAATTATACTGATCATGACCATCCTGATGTGTCAACTTCTTTTGGCGTATGGCCAAAATGTGAAGATTGAAGGATACATCAGGGATAAAAGTAGCGGAATTCCGTACGCAACCATTTTGTTGCCGGGCCAGAAAACCCAGGCCGATAGCAAAGGTTATTATACAATGTATATTAAAAGTGGCGTGCCCTTCAGTGTCCAGTTGACTGCGGTTGGATATAAAACATTTGTACAGCAATTTTCTTCAATTCAGGCCGATACGGTTATAAATTTTATACTGGAACCAGTACCCAATACTTTAGATGATGTGTTGATTTCGACTTCGAGAAAGCCGGAAAACATTAAAAATGTCACCACTTCAGTGACTATTGTAAATAAGCAGAAACTGGAAAAAGAGTTGGCTATTGTACCCGATTTAAGCACAATATTGGCTAATCAGGTGCCTGGTTTTGCGCCTACGGCGCAAACCGGAAATAATGTAGGGCAAAACTTAAGGGGCCGCCCCATGCTGGTGATGATCGATGGTGTATCCCAATCATCGCCATTAAGAAATGCAGAGGTGGATTTAAGATCCATAGATCCATCGGTGCTCGAACGTATTGAAGTGGTAAAAGGAGCCACTGCCATTTATGGTAATGGTGCTGCCGGAGGTCTGGTAAATTACATCACCATGGTTCCGGATACAGCGGCCAGGTTTGCAGGTAAAACCCAGCTTAATTTAAATGGATCGTTGGTTAAGATCAAAAACTCAGAAGGAGGTAGAATTAGCCAGATGTTTTATGGGAAATTAGGTAAATTCGACTACGTGTTTAGCGGTATGTATGAGCAAACCGGTGAATATAAAGATGCAAAAGGTGATGTGGTGGGGCCAAACTATAGTCTTGGCGAAACAGACACTTACAATGCTTTTGCTAAATTCGGTTATGTGCCAGCAAAAAATCAGCGTATTCAGCTTTCCTATAATACCTACAGCAGTTTGCAAAACAGCAATTTTACTTTGGTAAACGGTAACCTCGCAACCGGTCAGAAAGCAACAGCGGTACTGGGAAAACCACTTGGGATTCCGACAGGGGTTGATTACAACCATAATCTAAATCTATCATATAAGATTGATAGCACCTTTCTGCATTCCAGCGTGCATGCAGATGTTTATTATGAAACCCGAAAAGATGTGTTCTATGTCTCTTTAGGTCGTTTTGATGGGGGTGATGGTCAATCGCTGGCCAAAAACGATAAAAGAGGCGCGCGTTTATTTCTCGAAACACCAATACTTAACCTCAACTCTTTGAAAATGAATCTGGCCTATGGTGCAGATTTCATGAAAGATAAAACGGCGCAGCCACTGGTTGATGGTAGGGTATGGGTGCCTACAATGGATATGACCAACATCGCACCCTTCGCACAGGCAAATTTCAACATTTTAGGTAAACTGGTTTTTAAAACAGGTTTGCGTTACGAAAATGTAAATATAGCCGTTGATGATTACCGTACCTTAAGAACCACTGGTGCAAACAATTCAACCATCACACCATCTTTTGATGTAACAGGGGGAAATTTAAAATACAGCACTTATCTCTTTAATGCAGGTTTAAGGTATAATCAATTTAATTTATTCAGCCCTTTTGTAAGTTTCGCTCAGGGTTTTTCTGTGATGGATATTGGATTGGCTTTACGTGATGCCAAGGTAAACAGCATTGACAAGATCAATACCGATGCGGTGAAGGTTAATAATTATGAGGCTGGCTTTGAAAGCAAAGTCGCTGGATTAACATTTTCTGCGTCGGGTTATATCAGTACATCCAAACTGGGTATCGAAGTAGTTTATGATCCTGCTACCGGGCTTTTCAATACCGCAAGAAACCCTGAAAAGATTTATGGTTTTGAGTTGGCGGCCGATTATCACCTTTTTGATCAGTTAGGTCTATCTGCAAGTTACAGTTATACTGAAGGTAAGCGCGATATTGACAAGAATGGAAAGTTTAACGATGCCGTTGACATGTACCTCAATGGTCGCCGCATTTCCGCGCCAAAAGTTACGGCTTCAGTTACCTATAGTCCGTTAAAAGTATTGGACTTGACCTTAAATTACACCGGTATCAATTCGCGTAACAGGTTTGAAAAAAACAGCAATGGCGTGTATAACGGTAATGAAGGTGCTGTTAAAGCTTATCATTTATTCAGTTTTGCGGGTATTTATCAGGTAAAAAAGAACACCAGGCTTACTCTGGGTATTGATAACATTTTTAACCAGGATTATTTCCCGGCCAGGGCGCAATGGTTTATGCAGCCGGGTTTTTATTCAAAAGGGAGAGGTACTTCGGTAAATTTTGGTATTTCAGTTAGTTATTAACCAGATGTTGGAATAAAAAAGCGTCCTGATTTTAAAATCAGGACGCTTTTTCTATATTCACAGATTAAATTGATCAGGCTTATTTTTCTGCCAGATGCTCGCCCGTTACTTCGGTTTTGATCTTATTTTCCAGTTCCTCTGCAAGTTCAGGATTGTCGCTCAATAATTGTTTTACTGCATCTCTGCCTTGTCCCAGCTTGGTATCTCCATAAGAGAACCATGAGCCTGCTTTTTTGATGATGCCAAAATCGACACCTAAGTCGATAATCTCGCCATTTTTGGAAATACCTTCTCCAAACATCACATCAAATTCTGCAATACGGAAAGGAGGAGCCACTTTATTTTTAACAATTTTTACTTTAACACGGTTACCGGAAACTTCGTCAGAGTCTTTGATTTGTGAAATACGACGGATATCTAAACGTACCGATGCATAAAATTTCAAAGCGTTACCACCGGTTGTGGTTTCAGGGTTACCGAACATTACGCCGATTTTATCACGTAACTGGTTGATAAAGATACAGCAACATCCGGTTTTGGAAATCGTTCCGGTTAATTTACGTAAAGCCTGACTCATCAAACGGGCATGTAAACCCATTTTACTGTCGCCCATTTCACCTTCAATTTCACTTTTAGGAACCAAAGCTGCAACAGAGTCAATTACGATTACATCTATAGCGCCGGAGCGGATTAAATTATCTGCAATTTCCAATGCCTGCTCACCGTTATCGGGTTGAGAAATTAAAAGGTTATCGGTATCTACGCCTAGTTTCTTGGCATAAAACTGATCGAAAGCATGCTCCGCATCGATAAAAGCAGCGATACCGCCTTTTTTCTGTGCTTCGGCAATGATGTGTGTAGCTAAAGTTGTTTTACCGGAAGATTCTGGTCCATAAATCTCGATGATACGTCCTTTTGGAATACCGCCAATGCCTAAAGCAATATCTAAACTGATTGATCCGGTAGAAATAAAGTCTATCGGTTCAACAGCAGTATCGCCAAGTTTCATGATGGTACCTTTACCGTATGATTTCTCTAGTTTATCTAAAGTAAGCTGAAGGGCTTTTAATTTATCTGGATTTGCAGTGCTCATTTCTTTTTTCATTGATTACGTAAATATAATTGATTATCGGCTAATATGCTAAATGTTTGATATTTATAATGCTAAAATATTTAGCTAATGTAAGGCTTTTTTAGCTAATGTCAATAGTAAATTTAAAATATTTTTAGGCTTTTAATTTATCTCTTTCGTTTTGCGCAGTTAAGCGTTCAAAATACCTGCACATGTAGGTAATTTCACACACCTCACATTTCGGGTTTCGGGCTACACAAACGTAGCGTCCGTGAAGAATAAGCCAGTGATGGGCGATATGGATATCGTGTTCTGGAAGGTTTTTGACCAGGTCCTTTTCAACTGCCAGTGGGGTTTTGCCATTGGTTAAACCCAGGCGGTTGGCCACGCGGAAAACATGGGTATCAACTGCCATTGCCGGTGCATTGTAAATTACCGATGCAATTACATTGGCTGTTTTGCGTCCTACGCCTGGCATTTTCTGCAGGTCGTTAACTTCCGAGGGAACCACATCATTAAATTCATTCAACAGCATGTTGGCCATTCCTACCAGGTGTTTTGCCTTGTTGTTGGGGTAGCTGATGCTTCTGATATAATCGAAAACTATATCGGGTGTAGCCTCAGCTAAAGCCTTGGCATTGGGAAAGCGCTGAAAAAGAGCTGGCGTTACCATATTCACCCTCTTATCGGTACATTGCGCTGAAAGGATTACTGCTACCAAAAGCTGATAAGGGTTATTATAGTGTAACTCGGTTTCTGCATCAGGCTGCCTGGCCGAAAAATGTTCTACAAAAAGTTTGTAGCGTTCTTTTTTAAGCATGTGCAAATATAGGTTAAAGATGGAAAATGCAATGTGCTAAATGTGAGATGGGTGATGTAAGATGGATTAAGTAACGTGGGTGATGTAAGATGGATTAGGTAGGATGGATTAAGTAACATGGATGATGTAAGATGGACAGAAGAAATTTTATAGAAAATTCAGCCTGAAAGGGTTGAAGGGGCATGTAAAGAAATTAACTGGCTTTAAATGGGAGCGCAATTTGCTGTTAAGATTAAGGTTTGTTCCCGTTTTCCCCTTCTACGCTTTCCCAAAAATTCGGGATACCTCGTTACTGCAGGATAGCGCTTCAACCGAGGCTGGGTAGGTAATTTAGTATTCCATTTTTAAGGTCTTCAGTACGTACGGCCCTTGTTCCTAAACCCGGATTAAGTGGAATAGCCTATAGCCAGCGAGGACTGTAGGTTGAAGACTAGTGGGGTATTACTAAAAGGATCTTGCCATTTTTGCCGTAACCCTTGTTCAATAAACCCGGTAGGAGCGGGCATCCCGACTTTTTCTGTCGGGATAAAGCGGATAACGGGACTGCTGCCACCGAAGAATTACAGAACGTCCGTTTCCAAAAAAAAGAAAAGATACCACCGCTACCTGCCAGCACAGTCGAATCCTTTTATAATTGTTTAAACAAACCATTTAATTCCTCAATAGTCAATGTCTGGCCTACCTCAATCCAATAATTATGTAAACATTTCCGCTAAAAGTGTAAAGTTACTAAAGGCCATACCGCTAGTTTTGTTTAAAATTTAAGCGCAAAATGAAAATTTTAATTAAATTCTGGATCCTCCATGTCCTTTTACTGGTTGTAGCTGGCGACCTGTCAGCACAAGAAAAAACAGTAGGGCTTAATCCTCTGCAGGCCTACTACGAGATTAAAGAGGCTTTAATCAGCAGTAATGCAGGTTTGGCTGGTGCAAAGGCTACTCAATTCATTAATGCAATAAAGGCAAACGAAAGAACCAATGCTTCGAAAGTATTGCGCGACAAAATATTATTTGATGCCGGGCACATCGCCGGGAGTGAAGATATTGGACACCAAAGAAATGATTTCTCTTCCTTATCAGCCGATTTTTATGCCCTGGTAAAAGCAGTAAAACTAAACGATAAACCTGTTTATTATGATTATTGTCCGATGAAAAAAAGCTATTGGTTAAGCGAAGACGAGGTGATCAAAAATCCATATTATGGTAATAGAATGTTGAGTTGTGGCAAGATAGCCGAAGTACTTAAATAAAAATACACGATAACATGAAGTTTATTTTAGTTTGTTGCCTGGCTATTTTGCTTTACAGCGCCGCTTTTGCCCAACATCAACATAGTACGACAGAAGCAGCCGGCCCCGGAAAAACTCTTCAGAAAGCAAGCGCTGTTACAGCTTTAAGCGAGAGCAGGCTGCCCAGAGTTGTACGATATGATCTGTACGTTGCCGATACAACGGTAACTTTTGGCGGGAAACCTAAAAGCGCAATTGCAGTTAACGGACAGATACCCATGCCAACGCTAACCTTTACCGAAGGCGATACTGCAGAAATATATGTGCACAATAAACTAAAAGAATCAACCTCATTACATTGGCACGGACTATTTTTGCCTAACCGCTATGATGGCGTTCCTTACCTTACACAAATGCCCATCAAACCAAATGAAACCCATGTTTACCGTTTTCCGATCATACAGAACGGTACCCATTGGTACCATAGTCACTCGGGTTTGCAGGAGCAGATTGGCATGTATGGCGCGATGATTTTAAATAAAAGAAAAGAGCCGGTTATGCCCACGGTACCTGTAGTTTTAAGTGAGTGGACCAATATGAAGCCTCATGAAGTGGACAGGCGGTTACACAATGCGAACGATTGGTTCGCCATCAAAAAAGGTACAACGCAAAGTTATGCTGAAGCCATAAAAGGCGGACACTTTAAAACCAAACTCACCAACGAACTGAAACGGATGACTGCTATGGATGTGAGTGATGTGTATTATGAAGCGTTTTTAGTAAATGGAAAAAATCAGTACCAGGTGCCAAACAAACTGAAGGCGGGCGATAAGATCAGGTTGCGCATTGCTAACAGTGGGGCCTCCAGCTATTTTTGGCTCACCTATGCCGGTGGTAAAATAACAGTAGTGGCCAGTGATGGTAACGATGTGACGCCTGTTGAGGTAGATCGGCTGATGATTGCCGTATCTGAAACTTATGATGTAGTTGTAACCATTCCTGAAAATAAAAGCTATGAGTTTTTGGTTACGCCTGAAGACCGCACCGGATCGGCATCCCTGTGGCTGGGCAGTGGACAGCAGGTGAGCGCTCAGAAACTACCCAGACTGAAGTATTTCGAAGGCATGAAAATGATGAATGAGATGATGGACATGAATGGTAATATGGTGCAGATGGATGGCATGAAAATGCAGAATCAGGTAATGGATATGAATGGCGTTATGTATGCTGAGCTGGATCGCAGTGGCGGAGATACCGCTGTAGCTGATGCACATAAAGGCCATGATATGGGTGATGGCGGTGGGATGAAAGCATCACTCAAAACATTAAATTACAATATGCTGCGTGCACCCGAAAAAACGGTTCTGCCGGAAGCACCCTCCCGGCAGATGGAGTTTCAGCTAACGGGCAATATGAACCGTTATGTTTGGACCCTGGATAATAAAACGATTTCTAAAGCAGATAAAATCCTGATCAGAAAAGGTGAAAACCTGCGCATCATTCTATACAACAACAGCATGATGCGCCATCCCATGCATCTGCATGGGCACGATTTCAGGATAATTAATGGACAGGGCGATTACGCGCCTTTAAAAAACGTACTTGATATTATGCCCATGGAGCGTGATACCATTGAGTTTCGCGCTTCAGAAAGTGGTGACTGGTTTTTTCACTGCCATATTCTGTACCATATGATGAGCGGTATGGGTAGGATTTTTAGCTATGAAAACTCGCCTCCAAACCCTGAAATTCCCAATCCCAGGCTGGCACAGCGAAAGCTTTTTGCTGATGACAGGATGTTCCATTTTATGGCTGAAAATGATTTTGCCAGTAACGGAAATGATGGCATGGCCATGCTGGCCAACACACGCTGGCGTATCGGAACCGAGTGGCGCCTGGGTTATACTAAAATGCACGGCTTTGAAACCGAAACCCATGTTGGCCGGTACATCGATCGGATGCAATGGTTAATGCCTTTTGTCGGTTTCGATTGGCGGTACCGGAAAATGGATGTAACTAAACAGGAAAGTAATATTTTTGGCCAGAAAAATACAAAAGACAATAGAAGCATGTTTAGTTTGGGACTTGCCTATACCTTGCCTATGTTGGTTATTGCACAGGCAGAAGTATATCATAATGGTAATGTCCGCCTGCAGTTAATGCGTGAAGACATACCTGTTTCCAGGCGTTTAAGGGCAAGTTTTATGGTAAATAGTGATAAAGAATTTATGGGCGGACTTAAATTCATTACCACTAAATACATGGGGATTTCTGCTCATTATGACAGCGATATGGGTTTTGGCGCTGGCTTAATCCTTAATTATTAAGGTATAATGTGCCAGGTTAATGCCTGGTTATTTCTTTCAGCAATTTATCGCATTCGGCAAACGCATGATATAAATACTTGTTGCGGTGTTTTTCGCCCTGGCCACTAAAGGAAACCGATTTCATAATCAGGCCCTGCATCCATTGTTTGGTTTGCCTGCAATAAGCATGGTCTTCTGTTTTTAAGTAATTAAAAGTATTAAACCTGTTGTAGCAGGTCATACGGTCTTTAAAATCAACCAGGTAAGCAATGCTTCCCAGTACATCGCAACTGTACCAGTTGAAGGTATGGTTGGGGTCAATGGTTTTTTTGCTGCTAATGGCATACATATTCATGTCAGTAAGGCAATACCTTACCTGTTCCACAATCTTTATAGCCAGTTCGGTGTCGGTAAGATGGCCTGCTTCGAATGCATACCTGATTTGCTCAAGTGTACCCGTTACGGTATCTTTCGACCATATTTCGGTACTCGGTATTTCCAGGTAAGCAGCGTGCAGCTCCTGGGAAATTTCGGTAATCTCATCGGATAGAATGGGAGCGCTAAAAGATTTCCCATAGTTATTGGCACTATTTGCCCAAAAGAAGAGTTTAAAGCTGGTAAGTTCGGGGTATTTGAAAAAATGAAACAAGGTGATGTCATCCGTGGTGATGGTGATGTGTTTCTCCTTACTTTTTTTAATGGCTTTAATGTTCTCCAGCAGATTGCGCAGGTAGTTTACCATATCCAGATCTTCGTTTACACTTAAATAGCTAAAAGTAACAGAAAGAGAATTCTTCGGACTGTACAGAAATGGAACATCGAAACAGTCAGAGAGTTTGATGATCTGTTGAAAGGTAAGGTTGCTGTCGCCTCTTATTTTTTTATAAGCCTCATTTGTGCTGATCCCTAATTCTTCTGCTATACTTAATGCCAGGTTTTGATAATCGGGCAATGAAGATTTTATGGCCTGGAAAAATAATGCTTGCTGATTATTCATGAAGATTAATTTTTAGGTGGAATATTCTGCTTTTTAGTAACTAAATGGGTTGTTTAATTAATGTAATTTATAAAAGATAATTGATAATTACTGTTCGAACTAAATTATTGTATTTAAAGATTTTTTGTTTAATCATATATAATCTTTAAGATTTTTTGAGGGTTATTTGGTGTCTTAGATTTGATCATAAACTAAATTACATCAAATGGATATGCAACGCCCAAACTCCACAACCCCAAATGGTCATACCTTTGGAATTGATCAGAAAATTACAACTACTATTTTAGCGCTCGCCTGCTGCTGTTCGCTCTCGGGTTGCGCCTCGTTCTCTGACGGTCCTATCAGGCATTATAAAGTCAGATTGACCGAAAAGAACTTGTCAATGCTTTCAGGTACCTATCAATTATATCCAGACTCGTTTTATCAGAAGACTAGTACTGCCGGTCTGCAGGCTTATTCACCCAGGAATCGCCAGTTTCATCAATATGTGAGTAAAAGCCAGATCAGTTTTGATATACTTGCCAATTGTCATGTGGTCGTTCAGGTTTCAGGTGATCAGGCTAACTTTCTTTTTAAGGAAAATGGCTTAAATAAAGATTCTGTAAGGTTATCATTTAAGCTACAGTCTCGGGGCATGTTATTGTTAGGAAATAAGTCTGTTACCTTACAAGGTATCCCTTATATTTTAGGAGGCTCCGAAAGCGAGAAAACCCGAATAGGGTTAGCTAAAGATGGCGGCCTTATTCTAAATCATGCTATTGACAATACCGGAGCTATTTTATTCTTTTTTATGCTCGGCTATTCCTACGACATTTCTTATCATTTCAAAAGAGTAAACTCAAAATAGTATGAAAAGGCTTTCTCTGGTTTTAGGTTTAGCTCTGCTTGGCAATGTGGCTAAATCACAAGAAGATTATGGTGATTTTTTTCGGAATTTAAGTGTTGGTTTGGAGTTCGGTGCCGCAACATTACAAAAACCACTTTTATCGGGTTTTATTGGGTATCATAAACCAGGTTCTTATCTCAAGTTTAAAATGTCATCGGTGTTGCAGGATACTTATGAAGTAAATGTTAATGGTGAGAAAACAACCGTTCCGGGTTTTTCGGAATTGGCCCTTGTTTTAGGTAAAGGGTTCAAGTTAAATTCCAATCATCGTTTCGAGTTTGGTGCTGGTATGGCTGTAATTGCTGACCTTAAAAAGTACGATCAATCTAATGGTGAAACGATGAGGGATAAAATTATACAGAAAAATTCAGCTGGAATTGTTGCTGAAGCCAGATATATCTATCGTTTTGTCGATGGTGTTGGGGTTTCTGTGTCGGTAAACGGTAATGCGAACAGGCAAAAAACTTTTGCTACAGTGGGTTTAGGTGTGGTATTTAGTTCTAAAATGCTTTAATCATATGAAAAAGTATATCTTATTTTTGCTTTGCGTTTGCATTACGGGGTTAGTTGTTGCGCAGCGGGATACCTTGCACCAAAAACGTAAAACCTATTTCGGTCTGGGTTTTAATTTAGGTGGCGGTGGAAACGGGCGGTTGTACAGTGATATAGATATTTTCCTGCAAAAAAGAAATAATTTTATATCGGTTAAAACATCGGGCGTTAGGCGGGTCAGGATATTTTACTTTGGCGGATTGCCGGAGCCTCGTGTTTCTGACATTAGTGTTTTGGCAGGGAAAAGTTATACGTTAAACCGTTACCATTATCTGAGGTTAGGAACAGGCCTGGCGATGGCTAATCAGATCAGCCGCGGCGCATTTTTGTACGATGATTGTGACCGGCCGGGCGGATGCCTGTTCAGCAATTATGTATATGAAAGGATCGTAAGGAGAGCGATTGCTTTGCCAATGGAAATCAAGTATGGTATTTATCTGGATGGAACCGCTTCACTTACTGTTGGTTTTTCGGCAAATCTAAATAAAGTGGAGTCTTTTTATGGAATATCAATGGGTTTGGCATTAGGTAGGCTGAGAGATCAGGTAAGGAGAAAGCATGAGTCCACACAATTTTAAGATGAGGTGGTTGGATGCTGTGGGTTTTGAATGAGAGAATGACTTGTATTTTCCAACTCAGTCATGCTCTCACTCAATCATTGCTTTAATGAAAAGAAGTAGCCGGCACTTTAGCCTTTTCGGTTGCGCCCTGATTGCTTTTAATGAGCCAGAAGGCAAACAAAGCGCCCACCAAAGCCATAGCTGCACCCACATAAGCCGGTGAGGTATAATCAAAGCCATAAACCAGTGGCAGTCCGCCAAAGAAAGCGCCTAACGCATTACCAATGTTAAAACTCGCCTGGCTGGCAGAGGCCGCCAACATTTCAGAGCCTTTGGCACTTTGGATCATCAACATCTGGATAGGGGCAGCCAATGAAAAAGCGACAGCACCCGTAATAAAAGTCATGATTAACGCCAAAGGTTGGTTCGCGGATACAAAATGAACAATGGTTAAGGTAACCACCATCGTGAGCAATAAAGCTGCAGATGCTTTGGCTGGAGAAAATTTATCGGCCAAACGGCCGCCAACGTAATTGCCGAACATCATGCCTAAGCCCGCCAGCATTAATATATAGGTTACTGCATTTGATGAAAAGCCTGCAACATCTGTCATTAAAGGTGCAATATAACTGTACCAGGTAAATAGTCCACCTGTTCCGATAGAAATCATAAAAATGATGATCCAGGCTTCTCTTTTTTTGAAGAAACTTAATTCAGCTTTTAAATCGCGGTTTTTCGTGGCTTCCAAAGCAGGTAGCCATAATTTTAAACTTAATAATGTTATCAAGCCTACAAATACTACCACTGCAAAAGAGATACGCCAGGAGAAATTATGGCCGATGAAAGTGCCTAGTGGTACGCCTACAATATTGGCAATGGTTAGGCCCATAAACATTAGCGATACGGCCTGTGCAGCTTTCCCTTTTTCTGCTATTCTGCTGGCCACTACTGATCCTACACCGAAGAATGCCCCGTGAGGCAAGCCTGAAAGTAACCTGGAGATAAAAAGAATGTTGAAAGTAGGTGCGAATGCGGAAAAGGCATTGAAGACCGTAAACATGATCATCAAGGCCATCAATATTTTTTTGGGTGGATATTTACCCGCAATCATAATTAACAAGGGGGCGCCGATTACCACGCCTAACGCGTAAGCAGAAATTAAATGCCCGGCCTGCGGAATGGTTACTTTTAGGTCTTTAGCGATATCAGGTAATAGACCCATCATTACAAATTCAGTAATACCGATGCCCAAACCGCCTAAAGTAAGTGGAAGTAAATTCTTGTTCATTATGCCCTTAGTGTTAAAATTACACTATGCAAAGGTAGGGCTTTTTATGGTAGGGATTGTAAAAATTGGGCCATTTATGTGGGCAATGGAAGATGTTGGATGGAAGACGGATGGTGTTGGGTGGGGGAGGATGTTTACGTTTAACCTATTTAGAATTAACCATTATTACAATTTTCAATTAGCAGTTTGCATTAACCCCGGATGCCACACCTTGAAACAACTTATCATTGACAGGGTATCCGAAAAAAAATCGTTATTGCGAGGAGAGAAGCGGCGAAGCAATCTTTGCTAATGATCCTTGCTGTAAGAACTTCTGTCAATAACATTGATTTTATACAATAAATTATTCCTACCATTGACAGGATACCTAAAAAAGTCGTCATTGCGAGGAGAGGAACAACGAAGCAATCTATCCTGCTAGTAATGCTTGCCGCAAAGATTGCTTCGTCGGCTGGAAAAGTCTTCCCGCAATGACGATCTTCCCAGAGGCTTATTTCCATTAAATACTTCTGTCAATCATATTGATTTTTACAAGATAAATTATCCCTACCATTGACAGGATACCTAAAAAAGTCGTCATTGCGAGGAGAGGAACGACGAAGCAATCTATCCTGCTATTAATGCTTGCTGCAAAGATTGCTTCGTCGGCTGAAAAAGCCTTTTCGCAATGACGATCCTTCCTGGAAGATTTATTTCCATTAAATCTATTATCAATTATATTGATTTTTATAAGATAAATTATCCCTCAGGATGACGAATGGAGGAGCGATTTGAGGTTAACCGATTCAAACCATAATTCGGTTAGCAATTAGCAGTTATCGATTATCAGTTGGCGATTTACAATTTTACTACTGATGAATCAATGGCTACTGAACTATAAAAAAGAAGCCGTCTCATAAGTCAATTATGGGGCGGTTTTTTGTTTTAGGGGATTAAGATAGGCTATTAGTCAAGCCGGACCGTAATGGCTTAATTTGGAGATGCGTTCTTGTTTGGCGCTTGTTTTTTGGGGATAAAAAGCCTTTTTTCTCAGGCTTTCCACTTTCTGAGGTTGTGTGCGATGGACAGCAAACCTATTTCGACCTCGGTTTTGGATATTCCTTTCAGCAGAAAGCGCCTGAAGCCATGATTATGCTTCAGGTTTGCAAACACCGGTTCTACATCAGCGGCTCTTCGCTTTCGGTATTTGATGCCTTGTTCTGTATTTAACCTTTCTTTGGCCGCCTGCTTGTGCAAGCGCAGGCTATGATTAATCTCGACGATGCGGTTACCCTGCCCGTCATGGCAAACACCCCGCATCGGACAACCTTTACAGTTCTGCGCCCGGTAACGGCTGGTCA
>Ga0308159_1000689_pt1 | contig 68147 bp, 51 predicted proteins | sample PhyCR1_FD_201040 | JGI IMG/M metagenome (GOLD analysis project Ga0308159, IMG submission 201040) | Phyllosphere microbial communities from UC Gill Tract Community Farm, Albany, California, United States - DLSLC.R1 | ecosystem: Host-associated > Plants > Phyllosphere > Unclassified | place: USA...
GCAGGCGCGGGCTTTCCAGCAGCGCGGTCATGTCGAAGCCGAGCACGCGCTGGCTCAGGTCCAGACGGTCGTGCTGGTTGTCGAACAGCCAGCCATGCTCGCCGCCCTGCAGCCAGGCGTCGAGGCGTGAGGCGAGGTCGCCCGGTTCCGGACGGCGCGCGCCCGCCAGCAGCTCGCGGAAGTGCGAGAGGCGGCGCAGCGACGGATCGTTGTGATAGGCCGCGTCGACCGCACTGGCGATCGTCGAGAGTTCTTCCGGTCCCTTGGCTGCGAGCAGGACACCGAGCCAGTCGCGCAGGAAGGCGCGGTTGTGGGCGGTATCGGGCAGCGCGAGCGGGTTGAACCCCGTCGGATGGCCCGCCGCGACGCGGCTGTAGGTGCCGCCGATACCGCGCAGGAACACTTCGGCGCCGCGGTCCTTGTCGAACAGGATGGTGCGAGGGCCGAACTTCTGCGCCTGCGCGGCGAGGAAGTTCATGACGACCGTTTTACCCGAACCCGACGGACCGATGACGGTGAAGTTACCGAGGTCGCCCTGGTGGAAGTTGAAGAAGAACGGCGTCGAGCTGGTGGTGGACAGCAGCGTGACCGCGTCGCCCCAGTGATTGCCGCTCGCCTGCCCCATCGCGAAACCGTGCAAGGAGCCGAAACAGGCCATGTTGGCGCTGGAGATCAGCGCGCGGCGCACGATGAAGCTCTCGTTGCCGGGAAGCTGGCCCCAGAACGCGGGTTCGAGGTTCACTTCCTCGCGCACCGCGACGGCGCCCGCATCGGCCAGCGAGGCGGCGCACATCGCGGTAACCTCGTCCAGCGCATCGAGCGAATCGGCGCGGACCAGAACCGAGAGGTGATGATCGCCGAAACCGACCGAGCCGGTGCCCAGCGCATCGCGCGCGGCGGACATTTCGCGGCGCTCGGCCACGGCTTCCTCATCGGCGCTGCGCAGGCGGCGGATCGAGAGGTCGATGCGTTCGCGCGCGATCTGGCGGTCGGCCGGAGCGTATGTTTCGGTCAGCACCATTTCGCAAGGCAGGCGCAGCAGTGCGTCGGTGAGGCCCGGCGCAGTCGAATCGGGATAGTCCTTCAGGGAAACGATCGAGCCGAAGGTACCGCCGGTCGCCCCGCGCAGTTCCAGCGCGTCCATGCCGAAGCTGACGCGGCGGTAAGGCAGCATGTGGCCGATGTCGGTCTCGTCCGAGGGACGACGCACCGGGCGCATCTCGCCGTTGTAGAGCGCCGAGAGCAGTTCGAGCACTTCCGAGCAGCGGCCCGCAGGCGCATCGTAGTCGCCCAGCAGGCGCGCTCCATAGGCGCCAAGCGAGGCGACCATCGCCGCAGCTGCGGCCTTGAGCGCTCGAACGTCGCCAGGATCGACCTCGGCGTTTTCCGCACCCTTGTTCTTCATGAAGCGGCTGAGCTTGTCCGCCCAGCCCGCCTTGCCGCGCGCCGGACGGCGCACCAGGGTAATGAACTGGTCGTTGACGAACAGCGCGCCCGAACCCGTGCGCGCCCGCCAGCGCGCGTCGATATGCGCGGCGAGCGGATCGTCGAACTGCGCCGCCATCTCGATCTCGACGCGGCGGCGGATGACGTGGTGATAGAGCACGAAGCGCGCATCGAGCGATGAGCGCAGCAGCACCTCGCGCGTGGCGACATGAGCGTTGAGTTCGTCGCTGTCGGCGGTCTCGAACGCGAGGCCGGGCACCATGAGCGAGAGCATGACCGAGCCGTCGCGCAGGCGCACGACGTTATCGTCCACGAGCCCGGCGTAAGGCAGGCGGTCGCCGGCGAGCACTTCCTTGGCTCCCCAGCCCTTCAACGGCGATTTGAAGCTCTTGGCCATAAAAACTGTCGTCCCCCGCGCACGCAGTCGCTTACGGCGCGTAGCTGTTGCAGCCCCAGCGCTGCCAGTTGGCGACGCGCGGGCACTTGCTGACCTTGGCGATCCACAGATCGAACACCCGCGGCTCGCGCAGGCACGCGAGATAGCCGATGCCGTGGATCACCAGCATGACCGGCAGCGTCCAGAAGCTCTTGGTGATGAGGAATATCTCGGTCACCACGGCGAAATTGATAATGAAAAAGCTGTAAGTCACGCCCGCGAACATCTGCGGGCGGGTCAGCGCGCGGTGAACCGGATAGCGGGCCAAAGTCATAGGATCGGGCTCATGCGCTCAGCCCACTGCCGCCGACTGGATGCCGGTCACGATCGCACCCGCGCCGAACAGGATGAACACGCCGATGATCACGGTCGCGCCGAAGCGCCAGTTCATCCGGCCGGTCAGCATCATGAAACCGACGGCCGCCACCGCCATGACGGCAACCGCGGTCGCCACGTTGCCGAGCAGCGTACCCTGCAGCCAGCCGAGTGCCGCGACGATGGGGCCGGAACCGGCAGGATCGGCCGCAACGGCCTGAGCATGGGCCAGCGAAGGCGAAAGCTGGGCCGCGACCACGGCTGAAACTGCGTAGAAGCAGCGCGCGAAACGGCTGCGAAGATGTGCGTATCGAATCACCATACCCTCCGTATGAGCGCGCAGTGCGCTAGCAGGATGACAGGTGTGTGACGACAGTGCTGCCAAGCCGTCGCAAATCTCGTCGCAGATGATGAACGGATGACGGTTTTATTTCAGGGCAGCCACGCGGCGACTGGCTTTATACATATGGGGACGCCGTCGTGGCTGCTGCGACCTCGAAGGACCCGGCTTGTGCACCGGGGATCGTCGAGCCAATGATCGGGAGAGGGCGAGGAAAAGGGGCGCCCCTTTCGGAACGCCCCCTCATCCCCGCCGGAAACCGGATGTCAGCGTGAGGCCATGCGGTTCGCCGCCAGCAGGCCGCTGAGCGCACGCCGCGCCGCGAAGCGCGAATCGACCCAGGTTCCGTCAGCCAGTTCGAGATCGTAGCGCACCGGCGTCGATACCGCCGCGCGGAAGGCGGACAGCGCCTTGCCGCTCATTCCGGTGCGGGCATAGGCGGCCCCGAGGTTGATGAGCGTGGCCGGATCGTCCGACCTGGCGCCGCCGTCAGCCTCGAGCTTGGTGATCGCCTGCTGCGTGCGGCCCGAGGCGAGTTCCGCATAGGCGACGTCATGGGCCTGCGATGCCGGCCGCTCGACGACGAGCGAAAACGCAGACTGACCCATCAGAACGGCGGCGGCGAGTGCGGTAAGGGACATTGCGATTTCTCCCGTGGACTGTGTCGATACCCCGTCATCGTCTGCCGGAAATCGCCGCTCATCAACAAAATGACGTTAGTGTCATAAAACTGCAATCAACCTGTGATTGCAAAAATCACGACCGACTCCATGGACAGCTAACCTGCGGCTAATTCGCAACGTCACATAACCGTCGTGTAAGTGCATATTAGTGTCATTGTAATGCCAACAAAGCGTCACCCGCGCGGCCTAGAGGCCTCGATCAGCGAGGGGCGGAATCGTGATCGCCCCCGTTCGATCTGTTCGACCTGAACACGGGGGATTCATCGTGAAGAAAATTTCCGGTCTGCTGCTCATGGGCTGCAGCGCTCTCGCTCTCGCCGGCTGCGGCGCCGACGACATCTCCTCGCCGGGCGCCGGCTCGATCGATGTCGACATCACCAATCCGACGCCGACCCCCACTCCGACCCCCGGCACCGGCCTGGTCGAGGCGGCGACGGACTGCCCGGCGATCGGCGCCACCGGCGGCCTGACCAACAGCGGCACCGTCAGCGGTCCGGAAGGCACCTGGCGCGTCTGCACCCTGCCCTCGCTGATCGACGCCAGCACCACGCTGCCCAAGGTTGACGGCGTCCTCTACCGCATGAACGGCCGCGTCGATGTCGGCTGCGACGGCGGCCTGACCGCCCCGACCACGGGTGCCCCGTTCTCCACCACGACGCTGAGCTGCGGTGGCCGCTCGCTGACCGCAGACACCAACGTCACGCTCACCATCGAGCCGGGCGTGATCGTCTACGGCCAGAACGGCGCCGACCCGGCATGGCTCGCGGTCAACCGCGGCAACAAGATCAACGCCGAGGGTACCCTCGCGCAGCCGATCATCTTCACCACGTACGAGAACGTGCGCGGCACTGCGACCGAAGCCACCGACGGCCGCTGGGGCGGCATCGTGCTGATGGGCCGCGGCATCATCACCGACTGCACCGCGGGCGGTTCCACCACTGCCGGAACCTGCGAGCGCGACACCGAAGGTTCGGCCAACCCGGCTGTCTTTGGCGGCAAGGACAACACCTACAACGCGGGCATCATGAAGTATGTCCAGATCCGCTTCTCGGGCTACGTCCTGGGTTCGAACACCGAACTGCAGGCGCTGACGACCGAAGGCACCGGCACCGGCACTACGCTGGAATACATCCAGAGCGTGAACAGCTCGGACGACGGCGCTGAATTCTTCGGCGGCGCGGTCAACATGAAGCACTACATCGCCGTCAACGCCGACGACGACAGCCTCGACATCGACACCGGCCTGCAGGGCAACTTCCAGTACGTCATCATCGCGCAGCGCGCGGCCGACGGCGACTCGCTGATGGAAGTCGACAGCAACAACAACGAAGACCAGACGCCGCGCCAGCGCACCGTCGTGGCCAACTTCACCGCCATCCAGACCGGCGTGAACAACAACTCGAACAACGCGGCGATCTTCGCACGCGGCAACGCCGACCTCACCCTGGTCAACGGTGTGGTCTACGCGCCGCAGGACGAGTGCATCCGCGTCAACGGCACCGGCACCACCGCCACCCGTGCGACGCTGACCGCGCAGTCGGTCGTCATGACCTGCGCCAGCTCGGGCGCGTTCCTCGGCACCGGCAGCTACGCCAACGCCGACGTCCAGGCCGCCTTCAACGCCGGTTCGAACAACAACGCCGCCTTCACCTCGACGCTGGCGAGCACGTTCGTGAACGGCGCCAACGAAGCCGGTGTGGTGGCCTATGCCAACATCAAGTCGCTCTCGAGCTTCTTCGACGCGGTAACCTACGTCGGCGCCGTCAAGGATGCGAGCGACACCTGGTATCGCGGTTGGACCTGCGACACCGCGACCGCGAACTTCGGGTCGAACAGCGCCTGCACGGCCCTGCCGGTCACCTGAGGCAACCGCCCTTAGTCGAACGAAAGGGGGGGCGGTCCGCGAAGGCCGTCCCCTCATTTGCATCCAATTTCTCTGTTCTAGGGGGACACCAAATGACCAAGCCGCGGCTCGTAGCGGCGCTGCTGCTTTCCAGCGCGATGACCATGCCAACGATGGCATGGGCGCAGGACAGCACCACGACCGACAACACCTCGACCGGCAGCACAGCGCCCGCCGACCAGGATCCGGAAGAGGGCGACGCCCCCGACGTCTCGATCCCGGGCGGCGAGATTCTCGTCACCGGCCAGCGCTCGCGCAATGTGCAGCGCTATGCCCCGCAGGTCGTCTCGGTCCTCTCGAACGAGGAAATCGCGCGCACCGGCGAAGGCGACATCGCCGGCGCCCTCGGCCGCGTGACCGGCCTTTCGGTGGTCGGCAACGGCTACGTCTATGTGCGCGGCCTCGGCGATCGCTATTCGCTGGCCCTGCTCAACGGCTCGCCGCTGCCCAGCCCCGAGCCGCTCAAGCGCGTCGTCCCGCTGGACCTGTTCCCCACCAGCATCATCGCCTCCTCGCTCGTCCAGAAGAGCTACTCGGCGAACTTCCCCGGCGAATTCGGCGGCGGCGTCATCAACCTGACCACCCGCGCCGTGCCCGACAAGCCGTTCCTGACGATCGGCGGCGGCGCCTCGTGGGATACCGAGACGACCAACAAGCTCGGCTACACCTACTACGGCAGCAAGACCGACTGGACGGGCTACGACAACGGCAACCGCAACAAGTCCGTCGAGATGAAGGACTATCTCGGCAGCGGAACCCTGCTCGACGGCACAAGCGACCAGGCGCGCGCCATCGGCAGCACGCTGTTCAACGGCCGCAACGCCGTGGTCCAGAGGGACGATCACCTCCCGGTCAACTTCTCGGGCAGCCTTTCGGCGGGTACTTACGCCGATATCGGGGAGGTCCGCCTCGGCGTGATCGGAGCGGCCAGCTACTCGAACAAGCTGCAGACCAAGGACATCACCACCCAGCGCATCGCCGGTCTCGACTACGACACGCGCGAGCAGGACTTCCAGCAAGTCGTCACCGAGAACCGCATCGTCGCCAACGCCATGCTCGGCGTCGGCCTCGAGTGGGGCGACAACAAGATCCGCTGGACCAACGTGTACATCCACGACACGGTCAAGCGCGCCTCGCTTTCGCTGGGCTACCAGAACGCCACGCCGACGATCGACTACCTGTACCAGGATACCGGCTGGTACGAGCGTCAGCTGATGGACACCCAGCTGGTGGGCGAGTTCAAGCTGGGCAGCGACACCGAGCTGGACGTGCGCGGCGGCTACGCCAACTCCAAGCGCAAGGCGCCTTACGAGATCTCGCTGCAATACGTCCGCCTCAACAGCGGCACCAACGGCGACCAGTTCATCAACCGCCTCGACGGCGGCAACCAGGGTGACGCGACGGTCGACTTCTCGAACCTCGACGAAGACGTCTGGTCGGCGGGTGCCGACTTGTCGCACACCTTCGGTGCGGGCTGGCAAGGCACGGTGGGCTATGCCTACCAGCTCAACGATCGCCGTACCTCGCGCCGCTCGTTCCAGATCCGTGCGCAGGGCGATACGCGCCTGATCAGCACCTTCGGCCTGCTGCGGCCGGACGTGCTGTTCCAGCCCGGCATGTTCTTCATCGACCAGGCGACCGACGGGGCGGTGGACTACCACCTGCTGACCAACGAGATCGATTATGCCGGTGCGGTATTCGACGCCAAGCTGAACAACCATGCATGGTATGCCAAGCTGAACGGCCAGGTCACCGACGCCCTCAGCTTCGATCTCGGCGTACGCTGGGAATACGCCACCCAGTTCGCGGGTGTAGTGCCCATCGCTGCCACCGGCACGGCCATCCCCGATACCAACCTCGAACGCGAATACTGGCTACCCGCACTGACGCTCACGTACGAGCTGCAGCCGGGCATGCAGCTGCGCGTCAACGGTTCGAAGACGATCGCACGCCCGCAGTTCCGCGAGCTGCTCTATCAAACCTTCTTCGACCCTGACAGCAACCGCAGCTATCGCGGTAACCCCCTGCTGACGGACAGCCAACTTTACAACGCCGAAGCGCGTTTCGAATACTACCTGAGCACGAAGGACAAGGTCTCCATCGGCGCCTTCTTCAAGCGTCTGGAAAACCCGATCGAGACGTTCCTGGTGCGTCCGGGCAGCGACTTCGTGACGACTTATGCCAACGCGCCGTCGGCCAACCTCTACGGCGCCGAAGTCGAGCTGCAGAGGTATTTCGACGTCTTCGCCGACCGCCGTCTGCTGCTGGCCGCGAACTACACCTACACCAAGTCCAAGCTCAGCGTGAAGCAGGGCGACACGACGGCGGTGTACGGCGCCTCGACCAACAATGCGCTCGACTACTTCCGCGACGGCGCGCCGCTCACGGGTCAGTCGGAGCACATCGCCAACGTGCAGCTCGGCCTCGAACAGCAGGGTGGCCTCTCGCAGCAGACCTTCCTGTTCAACTACGCCAGCAAGCGTGTGACCAGCCGCGGCCTCAACCAGTCGGGCCAGAACGACATCTTCGAGAACCCCGGCTTCACGATCGACTTCGTAGCGCGCCAGGGCATCGAGCTGGCGGGTACAGAGGTCGAACTGAAGTTCGAGGCGCGCAACCTCACGGGGCGTAAACACTCGGAATACCAAGACTTCGAAGGCGGCCGCATCCAGGTCAATACGTACGACGTGGGCCGCGTGTTCTCGCTTTCGGCTTCGGTCACTTTCTAAGCCGTCTTTTCCGGGGAGGCACCTGCCCTCCCGACGGCAACCTCATGGCCCGGTCGCCCAGCGACCGGGCCCTTCTTTTTGCCCTTTGCAAAGTCGGCAAACACCGGTAAGCGCGGGTCAGTCATCTGGGGAGTAGCCGCCCGCGCATTTCGCGGGACCTGCCGTCAACACACTTGGTCGAGAGGCCATGGCGCGCAGGAGGACGTTTCCGAACGTCCGGGCGAGACCAATGACGCATGCGGTTTCGCTCGGCCGGGCGGATTCCGAATGCGTCGTTGCGTTTCGTTTCCGCCCGGCCCGAAAGAACCATGACCTTGGAAGCCCTGCTCACATCGACCGCCGTGGTCGCCCTCGCCGAGATCGGCGACAAGACCCAGCTTCTCGCCATCGTCCTCGCCACGCGCTTCAAGCGGCCCTGGCCGATCGTCGCGGGCATCTTCGTCGCGACGATCGCCAACCACTTCCTCGCCGCCCTCGTGGGTGAGCAGGCGGCCGCCTTCCTCGACGGGCAGTGGTTCCGCTACCTCGTCGCCGCCAGCTTCATCCTGATGGCCGGCTGGACGCTGATCCCCGACAAGTTCGATGAAGACGAGGAAGCCAAGCCCAGCCGCTTCGGCCCCTTCCTCGCGACCGCGATCGCGTTCTTCCTGGTCGAGATGGGCGACAAGACCCAGATCGCCACGATCGCGCTGGGCGCCCGCTTCCAGAGCGTGGTGCCGGTGATGATGGGCACCACCATCGGCATGATGATCGCCAACGTGCCGGCGGTGTTCCTCGGCAATGCCCTCATCAAGAAGGTGCCGCTGAACGTCGTGCGTACGGTGGCGGCGCTGCTGTTCCTGGTGATCGGCCTGTGGCTGCTCGCACAGACGGCGGGCCTGCTGGGCTGAAACGACGAAGGGGCCGCGGCAAGGCGGCCCCTTCGTTTCATCATACCCCAGCCACGATTGCCACCCTATCGTCATTGCGAGCGCAGCGAAGCAATCCAGGGCGGCTTGAGACTACCCTGGATTGCTTCGCTACGCTCGCAATGACGAAAGTATTCGGGTGATCCAAGAGCTTTGCCGCCACCGGTCCCGGGACAGGTCCGGGACGTCGAGCGATCAGGCCACGTCCATCGCATACCCCGCCGCACGCACGGTGCGGATCGGATCCGTCTCGCCGTCGCGGTTGATCGCCTTGCGCAAGCGGCGGATGTGAACGTCCACTGTGCGCTCGTCGATATCCGAGTCCATGCCCCAGACCCCGTCGAGGATCTGCTGGCGCGACACCACGCGGTTCGGACGCTCCATGAAGTAGCGCAGCAGGCGGAACTCGGTCGGACCCAGATGCAGCGCCTCGCCGCCGCGACGCACGCGGTGGCTGGTGGCGTCGAGTTCGATATCCCCCCACGACAGCACGCTGCCCGCCAGCGACGGCCGCGCGCGGCGCAGCAGCGCTTCGATACGCGCCATCAGTTCGCGCGGCGAGAACGGCTTGGTGACATAGTCGTCAGCGCCGGTCTTGAGGCCGCGGATCATGTCTTCTTCCTCGCCGCGCGCGGTGAGCATGATGATCGGGACCGAGGCGGTTTCCTTGTCCTTGCGCAGCTGGCGACAAACCTCGATGCCGGGCACCTGCTCGATCATCCAGTCGAGCACGATGGCATCGGGCGTCTGCTCGCGCACCATGACGAGGGCTTCCTCGCCGTCGGGCGTCGAGCGCACGTCGTAGCCTTCGGCCGAGAGATTCCAGGTCAGCAGTTCGCTGAGCGCGACGTCGTCTTCGACGACGAGGATCGAGGCGGCGCTCACGACAGCATCCCCGAGCTGGTGTCATCGGTCAGCGAATCGCGCTCCGTGCAGTATTCGCCGGTCGCCGCGTAATAGACCATCTCGGCCACGTTGGTGGCATGGTCGCCGATGCGCTCCAGGTTGCGGGCGATGAAGAGAAGCTGCGCGGCGCTGGTGATCGTCGCCGGGTTCTCCATCATGTGCGTCAGCAGCGAGCGGAACAGCGTGTTGTAGAACTGGTCCAGCTTCTGGTCGCGCTTGATGACCTCCACCGCCAGCTGCGCATCGCGCGAGCCGTAGGCGTTGAGGACGTCGCGCACCATTGACTCGGCGATCTCGGCCATGGCCGGGACCAGCGTGACCGGGTCGATCTTGGTGCGGCCTTCGAGCGCATTGACGCGCTTGGCGATGTTCTTGGCATAGTCGCCGATGCGCTCGATCACGCCCGAGATCTTGAGCGCGGCGATGACGTCGCGCAGATCGTCGGCCATCGGCGCGCGCAGGGCGATGGTGCGGACGGCGAGGCGGTCCACCTCTGCCTCCAGCGCATCGAGCCGGGCGTCGGCGGCGACGACTTGCGCGGCCAGTTCCTCGTCATGATGGACGAGCGCGGTGATGGCGTCGCGGATCGCAACTTCGGCGAGTCCGCCCATTTCGGCGACGAGGCCGCGAAGCTGCCCGATCTCGGAGTCGAAGGCCTTGACGGTATGGTCTACCATGGCGTGTCCCTGCTTATGCCAACACTCAGCCGTAGCGGCCGGTGATGTAGTCCTTGGTGCGCGTTTCGCGCGGATTGGTGAAAATCTGGTCGGTCTCGCCGTATTCCACCATGCTGCCGAGGTGGAAGAAGGCGGTGCGCTGCGAGACGCGCGCGGCCTGCTGCATCGAGTGGGTGACGATGACGATGGCGAAGCTTTCCTTCAACTCGTCGATCAGTTCCTCGATGCGCGCGGTGGCGATCGGGTCGAGTGCGGAGCATGGCTCGTCCATGAGGATGACCTCGGGGCTGACGGCGATGGCGCGGGCGATGCACAGGCGCTGCTGCTGGCCGCCCGAAAGCGCGGTGCCGGCGTCGGTCAGGCGATCCTTGACCTCTTCCCACAGGCCCGCCTTGGTCAGCGCGTTCTCGACGATGCGGTCCATGTCCGACTTCGCGCTGGCGAGGCCGTGGATGCGCGGGCCGTAGGCGATGTTCTCGTAGATCGACTTGGGGAACGGGTTCGGCTTCTGGAACACCATGCCGACGCGGGCGCGCAGGGCGACCGAGTCCATGGTGGACGCGTAGATATCCTCGCCGTCCAGCAGGATCTGACCGTCGACGCGGGCGCCGGCAATCGTGTCGTTCATCCGGTTGAGAGTGCGCAGGAACGTCGACTTGCCGCAGCCCGAGGGGCCGATGAAGGCAGTGACGATCCCGTTGTCGATGTCGATCGAGACGTCGTTGATCGCCTTCTTCTGTCCGTAGAAGACGTCGACGTTACGTGCCGTGATTTTTGCTTCGGTCATGGTTCTACCAGCGGACTTCGAATTTGTTTCGAAGGTAAATGGCGATGCCGTTCATGGCGAGCAGGAAGACCAGCAGCACGATGATGGCGGCGGAAGTGTTCTGGACGAAGGCCTTGTCGATTTCGTCGGACCACAGGAAGATCTGCATCGGCAGCACGCTCGACGGAGCCGTCAGGCTGTCGGGCGGGGTGACGACGAAGGCGCGCATGCCGATCATCAGCAGCGGCGCGGTCTCACCCAGCGCGCGGGCCATGCCGATGATGGTGCCGGTCAGGATGCCCGGCAGCGCGAGCGGCAGGACGTGGTGGAAGGTCGTCTGCACTTTGCTCGCGCCGATGCCGTAGGCGGCCTCGCGGATCGAGGGCGGGACGGCCTTGATCGCATTGCGGCCCGAGATGACGATGACCGGCATCGTCATCAGCGCCAGCGTCAGACCGCCGACCAGCGGCGAGGAGCGCGGCATCTGGAAGGTGTTGATGAACACGGCCAGGCCCAGCAGGCCGAAGATGATCGAGGGCACGGCGGCGAGGTTGTTGATCGACACCTCGACCCACTCGATCCACTTCTTCTTCGGCGCGAACTCTTCCAGATAGATCGCGGCGAGCACGCCCATCGGGAAGCTGAGCAGCAGCGTCACCAGCATGGTGAGCAGCGAACCCTTGGCCGCGCCCCACACGCCCGCGACATTGGCGTCGGTCGAGTCGGACCCGCTCAGGAAGTCCCAGTCGAGCCCGGCGACACCGTTCTTCAGCATGATGACGAGCAGCAGCGCCAGGAACCCGAGGCTCAGGACGATCGCGCCCAGCCCGACGAGCTTGAAGCGCTTCTCGGCGGCGTGGCGCTTCGCGAGGCGGCGGACCGCCTCGGGCGAATTCCAGTCTGACTTACTCATAGGCTTCGCGGAACCGCTTCACGACGCGCAGGGCGACGATGTTGAGGATGAGGGTGACGATGAACAGCACCAGACCCAGCGCGAAGGCCGACAGCGTCTTGGGGCTGTTGAACTCCTGGTCGCCGGTCAGCATCTGGACGATCTGGTACGTCACCGTGGTCATCGAGGCGAACGGGTTCGCCGAAAGATTGGCGGCGGCGCCGGCGGCCATGACGACGATCATCGTCTCGCCGATGGCGCGGCTGATCGCCAGCATCACGCCCGCGACGATGCCGGGCAGCGCGGCGGGCAGCAGCACCTTCTTGATCGTCTCCGAGCGGGTGGCGCCAAGGGCCAGCGAACCGTCGCTCATCGCGCGGGGCACCGCGGCCAGCGCGTCGTCGGCCATCGAGGAGACGAACGGGATGATCATCACGCCCATGACGAGACCAGCGGCGAGCGCACTCTCGGTCGAGGGGTTGGCCATGCCCAGCGAAGCAGCGAAGTCGCGGATCAGCGGGGCGACCGTCAGCGCGGCGAAGTAGCCGTAGACCACCGTGGGAATGCCCGCGAGGATCTCCAGCAGCGGCTTCACCCACTTGCGCACGTCGCGCGTGGCGTACTGCGTCAGGTAGATCGCGCTCATCAGGCCGAGCGGGATCGCGACGACCATGGCGATGATCGCGCCGATGTAGATCGTGCCCCAGAACAGCGGCACCGCGCCGAAGTTGTTGTTGATGTTGTCGCCCATGGTGCTCGCGGGCGACCAGTGGGTGCCGGTGAGGAAGGCGATCGGCGACACGTCCTTGAAGAACATGCCCGCCTCGAACACCAGCGAGGCGACGATGCCGAAGGTGGTCAGGATCGCAAGCAGCGAGGCTGCCAGCAGCACGCCCAGCACCAGGCGCTCGACATGGGTGCGGGCCTTGAAGTCCGGGCGGATGCGCGTGAAGCCGAAGGCGCCGCCCGCAAAGGCGACGATCAGCACGATCACCGCGCCGATCAGGCCGAACTTGACTTGCGCCTGCCGGAACGGCTCGACCAGCGCCTGCGCCTCCGGGTTGAAGGCGACGGCATTGGGATCGGAGGCGATGGTCTGCGCCTCGGCGACGATGGCGCCCAGCTGGAACGGGTCGGTCGGCAGGCCATGCGCGGCGGGGGTGGCGAAGACCGCGCCTTGGACAAGGCCGGGCATCACCGCCTGCCACACCAGCCAGGCGACCAGCGCCGGGACCACGATCCACAGCGCCAGGTGCCAGCCGTGATAGGCGGGCATCGAGTGCATCGACCCCCGGCCGGTATAGAGCAGCCGCGCCCGGCCGCGCGCGGCGAACCAGCCGACAAGGCCGAGGCCGAGGACGGCCAGGAGAACTCCGGTAAGTATCATGACTGGCCCATCGGCCCCTTGTTCATACCGGGCGCTCCATCCACGCCGTCATTGCGAGGCTGCAGGCCGAAGCAACCCAGGGCGGTTTGCACCTGCCCTGGGTTGCCGCGCGGCTGCGCCGCTCGCAATGACGATGCAAGGGATCGAAGCACCGTAGTGGGTTCTTACTTCAGCTCGGACGGATCGAGCAGGGTCATGTTCGCGACGATTTCGGCGCTCTTCTTGCGCACGTCCTCGGGCGCGATGACCATGCCCTTCTTCTGCAGGAGGCCGTCGGCGCCCCACGACTTCACCCACTCGGCGACGTAGCCCTGCAGGCTCTTGATCGGGCCGAGGTGCTGCTTCTTGACGTAGATGTAGAGCGGACGCGCGCCGGGGTACGAATAGTCCGAGATCGTCGCGTAAGTCGGGGTCACGCCCGACATCGGGATGCCCTTCAGGCTGTCCGGGTTCTCTTCGAGGAACGAGTAGCCGAAGATGCCGATGGCCTTGGCGTTCTGCGAGATCTTCTGGACGATCAGGTTGTCGTTCTCGCCGGCGTCCACGTAAGGGCCATCCTCGCGGATGTCGTGGCAGATCGCCTCGTACTTGTTCTTGTCGCTGTCCTTGAGCGCCTTGGTGGCGGCATCGGTCTTGCAACCGGCCTCGAGGATCAGTTCCTTGAGCGCGTCACGCGTGCCCGAGGTCGAGGGCGGGCCGTAGACGAGGATCGGCTCGGCGGGGAGCGACGGATTGACGTCCTTCCAGGTCTTCGCGGTGTTGGGCTTGCCGAAGGGGTTGGCCGCCAGCGCCTTGTAGATGTCGGTCGGGGTCAGCTGGAAGCCGGGGCCGCTCTTCGATTCGGCGAAGGCGATGCCGTCGATGCCGACCTGGACCTCGACGATCTCCTTGACGCCGTTCTTCTGGCATTCCTCGAACTCGGACTTCTTGATCCGGCGCGAGGCGTCCTCGATATCGGGGTGCTGGGCGCCGACACCGGCGCAGAACAGCTTCATGCCCGCGCCGGTGCCGGTCGATTCGATGACCGGCGACTTCACGCCCGCCGCCTTCGCGTAACCCTCGGCCACGGCGGTGGCGAAGGGGTAGACGGTCGAGGAACCGACGGCGCGCACGAAATCGCGCGATCCGGCCGAGGAACCGCCCGAACCTCCACAAGCGCTGAGCGCGGCAAGCGAGACGGCGGCGAAAATGAAGGTCTTGGTCGAACGCATTGGTAAACCCCCTTGGGCTTTGATCTTGAACTGCCCCCTATTGGTCTTTGATGACACTTTTGCGTCATTAACGTGACTAAATGGGGTGTGTCTCGAAAATCCTGCGCGCAGGCCTCAATAATTCCACTGGATCTGGGCGCGCAGGACGTCGCCTTCGGCCTGTCCGGCGCGGCGTTCGTCGGCCTCGGCGCGCTTCATGCGGGCATAGGCGAGCGTGAACTCGATCGGCTTCACCGGCGTCCATTCCACGCCGAGTTCAATGTCGTTGGTATCGAGGCGCGGCGCATTGACCGCCCCCTTCCAGCCGCCCTTGTAGCGTTCCCACCGCGCATAGGGGATCACCCGGCCCGCGCCGAAGTCCGGCACGCGGTACATCAGCATCACGTAGCCGCCGCTGGCATTGTGCGATTCGATCGTCTGCGTTCCGGTATCGAACTGCGGCCCGCGCCCGAAAGTCCATTCGGCCTGGATGCCGAAGGGCTGCGGATAGAGGATCGCGTGCGCCACCGCGCGGCGTTCGGTGAAGTTCTGCGCCGTGACCCCGCCCGCGCGCACTTCCGGCTTCACCTTGTTGTGCATCAGCGAGCCGCCCACTTCGAGCACCTGCCCGTCCAGCCCGATACCATCGAGCCGCATCGGCCATGTCGCCATCGCCACCGACATCAGGCTCTCGTTGCGTTCCTGCCGGTTGACGCCCTGCCCGTTGAACACGCCGAAGCCGAAGGCGCCGTAATTGCCGAAAAGCTTCTGCCCGCCCGCTTCCAGTTCGTCCCAGATCGCCTGCACGCGGTCGGGCGTGTAGTAGGCGACGATGCCGAGATCGCGCTCGCTAGGCACTCCGGCGTTGATCGCGTCGGTGCGGTCGAGCGGCACACGGTTGGAGGAGGACTGCAGGTTCTCCCACCCGAACGGCACCTTGGACTGGCCGAAACGCAGCTTCAGGCGCTGCGCTTTGTCGAGCGCGACGTCCACGTAGGCATCGCGCAGCTGCAGGTAGTTGTCGCGCCGTTCGCCCGAAGTCTGGTTGTTGACCGCGCTGGCGAAGTCGGGCTGCAGGTAGAACGAGACGCCGTGGCCGAGGTCGCCCTGCATCACGAGGCGGATGCGGCGGAAGAAGAAGTTGCTGTCCGGGCCGATGCTGCCGTCCTGCACCGACCGCAGGCGCGAGCGGCCTGAAGGCGCGTCCTTGTCGCCCGAGATGATCTCGTTGAAGCGCATCTGGGTATAGCCGCGCAGCTTGATGCCGCTCGCGGTCTTGGCGAGCTTCGCCGGGATCGAGCTGGCGGCCGGGGCGGGCGGAGGAGCCTCAGCGGGCGTGGCCGGCCCTGCCGCGAGAGCTGGAACCGGCGTCGCGGCCGCATTCGGAAGCGGAGTCGCGGTCTGCGACGCCGAGCCCTTCGCCGCCGCAAGCTGCCCTTCGAGCGAGGTGATGCGCTGCGCCATCGCCTCCATCTGCGCGCGCATGGCGGCGAGGTCGGCCTGGGTGACCGAATCGGCGGACTGCGCGAGGACCGGGGAAACCCAGCCCAGGGCGACGACGAGCGCTATGGCGGAAACGGGCAATCTTCGCATGGCTGCGGATTGCATCACGATTGGGTTCAGGATTCGCGTCATTTCGATGACGCGAATATGTCCATCGAATGACACTTTGATGACGTCACGCCACCCACCCCCCGGCCCTCCCGCTTGCGGGAGGGCCGGAAGCCTTGCGAGCGAAGCGAGTTAGCCGGATGGGGTGGGCAATACCGCCCCCCGCGCGATCAGCCCTCCGCGCGCAGCGGCAGCATCAGCGAGGCGGTCGTCCCTACGCCCTGCCGGCTCTCGATGTCGAAGCGGCCGCGGTGGCGCTCGACGATGTGCTTGACGATCGACAGGCCCAGCCCGGTTCCGCCCACCGCGCGGCTGCGACTGGTATCGGCGCGGTAGAAGCGCTCGGTCACGCGGGGCAGGTGTTCGGGGCCGATGCCCTCGCCCTCGTCGCGCACGGTGACGAGCACCCAGCCGGTGCTGGCGGCCTCCACGGACACTTCCACGGGGCCTTCGGGCTTCGCATACTTGCGCGCATTGTCGATGAGGTTGCGCAGGACCTGCGAAAGCTGGCCGCGATCGCCCGCGATGACCGCTTCGGATTGGTTGGCCCGGACATGGACTTCCATCGTGCCCTTGAATTCGCCCGCCACTTCATGCGCCAGTGCGACGACATCGACGGTGTCAGAAGGCGCCTCGTGCTTCACCGCCTCGATCCGCGAAAGCGACATGAGGTCCGAAATCAGCGCCTGCATCCGCTGCGCCTCATGGCGGATGGTGCCCAGGAAGCGGTTGCGCAACGCCTCGTCGCCGCCCGCCTTGGGGTTCATCAGCGTCTCGCAATAGCCGATGACGCTGGCGAGCGGGGTGCGCAGTTCGTGGCTGGCATTGGCGACGAAATCGGCGTGCGACTTCGCCACGCTGACCCGCTCGGACAAGTCGTAGAGGCTGACCAGCCGTTCGTAGAGGCCGACGACCTTGCAGTCGACTTCCCACACCGACCCGCCGGTGGAGAGCCCCTTCACCCGCGCCGAGCCGCCCTCGTCGCTCAGGATCGCCGCGACCGCGCGCGGCTCGCGGATGGCGATGCGCACGTCCTGCCCGACGATATGGGCGCCCAGCAGTGCCTTCGCCGCGCTGTTGGCGAAGCGCACCTGCCCCCGCACGATCATCATCGCGGGGGTCTGGAGGTGTTCGAGGAGGTGGACGCCCTCGATGCTCATGCCTGTAATGCTCCTGAGGTCGCGGTGGGTGTGCACCGAAGATTCAAATCCGCGCGTGACATGGTTCCAAGACACTATTGTTGCAACATTCGTATTCACCAACGCCGGAAATGACATTTCCGTGTCCATTCGCCCCTCGGCGAGTTTGGAAAACGTGCTTGCATGCCTTCAGCGCCCTAGCGCTCGGCGGCGGCCTTTGTTATGGCGCAACCGCATGGCGGTCCGCCCACAAGTGGACATGACGCCGTGCAGCCTTGAGAACAATCATCAACGGCTGCGAGGAGGAGCGCGGTCGTCCGGTGGAAAGGGTACCGTGACGCAATTCACTTCCGATCGCCTGCTCCTCTTCGGCGCCACGGGCGATCTTTCACGCAGGATGCTCCTCCCCTCGCTTTGCGCGCTCGACGCGGAAGGCCTGCTGGGTCCTGACATCGAAATCATCGGCACGGCCCGGTCGGACATGGACGACCAGGGCTTCCGCAACTTCGCGCGCGAATCGCTGGAGCAGTTCCTGCCCGCCGGTCGCCGAGGCAGCCTGGCGCAGTTCCTCAACCGACTGAGCTACCAGCCGCTCGACGCCAATGACATCGACAGCTTTCACGCGCTGGCGCAGAAAGTGGGCACCCCGAAGCAGGGCCTGTCGATCTTCCTGTCCACCGCGCCGAGCCTGTTCGAACCGACCATCCACGGCCTCGAAAAGAGCGGCCTTGCCAGCGGCAACGTGCGCATCGGGCTCGAAAAGCCGCTCGGGGTGGACCTCGCATCGAGCAAGGTCATCAATGACGCGGTGGCCAGCGCCTTCCCCGAGGACCGGATCTTCCGGATCGACCACTATCTCGGCAAGGAGACAGTGCAGAACATCCTGGCGCTGCGCTTCGCCAACCTGATGTTCGAGCCGCTGTGGAACGCCGCGCACATCGACCACGTGCAGATCACCGTGGCCGAGACCGTGGGCCTCGAATCGCGCGTCGCCTATTACGACGACAGCGGCGCCCTGCGCGACATGGTGCAGAACCACATGCTCCAGTTGCTCGCGCTCGTGGCGATGGAGCCGCCGGTTTCGTACAATGCCACCTCGATCCGCAACGAGAAGGTCAAGGTCCTCCACTCGCTGCGTAAGGTGAAGCCCGAGGAAACCGTCACCGGCCAGTACCGCGCAGGCGCGATCACCGGCAAGGCCGTTCCCGGCTATGATGAAGAACTCGGCAAGGATTCGAACACCGAAACCTTCGTCGCGATCAAGGGCTTCATCGACAACTGGCGCTGGCAGGGCGTGCCCTTCTACATGCGCACCGGCAAGCGCCTGCCCAAGCGCACGACCGAGATCGTCGTGCAGTTCCGCGACGTGCCGCACTCGATCTTCCACGGTCGCGGCGCTAGGACGGTGCCCAACCGCCTCGTCATCGGCATCCAGCCGGAAGAGAACATCACCCTCTCGCTCATGGCCAAGGTGCCCGGGCTGGACCGTGACGGCTACGGCCTGCGCTCGGTGCCGCTGGCGATCACCCGCCCCGACGCCTTCGCCGACCACCAGCGCCGCATCGCCTACGAACGCCTGCTGCTCGACCTCATCGAAGGCGACCAGACCCTGTTCGTGCGCCGCGACGAAGTGGAAGCCCAATGGGAATGGATCGACGCGATCCGCTCCGGCTGGGAGGAACAGGCGCAGGAGCCCAAGACTTACACTGCCGGAAGCTGGGGGCCGTCCGCCGCGATCGCCCTCGCCGAACGTGACGGAGTAACCTGGCACGAGTGACCTCGTGCCAGCACCGAAGTTTGCTTGAGCAGGCCCATACGGGCCGGAATATAGCGATTGACACCGGTTACCGTCCCGCGCACATGCGGGGCGGGAAGAAGCCGGATGTCGCGAAAGACCAGGAGTAGACCATGACCAACCTCCACCCGGTGGTCGCGCGCGTCACCGACCGTATCATCGAACGGTCGAAGGACAGCCGCGCGCGCTATCTCGACATGATCGCCCGCGAGACGGACCGCCATTCCGACCGCAGCTTCCTCTCGTGCTCCAACCTTGCGCACGGCTTCGCCGCCTCGGGCGAGGACAAGGCGACGATCGCCGGGAACAAGGCGGTCAACCTCGGCATCGTCACCGCCTACAACGACATGCTTTCGGCGCATCAGCCCTACGGCCGCTACCCCGAGCAGATGAAGCTGTTCGCCCGTGAAGTCGGCGCCACAGCGCAAGTCGCGGGCGGCGTGCCCGCCATGTGCGACGGCGTGACGCAGGGCTTCGACGGCATGGAGCTGTCGCTGTTCAGCCGCGACGTCATCGCCCTGTCCACCGGCGTCGCGCTGTCCCACGCGATGTTCGACGGCATGGCGCTGCTGGGCATCTGCGACAAGATCGTCCCCGGCCTCGTCATCGGCGCGCTGCGCTTCGGCCATCTGCCCGCGATCTTCGTGCCCTCCGGCCCGATGCCCACTGGCATCTCCAACAAGGAGAAGCAGAAGGTCCGCCAGCTCTACGCCGAAGGCAAAGTCGGCCGCGAGGAACTGCTCGCCAGCGAAAGCGCCAGCTATCACTCGCCGGGCACCTGCACCTTCTACGGCACCGCCAACTCCAACCAGATGATGATGGAGATGATGGGCCTGCACATGCCGAACGCCGCGTTCGTGCCGCCGAACACCCCGCTGCGCACCGCGCTGACCCGCTCGGCCACGCACCGTCTGGCGGCGATGACCCGCAAGGGCGAGGACTATCGCCCGATGGCCAAGGTCGTGGACGAAAAGGCGATCGTCAACGCCATCGCCGGTCTGCTCGCCACCGGCGGCTCGACCAATCACGCGATCCACCTGCCCGCCATGGCGCGCGCGGGCGGCATCCTGATCGACTGGCAGGACTTCGACGAGCTTTCGGGCGTGGTCCCGCTCATCACCCGCGCCTATCCCAACGGCTCGGGCGACGTGAACCACTTCCACGCGGCGGGCGGCATGGCCTGGGTGATCCGCGAGCTGCTCGACAGCGGCCTCGCCCACCGGGACATCCTGACCGTGGCCGAAGGCGGCATGAGCGCCTACGCGGACGAACCGGTGATGGTGGACGGCGAACTCGGCTGGACCCCCGCCCCGGCGGTCAGCGGCGACGACACGATGCTGCGCCCGGTCTCCAACCCGTTCCTGCCCGATGGCGGCATGCGTCTGGTGGACGGCAACCTGGGCCGCGGCACCTTCAAGACCAGCGCGGTCGATGCCGAACGCTGGACGATCGAGGCCCCGTGCCGCGTGTTCGACGATCAGGAAGGCGTGGCGAAGGCATTCAAGGCCGGCGAACTGGACAAGGACGTCATCGTCGTCGTCCGCTTCCAGGGCCCGCGCGCCAACGGCATGCCCGAACTGCACAAGCTGACCCCGCCGCTGGGCGTCCTGCAGGATCGCGGCCACAAGGTCGCGCTCGTGACGGACGGCCGCATGTCGGGCGCTTCGGGCAAGGTGCCCGCGGCCATTCACGTTACCCCGGAAGCCTTCGCAGGCGGCCCGCTGGCGTACTTGCGCGATGGCGATATCGTGCGTCTCTCGGCAGAGGACGGCACGATCTCCACCACTGCCGACCTTTCGGGCCGCGAACCCGCGCCGACCCCGCCGCCCGCGATGGGCACCGGCCGCGAACTCTTCGCGATGTTCCGCATCAACGCGTCGAGCGCCGAACACGGCGGTTCGTCGATGCTGGAGGTTGCCGGGCTGTGACGACGGAAATCGTAGCCGTCGACATCGGCGGCACTCACGCCCGCTTCGCCATCGCCACTATCGGCGATGACGGCCGGATCACGCTTGGCGAACCCGCCACCCTGCACACCAAGGACCACGGCAGCTTCCAGCTGGCGTGGGAGGCGTTCCGCGCCATGAACGGCGGCACCCTGCCCGATGCCGTCGCCATGTCGGTGGCAGGCCCGGTCGGCAACGAGGTCATCAAGTTCACCAACAACCCCTGGATCCTGCGCCCCGCGAAGATCCAGGAGATGCTTGGCCCCACGCGCCAGACCATCATCAACGACTTCGCGGCCGTCGCCCACGCCGTCGCTTGCGCGGACGAGAGCGACTTCCTCTATCTGACCGGCCCGGACGAGGCACTGCCCGCATCGGGCACGCTCAGCATCCTCGGCCCCGGCACCGGCCTTGGCGTGGCGCACCTCTACCGCGATGGAAAGGGCAACTACCACGTCCAGGCGACCGAGGGCGGCCACACCGACTACGCCCCGCTCGACCTGATCGAGGACGCGATCCTCGCCCGCCTGCGCAAGCGCCACACCCGCGTCTCGGTGGAACGCATTGTCTCCGGCCCCGGTATCGTCGATATCTATGCGACGCTTGCCGCCATGGAGCACAAGGCCATCCACGAACTGACCGACGTGCAGATCTGGACCGCCGCCGCAGAGAGCACGGACAGCCTTGCCGTCGCCGCCGTGGACCGCTTCTGCCTCGCGCTGGGCGCGGCGGCGGGCGACTGCGCGCTGGCGCAGGGCGCGAGCGGCGTCGTCATCGCCGGTGGCCTTGGCTACCGCATCCGCGAAACCATCAAGACCTCGGGCTTTGCCGAACGGTTCCGCACCAAGGGCCGCTTCGCCGGCCTGATGGCCACCCTGCCCGTCAAGCTCATCACTCACCCGCAGCCCGGCCTGTTCGGCGCGGCGGCCGCCTTCGCAAGGGAGCACCTCCAGTAATGACTACCGTATCCGAAGCCGTCGAAAAGGTCATGCGCCTCGCCCCGGTGATCCCGGTTTTGGTCATCGAGGACATCGAGCACGCCCTGCCGATCGCCGAAGCGCTCGTCGCCGGCGGCCTGCCCGCGCTGGAGGTGACGCTGCGCACCGAATGCGCGATCGAGGCGATCAGGATCATGAAGCAGGTTCCCGGCGCCGTCGTCGGCGCGGGCACGGTGCTGACGCCTGACGACCTCAAGCGTTCGATCGACGCGGGCGCCGAATTCATCGTCTCGCCCGGCCTGACGCCGAACCTCGCCGAAGCGGCCTACAAGTCGAAGATCCCGTTCCTGCCCGGCACCGCCAATGCCAGCGACGTGATGTTCGCGCTGGAATGCGGGTTCGATCGCCTGAAGTTCTTCCCGGCGATGGCAGCCGGCGGCCCGCCCGCGCTGAAGGCGATCTCCGCCCCGCTGATGGCCGCGAAGTTCTGCCCGACCGGCGGCGTCACCCCGCAGAACGCGCCCGAATGGCTGGCGCTGGACGCGGTGATCTGCGTCGGTGGCAGCTGGATGGTCCCCAAGGGCAAGCCGGACGTCGCCAAGATCGAGGCCGAAGCACGCCTCGCAGCGGGCCTCGCCCGCTGATGGCGGCCGGGAGCACGGGCGCATTGGCGCTGGGCACCGTCGATGCACTCGACGCGCGCCTCAAGGAGCTGCACAAGCTCACGGCGGTGACGCCGCTGTTCAACCCCGTGTTCCAGCTCGGACTGGAACTGTCGCGGGCACTGGAAAACGGCGAGATGTCCCTCGACGACATCGAGGCGCTCGTTTCCGAAATGGACTGCGAGGGGCTGCGCGCCCGCGCTTCCCGGCTCGACCGCATTCTGGGCACCATGCCCATCGCGGAGAACGACAAGGCGCTCGACGCCCTTGCCGCCAAGACCGCCGATGACGACGACTTCACCGCCTTCGCCGTGCGCTGGCAGCGCCCGGCGGCGCATGTCGTCTTCACCGCGCACCCGACCTTCCTGCTGACCGCCGCGCAGACCGAAGCCGTCACCACGTCCGCCTCGAACGGCGATTTCAGCGTGGCCTCGGTCTGCGTCGCCTCGCCCGCACGCGATACGATCACGCTCGATTCCGAGCATGACGCGGCGATGGCCGCCATGGCGCGCGGCCAGAAGGCGCGTGATCGCATCAACGCCCGCCTGTTCGACCTTGCCGCCGCCCGCTGGCCGAAGCGCTGGAAGGGCCTGAACCCGATGCCGGTGCGCTTCGCCCACTGGGTCGGCTACGACATGGACGGCCGCACCGACATCTCGTGGTCCACCTCGATCCGCTACCGGCTGGAGGAAAAGGCCCAGCGTCTGGCCGGTTACGCCGAGGCGCTGGAGCAGGCCGCACCGGAAATCGCGGCGCAGCTCTCCCGCGCCCACGCCCACACCGCAGAGGCCGTGGCCGCGTTCAGGCAGGATCTCACCGATCCCGAGGCGCTGTCCGCCGCCGCCAACGGCCTCACCGCCGAGCACGCCGACAAGATCATCAGCCTCGAAGGCGTGATCACCCGGCTTGAGGACGAGGCCCGCCACGCCGATCAGGAGCAGGCGCGCGCCCTCCTCGTCACCGCCGCCGCGATGCGCGCCGACGGCCTCGGCATGGGCGGCATCCACTTCCGCGTGAATGCCTCGCAGCTGCAGAACGCGATCCGCCGCCGCATCGACCCGGACGGCAAGCTCAGCCTTGCCAGCCAGGCCGCGCTGGTGCGCATGCGCGAGCTGCTGGCCGAAGTGAAGCCGCTCAAGTCCAACTTCGCCGCGCTCGCGATCGAGAACAGCACCGCCGTGCGCCAGTTCCTCGCGATGGCGCAAATCCTCGGCCACATCGACGCCGACGCGCCGATCCGCATGCTCGTGGCCGAGTGCGAGGAGCCGACCACCGTGCTCGCCGCGCTCTACTTCGCGCGGATGTTCGGGATCGACGAGAAGGTCGACGTCTCCCCGCTGTTCGAAACCGAAACCGCGCTGGAACACGGTGGCCGCTTCCTCGACGCGGTGCTGGCCGAGCCGGCCTACCGCGATTACGCACGGCGGCGCGGCCGCGTCTCGATCCAGACCGGCTTCTCGGACGCGGGCCGCTTCGTCGGGCAGGTGCCCGCCGCGCTCGCCATCGAACGCCTGCAGGGCCGCCTGTCCGAAGCCATGGCCGCCAACGGCTTGTCCGATGTCTGCGCGCTGATCTTCAACACCGGCGGCGAATCGATGGGTCGCGGTTGCCACCCGTCCAGCATCGACGACCGCTTCGACTGGCAGCTCTCGCCGTGGGCACGCCGCCGCTTCCTGCGCGCAGGGATCAGGCTGGAGCCCGAAGTCAGCTTCCAGGGCGGCGACGGCTACCTCTGGTTCGGCTCGGACGAACTGGCGCTGGCCACGCTCACCCGGATGGCCGAGCGCCCGCTGTGGGATGCCGACGTCAACGTGCCGACGGACCTGTTCTATCGCCGCACCGACCTCAGCCTCGACTTCTACCGCGCGATACGTTCGGTGCAGCACGAGCATCTGGAAAGCTCGACCTACAGCCGCGCGATCACCGCGTTCGGTCTCGGCCTGCTGAACGACACCGGCAGCCGCAAGTCGCGCCGCCAGTCGGACCTTGCCTCCGACCGCTCGATGAACCTGCGCCAGATTCGCGCGATCCCGCATAACGCGATCCTGCAGCAGCTGGGTTACCCGGTGAACGTGATCGCCGGGATCGGCACCGCAGCGGACGGCAACCGCGAGGAAATCGCCGGTCTGCTTCGCGAATCCGCACGCGGCCGCCAGATCGTGCGCCTTGCCCGCGCCGCCAATGCGCTGGCCTCGATCAAGACCGTCTCGGCTTATGGCGAGCTGTTCAACTCGGCCTACTGGGCCAGCCGCCCCTATCGCGGCGGTGAGGAGAACATTGCCGACGCCTGCCTCAAGCTGGCCGAGTACCTGACCAAGGACGACCGTGCCGGGGTCTACCGCCGCCTTGCCTCGCGGCTGCGTGTCGATGCGCTGAAGCTGCACCGCCTGCTCGATCTCGTCCCGGACGAGGCCCCGCAGGCCGACCGCGAGCATACGCGCCGTTCGCTCGGCGTGCTGCATGCACTGCGCATCGCGTTGTTCCAGCACATGTTCCTGAGATCGGTGATGACGCCGCAGTTCAGCCGGGCCAACGACATCAGCCGCGACGACGTGCTGGAGATGTTCTTCACCCTGCGCGTGGAAGACGGCCTGGCCCAGTTGCGCCGCGCCTTCCCGGTGCATTTCCCCTCGATCAGCGACTTCGCGGTGGACGCCCCCAGCGACTACCCGGATTCCAGGGCAATGGGCTACGCCCAGATCCACAAGGACTTCATCGACCCGATCGCGCGGTCCTATGCCCTGTCGCTGCGGATCACCACCGCGCTGGCAAACGAGTTCGGCGCGCACGGATGACGGGGATTTGAGGGTGTGGCTCACGAGCCAGAACCACGCCCTCCCACACCTGTAACCGCCCCCGTCACCCTGAACTCGTTTCCGGGTCCATCAAGCAATTGGTGCCGGAGCGTCGCTGCTCACGCCGCGCTGTCGGTTTGCCGGTCCAGCTACCGCGCTATCGGCGAAATGGCCCCTGAAACGAGTTCAGGGTAACGGGAAATGGGTGAAAGATCGCGGGTCCGGGCTAGCCCCGCGTCCTCACGGCTTTCAGTTCCGCCATCAGAACCGCGACCATCTCGGCTGCAGGCATTGTCCGCGCCAGCGGTGCGCCCTGACCGGCCCACTGCGCGCCGAATCCGTACTCGCCCTTCGCCTTGGCCGCAGCATTCAGCGCCTTCCCGGCGTGATAGGTGATCGGATAGTCCGGCACCTGCCGACCGCCCACCTGCGCCGCGAGCGCCGTGAACCGGTTCGCCAGCGCCCGCGCGGGACGCCCTGACACCAGCGGCGTCAGTGTCGTGTGCCAGGCACCCGGCCCCTTGAGCGCTGCACGATAGCCCTCGTCCGCCGCCGATTCCGGGCAATCGATGAAGGCGGTCCCGAGTTGCGCCGCCACCGCGCCGAGATCGAGCGCGGCGGCGATCCCGGCGCCGTCCATGATGCCGCCCGCGGCAATCACCGGCAGTCCGGTTTCGCGCACCAGCAGCCGGGTCAGCGCCATGGTGCCGAGCCCGGGATCGGGCGCTCCGGGATCGAACATACCGCGATGACCGCCCGCCTCGATTCCTTGCGCGACCACGGCGTCAATCCCGGCTGCCGCGATGGCGCGCGCCTCATCGATATTCGTCGCCGTCGCCAGCATCACGATGCCCCGCTCGCGCAACGCGGCGATGGCATCGGCAGCGGGCAGGCCGAAATGAAAGCTCACCACCGGCGGCCGGGTCTCCAGCAACATCGCCAGCATGGCAGCATCATCCGCGAAGCTCGTATAGGGCGATTGCAGAGCTTGTGGCGGCTCGGCCCCGAACTCGGCGAAAAGCGGGCGCAGCCAGTCCAGCCACGCCGCCTCGCATGCGGCGTCGGCAACTGGCGTGCGATGGACGAACAGGTTCACGTTGAAGGGGCGATCCGTACGCTCGCGCAGTTCCCCGATCATGGCCCGCGCGCCGCCCGCATCCGTCGCGCCGACGCCGATCGAGCCAAGCGCCCCGGCGTTCGAGACTTCCGCCGCCAGCAGCGGAGTGCTGGTCCCGGCCATCGGTGCCTGAATGAGGGGCAGGCTCACGCCGAGCCTTTCGAGAAACACCATAACCCGCTCCATCCATTGACCTGATGGCCTTCTAAGCGCCTACCTTGAAAACACAAAGATGCTGCCTCGCAGGCTTCTTTCGCAGGGGCATGGACTTCCGCAAATGGCTTTCCTATGTTTCCCGTACACGCAATAAATGAACAACGGGGGATCGATGATTCCTGTATCTTCGGACTTTGGAACGCTCGCTCGCCTGCTGGCGCCGATTGTCGGCGAGGCCAAGGCGCAAGAGGCTCTGGAGACGCTTCAGATCGCACCGGAACTGGCCGGATCGGCTGAGCGCGCCAGCCGCGCGCAAGTGGCCATGGCGCTCAACGCCGCGCTTTTCCTCGACCTTTTGGAGCGAGTGCCGACCGCCGCCCGCTATATCGACCGGATGCGCGCCACCGGTGAGCCGATCGTCTTCGACCACGGCGCCCTGCGCACGATCGACGGCGCGACCGGCGCTCTGCCCTCGGGACAAGAGGCATTCGGCCGTTTCCTCGCGCCGCTGGGCTATGAAGTGCGCGGGCTCTACCCTCTGCCCGCGCTGACCATGACCGGGCGCGCCTATGTGCAGATCGACCTGCCCGCCTCCGTGCCGCAGTTCTTCGTCTCCGAACTGCACATCGACCAGCTTCCCGACACCGCACAGGCCGCCGCAGCCGCCATATTCGGGGCGTCCGTCGATCCCTTGGGGGAAGCCGAGTGGGCCGCGCTCGATGCGCTCGCGCGCGATGGGGACTGTTCGATCGAGCACGGGGTGACCATTCTGCGCGGGGCCTTGCTTGCCTTCGACCGGCAGCACGCTGCCCCGACGCTGGCGGATTACGAAGCGCTGCTGGAGCATAGCAAGGAAGGTGCCTGGATCGCCACCGAGGGCAATGCTTTCAACCATGCGACCACCCGCGTCCCCGACGTCGAGGCTCATTCCGAGTCTTTGAAATCAGAGGGTTATCCGCTGAAACCGGCCGTCGAGATTTCCCGCAATGGCCGCGTGCGGCAGACCGCCATCCTGGCCGACAAAGTCGCCCGGCCCTTCCGCCTGCCCGACGGCAGCGAGGTCATCCGCGAAGTTCCGGGGTCGTTCTACGAGTTCATTTCGCGCGACATCGACCCGGAAACCGGCCTGCTCGACCTCACGTTCGACAGTGGCAATGCGACCGGAATCTTCGCGGTGACGAGGCAGCAGACATGACCACCCTCAAATCCTTCGATCCGGTTGACGGCACGCTCATCTGGGAGGGTGAAGTCGCTGATTCTGAAGCGGTTTCTGCTGCCCTGCTGCGTGCCCGCAAGGCGTTTGGTACGTGGTCGCGCCTTTGCACTCAACGGCACCTAGAGGGGGTCAAACGCTACCAAGCGGCGCTTGAAGCCCGCAAGGACGCCCTGGCCGAGACCATCGCGCGCGAAACCGGCAAACCGCTCTGGGAAACCCGCACCGAAGTCGCCTCGATGATCGGCAAGGTCGGCATCTCGATCGCGGCGCAGGCCGAACGCGCGGGCGAGAAGCGCACCGACATGCCGTTCGGGCAGGCCGTGCTGCGTCACCGTCCCCACGGCGTGATGGCGGTGCTCGGTCCGTTCAACTTTCCCGGCCACCTGCCCAATGGCCATATCATCCCCGCACTGCTCGCGGGCAACACGGTGGTCTTCAAGCCCTCCGAAATGACGCCCGCCACCGGCGCGCTGATGGCCGAGTGCTGGGCCGAGGCCCTTGCAGATCACCCCCACGTCTTCCAGTGCATCCAGGGCGGGCGCGAAACCGGCGAGGCGCTGGTCGCGGGCGAAATCGACGGGCTGCTCTTCACCGGCTCGGCGGGCGCGGGCGCGCATTTCCGCCGCGTCTTCGCCGACCGGCCCGACGTGATCCTCGCCCTCGAACTGGGCGGCAACAATCCGCTGGTGGCCTGGGACGGCGACGTCGACGAGGCCGCGTCGGTGGTCGTGCAGTCGGCCTTCATCACCACCGGCCAGCGCTGCTCCTGCGCGCGGCGGCTAATCGTGCCGGACAACACGTTCGGCTCCGCGCTGGTGGAGGCCGTCGCGGCCCTCGCCGACCGCATCGTCATCGGCGCCTGGAACGAGACGCCCGAGCCATGGATCGGCCCGCTCATCTCCGATGCCGCTGCCGCCGCCGCCAAGGCCCGCTTCGACGGCCTCGTGGAGCGCGGCGCCAAGGTCATCCGCCCCTTCACCGGCGTCGAGGGCCGCTCCGCCGCCTTCGTCACCCCCGCCATGCTCGACGTGACCGGCGTGTTCGTGCCTGATGAGGAAATCTTCGCGCCCGTCCTGCAAGTCAGCCGCGTCCCCGATTTCGACGCTGCGCTTGAAGCCGCGAACAATACCCGCTTCGGCCTCTCCGCCGGGCTGATCAGCGCCGACGACACACTGTGGGAGCGCTTCCTCGCCGAGTGCCGCGCGGGCGTGGTCAACCGCAACCGCCCGACCACCGGCGCGGCGGGCTCGATGCCCTTCGGCGGCCTTGGCGAAAGCGGCAACCACCGGCCGAGCGCCTACTACGCCGCCGACTACTGCGCCTACCCGGTCGCCAGCTTCGAGGCAGCGGACGCCTCGGGCAACGCAGGCGCCCTGAACGGCAAGCTCAGGCCATGAGCGCGCTTTCGGGCGAGGAACTGGACCTGCTCGAAACGATCGAGCGTGCGCCGATCCTCGACCGGACGCTGGACTGGGCCGCGATAAACAGCGGCACGGGCAATCTGGACGGCCTTGCGGCGATGGCCGACCGGCTGGCCCACGCCTTCGCCGCGCTGCCGGGCGAGGTCCGCCTCGTCGATCCCGCGCCGGTCGAGAAAGTCGACAGCAAGGGCCACTTGCGCGAAGTCGGACACGGTCGCCACCTCGTCCTGTCGGTCCGGCCCGAGGCCGACCACCGGGTGATCCTGACCGGCCACATGGACACCGTCTACGCCCGCGAGCACCCGTTCCAGAGCTGCACCTGGCTCGACGCGGACACCCTGAACGGCCCCGGCACCGCCGACATGAAGGGCGGCCTGTCACTGATGCTCGCGGGGCTCCTCGCCTTCGAGCACGGTACGCCGATGATGGGCTACGACGTGCTCATCAACAGCGACGAGGAGACCGGCTCGCTGTCCTCCGCCGCGCTGATCGCGCAGTTGGCGCAAGGCAAGCTGGCGGCGCTGACGTACGAGCCCGGCCTGCCCGACGGCTCGATGGCCCGCGCGCGGCCGGGTTCGGGCAATTACGCCGCCGTCGTCACCGGGCTTTCCGCCCATGCCGGGCGCAATCCGCAGGACGGGCGCAATGCCGTGCTTGCCGCCAGCGACCTCGCGCTGCGGCTTGCGGCGGGCATTCGTGATGGGCTGACCATCAACCCCGCGCGGATCGAGGGCGGCGCGCCCAACAACACCGTGCCCGACCTTGCGATCCTGCATTTCAACTTGCGCCCCCGCTCGCCGGAACTGGCGGAAATCGCCCGCGCGCTGGTGGAGGCCGCCGTCGCCGAGGTCAGCGCGGTGCACGACGTCCATATCCACCTCCACGGCCACGTCTCGCGCCCGCCCAAGCCGATCACGCCGAAGACCGAGGCGCTGTTCGGCCTCGTCAGCAAGGCCGCCGCCGATTTGGGCCAGCCGATGCGCTGGCAAGACACCGGCGGCGTGTGCGACGGCAACAACATCGCCGCCTGCGGCGTTCCCGTGCTCGACACGATGGGCGCGCTGGGGGGCTTGATCCATTCACCGCAGGAGTTCATGATCGCCAGTTCGCTAGACGCCCGCGCCCGCCTTACGGCCCTCGTCCTGCACCGTCTCGACCGGGGAGCACTACACGCATGACCTTCCTGCTGCGCACCGCACGAGAGGGCGATCTCGAAGCGCTCTACCGTATGGCCAAGGGCACAGGCGGCGGCTTCACCAACCTGCCGCCCGACAAGCCGACACTGAAAGCCAAGCTGGAACGCGCCGCGAAATGCTTCGCCCGCGATGACGGCGAAATCGCCAACGACCTGTTCGCCTTCATCCTCGAAGACACCGAAACCGGGAAGGTCCGCGGCACCTGCCAGGCGTTCTCGCAAGTCGGCACCGAGCTGCCGTTCTATTCCTACCGCATCGGCCGCATCACCCAGCATTCCAAGGAACTCGACCGCACCTTCCGCGCCGAGATGCTGACCCTGTCCACTGACCTCGACGGGGCGAGCGAAGTCGGCGGGCTCTATCTCGACGCTACCGAGCGTTCGGCGGGTGTCGGCAAGCTGCTGGCCCGCAGCCGCTACCTGTTCATCGCCATGCACCGCGAGCGTTTCGGCGAGACGACCTTGGCCGAGCTGCGCGGCGCCATCGACGATGCGGGCAACTCGCCGTTCTGGGACGGCCTCGCGGGCCGCTTCTTCGACATGAGTTTCCGCGACGCCGACGAGTTCAACGCCAAGCACGGCAACCAGTTCATCGCCGACCTGATGCCCAAGCACCCGATCTACACCGCGCTGCTCTCCGAAGGCGCGCGGCAGGTGATGGGCCAGCCACACTATTCCGGCCGCCCGGCGATGCGGATGCTGGAAAGCGAGGGCTTCGCCTTCCAGAACTACATCGACATCTTCGACGGCGGCCCGACGATGATCGCGAAGACCGATGGCATCCGCACGGTGAAACAGGCGAAGACGGTGACGGTATCGGCGGTGGTCCCGGTGCAGGAAAGCGAGCCGACGCACCTGATCGCAACCGGGCGGCTGGCGGATTTCCGCGCCTGCCTCGGCTGCGTGAGCGATGACGGCGTGCTGGACGAGGCAGCAGCAGGGTTGCTGGGTATCGGCGTGGACGATGCGGTGACGGTCGCTCCGGCGTGATCCTCCACTTTCGTCATTGCGAGCGCAGCGAAGCAATCCAGGGCAGTCTTAGGCCGCCCTGGATTGCTTCGCTGCGCTCGCAATGACGAGTAAGGGTGGCACCCGAGTGCTGAGCCTGTCGGAGCATCGAAGCACCTCTGACAGGGCCTCCGCCCGAAACCATTTTCCTACACCGCCCCCGACAGCTAGGCTCTCCGAATGCGCACAGAGATCAACTTCGACGGCATCGTCGGCCCCAGCCACAACTATGCAGGGCTGAGCCTCGGCAACCTCGCCTCGACGAGGAACTTCGGCAAGGTTTCCGCCCCGCGCGCCGCCGCGCTGCAGGGGCTGGCTAAGATGCGCGCCAATCTGGAGCGCGGGCTGGCGCAGGGCTTCTTCCTCCCCCAGCTGCGCCCCGACGAAGTGTGGCTGCACCAGCTCGGCACCACGGTCGAGGCCGCAGACGCGGTCCTGCGCGCCAACTCCCTGTCGGCCTCCTCGATGTGGGCGGCGAACGCGGCGACTGTCTCGCCCGCGGCAGACACGGCGGACGGACGCTGCCACCTCACCGTCGCCAACCTCGTGACGATGCCCCACCGCAGCCACGAATGGCGCGAAACGCTGGTGCAACTTCAGATCGCCTTCGCAAACGAGGCGCACTTCGCCGTCCACGCGCCGGTCCCTGCGCCCTTCGGCGACGAGGGCGCGGCCAACCACATGCGGCTGTGCGCGGGCCACGACACGCCGGGCATCGAAGTCTTCGTCTATGGCGTGACCGGAGGCCCCTACCCCGCCCGCCAGCATCGCGAGGCAAGCGAAGCCGTCGCGCGCATTCACGGCCTCTCGCCGACGCGCACTGTCTTCGCCTGCCAGTCGGACGAGGCGATCGCGGCGGGCGCGTTCCACAACGATGTCGTCGCCGTGGCCAACGAGCGCGTGCTGTTCACCCACGAACTCGCTTTCGCCGACCGCGATGCGCTCTATGCGGAGCTGCGTGCGAAGCTGCCGGAGATCGAGATCGTCGAAGTCCCCGCCGCCGAGGTCAGTCTGGCCGACGCGATCACCTCGTACCTGTTCAACGCCCAGCTGGTGACGCTGCCCTCGGGAGAGGCCGCGCTGGTGCTCCCCGGCGAAGCGCGCGAGACGCCCTCGGTCTGGCGCTGGCTGGAGGCACATGTCGCGGGGAACGGCCCGATCCGCCACCTCTTCGTGCACGACCTGCGCGAAAGCATGGCGAACGGCGGCGGCCCCGCCTGCCTGCGCCTGCGCGTCGTCGCCGATCCCGCGACGATCGATCCGCGCTTCATCGCGAGCCCGGAAAAACTGGACCGGATCGAGGCGCTGGTCGCCCGCCTCTGGCCCGAGCACATCGCAGTGGAAGACCTCGCCAGCCCGGCCTTATGGGCCGCCTGCGTGGAGGCGCGCTCGGCTCTGTGCAGGGAACTGGGGCTGGAGGAACTGGCGGGATAATTCCTCACTTGCGCGAGGTCCTTTGCTAGTTCCGCTTTTTGCAATGGCCTCCTCGCACGGTGTCTACATATTGAGACCATGCCCGAGCTTCCCAATCCCATCCGCGCAGCCATTTTCGACATGGACGGCACCCTGATCGCCACCGAAGCGGCGCATCATCGCAGCTATGCAAAGACCTCGCACGCGATCGGCTGGCCGCTGTCGGAGGAAATCCTCGATTCGATGGTTGGCGTCAGCCGCGATCTCAACGAGAAGATGCTCGCCCAGCGCCTCGGGCCCGAGTTTCCGCTGGCGCGTTTCTACGACGAAGCGGACGCGCTGTTCCTGGCCATGCTGGACCGAGGCGTCGAACTGCGCCCCGGCGCGGTGCTGATCCTCGAGCATTTCCGCAGCGCGGGCATCCCGATGGCCCTGTGTACCTCGACCGACGGCGGGCTGGCCGAGCGGCGGCTGGAGAAGGCCGGGCTGTTCGACTACTTCGATGTCATCGTCACCCGCAGCGACGTGTCCCGGCCCAAGCCGAGCCCGGAGCCCTACCTCCTCGCCGCCAGCCGCCTCGGCATCGATCCCGCGCAGTGCCTGGCGGTGGAGGACAGCTATGCGGGCGTACTCTCCGCCACCTCGGCCGAGATCGCCACGATCATGGTTCCCGACCTGCTCCCCGCGACCGAGGAGATGACCGCGGCCGGGGCGATGGTCCTGCCGAGCCTCGACGCGCTGCGCGAATTGCTCATGGCGCCGGTCGAGGGCTGATTGTCGTCCCGCTCGCTTCGGGCTGATGGTCCGGGTGCGCCGCCAGGAATTCCGGGAGTTCCAGACACGCCGCCTCGATCCGCGTGAGGCGCGGATAGCCCGAGAGGTCGAACGCGAAGCGCCGCGCATTGTAGAGCTGCGGCAAGGCGACGCACTCGAAGTAGCCCGGCGCGCCGAACAGGAAATCGCCCGAGCCGCGCTGCGCCAGCCGCGCCTCCACGCCGGTCAGGGTCTTCTCCAGCCAGTGCCAGTACCACAAGTCCACCTCCGCCTGCGCGTGGCCGAGATCATGCTTGAGGTACTGCAACACCGGCAGGTTGAGCGGTGCGTGCAGTTCGGTGGCTATAGCCGAGGCCAGTTCGCGCGCCGCGAAACGCTCCTCGATGCCCTCCGGCAAGAGCGGGCGTTCGGGATAGCGCTCGTCCAGCCATTCGAGGATCGCCATCGACTGCGCCCGCACCGCACCGTCCGCCTCCAGCACCGGCACGCCCGCGAAAGGGTTCAGCGCCCGATAACCCTCACCCCGCTGCTCTCCCGCCAGCAGGTTCACCGGCACGTTCTCATGATCGAGCCGCTTGAGGTTCAGCGCAATGCGGACCCGGTAGCTCGTCGAACTGCGCCAGTAGCCGTGGAGCCGCAGCATGGCACTCAGCTTTCCGCCGCGATCTTCTCGTGCAGCCACGCCGCATGGCGCGGCGCCTTGCGAGTGCGCGCCCATTCGTCGAGCATGTCGTCTGCGACGGCGCGCAGGGACGCCATCTGGTCCACGGTGCCGAACTGCCAGGCGAGTTCGAGGCGGTGGCCATTGGGATCGAAGAAGTAGATCGACTTGAACACGCCATGGTGCGTCGGTCCGATCACTTCCAGCCCGGCGGCCTCGGCGCGGGCCTTGGCGGTGAGGAGATCGCCCTCGCTCTCCACCTTGAAGGCGATGTGCTGGACCCATGCCGGGGTCGCCTCGTCGCGGCCCATGTCGGGCGCATTGGGCAGCTCGAAAAACGCGAGCACATTGCCGCCGCCGCAGTCGAGGAAGACGTGCATGTAGGGATCGGGCGCACCGGTGGAGGGCACCGTGTCCTCCGCGATGGCCAGCATGAAATCCATGCCGAGCACGTCGCGGTAGAAGTCCACGGTCTGCTTGGCGTCCTTGCAGCGGTAGGCCACGTGATGGATGCCGCCGAGGGTGGGTGCGGTATTGGTCATTGGTTCTCTCCCGATCTTTACCCTCATCCCGTCATTGCGAGCGTAGCGAAGCAATCCAGGGCAGTCTTGAGCCGCCCTAGATTGCTTCGCTACGCTCGCAATGACGAGAGGGGGTGGGTCATGTCACTCCGCCGGTTCGCTCACCTTCAGCACGCCGCGCCGGATCTGGTCGCGCTCCATGCTTTCGAACAGGGCCTTGAAGTTGCCATTGCCGAAACCGTCGTCGCCGCGCCGCTCGATGAACTCGAAGAACACCGGCCCGACGCGCGCTTCGGCGAATATCTGCAGGAGGAGGCGGGGCTGGCCGCCTTCGACCGTACCGTCGAGCAGGATGCCGCGCATCTTCAGCGCCTCGACCGGCTGGCCGTGGCCGGGCAGGCGCTCCTCCAGCATCTCGTAGTAGGTCTCGGGCGGGGCGGTCATGAACGGCACGCCGAGCGCCTTCAGCTTGTCCCACGCGCCGAGAAGATCGTCGCAGATCAGCGCGATGTGCTGGATGCCCTCGCCGTTGAAGGCGCGCAGGAATTCGTCGATCTGGCCCTTCCCGCCTTCGGCTTCCTCGTTGAGCGGGATACGGATCTTGCCGTCGGGCGCGGTCAGCGCGCGGCTGGTCAGGCCGGTGTATTCGCCCTTGATGTCGAAGTAGCGGATCTCGCGGAAATTGAAGAGCTTCTCGTAGTAATCCGCCCAGTAGGCCATGCGCCCGCCGTAGACGTTGTGCGTGAGGTGATCGATCTCCGCGAAGCCCGCGCCCGCCGGGTGGCGATCGACGCCGGGCAGGTAATCGAAGTCGATGTCGTAGATCGACAGCGCGCCGTCCCCGCCGCGCTCGTAGCGGTCGATCAGGTAGATGATCGAATTGCCGATGCCGCGAATGCCCGGCAGGTGCAGTTCCATCGGCCCGGTCGCCACCTGCACCGGCTCGGCCGAGCGTGCCAGCAATTCTGCATAGGCGGCGCGCGCATCGCGCACGCGAAAGCCCATGCCGCAGGCGGACGGGCCATGCTCGCGGCTGAAGAACCACGCGGGGCTGCCGGGTTCGTAATTGGTGATGAAGTTAATCGAGCCCTGCCGCCACAGTTCCACATCCTTGGAGCGGTGGCGCGCGATCCGGGTGAAGCCCATGGCCTCGAACACCGGCTCCAGCACGCCCTTGTCCGGCGCGGAGAATTCCACGAACTCGAACCCGTCGAGACCGATGGGATTGTCGAAAAGGTCGGTCATGCGAGTGCTCCTATCGGGGTTTCTTCCGGCAACGCTTCGCCTGCCGGTAACGGCGGTTCGTGCCGCCAGGTTTCGTAGACGGGGCCGAAATCGAGGCTGACGAGCGCCTCGATCAGTTGCGGCAGGCTTTCGAGGACGAAGTAGGTCTTCTGGAAGCTGTCGATCATGTAGCTGGTGCGCATCACCCGCACCGGGTCGAACGGCAGGCGCAGCACCTCGCGGTCCTCGATCGAAAAGCGCGTCTCGCCCGCCGACGAGATGATCCCCGCGCCGAAGACCTTCAGCGCGCCGTCCTCCCGCACCAGTCCGAACTCGATGGTGTACCAGTAGATGCGCGCCAGCATGTCCAGCGCCCCCATCGCCATCGCCCGCGCCCCGGCCTTGCCGTAAAGCTCCAGGAAATCGGCGATGGTCGGATCGAGCAGCATCGGCACGTGGCCGAAGAAATCGTGGAAGACGTCCGGCTCGGCGAGGTAGTCCAGCTCGTGCTCCTCGCGCAGCCAGCGGGTCACCGGGAAGCGGCGGTGCGCGAGGTGGTCGAAGAACACCGCATCGGGGATGAAGCCGGGCACCGCCACCAGCCGCCAGCCGGTCGCCGCCTGAAGCACGCGATTGGCGTCGGCGAAGCGCGGGATGCCCTCGGCGCAGTCCAGCCGGGCCAGCCCCTCGCGGAACGATGCGCAGGCATGGGTGCGCACCAGCGCGGACTGGCGCGCGTAGAGGCGGCGCCAGCGGGCGTGCATCTCCGGGGTATAGGCATGCCAGTCCTGCGCGACGGTATAGTCGTCGGCGGCGCGGTCATACTCTCCCCGAAGGCCGCTGTTTGACGTGATCGTCGACGGCTTCTTCATAGGAGTACAATACCAGAGGCCCCGCTTCAGTTCCGTGCGATTGCGAGGGCATAGATACGTGCTATTGGTGGAATCACCCAATAAAACCAGCATAGAGAGGTGATCCGTGCAACTGGACGAATTCGATCGCGGGATCATCGCGGCGTTGCAGGAAGATGCGCGCATGCCGGTGGCGCAAGTGGCGGAGCGGGTGGCGCTTTCCGCAACGCCGGTCAGCCGCCGCATCAAGCGGCTGGAGGATGAAGGCGTGATCCGGGGCTATGCACCTGTGCTCAACCCGAGGCGGCTGGGCTTCGAGCTGGAAGCCTACGTGCTCATCAACCTCGTCGCGCATGTGGACGAGAACATCGCCCGGTTCGAGCAGGCGATGGCCGACAATCCCTACGTGATCGCCTGCCATGCGGTGACCGGGGACATGGACTATCTGGTCCGGGTGATCGCGCGCAACGTGGAGCATCTCTCGCAGATCACGCTGCGCACCTTGCTGCGGATCCCGGGGGTGCGCGACGTGAAGTCGATCATCGTGCTGGAGACGATCAAGGAAGACCGCGCGGTTCCGGTGGAAATATAAAAAAGGCCCACCCCCAACCCCTCCCGCAAGCGGGAGGGGGCAGAAGGTCAGCCCTCCCGCTTGCGGGAGGGCCGGGAGGCTTGGCGGTTTACCGCCTAGCCGGACGGGGTGGGCGGAATCACCGCCCCAGCAGGTTCCGCGCCTGGCTGGCGATCTGCGCCAGCATCGCGGGCGTGATCGCCACCGCATTCTCCGCGCGGTGGACGATGCCCCGGAAGGCATCGATGGCGCTCTTGTGCTGGCGGCCCCATTCCTCGGTGGCGGCGAGCGGATCGCTCTTGCCCGCCTTGGTCCGGGCGAGGCCGCGCAGGAAGTCCAGCCGCATCTGCTGGAAATCGCGCGCGAGGCCCGCAACCAGCAAGCGCTCCCACGGGTCCGACGGGCTCATGAGCGCCGCCGAAGCCTGCGCCCAGTCGAGGCCCAGCCCCGCACCGACCCGCGTGAAGGCGGTGACGAGACGGCGCGGCGCAATCCCCGTCTCGGCCGACAGCGAGGCGATCCCCACCGCGCCGTCGAGGTCGAACAGGTGCGCCACCGCGGCCGCCACATCCTCGGGCGCGCCGAGTTCGACCAGCCCGTCACGCAGCTTGCGCGAGTGCGCGGCGATACGCTCGCCGAGCAGTTCCGCCGTGTCGGTCGAGAGCGCCGCAATGCCCTTCTGCAGCCTTGCGGAAAGTTCGGAAGGGGCGATCTGGCCCGCGCCCGCACGCAGCAGGTCGGCCATGTGCCCCCGCACCGCGACGGCGACGGTATCGAACAGCGCAACGCGCGCCGTCTCGGCCATGGGCGCGGTTTCCAGCGTCTCCCACAGCGCGGTCAACCCGAACAGGCCATCCGCCAGCGCGAAGGCGGCAGCGACCTGCGAGAGGTGCGCGCCCTCCTCTTCCGCCAGTTCGAACGGCGTGACGATGCCGAGGCGGTTGACGATGCGGTTGGCCAGCTTGGTCGCGATGATCTCCTTCGCGAGGCGGTGGCCCTTGATGAACTTGCCGTACTTGTCCTGCATCGGCTGCGGGAACGCCGCGAGCAGCAGCCCGGTCAGCGCCGGATCGGCGGCCAGCGCGCTGTCCTCGATCGCGGCCTGAAGCTGCAGCTTGCCGCTGGAGAGCAGCACCGCCAATTCCGGCCGGGTCAGGCCCCGCCCGTCCTGCGCGCGGCGGCTAAGCACATCGTTGTCGGCCAGCCCCTCGGTCTTGCGATCGAGGTGGCCGCTTTCCTCCATCGTCTCGATCAGGCGGATGTGCGAGGGGATCGCCTGCGCCCCGCCCCGCTCGGCGATGGAGAGTGCGAGCGCCTGGAGGCGGTTGTCCTCCAGCACCAGTGCCGCGACCTCGTCGGTCATCGCGCGCAGCAGTTCGACGCGCTTCTTTTCGGGCAGCTTACCCGCGCGCTTGGCGGCGGCGAGCGCGATCTTGATGTTGACCTCGTTGTCCGAGCAGTCGACGCCCGCCGAGTTGTCGATGAAGTCGGCGTTGATGCGCCCGCCCTTCGATGCGAACTCGATGCGGCCCGCCTGCGTGACGCCGAGGTTCGCGCCCTCGCCGATCACCTTCACGCGCAGCTCGTTGCCGCTGACGCGCAGGGCGTCGTTGGTGGGATCGCCGACCTGCACATTGTTTTCGGCCGAGGACTTCACGTAAGTACCGATGCCGCCGAACCACAGCAGGTCCACCGGCGCCGAGAGGATCGCGGTGATGAGCGAATCCGGGTCGATCTCGGTGGCCGAGATGTCCAGCGCCGCGCGCACTTCCTCGCTCAGCGGGATCGACTTGAGGCTGCGCGGGAAGACGCCGCCGCCCTTCGAGATCAGCGCCTTGTCGTAGTCGTTCCAGCTCGACACCGGCAGGTCGAACAGGCGCTGGCGCTCGGCCCAGGCCTTCGCCGGATCGGGTTCGGGGTCGAGGAAGATGTGGCGGTGGTCGAAGGCCGCCACCAGCTTGAGCGCCTTCGACAGCAGCATGCCGTTGCCGAACACGTCGCCGGACATGTCGCCGCAGCCGATCACGCGGACCGGATCGACCTGCACGTCCACGCCCATTTCCAGGAAGTGGCGCTGGACCGAAAGCCACGCGCCCTTGGCGGTGATGCCCATCGCCTTGTGGTCGTAGCCGTTCGAGCCGCCGCTGGCGAAGGCATCGTCAAGCCAGAAGTCGCGGCGGTCGGCGATGCCGTTGGCGACGTCGGAGAACTTGGCCGTGCCCTTGTCGGCGGCGACGACGAAATAGGGGTCCTCGCCGTCACGGATCACGACGCCCTCGGGGTGCACCACCTTGTCGCCAACGATGTTGTCCGTGATCGACAGCAGCGTATCGACGAAGACCTCGTAGCTCGCCTGACCTTCGGCCGCCCATGCGGCGCGGTCGCGCGAAGGATCGGGCAGCTGCTTGGGATAGAAGCCGCCCTTGGCCCCGGTCGGCACGATGACGGCGTTCTTGACCCGCTGCGCCTTCATCAGGCCGAGGATCTCGACGCGGAAGTCGTCGCGGCGGTCGGACCAGCGCAGGCCGCCGCGCGCCACCGGTCCCGCGCGCAAGTGGATGCCCTCCACCCGGCGCGAATAGACGAATATCTCGCGCCATGGCACGGGCTTGGGCAGGCCCGGGACAAGGGCGGAATCGAACTTGAAGGCCAGCGCCGTCTCGCCTGCTGCGGCAAAGGCATTTGTGCGCAGCATGGCCAGCACGATGTCGCGATAGGCGCGCAGCAAACGGTCGTCGTTGATCGCGTTGACGTTCGCCAGCCCGACCCGGATAGCCTCTTCGGAGTGCGCGCGCGCCTCGGCCCGATCACCCTCGAATGCGGGATCGTGGAGGGCGCGGAACAGCGCGATGATCGCGGTCGTGACTGCGGGCGCACCCTGCAGCGCATCGACCACGGTGGGGATACCAAAATGCGTTCCCGCCTGCCGCAAGTAGCGATACCAGGCGCGCAGCCAGTTCGCTTCGCCGCTATCGAGCCCGAGGCCGGGGACAAGGCGGTTAAACGCATCGTTCTCGCCCGAACCGTTAAGCACGGCGCGCAGCGCGTCCTCGATCGAGGCGGCCTGATCCAGCACTTCAGCCGGGGCACGGCCGTCGAGCGTTTCGAGCACGAAATCGTGGATCACGCCCAGCTTGCCCTTCTCCAGCGCGGTGGGCACTTCGGCGATGACGCGGAAGCCGAAGTTCTCCAGCGCGGGCACCGCATCGGACAGCGGCAAGCCGCCTTCGGACTGGTAGATCTTGAGGTGGACCCAGGTTTCAGGATCGCCCTCGCGCTTGTGGAAGCGCACGTCGCGGTGCGCGGCGGCCTCACCCTCGGTGCCTTCGCCGACCGCGATGCGGCGCAGCACGGCGATGTCCGTCGCGGCTTCATGCGGGCCGAAATCGGTGCGGTAACCGATCGGGAACGCCTCAGCATAGCGGCCCGCGACGGCGGCCGCGCGGCCCGGCTCCAGCATCGTCGCCAGCGCCGCTTCGACCGCCTCGGTCCAGCCGCGCAGCAGGGTCTGGAGGCTGTGGTCCAGCTCCTCTTCGGAAGGCTCGTGCACGCCGTCGCGAATATCGAGGGTATAGCGCAGCATCGCGAGGTTGCCCGCCTCGACCTGCATGCTCCAGTCGAGCGTCGGGGCCTGCGCGGCCTCCTCGATCATGGTCTGGATGCGGCGCTGCATCTGGGTGGAAAGCAGGTCGCGCGGCAGCCACACGAAGGCGAAGAGATGGCGCATCAGCGGCGAGCGGGTGAGCAGCAGGCGCGGACGCGGACGGTCGACGAGGCCCGTCATGGTCATCGCCAGACGCTCGACGTCGGCCTCACCCAGCCCCAGCACGAGGTCATGCGGCAGGCTGGTCAGCGCATGGGCGAGCGCTTTTCCGGTGTGGCCCTTGGGGTCGAACTCCAGCCGCTCGGCGAAGGCGGCGAGGTGGCGGCGCAGGCGCGGCACGCGGTCGGGCGGGGTGGCGAGCGCGGCGCTGGTCCAGATGCCCGCGTGGACGGACAGCGCGGCGACCTTGCCGTCCTCGATCACGGGGACGAGGAACAGGTCCATCGGCACGCGGCGGTGGACGGTGGCGATGCGGTTGGCCTTGACCACCAGCGGCGCGCTGACCTTGCCTGCGGCAAGCGCCTCGTCGAAGGCCGCAAAGGCGCGGTCGTAGCTGGCGTCGGAGAGCACGTCCTCCTGGCGGCGACGGCAGATGCCGAGGCGCTGTTTGCGGCTGCCGTCCCGGCCCCGCGTGACGTGGCCGAGCTGGGTCAGCATGGTCCCCGCGAACCAGCGCAGCAGTTCGGCCCCCTCGGTATCCTCGATCCGGTCCGCATCGGCGCGCATCGCCTCGACCATCTGCGGCCAGTCGGTGACGGCGGCGCGTACGTCGGCCATGGCGCTTTCGAGCGCACGCAGCAGTTCGCGGCGCTGGCGTGCATCGCCGCGCGGCGTCTCGATGTAGATCATCGACTCGCGGCCGGTCGCCTCGGCCGGGTCGGCGGGAATGTCGATCAGGCGGCCCTTGTCGTCGCGGCGCACGGGCACGACCGGATGCGCGAGGCGATCGATCACCAGCCCGGCCTCGGCCAGCACGGCGGCGGCCGAGTCGACGAGGAACGGCATGTCGTCGTTGATCAGCGCGATGCGCAGGATGCGGCGCTCCTCGCTGGCGGAAGTCAGGTCGATGACCGGCTCGCCCGCCTCGCGCACTTCGGCGGTGGCGAGCAGGAAGCGCACGGCCTCGTCGATCCACGATCCTTCCGGATCATCGCCGGGAAGCAGCGCGTCGCAGACCTCTCCGGCAAGCGCCTTGTGCAAGGCGGCGGGCGAGAGAGCCCCCCGCTTCTTCGAAGCCTTTTTGGGGACGGTCAGTTCGCCTGCGCTCATTGCTTTCTCCGCGATCTTCCAACGTGTGCCGTGCCTGCTTCTTGCGCGTCAGGACTGCGGCTTTGTGACCATATAGGCCGATGCAACATATCCTGCATCCGGGTGATGGCAGGATTTTTCAACGGCAGGCGGGTGTAACACGATTTCTCGACCGCGCAATATTCGTTCGCGCGTGTTCTGAGTACACCGCCGCGTCAGGCCGTGACGACGTGCCCTTCGAACGCTTTCGCCGCGAGCAGCAGCGCGCCCATCGGCCCGGCGTCGTCGCCCAGCAGCGGCGGCACGACCATGCCCGCAAGCCGCTCGCGCGTGCAATCGCGCAAGTAGCCGCCGAGCAGCGCAGGCATGCGCGCCACCGCCATCGGCAGCAGGTGCGGCTGGCGACCGGCGACCCCACCGCCGATGACGATGCGCTGGGGCGAAACGGTCAGGACCAGCATCGTCAGCAGTTCGGCAAGATCGTGCGCGACCGGTTCCCACAGCGGGTTCTCGGGATCGACGCGCGAGGGGTGCGTACCGAGCCGCGCGGCGAGCGCCGGGCCGCTCAACAGGCCCTCGATGCAGTCGCCGTGAAAGGCGCAGGCACCCTCGAAACGGTCGGCGGCGGCGCGGCGCAGGCGCACGTGGCCGATCTCGGGGTGCAGCATGCCATGAGCCGGCACCCCGCCGACCAGTACGCCGCCGCCAAGGCCGGTGCCGATGGTGAGGTAGACCATGGTTTCGCAGCCCTGCCCGGCACCGAAGCGGTGCTCGGCCATGGCGGCGCCGTTGACGTCGGTGTCCAGCGCGACCGGACAGGCCAGCGCCTCGGCCACCTTGGCGCGCACTTCGGCCCCCGCCCAGCCCAGCTTGGGGGTGTCGAGCATGGTGCCGTAGTCCGCCGCCTCGCGCGAGACGCGGATCGGGCCGAAGCTGGCGATGCCGACGGCGTCCACCGGCTTGTCGTCGCGCCAGCCCTCGATCGCCTCGACCGCGCGGCCGAGCGTCTCCGCCGGGTCGGTAGTCGGAAATTCCAGCCGCTCGTCGATGCGGCCCGGCGCGCCGAGGACCACTACGGTCTTGGTGCCGCCCAGTTCGATCCCCGCGAGCTTGTGCATGATCGCTCTCCGTCCTTCACCTCAGCGTGGCGACGTCGCCCTCCAGACGCAAGTGCAGGAAGGGCGCGAAGGTTCCGCCGAAGTGCGCGCGCCCTTCGGGTTTGCGCTTCGCTGCGGCGTCGTCGATCCCCCAGTAATCCACGAAGCTGGTCACGGAAAGGTCGGGCAGCACCCACCAGCTATAAGCCTGGAACGGTTCGCCTTGCGGGTTGGCGAAGACGAGGCCATGGCCGTTGAGCAGGCGCCACGGCCCCGCGAACCCGTCCGCGACCGCGCCATAGAGCCCGGTCGGCGCGTCGATACCGGGCGCGAAGACCTTCGCTTGCGTCGACCAGAACAGATAGAGCCGCCCGCCATGCGCGACGATATGCGGGCGCTCCAGTTCGTTGTTGACGCCCGTGGCATCGACCAGAGGCGGCCGCTTCTCGAACACGCCGCCTTCCGGATCGGCATCGCCGCGCCGCGCGCAGCCGATGAGGCCATTGTGAAGCCCGAGATGCCGCGCCGATGACGCGGTGAACAGGAGGTGATCCACGCCGTCTTCGGCCCGCCACGGCGCGGGATCGCGGAACGCCTTGATCTCGCCGAGTTCGCCCGTGCCGTCGTGCCGATTCATGTAGACGATATTGGCGGGGATCACCTGCTCGACCGGATCGGACCAGCCGGTGAAGACCGCGTCGCCGGTCTCGGCCAGCCCGGTCGTGCAGGCGAAGATGCGCTGACGGAAGGTCGGTTCCGTCTCGCCCCGCTCTCCGGCGGCGGTGAAGTAGAGGGTCACGACTCCGTCCTCGAATAGCGCCGAACCGGACCATTCGCGGCTGCCGGGCGTGAACGCTTCCTCGAAAGTCGCGCCAATATGGCGGAACTGCCTGTTGATCCGGTGGAAGTGATGAATCCGCGCGGCGCCGTGCCGCTCCTCCGGATCATCGAAGGCCGGAGCGGCGAGTGCGAACCACAGTTCACCGCCGCGCCAGCGCACCGGAATTCCGTGCATGGAGGCAAGCGGCCATGCGTCCCAGACGTCGAGATTCCCGGCAATCCGGCGCACGTCGGAAGGCGTGAAGACGGGCGCGCGCGGGATTGAAATGTCCCGTAGCCGGGCGAGATCCCGAGCCGTCCATTGCAAGGTGGGATATGACTCGAGCGTCGCAGGGTGAGGGTTCATGGGCGGCTGATGTACAATCGTTTGCAATATCTGCAAATGTTAATTGCTCCATTATTGCGCTCGCAGTGCGGGAAAGTGGTGCAATCTCTTCTTGGCCTTTACGAATATCATCCGGTATTCAACGGGTTCTTGCCGGGGTGCCTGGCATGGAACGGTCGCACTCGGAGAAGCGGATGCCCTTCGGCCTCAAGCCGCATCTGTCGCTGCCCCGCATCGTCGAGATGAACCTGGGTTTCTTCGGCCTGCAGTTCAGCTTCGGCCTGCAGCAGGCGAACATGGGGCCGATCTACGGCTACCTCGGCGCGAGCGAGGGGCGCATGCCGCTGCTCTGGCTGGCGGGACCGGTGACGGGCCTGATCATCCAGCCGCTGATCGGCGCGATGAGCGACCGTACCCGCTCCCGCCTCGGACGGCGCGCACCTTACTTTCTAATCGGGGCGATCCTGTGTTCGCTCAGCCTGCTGGCGATGCCCAATTCTTCCACGCTGTGGATGGCTGCGGGGCTGCTCTGGGTGCTCGATGCGGGCAACAATGTGACGATGGAGCCTTACCGCGCCTATGTCGCCGACCGACTGGCACCGCACCAGCGACCGACCGGGTTCATGGTGCAGAGCGCCTTCACCGGACTGGCGCATACCCTGTCCTACCTTGCGCCCTCGATCATGGCCACGTTCGTGGACCGCGACCTGCTGGGACCGAACGGCATCCCCGTGATCGTCCGCATGGCCTTCGTGATCGGCGCGGTGCTGTCGATCTCGACAGTGCTCTGGTCGATCACCCGCGTGCCCGAGCTTCCGCTCACTCCCGAGGAGCAGGAGCGCATCGCCGCCTCTCCCCTTACCCTGCCCGCCACCTTGCGCGAAGTGCGCGACGCGGTGGTCGAGATGCCGCGGCCGATGCGGCAGCTGGCGCTCGCCATGCTGTGCCAGTGGTACGCGATGATGGTCTACTGGCAGTACATCGCCTTCGCCATCTCGCGCTCGCTGTTCGGCACCGGAGACGTCCATTCGGCCCGCTTCCGCGAGGCTGTGCTGACCGAGCAGCAACTGGGCGCGCTCTACAATTCGGTCGCCTTCGTCGCAGCGATCGGGCTGATCCCGGTGGTGAGCCGCTTTGGCGCACGATCGGTGCACGTCGGTTGTCTCGCCGCATCGGGGCTGTCGATGCTGGTGATCCCCTCGACCAGCGAACTGCCGCTGCTCGGCCTGCTGATGATCGGCATCGGCTTCGGATGGGCGGGCATGATGGGCAATACTTACGTAATCCTTGCCGATTCGATCCCTCCGCACCGCAACGGCATCTACATGGGGGTTTTCAACTTGTTCATCGTCATCCCCATGCTGATCGAGGCCCTGACGATGCCGCTCATCTACGGCCCCATTCTCGGTAACGACCCGCGCAATGCGCTGATACTTGCCGGATTGCTGATGGTGGCGGGTGCAATTGCCACCGTCTTCGTCGAGGCTGGAGGCCGACCGGAGCCGAAACTGGCAACTAACTGAACAAGTTACTTCCGGCTCGTTAATCCGGGTGCTAAGGCTCTGTGCAACATGGCGGCAGGGATGGAAGAGAACAACGTGGGGAACGACGGCGCAAGTGCGTCTGGCGCGGATGTGGCCGGCCCGGATGTCGAAGTGCGCACGCTCGCAGATCTGGCCCGCGTGGCCGGCGTTTCCGCAGGCACGGTTTCGCGCGCGCTGGCGGGCAAGTCCCTCGTCAACGCCGAGACTCGTGAGCGGATCCAGGCCCTCGCCCGGCAATATGGCTTTCGTCCCAACCAGATGGCCAGCAAGCTGCGCTCGCGGCGTACGGGCGTCATCGGCGTGGTCATCCCGCTGGGGCATGAGAAGCGCCAGCAGATTTCCGACCCGTTCTTCCTGACCCTGCTCGGCCACCTTGCCGACCAGCTGACCGAGGCGGGCTACGACCTCATGCTCAGCCGCGCGATCCCGGACGGGACGACCGACTGGCTGGAGCGCATCACCGGCTCGGGCATGGTGGACGGGGTGCTGCTGATCGGCCAGTCCGACCAGTCGGACGTGATCGACCAGGTCGTCTCGCACTACCGCCCGCTCGTCGCTTGGGGCAATCACCGCGAAGGGCAGAAGCACGTCGTCGTCGGCACCGACAACGAACTGGGCGGCCGCCTCGCCGCCGAGCACCTTATCGCCTGCGGCGCCCGGCGCCTCGCCTTCTTCGGCGATACGGCAGGCATCGAGATCGCCATGCGCCTGCGCGGCGCGCGCGCGGCGGCGGAGGCTGCGGGCCTGCACATCAAGCACGTCCCCATCAAGCTCGCCGACGCCGAGATGGGACCGCAGCTCGAAGCCGCCCTCGCCGACGCCGAAGCGGACTTCGACGGCATCGTCACCGCATCCGACCTCATCGCCATGTCGGCGCTGCACGTCCTGCACGAAAGCGGCCGCAGGATACCCGGCGACGTTCAGATCGTGGGCTTCGACGACCTTCCGCTCGCTCGCCTGACCTCGCCCCCGCTGACCACCGTGCGGCAGGAGATCGGCCAGGGCGCCAAGGTCATGGTCGAGAAGATCCGCGCGCTGATCGAGGGCGAGACGCGCCACAGCAAGGTCATGCCCCCGACGCTTATCGCGCGAGACACGACGCGGTCGTGACGGGAGCATCGTGACGAGACAGGCTTGATCCCCTTGCCACGATCCCGCTACCACTCCCGGTACGTGTTGAATCTTCGGGGAATAGCGTGTTTCTGAACGGATTGGCCGGCTCGCGATGCTGATCGGGATCGACCTCGGCACCACCAACAGCGCGGTGGCCATCTGGCGTGACGGAGAAGCGCAGCTGGTGCCCAACGCGCTCGGCGAACCGCTCACCCCTTCCGCCGTCAGCATCGCGAAAGACGGGCAGCTGTGGATCGGCACCCCGGCGCTCGACCGCATGGCGACGCACCCGGCCGATACCGTTGCCAGCTTCAAGCGCATGATGGGCACACAGCGCACCGCAAAGCTGGGCGGGAAGGACTACACGCCCGAAGACCTCTCCGCGCTCGTCCTCGCTGCCATCGCCCGTGATGTCGAGGCGCTGACCGGCGAGAAGCCGACCGAAGCCGTCATCACCGTCCCCGCCTATTTCAACGACCGCCAGCGCAAGGCGACGCGCCGGGCGGGCGAGCTGGCGGGCCTGACCGTGCGCCGCCTGATCAACGAGCCCACTGCCGCCGCGCTTGCCTTCGGCCTGCAGGACAAGGGTGACCGCGAGCCGTTCCTCGTCTTCGACCTCGGCGGGGGTACTTTCGACGTCTCGATCGTCGAGATGTTCGACGGCATCGTCGAGGTTCGTGCCTCGGCTGGCGACAACCGCCTCGGCGGAGACGATTTCGACGACGCGCTGGCGGGCTTCGTGCGTGGTCGCCTCGATCCCGCAAACCTGCTCGACGCCCTGCCGCAGGAACGCCGCGACGCCCTCCTGAAGCGCGCCGCCGAGGCCTGCCGCCGCGCGCTCAGCACCGCTGGCGAGGCCGAGTTCGCGCTGACCGTGGACGAAACACGCCTCTCCACGAAAGTCACCGACGCCGAGTTCGAGACCGCCTGCGAACCGCTCGTGCGCCGCCTGCGCGACCCCGTCGTGCGTGCCCTGCGCGATTCCTCGATCGAGGCTGCGGAGCTTTCCGACGTGGTCCTCGTCGGCGGCGCCACGCGCATGCCGGTGGTGCGCAAAGCGATCACCCGGCTGTTCGGCCGCTTCCCCAATTCCTCGGTCCACCCCGACCACGCAGTGGCGCTGGGCGCCTCGATCCAGGCCGGCCTGGTCGGGCGCGACGCGGCGCTCGAGGAAATCCGCATCACCGACGTGTGCCCCTTCACGCTGGGCGTCGAAGTGGCCGAGCACGACCGCTACGGCGGCCTGCAGCGCGGGCTGTTCTCGCCCATCATCGAGCGCAACACGCCCGTCCCCGTCAGCCGCGTCAGCACGTATCACACGATGGGCGACGGCCAGAAGCAGATCGAATTCGGCATCTACCAGGGCGAGGCGCGCGAGGTTTCCGGCAACGTCCGTCTGGGCCAGCTGCAAGTCCCCGTCCCGCCGCGCCCCGCCGGAGAAGTGAGCGCGGAAGTGCGTTTCTCCTACGACAGCTCGGGCCTGCTGGAGATCGACGTCCACGTGCCCCTCAACGGCACCACCCGCAATCTCGTCATCATTGACGAAGAGGATCGTCCCGACCCCAGGGACATCGAGAAACGCCGCGCCGCCCTCGCCAAACTCAAGTTCCACCCGCGCGAGGACGCGGCCAACGTCGCCCTGATCGCGCGGGCCGAACGTTGCTACGAGGACCACATCGGCGACCTGCGGCAGGCGATCGGCCACTGGATCACCGAATTCGTCGGCGCGCTGGAAACGCAGGACCCCCGCCGCATCGCCGATGCGCGCGGCTTCCTGCTGGAACGCCTGGACGAACTCGACCGCGTCAGCCCGCTTTGAGGCCGGGCAAGTGATGACGGCATTCCCGTGGTCCCTGCTCGGGATCGAGCCGACCGGCGATGCCCGCGCGATCCGCAGCGCCTATGCCGCGCGGATAAAGACAATGGACCTCGACGCCGAGGTCGAAGGCTACGCGCAGCTGCGCAGCGCCCGCGACGCCGCCTTGCGCCTGGCGAAATCCATGCCGTCACCGCAAGCCGAAGCGCCCGTCGAGGAACCCGAAGCACCCGCGCCCGAGCCCACCGGCTGGCTCCACGCCGCTCCTTCGCTCACCGGCGTATGGCCGGAAGACACCCTCGACGTCCCGGTCCCGCCGCACGGCGATGCGCGTCTGATCGATCGCCTCGCGCCCGATTTCATCCCCGATGGCACAGTCGCCACCGGAGAGCCTCTGGCGCCCGGCCGCCCCGATCCTTTCGCCGCGCCGCTGGTCGAAGGCCACGGCGATGCTCCCGGCGTCGGCACGGACGAACTACAATCTCCCTTCGCCCGCCTCGCCGCCATGCTCGACCCCGATGGCTCTGCCGGGACCGCGCCGCTCGACGAGGCGGAAGAGGTACAGGCCCTCACGCTCCTGAAGCCCGTGCTCGATGGCATCCACTGGGCGCCGATCGGACAGCAGGCCGAAATGGAAGACTGGCTCGCCGGTCTTCTTGCCCGCGCCTGGCCGCGCAGCGCGCCGCTTCTGGAGGCGGCGACCACGGCGCTCGGCTGGGAGCACGAATGGGGCCGTCTCGATGCCCGCCCGACGATGGACTACCTCGGCGCACGGCTGCGCGGCTACCGCTTCCAGTGCAAGGTGCAGGTGCCCGGCCACCGTTACCACAAGGCATGGGCCGAACTGCACCGCCCCGGCCCCGCCGGTCTCATGCGCTTCCTGCGCGTCAGCGGCGGCGACGTGCGCGGGCTGCTGGCGGGCGTGCGCAAGAACTTCCCGGAACTGGAAGACCACTTCGATCCGCAGCGCGTCGCTTCGTGGGAAAGAGTCAGGACATGGCCAACCGGTCTTCTCGTGCTCGGCGGGCTGATCGTGCTGGGCTTCCTCACTAATCTCGGCCCGCCTAGCAAGTCGGAAGCGCAGGAAGAAGCCTTCAAGGTAACCGTTACCCAAGTATTCGGCGAAGGCCATGACCCTGTATGGCTGAGCAGCCACCAGCCCGATTTGGCGACGTTGCTGGCGGGCCGCACTCGATACACCGAAAATGGCGGCGTCGATCAACAGGCTACTGCCGAAAGTGGACTGGAACTGGTGCGCGCCCGCACCTACCTCGACGGTCGCCTGCTTGATGGCAAGGACTTCGAAACCACCATGCGCTTGCGCCTCGCCCTCCTGGAGGCTGCGAAAGCGGACAGCGCCGAAGCCTGCCGCCAGATGATGGCCCGGGGCGCACCGCCAGGCACCACCGTCGTCCCGAACGAAATCCGCGAAGAGGAGCGCCGCTTCGCCGCCTCGCTGGTCCAGCGCGGGATGCTCAAGGCGCCGGAAAAGGCTGCTGCACGCTCCGCCAGCGTGCCGCCCGAACTGGTGCGGCAGGTGCTGAAGGACACCGGGCTCGGCAAGGAGCAGGTCTCCACGGCGATGCGCAAGGAGGACGATCCCAACCGCTGCGCCGCCACCATCGCATTGCTGAAGGCGACGCTCGACTGGCAGGGCGAAGGCCGCCGCGACATCCTGATGACGCTTTAGATCGCCAGCCCCGCTGCGCGGGCGCTCGCCCAGGCCCACTGGAAGTTGTAACCGCCCAGCCAGCCGGTGACATCCACCGCCTCGCCGATCGCGTAGAGACCCGGCGCGCGCTTCGCCTCCATGGTCTTGGACGAGAGTTCGGCGGTGTCGATGCCGCCTGCGGTGACTTCCGCCTTGGCGAAACCTTCCGAACCGTCGGGCAGGAAAGGCCAGCGCGCCAGCCGCGCTTCCACGCTTCCCAGCGCCTTGTCGGTCAGGGTGCCCAGTTCGCCTTCGAGACCGAGCCGCCCGCACAGCGCTTCGGCCAGCCGCTCGGGCAGGCCGTCACCCAGTGCCTTGCGGAACGAGAGGCGCGGACGCTCGCGCTTCAGCATGCGTAGCCAGCCGTCGGGTCGGTCGGGCAGGAACTGCGCGGTCACGGTGTCTCCTCGCTTCCAGTAGCTGGAAATCTGCAGGATGGCGGGACCGGACAGCCCGCGATGGGTGAACAGCGCCGCCTCGCGGAACGCCGCCTTTCCGCATCGCGCGACGATCTCGGTGGAGACGCCGGAGAGTTCGCGGAACAGCGCTTCGTCCCCCGGCAGGGTCAGCGGCACCAGTGCCGGACGCGGCTGCACCACCTTGAGCCCGAACTTGCGCGCAAGGTCATAGGCGAACCCGCTCGCGCCCATCTTGGGGATCGACGGTCCGCCGGTGGCGATCACCATTGCGGGGGCAGTCGATGACCGCTCGCCGTGGCGCACGCGGTAGAGGCGGTCGGCATGCTCGACCTCGCCCACGGTCTCGCCGCAGCGGACTTCGACCATGCCCTTGGCGCATTCCTCCAGCAGCATGGCGACGATCTGCTTCGCCGAACCGTCGCAGAACAGCTGGCCCAGCGTCTTCTCGTGCCAGGCGATGTCGTAGCTTTCGACCAGCGCGAGGAAATCGGCGGCGGTGTAGCGGCTGAGCGCGGACTTGGCGAAGTGCGGGTTGCTGGAAAGGTAGCGGTCGGGTGCGGTGTGGATGTTGGTGAAATTGCACCGCCCGCCGCCGGAAATGACGATCTTGCGACCCGGCTCGGGCGCGTGGTCGATCAGCAGCACCCGGCGGCCGCGCTGTCCGGCAGTGGCGGCGCACAGCAGCCCGGCGGCCCCCGCGCCGAGAACGATGGCGTCGTAATGCGCGATCATTCGGGCGTACCGACCAGTTCCAGAGCCAGCGCCTCGGCCACGCGGATGCCGTCGACGGCGGCGGAGAGGATGCCGCCCGCATAGCCCGCGCCTTCACCCGCAGGATAGAGGCCGCGCGTGTTGAGGCTCTGGCAGTCCTTGCCGCGACCGATCCGGACAGGCGAGGAGGAGCGCGTCTCCACCCCGGTCATGACGACGTCGGGATGATCGTAACCGGGCACCTGGCGGCCGAACACCGGCAGCGCCTCGCGGATCGCCTCGACGACGTAGTCGGGCAGGCATTGTGCGAGGTCGGTCAGGCGGATGCCGGGCTGGTAGCTGGGGTTGACCTCGCCCAGTTCGCTCGAGGGGCGTCCGGCCATGAAATCCGCCACTTTCTGGCCCGGCGCGCGGTAGTCCGATCCGCCCGCCACGTAAGCCAGCTTCTCGAACTTGCGCTGAAGCGCAATCCCCGCGAGCGGATGGCCGGGGAAGTCGCGTTCCGGGCTGATGTCCACCACCAGCCCGGAATTGGCGTTGAACTCTGCGCGCGAATACTGGCTCATGCCGTTGGTGACGACACCGCCCTCCTCGCTCGCCGCCGCGACGACGCGGCCGCCCGGGCACATGCAGAACGAATAGACGGTGCGCCCGTTCTTCGCCTTGTGCGAGATGGCATAGGCAGCCGCGCCGAGGATCGGGTTGCCCGCGCAGGCGCCGTAGCGCGCCTTGTCCACCCAGCTTTGCGGATGTTCGATGCGCACGCCGATGGAAAATGGCTTGGCCTCGATCGAGACACCGCGATTATGGAGCACCTCGAAGGTGTCGCGTGCGGAGTGGCCGACGGCCATGATCACGTGCTCGGCGGCAAGGTATTCGCCGGTCGAGAGGTGCAGGCCCTTGAGGCGGCGTTCGTCGCCCTGTCCTTCGATCTCGAAATCCTCGACGCGGGTGCTGAAGCGGTATTCGCCGCCGAGCTGCTCGATCGTCTCGCGCATGGACATGACCATGGTGACGAGGCGGAAAGTGCCGATGTGCGGATGGGCTTCGGTGAGGATGTCCTCGGGCGCGCCGGCCTTGACGAACTCGGTCAGAACCTTGCGGCCGAGGTGGCGCGGGTCCTTGATGCGGCTGTAGAGCTTGCCGTCGGAGAACGTGCCCGCCCCGCCCTCGCCGAACTGCACGTTGCTTTCCGGGTTCAGTTCCGAGCGGCGCCACAGGCCCCAGGTATCTTTGGTCCGTTCGCGCACCGCCTTGCCGCGCTCGATGATGATGGGTTTGAGGCCCATCTGCGCGAGGATCAGCGCAGCGAGGAGGCCGCAAGGGCCTGCGCCGATGACGACCGGGCGCGGGCCTTCCCAGCCCTCGGGCGCGCGGACGGGGAACTTGTAGGCGATATCCGGCGTGGGGCGCACGTGCTGGTCGTCGGCGAAGCGGGCGAGCACTTCGGCTTCGTCCTTCACCGTGACGTCGAGCGCGTAGACCAGCTTGATCGCGTTCTTGCGCCGCGCGTCGTTGCCCCGGCGAAACACGGTGACGCGCTCGAGGTCCGCAGGCGCGATGGCGAGGCGCTGGACGACCGCCGCGTCGAGATCGGCGGGCGTATGGTCGAGCGGCAGGGCAATGTCGGTGAGGCGAAGCATCCGCGCGCCTTTATACGCTGGCGCGCCCGAACGCCATGGCTGCGTATGCGGCGCTCAGATCGGCGCCGGGGCCGTGAGGGCGATCTCCTTGAAATAGCGGGCCATGGCCTGCAGCGCCTTTTCGCTGAGGTCGATGAAGGCGCGGCGCTTGTCGGCGCCGTCGCTGAGGCGCACGAAAAGGCCCGCATCGACCATCTGGCCGATCCAGCGCAGCGCCGTGGTCGGCGGCACTCCGGAAGCGATGCAGAGCGAGGTCACCGAGACCCGCTTGCCTTCGAGGCGCGAGGCGGTGAGGTCCAGCAGCATGTCCCAGGCGGGATCGGCGAAGAGATCGTTGTCGAGGAAGCGCGCACGCAGCTGACGCTGGCGGATGATCCGACGGACCAGCCGCGCGTCGGGAAGCTGGCCCGGCGCGGAGTTGGCGGCCGGAACGGCGGGGAGCGGCGCGGGGATACCGCCCGCATCAAGGCGATCGATACGGCCCGCGATCTGGCCCACCTGCTCGGTCAGGCGCAGCAGCATCAGGCGGTCGTCGTCGGAAAGTTCGCGCACCCGGCCCGAGGGCATTGTCGCCAGCACGCGGCCCAGCGCCAGTACCCGCTCCGCACGGTCGGGATCGACGAGCAGGACGGGCGAGGACTGGTCCATGCAGGCAAAGACATCGTCCAGCGCCTCCACCCCGGTCGAGACGATCAGCCGCGTCGCGCCGCCCGCCGCGCGCAAGTCCAGCCGGGCGAGCGCCGCGAGAACGCCCGCATCGACCTGCGGGCAATCGACCAGCACCACGTCGGCAAGGCGGGCCTGCGCCAGCCCTTCCCCCATGAGAACAAGATCGGCGAGAGGAGCGGCCGCGGCGATGCGCAGGCCCGCCGCATCGCCATCCTCGCGCAAGGTGGCGCGCAAGTGGGCGCGGTTGGCGTAGATCGACAGCGCCGCCCCCGAACTTCCGGACACCGATTTCTCCGGCCCGCCATAGGCAAAGTCGGGCTGGAGATAGTCCGCCTCGCGCATGATCCAAATCCTTCCCTCTGAGCGGGAACAGAGTTGGAACAAACGTACCGCTACCGACAGTTAAATTGCTGCAACCCAGCCCGACAACTCGCGCCGCGCGAGGGCTTCGAGCATCGCCATGCCCGGTTCGCGGGCGTTGAGGCAGGGGAGGACGGCGAGGCGCTCGCCGCCCGCTTCCTCGAAGACCTCGCGGCCGCGGATCGCCAGTTCCTCCAGCGTTTCCACACAGTCGGCCGAGAAGCCGGGGGCCAGGATGGCGAGGCGCCGGGTGCCGGCCTTTGCCTCGGCCGCAAGCACGGTCTCGGTCGCGGGTTCGAGCCATTTGGCGCGGCCGAAGCGGGACTGGAAGCTGGTCTCGACGCGCAGGTCCGGCAGGCGCAGGGCCAGCCGCTCGGTCAAGAGGCGCGAGGTCTTGCGGCAGTGGCAATGGTAGGGATCGCCGAGGTGCAGCGTGCGCTCGGGCATGCCGTGGTAGGAGAGCAGCAACACTTCCGGCGTGAAATCGAGCGCGGACACATGCGCGACGACGTCTTCCTCCAGCGCGGCGATATAGGCCGGATCGTCGTGGTAGGGCGGCAGCGTGCGCAGCGCGGGCTGCCAGCGCATGGCGCGCAGGGCGTCGCCCAGCTTGTCCATCACCGAGGCGGTCGTCGCCCCCGAATACTGCGGGTAGAGCGGGGCGACGAGGATACGATCGATCCCTGCATCCTTCATCGCCTGCAGGCGCGAGGGGAGCGAGGGATTGCCGTAGCGCATTGCCCAATTCACGGTGACCGTATCGCCCAGCCGCTCCTGAAGCGCACGGGCCTGCGCGGCGGTAATGGCGGCGAGCGGCGAACCCTCGGGCGTCCAGACCTGGCTGTAGGCATGGGCGGACTTCGCCGGACGGGTGCGCAGGATGATGCCGTGGAGGATCGGCTTCCACGCGATCGCCGGGATCTCCACCACGCGTGGGTCGGAGAGGAATTCGGCAAGGTAGCGGCGCACCGCATCGGGCGTGGGCGCATCGGGCGTGCCGAGGTTGACGAGAAGGACGCCGACGCCTCCGGTCGCGACGGACGGGTGTTCTGGCGGGAGCTCAGGCGGTTTCATACGTCCTCGGCAAAGAAGGGGAGGCGGCGCAGGCGCAGGCCCGTCGCCGAGAAAAGTGCGTTGGCGACGGCCGGGGCGACGGCGGCGACGCCCAGTTCGCCCGGATCAGCGGGGTCTTCCTTGCTCTCGATGAAGTCCACCTCGATCGCGGGGCAGTCGGCCAGCGTCGGCAGGCCCATCGCGGCGAGGCTCTCGCTGTCCGGCCGCCCGCCTGCATAGCGCACCGCGCAGCCGAGCGCGAGGCCGAGGCCGAAAACCAGCCCGCCCTCGATCTGCTGGCGGGCGATGTCGAGATTGACGATCCGGCCCACGTCGGCGACGGCGCTCAGGCGGTCGACGCGCACGCCTTCGGCCTCGCGCCGGGCGCTGGCGATGACGGCGATGCGGCCACTTCCGATGACGTGGCAGGCAAGGCCCTGGCCGCTGGCATCCGAGCCGCCGCCCCATTGCGCCAGCGCCGCGACGCGCTGGAGGCAGGCGGCGAGGCGCGGATCGTGGCCCAGCATCGCCATGCGATAGGACAAGGGCTCGCGGCCGGCCTTGTGGGCGAGTTCGTCGACGAAGCTCTCGTTGAAGAAGGCGGTCCAGCCGTGGGCATTGCCCCGCATCCGGGCGGTGGGCAGGCCGACGCGCACGGGAACGTGGTCGATCGCGAGGTTGGGAATGGCGTAAGGCGGCACCGCGCCTTCGAGCGCCATCGGATCGGCATCGAGCGCGACTGCTTCGAGGGCTTCGTAAGGCGCCTCGCCGCCCAGCAGGCGGCGGCCGAACTCGCGCGCGGTCGCGGGTACGGTGATGCGCGCGCGCCAGCCGGCGATCTGGCCATCGGTATCGGGACGCGCGGCCATGACCGCCGAGACAGGCGCACGGGGCAGGCCGGCGCGGAATTCCTCGCGCCGGGACCAGGTGAGCTGGACCGGCCTGCCCACCTCCCTCGCGATCAGCGCGACCTCCACGGCATGGCCGAATTCGAGGCGGCGGTCGAAGCTGCCGCCGATCGCGACGGGGTAGAGCACGACGTCGCGCACCGCCATGCCGAGTGCCGCCGCCACTGCCTCGCGCGTGGCTTGCGGGGCCTGCGTGCCGACCCAGAGTTCCAGCTTGCCGTCATGGAGCCATGCGGTCGCCGCAGCCGTCTCGATGGCGACGTGGATTGCGGGAGAGACTTCGTAGCCGAGCTGGATCGGCAGGCGGTCCTTCACTAGCGCCATGTCGCCCGCCGAATGGATGCGGTGCGCGTCGGCATTGTGCAGCGCCTCGTCCATCGCGGTGTCCACGGCGTCGGATTCAGCCCCGGCAGCGACGCGGAAACCCGGTTCCATGCGGGTCAGCGCCTGCTCGGCGGCCCAGCCATCGGTGGCGACGGCGGCGACCCATGCGGCGTCTCCTTCCGGGCTGCGGACGGTGCGCAGGAAGCCGAGCATGTCCTTCGCCGCGCTCTCGTCGAGGTCGGAGAGGAAGGTCTTCCTGCCGATCGGCCCGTGACGGATCGCGGCGAAGACCATGTCGGGCAGGCGCACGTCGCCTGCGAAAGTCCACGAGCCATCGACCTTGGAGGGCAGGTCGAGACGCGGATAGCTGAGGCGCCCGCCGGGCGGGAATTCGCCGGGACGCTCGGCCATGGCTTCGGGGCGCAGCGGCGGGGTCGAGGGCGGGGAAAAGCGGGCAGCCTCGGAGGCCAGCGGGCCGAAAGGCAGCTTCTTGTTTTCGTGCGTGACGAAGCCATTCGCGACCTCGCACTCCTCCCAGGCGACGCTCCAGCGGGCGGCGGCGGCCTGCGCCAGCATCGCGCGGGCAGAGGCGGCGGCGGCGCGGGCTCCGGCTTCGTAGGCGGCGATTTCCGTGCCGTCGGCGGTGACGTCGAAGACGTGGCTCTCGGCCCAGCGGCGGGTCAGGAGGTCATCCGGTTCATCCGCCAGCGAGGGCAGCAGCGGCATCCACAGCGGCGCCCACTTCGCCGCCAGCGCGAGGTTGGCGTAAAGGGCGCTGACGGGGGCGGGCTCGGCCGCGACCTGTCGCCAGTCGGCGCCCAGTTCATGCGCGACGATCTGCGGGATGAGCGTGGTAACGCCCTGCCCCATCTCCACTTGCGGGACGGACACGGTGACGACGCCGTCCGTGCCGATCCTGATCCACGCATCGAAGGCGAACTCCCCCTCGCGCGGCTGCAGCGGCAGCGGATAACTGCGCGGGCGCAGCATGTAGCCGAGCGCGAGCCCGCCGCCCGCCAGCGCTCCGATGAGCACGCTGCGGCGGCTCACCGCCATCAGGGGTTGGCGTCCAGCCAGGCCGCGACTTGCGCGGCGAGCCCGGTGAAGGCTTCGGCTTGCGGGCCGGTCCCGGCCGCGGTGGGCGTGCCCGCATCGGCCTCGCGCCGGATTGCGATATCGAGGGGAATGCGGCCGAGGAAGGGCACGTCCATCTCCTTCGCGGAGGCTTCCGCGCCGCCGCAGCCGAAGGGATCGCTGACTTCGCCGCAGTGGGGGCAGGCATAGCCCGCCATGTTCTCGACCACGCCGACGACGGGGACGCCGCCTTTCTCGAACAGCTCGACCGCGCGGGTCGCGTCGATCAGCGCCAGATCCTGCGGGGTGGAGACGATCACCGCGCCTGCGGGCTTGCAGCGCTGGAGCATCGTCAGTTGCACGTCGCCGGTGCCGGGCGGCAGGTCGACGATGAGCACTTCGGCGCCTTCCCAGTGCCCCTCGACCAGTTGCAGCAGCGCGCCGGAGATCTTCGGCCCGCGCCAGGCGATCGCCTGCCCGGCATTGGAGAGGTGCGCCATCGACAGCGCCGGGACGCCCCAGCGGCTCTCGACGGGGACCAGCCTGCCTTCGTGCGCCGTGGCGCGCTGGCCCTCGGTGCCGAGCAGACGCGCCTGCGAGGGGCCGTAGATGTCCGCATCGACGAGGCCGACGCGCCGCCCCATCCGGGCGAGGGCGACCGCGAGATTGGCCGAAAGCGTGGATTTGCCGACGCCGCCCTTGCCCGATCCGACCGCGATGATGCGCGGTCCCTTCGGAGGAGCGGGCTCGGACTTGTCCGCCATCATCGCCACGCGCACTTCGGCGACTTTGCCGCCAAGCGCATCGCGCACATGCGCTTCCAGTCCTGCCCGCGCCGCCGCATCGAGGCCGGTCGCATCGAGAACCAGCGTCGCGCGGCCGTCCGCCGCGCGCAGCGACTGGACACGCGCTGCGGCCTCGGGCCGAAGCAGCGCCTTGAGATCGTCGCTTTCGGTTCCTGCCCCAAGACCTTCGGCGCTGCTCACTCGTCGTCTCCAGTAGATTGCCGGTTCGTTTCCGGCGTGTCCGTCATGGCCGAGGGATACCCCGGCGCTCGCCGCTCAGGTGGCGTACGCGGGGAAAAAGGGCAAGAGAGGCACTGTTATTTGCCCGAGGGGTTCTTATAGATAGCCTCATGACAGCTATCGGTGGTGCAGACACGCCTGGCGGCGTGCCGGGGGACGGAACGGGAATTTCCCAGATGACGGGACGCAACAGCCCGTGGGGCGGCGGCGGCAATGACGGCGGCGGTAGCGGAGACGGCGACGGGTCCGACGGCGCAGACGCATCCGGCAGCCAGCCCGACGAGCCGCAGTCCGAAACCCCCGAGCGCAAAGGCCCCCGCAATCCCTGGCTCCCCAGCGGAGAGGGCGCCCCGCCCCGCCGCTCGGCCAGCATCGAAGATATCTTTCGGCGCGGCGACCAGCGGCGCCCCGGTGGCGGAGGCGGCGGCCCGCGCGGCCCCGGCGGCTTCCCCAACCTGCCGCGCCGTCCGGACGGCAAGTCGTGGCTGCCGCTCGGCATCGGCGCCGCCGTGCTGGTCGTGCTCGGTTTCTCCAGCGTCCACATGCTCGGCCCCAAGGAACAGGGCGTGGTCACCACGCTCGGCCAGTATTCGCGCACCGTCGATTCGGGCGTGAGCCTGACCCTCCCCTGGCCGATCGAGCAGGTGAAGGTCGTCGACGTCAGCTCGTTCCAGGTCGTGGCCGTACCCGACAACGAGAACGAGAAGCTGATGCTTACCAGCGACAAGAGCCTGGTCGATCTCAGCTACCTCGTGCGCTGGAACATCAAGGGCCTGAAGGACTACACCTTCCGCCTCGCCGACCCGGACGGCACCGTACAGGAAGTGGCCGAGGCCGCGATGCGCGCCTCGATCGCGCAAGTCTCGCTGGGCCAGGCGCTGTCCGGTGCAGGCCGTGCGCAAGTCGAGCAGGACGTGGGCGAGCGCATGCAACGCATCCTCGACTTCTACCGCTCGGGCATCGCCATCCAGGGCGTCGAGATCAAGAAGGCCGACCCGCCCGCCAAGACCAAGGGCGCGTTCGACAACGTCAACGTCGCCCAGCAGGAAGCCGAACGCGACCGCTCCGAAGCCCGCGCCTGGGCGCAGCAGGTGATCGCCCGCGCCCAGGGCGATGCCAGCTCGTTCGACAAGGTCTACGAGGAATACAGGCTCGCCCCCGAAGTGACCAAGCGCCGCATGTACTACGAAACGATGGAACGCGTCCTGCGCGACAATGACACGGTGGTCGGCGAAAAGGGCGTGAACACCGTCCTGCCGCTGCCCGAGATGCAGCGCCGTGCCGCCCCCGCTCCCGACACCTCGGTCAGCGTACCGACCAGCACGGGAGGCCAGTGATGAACCTGTGGCATGACTACAAGGCCGCGTGGATCGCGGCGGGCGCCGTCGTCGTCGGATTGATGATGAGCACCATCGTCGTCCCCGAGGACGAGCAGGCGGTCGTCGTCCAGACCGGCCGCCCGGTGCGGGTCTACAACCCCTATATCGCCAACGCGGCCTACGGGCAGACCGGCGCGGGCGTGCACTGGCGCATCCCGCTGGTCGAGCAGGTGATCCGCATCGACAAGCGCCTCCTTTCGGTCGACATGCAGCAACAGCAGGTGCTCTCCACCGACCAGCAGCGGCTGAACGTGGACGCCTATGCCCGCTACCGCATCGTCGATCCGATCAAGATGGTCCGCTCGGCCGGCACCAGCGAGCGGGTGACGCAGCAGCTCGAACCGATCCTCTCCTCGGTCGTGCGCCAGGAGCTGGGCAAGCGGACCTTCCAGTCGCTGCTCACCGCCGAACGCGGCGCGGCGATGGAGAACATCCGCAAGCTGCTCGACCGTGAGGCCGCCGAATACGGCGCGCAGGTCGTCGACGTGCGGATCAAGCGCGCCGACCTGCCCGAGGGCGCGCTCGCCGCCGCCTTCGTGCGCATGGAAGCGGGCCGCCAGGAAGAGGCGAAGACGATCGCCGCGCAGGGCCAGCGCGACGCGCAGATCATCCGCGCCGAGGCCGAGGCCCAGGCCGCGAAGATCTACGCCGACAGCTTCGGCAAGGACGCGCAGTTCTACGACTTCTACCGCGCCATGCAGAGCTACGCAGTGTCGTTCGGCAAGGGCGCGCCCGGCAGCCCGAACGGCGCCAAGACCATCCTGCTCTCGCCGGACAATGCCTATCTGAATCATTTCAGGGAGCCGTGAGCGGTTTCGGCCGTTGCCCATCGGGAGTTGGCGGCCGGAACTTCGTAAAAGTGGCGGATTTCCGCATCATTCAAATCCGGTTAAGCTCGCGGGGCGTGAAACCGCTTCGGGGTTACCAGTCGGATCTTGGCGCAAGCCGCCGAAACGGAGGAATCAAAGGACGTGAAGCCAGTGCGATATGCCTATGGACTGACCACAGCGCTCCTCATCGGAGGCGCTACCGCATCGCTCGTCACCGGCTACCCCGCAGGTGCCCAGGTGGCCCAGAACGAGGCCAGCGAAATTTCGAAGGTGGTGCCGCGTGCCGGTGCCCCCGCCAGCTTCGCGGATCTCACCGCGCAGCTGCAACCCGCCGTCGTCAATATCTCGACCCGCCAGAAGGTGCAGGTCGCGGGCGGCGGCGCCAACCCCTTCGCGGGCACCCCGTTCGAGGGGCTGTTCGGCGGACAGGGTGGCGGTAACGGCGCGCCCCAGACGCGTGAGGCCCAGTCGCTCGGCTCGGGCTTCATCATCTCGGCGGACGGCTATGTCGTGACCAACAATCACGTCATCACCGCCGAGGGCAAGGGCCAGGTCGAATCGATCACCGTCACAATGCCCGACGGCGCCGAGTATCCCGCCAAGCTGATCGGCAAGGACGCCGCATCCGACCTTGCGGTGCTCAAGATCGACGCGGGCAAGAGCCTGCCGTTCGTCAAGTTCGGTGACAGCCGCAAGGCGCGCGTGGGCGACTGGATCATCGCGATCGGCAACCCGTTCGGCCTCGGCGGCACGGTGACCTCGGGCATCGTCTCGGCCGTCTACCGCTCCACCCAGAGCGGCGGCGCCTATGACCGCTACCTGCAGACCGACGCGGCGATCAACCGGGGCAACTCGGGCGGTCCGATGTTCGACATGAACGGGCAGGTGATCGGCATCAACAACGCGATCTTCTCGCCAACGGGCGGCAGCGTCGGCATCGGCTTCGCCATCCCGGCGGAAATCGCCGCCCCGCTCGTCCAGAAGCTCATCAAAGGCGAGGCGATCGAGCGCGGCTATCTTGGCGTGCGCATCCAGCCGGTGACCGAGGACATCGCCGATTCGCTGGGCATCGCCCACAACAAGGGCGAGTTCATCCAGATGGTCGAGCCTGACGGCCCGGCAGCCAAGTCCGGCATGCAGGCGGGCGACGTCGTCGTCACGGTCGACGGCAAGGAAGTCACCAAGGACCAGACGCTGTCCTACATCGTCGCCAACACCAAGCCGGGCGCACGCATCCCGGTCGAGGTGATCCGCGGCGGCAAGCGCCAGACCCTGACCGCCACGGTCGCCAAGCGCCCGAGCGAGGACGAGCTTTCGCAGTCCTTCACGCCCGATGGCGACGAAGACGGCGATGCGTTCAACAATCCGCCCCAGAAGCAGGAAAAGGGCGTGATCGAGAACTCGCTGGGCCTGACCGTGACCCCGCTGACGGCCACCATCGCCCGCCAGCTCGGCGCGGCCGACGGCACCAAGGGCGTGGTCATCGTCGCGGTCGATCCGAACTCGGACGCGGGCCAGAAGGGCTTCCAGCGCGGCTTCATCATCCTGCAGGCCAACGGCCGTCCGGTGACGACCGCAGCGGACCTGACCGCCGCGATCAACGCCGCCAAGGCGGAAGGCCGCTCGGCCCTCCTCCTGCGCGTCCAGCCGCGCGGCCAGCAGGCGACTTTCGTGCCGGTGCGCCTGCGCTGACACGACGCTGACTGCGTAAAACAAAAGGCCCGCCGGAGCGATCCGGCGGGCCTTTTCGTGTGTGGGAGATGGGCCAACGTCATCCCAGCGAAGGCTGGGACCGCTGGCCGCGTAAAACCAACCACCGGCAGGGCGCCCTAACGATAGTTGGCAGTAATAGGCGAGCGGTCCCAGCCTTCGCTGGGATGACGCGGTTTGGTTTGAAACGACGCGGCGATCAGGGCTGCATTGTACCGGGTATCCGCGTCGGCGTAGGACGCGGCGTCGGCATCACGCGCGGGACCGGCGTGGGACGCGCGCCCGGATAGACCCCGGTGCCCTGCCCCGGACGCAGGCCCGGATCTTCCCGCTCGCGCCCGGTGGCGCGGTCGAGGAAGTCGTTGCCCGCAGCGGGCGGCGGCCCGGCTGGCGCACCCTGCGGCCCATAGTCCGGCGGGACCACGCCGCCGTTCGGCGCCTGCCCGTTCGGAACCCCGCCATAAGGCGGCTGGTCCGGCGTGGCGCCGTCAGGATGGACGAGGTTGCCGTTCTCGTCGGTGTAGTAATAGTCGTCAGGATTGCCCTGCATCTGCTCGTCATCAGGCTCCAGCTGCCATTCGGGCAGCTTGAGTTCGGTGTCGAACTGCTCGACCGGGCGCTTGGCGACGGCAACCTTCATATAGTCCGAGAACGCCCGCGCCGGAGCATGCCCGCCGGAGAGCCCCGCCACCCGCTTGGCATCGTCGCGGCCCATCCACACACCGGTGGTGATGCCGCTGGAGAAGCCGAGGAACCAGCCGTCCTTATTCGAGCTGGTGGTGCCGGTCTTGCCCGCCACCGGACGCCCGATCTGCGCGGCGCGCCCCGTACCGATGGCCACGGCGGTCTGCAGCAGGTCGGTGATGCCCGCCGCCACGTAATGCGGCACCAGCACCTGACCCTGCACCGACTTGTGCTCGTAGAGCAGCTCGCCCGAGGTCGTGGTGACCTTGGTGATGCCGTAAGGCTCCACCGAAGTGCCGCCCGCCGAGACCGCCGCGAAGGCGCGGGTCATGTCGATCACGCGCACTTCGGAAGTGCCCAGCACCATCGCCGGCTTGATGTTGATGTCGGTGGTGATGCCGAAGCGCTTGGCCATGCTGGCGACGGTGCCGAAGCCGACCTCGTTGCCCAGCTGCGCGGCGACGGTGTTCTTGGAGTAGGCGAAGGCGGTGCGCACGTCGATCTGGCCGGCGAAGTTGCGACCGTCGTTCTGCGGGCTCCAGCCCTGGATCGTCACCGGCTCGTCCACGACGCGATCGTCGGGGGTGTAGCCCGCCTCAAGCGCGGCAAGGTAGACGAACAGCTTCCACGACGAACCCGGCTGGCGCAGCGCCGAAGTGGCGCGGTTGTAGTTCGAGTTCACGTAATCCGTGCCCCCGACCATCGCCAGCACCGCGCCATCCTTGTCGAGACTGACGAGCGCGCCCTGCGCCCCCTTGGGCACGTTTGCGTCGATCGACTTGGTCGCCGCGTCCTGCATCGCAGGGTCGAGCGTGGTCCACACCTCGATCGGCTCGTTGTTCTCAGGCAGCAACATGTCGAGCTGCGGCAGCGCCCAGTCGGTGAAGTAGCGGACCGAGTTCTGGCCCTTTTCCTTGGCGACCTGCACGTCCGAGAAATCGACGCTGTCGGCCTCCGCCTGCGAGATCACGCCTTCGCGCGCCATCAGGCCGAGCACGACCTTGCCGCGCCCCTTGGCAGCCTCGACGTCGGCGGTCGGCGAGTAGTTCGACGGAGCCTTCACCAGCCCGGCGATGATCGCCGATTCGGCGGTCGAAAGTTCGGTGGCCGGGTGACCGAAGAACTTGCGGCTCGCCGCGTCGATGCCATAGGCGCCGCCGCCGAAGTAGACCTTGTTGAGGTACAGTTCGAGGATCTGGTCCTTGGTGAACTTCCTCTCGAGCGCCAGCGCCAGCACCATCTCTCGCGCCTTGCGGTTCCACGATCGGGTGTTGGTGAGGAAGATGTTGCGCGCCAGCTGCTGCGTCAGCGTCGAGGTCGCCTTGGCGCGGCTGTCGGTGGTGATCGACATGTAGACTGCGCGGGCCAGACCGATCGCATCGACGCCGGGATGCTCGCGGAAGCGGCGATCCTCGACCGAGACGATGGCATCACGCATGATCGCGGGGATCTCGTCATAGGGCATCCACTTGCCGTAGCTCGGCCCGAGCGAGACGAGTTCGCGCCCGTCGCGCGCGCGCACGACGATCATCTGGCCGTTCTGGCTGCTCTTCAGCGCCGAATAGTCGGGCAGTTCGCGCATCGTGAAGAACACGGCGGTGCCCAGGAAGATCGCGCCGAGCAGCGCCAGCGCGCCGCCCCATACGAACACGCCGCGAATGATGCGGCGCCAGAGCGGCTTGCTTTCAGCTTGCGACGATGCGCCGCGGGGTGCGCGGCTGCGGCCGGAATTCTTGGCCATGGGTAGGATGCAAACCCCAATAAGGACGGATGTGTCGGGTCGCTCCTACACTTTGCATGGCGATTTGTAACCCGAGGTGAACACGGGTGCGGGGGAAAGGCAGCGGATGGCCGGCCCACCCCGTCCGGCTAAGCCTTGCGGGCCAAGCCCCCCGGCCCTCCCTCCTTCGACAGGCTCAGGATGATCGGGAGGGCGAAGCGTTCTGTCTCCCCTCCCGCTCGCGGGAGGGGCCGGGGGTGGGCCTTCCTTCTTACTTCGGCTCGAAGTCCAGCGAGGCGCTGTTGATGCAGTACCGCAGCCCCGTCGGCGCCGGGCCATCGGGGAACACGTGGCCGAGGTGTCCTTCACACTTCGCACAGGTCACTTCGGTGCGGATCATCCCGTGCGAGGTATCGCGGTGCTCGTCGATCGCGGCTTCGTCCACCGGCGCGGTGTAGCTCGGCCAGCCGCAGCCCGAATTGAACTTGTCATCGGATTCGAACAGCGGCGCACCGCAGCCCGCGCAAGTATAGAGCCCTTGCTGCTTGTTGCCGTCGTATTTGCCGGTGAAGGCCCGCTCGGTGCCGGCCTGACGCAGCACGTAGTACTGCTCTGGGCTGAGGCGCTCGCGCCATTCTTCATCGGTGAGGTGCATCTTGTCGGTCATCGGGGAGGCTCTCCTTTGGCGCGGATATGGGGCGGAGCGAGGCCAAATTCCAGTGAGTCCGTCGTCCCGGACCTGATCCGGGACGACGACCAATCAGTACGGGGTGCCGTCCTTGTGGAAGTAGCCCTCGCCGTCGAACTTCATGTCGATGTCCGAATAGGCGCCGCTGCCGTTCGGATCGCCCGCGCTGATGGCGATGAAGGTGCAGTCGGCCTCGCTTTCGTTCACGAGGTGGTGCCCGTCGCGCACGCCTTTCGCCCAGGCGCAGACGTCGCCCGCGCGCAGCAGCGTGCGCCCGCCGTCTTCCACCAACACCGCCTCGCCCGAGAGCATGACCAGCAGTTCGTCCTCGTCGTCGTGCCAGTGACGCTGGCTGGACCATGCGCCGGGCTTCAGCACCACATGGCTCGCGCCCATCTGCGTCAGTCCGCCGGCAGGAGCGAGGCGCCGCCACCAGCGGCCCTCCACCGCCGCGTCGAAAGGCGCCGGATAGCCGGTGCGGTTGGCCTGCGGAATGGCCTCGATGTCGAGCCGGGGCATGGACGGTCTCCTATGGTCATGGTGCGCCTATTATGCGATGGCGCTGCCCCTATGTCCCAGACCGCCCCTCTCGCCGCAACCGTCGCCGATCTCGCCGAGGCGCTGATCGCCTGCCCCAGCGTCACCCCGGCCACCGGCATGGTGTTCGACTGCCTGGAGAACCAGCTGGCACCGCTCGGCTTCGAGGTGACCCGCTTCATCGCGGGAGAAGCGCCGGACGGCCCGGTCGAGAACCTCTTCGCGATTCGCCGCGGCCCCGAGGGTTCGCGCCATTTCGCCTTCGCCGGCCACCTCGACGTGGTGCCGCCGGGCGAAGGCTGGACCAGCGCGCCGTTCCTGCCCGAAAGGCGCGGTCCCGAAGGACAGGAACTGCTTTACGGGCGCGGCGCCGTGGACATGAAGGGCTCGATCGCGGCGATGGTCGCGGCCGTCACGCATATCCCGCCTGAAATCGGCACTGTCAGCTTCATCATCACCGGCGACGAGGAAGGCCCGGCGCGCTTCGGCACCCTCGCCCTCATCGACCTGATGCGCGAAAAGGGGGAGATTCCCGACCTTTGCCTCGTCGGCGAGCCGACCTCGGTGAACCGCCTCGGCGACATGATGAAGGTCGGCCGTCGCGGTTCCGTCAACATCTGGCTGGAAGTCGAGGGCGTGCAGGGCCACGTCGCCTACCCGCACCTCGCCGACAATCCGATCACCAAGCTGGTGGCGATGCTCGCCGAACTCGACGCCATCGTGCTCGACGAGGGCACCGACTGGTTCCAGGCGAGCAACCTCGAAGTCACCGACGTTTCCTGCGGCAACCCGGCCACCAACGTGATCCCGGCGAAGGCTTCGGCGCGCATCTCGATCCGTTTCAACGACCTGCACACCGGCGAGGGCCTTGCCGCGCGCGTCGCCGAGATCGCGCAGCGGCACGGCGGCACCGCCCGCCCCGTGATCTCGGGCGAGGCGTTCCTGACGCAGCCCGGCGCGTTCTCCGCCATGCTGGCCGAAGCAATCCGCGCCGAGACCGGGGTAGAGCCCGAACTCTCGACCAGCGGCGGCACTTCGGACGCGCGGTTCCTCAAGGATCTCTCGCCGGTGATCGAGTTCGGTCTGTGCAACGCGACGATGCACAAGCGCGACGAAGCCGTGGCCGTGGCCGACCTCGAGGCCCTCGCCCGCATCTACGAACGGGTGACGCTGGCCGCTCTGGCAGCCTGACGGGGAATTTGTTTCGGAGGCGAGCGGGCCGAAATGCGCGGCCCTGCGTCTTGCAACCGGGTGAAACCTCGCCCCCGTCATTGACCGCACCGGCCACACTGATAGGCTCCGGCGCTTTCACGACGCCACCATTAACAAGGGGTTCGCAATGGGCAGGCGCCTGACGCTCTACATTCTCATCGGCATGGTCCTCGGCATCGCCGCGGGCTACATGCTCCACGCGAGCCTTCCGGCGGACGATCCGCACCTCAAGCAGTGGGCCGATTATTTCCGGCTGCTGCCCGACGTGTTCCTCAAGCTGATCAAGATGATCCTCGCGCCGCTGGTCTTCG
>Ga0308159_1000692_pt1 | contig 67894 bp, 51 predicted proteins | sample PhyCR1_FD_201040 | JGI IMG/M metagenome (GOLD analysis project Ga0308159, IMG submission 201040) | Phyllosphere microbial communities from UC Gill Tract Community Farm, Albany, California, United States - DLSLC.R1 | ecosystem: Host-associated > Plants > Phyllosphere > Unclassified | place: USA...
TCGGCCGCCTTAAGGACTGGAGGCGCGTCGCTACCCGCTACGATCGCTGCCCCACGGCCTTCTTCTCCGCCGTCGCTCTCGCTGCCACCGTTATCTTCTGGCTGTGATCAACGAGTCCTGACCCTAGACAGGAGCGGGCTGCTGTACGCAAGTGACGGCACGGACGAAGAATGGGCGATCGTAGCCCCGCTGCTGGCACGAACCACAAAGGGGGGCGTCCACGCCTACATCGGCAAGGGATCTTTGGAACGCGATCCAGTACTTTGCAGTGACAATTTGCCAGTGGGCGCAGCTACCTCGGGACTTCCCGCCGTTCACCGCCGTGCAGTACCTTTTCCTACCGGACGCGCGACAGTGGTATGCTCGACGCGATCAATACGGTATTGGTGGCCTGCACACGGGTCGCGGATGGCCGCGAGGCTGAACCGACCGCAGGTATCGTCGACAGTCAGTCGGTCAAAACCACCGAAGGCGGCGGGCTGCGTGGCTATGATTCCACCAAAAAGGTCAAGGGTTGCAAGCGTCACATCGCGACCGACACGGCCAGCAACCCCGCCGACATCCAAGACCGTGATGGAACGCCCGGTCTTATCAAGCGGTCCAGCGACACCTACCCGTCGCTGGACCGCTTCTTCGCCGACGGCGGCTACGCCGGGCCAAAGTTGAGGGCCGCCATCGCGCATCTCGACCGCCTCCCATCGAGATCATCAGGCGTTCCGATGTCCGGCACTCGTCGCTCTGCCACGCCGCTGAGTCGTCGAGCGCACCTTCGGATGGCTCAAACGATGCCGTCGCTTCGCCAAGAGTCGGGCACGAAATGATGAAGGGCCGGTGCCCTGGCGGCCTCGCGCGAACATCGACGCCTCATGCCGTTCGCGGAAGCTTGGCCGACGCCGGTCCTTCCTCTTGACACGATCGCGGCGCCGCTTTCTATCGACGGGTCGATAGGGCATTTTCGCCCCTCGCCCCCTATCCTCCAGGAAAGACCCGCTCGCGCATCATGGAAGCCTGGCTGCACGGCGGCATCGTGACGTTGCTCGGACTGGCGGTCGCGCTGTTTCTCAGCGAGGCGCCGACCCGGCCCAGCCGCTATGGCGCGGCGCTGGCCTTTGCCGCGCTGCTGGCGGAATTGGCCGGGCTGCCTTTCGTGCAGGACCGGCCGATGCTTGCCACGGTGCTGCGGGTCGCGGGATCGGCCAGCCTGCCGCTATTCTGGCTCTTCGCCCGTTCGTGGTTCGACGACAATTTCCGGCCTGGCGTCGCGGAACTGGCATGTGCGCTGGGCTATCTCGGCCTGAGCGCGGCGGTGATCGGTGGCGAGCATGCGGCGCAGGCGGCGCTGCATCCGCTTGACGCTTTGCTCTACATCGCCGGGATCGTCCTTGCCGTCGATACGCTGCGTCATGCCTGGCGGAACCGGGCGAGCGATCTGGTCGAGGCGCGGCTGCGCGCGCGGGTCGCCTTCATCGTCATCGTCACGATGGTCATCCTCTGGACGATCGGTGCGGAGGTCATCGGACGCGCGCTGGGCGGTTTCGCCATGGCCGGTATCGTCGGCGCGATCGGCATGCTGACGGGGATATTCGGGCTGGCGCTGCTGCTGTTCGGGTTGCGCCACCCGGACATGTTCGCATCCGCATCGCCCGAGGACGCGCCGTCCCTGCCGATCGCCGCCGATCCCTCCCCGCGCCAGGATCTGGACGAGCCGCTCGCGCGTGCGCTGGACATGGCGATGACGCAGGAGCGGCTGTACCGCGCGCCCGACCTGACCATCGGCGCCATCGCCACGCATCTGGGGGTGCCGGAATATCGGGTCCGGCGGCTGGTCAACGGCCGGTTCGGTCATCGCAACATCAGCGATTATCTGAACGGCCTGCGCGTGGCCGAGGTCTGCGCCGCGCTGGCCGACCCCGATCAGGCCGAGGTGCCGATCCTGACCATCGCGATGGATGCGGGCTTTGGCAGCCTGGCGGTCTTCAACCGCAGCTTCAAGGCGCGTCAGGGGGAGACGCCCAGCGCCTATCGCCGCCGCCATCTGGACACGACGCCACCGTCCGACTGATCGATTTCGGAATCGATCGGTCGAAATCCGAAATCCGGGAGGCGCCGCGCCGCTTCCTCGCCATGGCACCCCCATTCCGATCCCAAGGGGGCCGCCATGCCATTTGCCCGCACGCATCGCATCGTCGCGATGCTGTTTCCCATATCCGCCCTGGTTGCAGGAGGCTGCTCGCCGCCGCCGCCGCGCCAGCCCGATCGCAACGTGGCGCTCGTGGATATAATCCCGGTCCATGGCGCAGGCGACGCGCTGCGCCAGTTCAGCGGCGTCGTGCGCCCCTATGGCGAGACGATGCTGGCGTTCAAGCGGCCGGGCCGGGTGCTGGCGCTGACGGTCCGGGTCGGCGATCGCGTCAGCGCCGGGCAGGTGCTCGGTCGGCTGGGCCGGGCCGAAGCCGATGCCGGGGTGGCGCAAGCCTCGGCCGAGCTGGCCGCCGCCACCGCCGATGCGCAAGGCGCGCGGGACGCGGCGAACCGTGCGCAGGGGCTGGACGGCCTGGGCGCGCTGTCGAGCGCCGAGGTCCGCCAGCGGGCTCTGACCGCCCGCGCCGCCGACGCCAAAGTGGCGGTCGCCGCCGCCGCCGTGCGACGCAGCCGGGATATGCTGTCCGACGCCATGCTCGTCGCGCCGCAGGATGGGGTCATCACCGCCAGGCTGGCCGAACCGGGCAGCGTCGTCGATGCGGGCACCACGGTCCTGAAGCTGGCGAGCGGCCCGTCCGAGGTGGAAATCCACGCCCCCGCCAATGTCCGCCTGACGCCCGGCATGATGGCCGATGTCCACAGCCCCGGCCAGGCCATGGCGGTCACCGCCCGGTTGCGCCTCGTGTCGCCCGAGGGCGATCCGGCCTCGCATCTGCGCGATGCCCGCTTCAGGCTGAACGGAGCCGGGTCGCCGCCCTATAACAGCATGGTGACGCTCAGCCTGCGAGCGTCGGTTCCGGCCCAGCGGATCCGCGTACCCCTGTCCGCGATCGCCGATCGTGCCGAGCAGCCCTATGTCTGGACGATCCTGCCGGACAGGCGCATCCAGCGGCAGCCGGTCCGGATCACCGAATGGATCGGACAGGATGCGCTGGTCACGGGACTGCACGACGGCCAGTCGGTCGTCGCCACCGCCGCCGATACGCTGGTCGACGGACAGAGCGTGGTTGCGGCCGGTATCGAGCCGGGATTCCATTGATCTATGGACCGTTTCAACCTGTCCCGATGGGCCATCCGTCACCCCGCGCTAGTCGGCTTCCTGATCGCTTTGCTCTTCGTCGCGGGGGCGTTCCAGTTCCTGTCGCTGGGCCGCAACGAGGATCCCGGCTTCACCCTGAAGGAGATGATCGTCTCCGCCCGCTGGGACGGCGCGAGCCCGGCGCAGATGCGGGCGCAGGTCGCCGATCCGGTCGAACAGACGCTGCGCGGGATCGACCATCTCGATTATCTCCAGACCTATTGCCTGGAGGGCGCCTGCCTCATCACCGTCGAACTGAAGGATTCCGCGCCGCCCGGCCAGGTGAAGGAAGTCTGGCGGCAGGTCCGGCGCAAGCTGAAGGACGTCGAGCCCGCCTTGCCCGGCGGCGCGTCGCTGGCGGCGAGCGAGGACAATGCCGATGTCTATGGCTATGTCTTCGCGCTGACGGGGGCGGACAATGCCCGCCTGGTTCGCCTGGCCGAGCAGGCGCGCGACGCGATGCTGCGCGTGCCGGGGGCGGGCAAGGCGGAGATCATCGGCGAACTGCCCCGGCGTCTGTTCGTGGACGTCGATCCCCGGCGGCTTGCAGCCATGGGCCTGTCGCCGGGTCGCGTGGCGCAGGCGCTGGCCCAGCGCCAGGCGGTCGGCCCGGCGGGCGGGGTCCAGGGCGCGATGCAGACGCCGGTGCGGCTGGAGGGCCAGGTGGACGATGTCCGCGATCTGGAGGGCGCCGCGATCCCGACCGCCGCCGGTGCGGTCCGACTGGGGGATATCGCACGGGTGGCACGCGGCTATGCCGATCCGCCCGACGCGCTGGTGCGCCATGACGGACGCCAGGCGGTCATCCTCGCCGTGTCGATGACGCCGGGCGCGGACGGCCTGGGCTTCGGCGATGCCATCCGCGCGGCGGCCGAAGAGTTTCGCCGGACGCTGCCCGCCGGGGCGCGACTGACGCAGGTGGAGGATCAGAGCGCCAATATCCGCGAGGCGGTGAACACCTTCCTCGTCAAATTCTTCTGCGCCTTGACCGTGGTGCTGGTCGTCGCCTTCGTCACGCTGGGCTGGCGGACGGGGATCGTCGTCGCGCTGTCGGTGCCGCTGACGCTGGCGATCGTCGCCCTGTACATGGGGGTGGCCGGGATCGGGCTGGAGCGGATTTCGCTCGGTGCGCTGATCCTGTCGCTCGGCCTGCTGGTCGACGATGCGATCATCAGCGTCGAGGCGATGGTCGTCCAGATGGAACAGGGCGTCGACCGGCGAGAGGCCGCGGCCTATGCCTGGACCCACACCGCCTTTCCCATGCTGACCGGCACCCTGATCACCATCGTCGGGTTCCTGCCGGTCGGCCTCGCCCAGTCGACGACCAGCGAATATGCGGGGGGCATCTTCTGGGTGACGGGGTCGGCGCTGCTGGTCAGCTGGATCGTCGCGGTGGTCTTCACGCCGTTCCTGGGGGTGAAGCTGTTGCCGGAGCCGGTGCGGGCCCATGGGCATGACGCCAGTCCTTCCGGGCCCTATCGATATCTGCGCGGCGCCATCGACTGGGCGCTCGATCGGTGCTGGCTGATCGTCGGCATCACGGTCGCGCTGCTGGCGGTCAGCCTGGCCGGGGCGATGCTGGTGCGGCAGCAGTTCTTCCCCAATTCCGACCGTCCCGAGGTGATGGTCGATGTCGCGATGCGGCCGGGAGCATCGATCGAGGCGACCGAAACCGCCGTGAAGCGGCTGGAGGACGTGCTGCGCGGCGATCCCCGTATCCGCAGCATGGACAGCTATGTCGGGCGCGGTGCGGCGCGCTTCTATCTGCCTTATGGTCCGGCGCTACCCAATCCGGCGACGGCGACCGTGATGCTGGTCACGACCGACCTGGCCGCACGCGACGCGCTGATCCGCAAGCTGGAGCGCATGCCGGCCATCGCCGGAGCCAGCCTGCATGTGCGTCGCCTGTCACTCGGGCCGACACTGGGTGCGCCGGTACAGTACCGGGTGGTGGGGAGCGATCCGGCGCGGCTGCGTGCGATCTCGGAGCGGATCGCCGCCGTGCTGCGCGCCACCCCGTCGACCACCGCCGTTCAGATCAACTGGGGCATCGCCGCGCCCGTCGCGCGCTACGCGATCGATCCGGAACGGGCGGCGGCGCTGGGGGTGGACCGCGCGCAGGTCGCGGGCGACCTCGCCGCCATCCTGTCGGGCGCGCCGGGGGGCGCTGTGCTGAACGGGACCAAGCAGATCGGCATCATGGTGCGCGGCCGGGCCGAGGATCGGCACGATCTGGGCGGCCTGATCGACATGCCCGTCGCCACGTCCCATGGCATGGTGCCGCTGGGCGAGGTGGCGACGCTGCGCCCCGCCACCGAACAGCCGGTCGTCTGGACCCGCAATGCCGCGCCGACCATGACCGTGCAGGCCGACATGATCGGCGATGTCCAGGCGTCCGAGATCGTTCAGGCCGCCGCGCCCCGGATCGCCGCGATCCGCGCCGCCCTGCCCCCCGGCTATGGGCTAGAGGAAGGCGGCGACGGCGAATTGTCCGCCGATGCCAACCGGGCGATCTATCGCCTGCTGCCGCTGACGGTCGGGATCATGCTCGTGCTGCTGATGATCCAGTTGCAGAGCGTCTCGCGAACGCTGCTGGTGCTGGCGACCGCGCCGCTGGGCATCATCGGGGCGGTGGCGGCGCTGCTGCTGACCGGCGCGCCGTTCGGCTTCGTCGCGCTGCTGGGGCTGATCGCGCTGGCGGGGATGATCATGCGCAACACCATCATCCTGGTCGATCAGGTGCAATCATACCGAGCCGACGGGATGGCGGTGCGCGACGCCGTGGTGAACGCGACGACCGGCCGGGCACGCCCGGTGGTGCTGACCGCGCTGGCCGCCGTGCTGGCCTTCATCCCGCTGTGCTTCAACATCTTCTGGGGTCCGATGGCGATCGTGATGATCGGCGGCCTGATCGGCGCGACCATCCTGACGCTGGTCGCCCTGCCCGCCTTCTATCTGTTGCTGTTCGGGCGCGAGGATGCGCCCAGGGAGACCGCCCATGATTGACCGTCGCATCGTCGGCACGGGGTTGCTCGGCCTGCTGCTGGGCGGCTGTACGGTCGGCCCGGATTTCCATCCGCCCGTCGCCGATCTGCCCGCGCGGTGGCAGGGGGCGGCCGCATCGCAGACCTCTCCGTCCGAGCCCTGGTGGCGTCGCTTCGGCGATCCGGCGCTGGACGGGTTGGAGGCGCGCGCGCTGACCGGCAATCTCGACCTGCGCATGGCGGAGGAACGGCTGGTGGCGGCGCGGATCGCGCGCGACGCCAAACGGGGCGAAAGCCTGCCGCAGATCGGCGGGCAGCTCGGCTATAGTCGCAACCGCATCGGCACGGCGGGCCTGGCCGGGGTGCTGGCGCCGCTGCTGGGTCAGCCGCCCAGCGAGACGGAAGGCGCCATTCCGGAGGGCTATGCCTTCGATCTCTACCAGGCCGATATCAGCGCCACATGGGCCATCGACCTGTGGGGCAAGCATCGCCGCGAGGTGGAGGTCGCGACCGCCGGGATCGCGCAGGCCGACGCCGCCGCCCGCGCCGCCCGCCTGTCGGTCGAGGCGGCGGTGGCGCAGACCTATTGGCAATGGCGCGGGCTGATCGCGGAGCGCGGCCTGGCCGAGCGCGACCGCGCGCTGGGCGAGCGCAGGCTGGCCATCGCCGCCGCGCTCCGGGAACGGGGGCTGGCCAGCAGCATCGATGCCCGCGCGGTGGAAAGCGAGCAGCGGACACGACAGGACGCCCTGATCGCGCTCGACACCGACATCGCCCGCGCCGCCCGCGCCCTGGCGATCCTGGTCGGCGACAATCCCGACACGCCACCGCCGGACGTCGCAGGCCGCCCCGCCGCGCCTGTATTGGTCGAGCCCGCGCCGGGGCTGCCCAGCGATCTCGCCCGTCGTCGCCCGGACATTCTGGACGCGGAAGCCGCGCTCCACGCCGCGACCGCCGCGATCGGCGCCGCACAGGCCGACTTCTATCCCAGCCTGAACCTGTCCGGGCTGTTCGGGATCGATGTCCTGAACCTCGCCGATTTCGGATGGGACGCGCGCACCACCGGGGCGGGGCCGGTCCTGTCGATCCCGATCTTCGCGGGCGGGCGGCTGGAACGCCAATTGTCGCTGCGTCGATCCGAAGAGCGCAGCGCCGCGCTCGCCTATCAGCGGACGGTGCGCAATGCCTGGCGCGAGGTGGACGATGCGCTGGCCCTGGTCCGCGGGCTCGACCGGCGACGGGGCCTGGCGACGGCGGACAGCGAGGCCCGGCGGCAGACCGTCATGGCGGTCGAGGCGCGGTATCGGCGCGGCGACATCGCCGCCGGGCCGCTCATCGACGCGGAGGCCGCGCAGATCGCCGCCGAGCGCGCCCTTCTCCATCACACCACCGCCGGCGCGCTGGCGCGTATCCAATTGCAGGTCGCCCTGGGCGGCTGATCGAAAGGACGATCGCATGTCGACATTCCGTATCATGGTCGCGGCGGCCGGGCTGATCGCAGCGCCGCTACCCGCGCAGGTCTCCGCCCAGTCCCGTCCGGAGCCCTCGCCGTTCGACCGGGACAGGGTCGCGGTGGGGGCCGGTCTGGCCGTCATTCCCGACTATGAGGGCTCGGATCACTATAGCCCGGTCGCCGCCCCGGCCGCGATCGGCTCGGTCGAGGGACATTCCTTCGTCCTTGCGGGCAACCAGTTGAGCATCGACCTGCTCCGCGACCGGCCGGGGCCGGGCTGGCGGTTTCAGGGCGGGCCCGTCGCCCAGGTCAATCTCAACCGCAGCACGCTAAGCGGCCTCCACGATCCCCGCGTCCGCGCGCTCGGCGCGCTGGGCACCGCCATCGAACTGGGCGGCTATGTCGGGGTCCAGAAAACGGGCGTCGTGACCAGCCCCTATGACACGCTGTCCCTCACCCTGTCCTATCGGCACGATGTAGCCGGAATCCATGATGCGGGGCTGTGGCAGCCCGGCCTGACCTATTTCACGCCGCTATCGCTTCATATGGCGGTGGCGTTCACGGCGGCGGTCGACATGGCCGAGGATCGCTATGCGCGAACCTATTACAGCGTCTCGCCCGCCCAAAGCCTCCGCAGCGGCCTGCCCGTCTACGATGCCAAGGGCGGGATCAAGAACTGGACGATCGGCCTTGTCGGGGTTCGCACGTTGCACGGCGATCTGCTGCACGGCCTGCACCTCGTCGCGCTCGGCACCTTTGGCGGCATGACGGGCAGCATCGGCGACAGCCCGATCGTCGCACAGGCGGGGTCGCGCCAGCAATGGCTGGGGGCGCTGGGGCTGGCCTACAGCTTCTGATCCCCGTCGCTGCCGATCATTCCGGCCGCCCCGAAGCCCAGCGTGACCCGCAGGCCGGGTCGGGTGCTGACGATCTCCAGCGACGCATCGAGGCGCGACGCCGCAGAGCGGACGATGGCGAGGCCGAGGCCGCTGCCCTGGCTGTCGCGCGCGGTCGAAAGGCGGGTGAAGCGTTCGCCCAGACGGGCCAGGTCGGCATCGGGCAGGCCGGGGCCGTCATCGGCCACCACGATCCTGGCCCCCGTCCCTTGCTCGCCCGAGATGGTCATCATCACCTGGCCGCCGCGGCGGTTATAACGGATCGCATTGTCGAGCAGGTTGGACAGGATTTCGAAAACCAGTGTGCGATGGCTGGCGATCACCAGATCGGCCGGGGCATCGAGATGGATTTCGACCCCCGCCTCGATCGCCTGCGCAATCCGGCGGTTGATGACGGCGACCGCGACTTCGCGCAGGTCGACCCGCTCGCGCGGGGGTGCGACGCCCGCCTCCTCGGCACGGGCCAGCGTCAGCAGCTGCGTCACCAGATGCTCGAGCCGGTCGGCCGCATCGGCGATCTCGCCCATGGCGGTCGGGCTGCCCCGCCGGGCCAGCGCGACCTGTACCTTCAGCACCGCCAGCGGGGTGCGCATCTGGTGCGAGGCATCGGCGGTAAAGCGCCGCATCCCCGCCGTCGCGCTGTCCAGCCGGGCGAGCAGATGGTTGAACGCATCGGCCAGCGAGCGAAGCTCGACCGGCAAGGGGCCGGTATCCAGCGGCGAAAGGTCCGGCGTCGCGCGCCGGTCGCGGGCCGACACCGCCCCCCGCAGGCCCGCCAGCGGGCGCAGGCTCCAGGCCAGCGCCGGGCGGATCAGCAGCATGGCGACGCCCACCAGCAAAATCTCCCCCAGCACCAGCGCGATCACCAACCGTCGTTGCAGCGCCCGGCGACCGTCAAGGGTCTCGGCCACCTGCACCACCACCGGCGCGTCGATACGGGGCAGCGCGCGGCGCACCTCGGCGACGCGAATATCCTGGCCGCGATAGCGGGCGAAGCGGAAGCGCGGCGTGTCGAGCGCCAGTTCCGCGACATGCGGCGCGGGCAGGTCGCCATAGCCGGTCAGCAGGCGCCCACCCACCGCGATCCGGTAATAGACATTGTCGCGCTCGCTATTCTCCAGCATCCCGAATGCCGCGGCGGGCAGGTCGAGCGTCACCTCGCCCCGCTCCACCTGCACCGTCTCCGCCACCGCACCCAGCGCCCCACCGAGCACGCGGTCGTTGGTGCGGCGGACGACATCGGCGATCAGCGTCGCCCCCGCCAGCCCCAGCAGCACCGCGATCGCCAGCATCGGCGCCAGCATCGCCGCGAGCAGTCGGGTGCGCAGCGCCAGCGCGCCGCCGCGCGCGCGCTCAATCGGCATCGAGCATATAGCCGACCCCGCGCACCGTACGGATCGCCGGGCCGTCGGGGGCCAGCTTGCCGCGCAGGCGGGTGATGTTCACCTCGATCGCATTGGGCCCGACCGGCTCGTCATAGCCGAACACCTCGGACTGCAACATCTCGCGCGGTACGATCTGCCCGGCGCGGGTGGCGAGCGAGTCGAGCACCGCCCATTCGCGGCGGCGCAGGTCCAGCGCCCGCTCGCCGACCCGCGCCTCGCCGCGCGAACGGTCCAGCACCAGCGCGCCGACGACCAGCGCCGGGGTCGGATCGCCGCCGCGCCGCCGCCCCAGCGCGCGGATCCGCGCCTCCAGCTCGGCGGGGGCGAAGGGCTTGCGCAGATAATCGTCCGCGCCCAGGTCCAGCCCGCGCACCCGGTCGTCCAGCGCGTCGCGGGCGGTCAGCATCAGCACCGGCACGCGCGCGCCCCGCCGCCGCAACGTCTCCAGCACCGAGAAACCGTCCATCCCCGGCAACCCGACGTCGAGCACGACCAGCGCATAGGCCTCGTCCGCGATCACCATCAGCGCATCCTCGCCGCTGGCGACATGATCGACCGCATGGCCCGAGGCCCGCAGCAGCGCGACGATCCCGCGCGCCAGCGCCGCATCGTCCTCGACGATCAGAATCCGCATCGCGCCGCCCGGTGAAAGGTGGATGACAGCTTGCCGGCATAGTTCATGTCCATGAGCTTACCCGAACTCAGAGGCGGGAAGCGAGAGGACCTGAACGATGCGAATCCTGATTCTATCGATGCTGCTGCTGGGCGCCCCGGCGTTCGCGCAAGCCAGCGCGCCGCATCGCCCGGTCGGCTATCCCCGCTCCTATGATGCGCTGGTCGCCGATGCGCGCGCCGAGGGCGGCCTGCGCGTCTATGGCAATGCCGACACCGCTGCGATGCAGCCGCTGATCGCCGCCTTTCGCCGCACCTATCCCGGCGTCGCGGTCCGCTATGACGATCTGGAATCGAGCACCATCTACGACCGCGTCGTCGCCGAAGCGCGGCAAGGCGCGGCGGGGGCCGATCTGGTCTGGTCCTCGGCGATGGATCTTCAGGCCAAGCTGATCAACGACGGCTATGCACAAGGCTATCTCAGCCCCGAAAAGCCCGCTTTGCCCGCCACGGCCGTCTGGAAGAACATGGGCTACGGCGTCACCGCCGAGCCGGTCGCCTTCGTCGTCAACCGCCGCCTCATCCCGGCGGCACAGGTGCCGCGCACCCATGAGGCGTTCGAGCAACTGCTGCGCGGCCGTCGCGCCGCGCTGACCGGCAAGGTCGCCACCTATGACCCCGCCCGGTCCAATGTCGGCTATCTCTATCTGACCGAGGATCATGCGATCACCCGCGACACCCGTTCGCTGGTCCAGGCGATCGCGGCGACCCGGCCGATGCTGTCGCGCACCACCAAGCCGATGCTGGACGCGGTGGCGACGGGGCGGATCGCCATCGCCTATAATGTCGTCGGCCCCTATGCCCTGACCCGCGCGCTGCGCGACCCGCGCATCCGGGTGGTGTTCCCGCGCGACTATACGATCATCGCGTCGCGCGTCGCCTTCATCACCCGCGATGCGCGGCATCCGGCGGCGGCGCGGCTGTTCCTCGACTTCCTGCTGTCGCGCACCGGACAGACGCTCCTCGCGCGGCAATGGCTGTTGCCGGTGCGCGGCGATGTCCGCGCGCCCCGCCTGTCGTCCGAACAGCAACGCCCGATCCGCGTCGGGCCGCAGCTTCTCGTCAATCTCGATACGATCAAGCGCCGCCGCTTCCTGGCCGACTGGCGCGCCACTCTAGCAGAAGGGGCCCGAACCCGATGATCCCGTACCGAACCGCGACCGCGCTGATGGCGCTGCTGGCCGCCACCCCCGCGCTGGCCCAGACGCCGAGCAACGACGACCTCGCCGCGCTGGTCCGCCAGCAGGCCGCCGAGATCGCGACGCTGCGCGCCCGGCTCGACCGGCTGGAGGGGACGCAGGCCCCCACCCCGGTCGCCGGCACCGCTGCCGCCCCCACCACCCCGGCGGCAGCGGCGACGACGCCCGCACCGCAACTGGCGCAGAACGACACGACCGGCCGCGACACCGTCACCCGCCCCTTCGCGCCGCAACTCGTCCCCCCCGGCCCCGCCGAGCGCGACGTGGCGCAGGCGCGGCAGGCCAATGCGGCGGGCGTGACGACCGAATGGGGGGCGGGCCTGCCCGTCTTCCACTCGGCGGACGGCATCTACACCTTCAAGCCGCGCGGCCGCATCCTGGCCGATGTCAGCTCCAGCTTCGGTTCGCGCTATGACGGGCGCAACATCACCACGACCGGCATGCGCGCGCTGCGCCTGGGCCTGGAAGGCGGGGTCGGCACCCATTTCTTCTACCAGTTCGAAACCGACTTTTCCGAAAATGACGTCGACATCGTCACCGCCTTCATCGGTTGGCGCAACCGTATCCGGCCGGGCCTGGATTACGACCTGCGCGCCGGGCATCTGTTCAACGATCGCGGGTTCGAGGGCTCGACCGGCTCGGACTCGACGCCCTTCATGGAGCGGACCGTCGTCGCCACCGCGATCATCCCGCAGCGCGGCTTCTACGGCGTCGGCATCATGCCCCGCCTGTTCTGGAAGACCGGCCACGCCTCGCTGACGCTGACCGGCGACCGGATCGACGGCAGCCAGGCCGCCAATGACAGCCGCACCGTACTGGCCCGCGCGCACTGGAACCCGGTCAAGGGCGAGCGTTCGGTCCTCCATGTCGGGCTGTGGGGCTTTGACGAGGCGCTGTCCTCGGCGGCGACCACGCTGACCCGCAACACGGTGATCGGCGGCCGCTTCAACGGCGCGTTGCGGGTGTCGACCGGCGCCCTGCTCGGCGGGCGCAGCACCACCGGCTATGGCGCGGAGCTGGGCGGCTATGTCGGCCCGGTCTGGGTCATGGCCGAGGCGGGCGAGCGGCGCGCGCGCCTGACCGGCGACCGCCCCGACTTTCTCAGCAAGGCGTGGAGCCTGTCGGGCGGCTGGTTCGTCACCGGCGACCTGCCCCCCTATAACCCGCGCCTGGGCAGCTTCGGCCAGCCGCGCGTGCTGAAACCGATCTTCGAGGGCGGGCCCGGCGCGATCGAGCTGACCGCGCGCTATGAAAATCTGGACTATACCAGCCTGTTGACCGGCGGGCGCGGCTGGGCCGCGACGGTCGGCGCCAACTGGTACCTCAACAGCTTCACCCGGCTCCAGTTCAACTGGGTCCATTGGGACACCGACAATCGCGCAGGCGCCTTCACCGGCCCCGACAGCGGCGAGACGATCGGCACGCGCATCGCCGTCACCTTCTAAGACACCCTCCTCCCCTCACGGAGCATCCTTCGATGGATCTTGCCCTGCTTGGCTTCCTGATGGTCGCCACCTTCATGACGCTCATCATGACGAAGCGGATGACCCCGCTGGTCGCGCTGATCGTCGTGCCGACCGCCTTCGCGCTGATCGCCGGTTTCGCCTCCGGCCTGGGCGACATGATGATCGACGGCATCAAGAATCTCGCGCCGACCGGCGTCATGCTGCTCTTCGCGATCCTGTTCTTCTCGATCATGACCGATACCGGGCTGTTCGATCCGCTGGTCAACCGGCTGCTGCGCGTGGTGCACGGCGATCCGCTGGCCATCTTGATCGGAACCGTGGTGCTGTGCGCGATCGTCAGCCTGGATGGCGACGGGTCGACCACCTACATCATCACCATCGCCGCGCTGCTGCCGCTCTACAAGCGGTACGACATGAACCGGCTGTATCTGTGCTGCTTGCTGATGAGCACCAGCGGGATCATGAACCTGACCCCCTGGGGCGGCCCGACCGCCCGTGCCGCCAGCGCGCTGAAGCTCGACCCCGCCACGCTGTTCCTGCCGCTGATCCCCGGCATGATCGCGGGGCTTGCCTTCCTGATCGGGCTGGCGATCTGGTTCGGCCGCAAGGAGCGCCACCGCATCGGCCATGTGAAGGCCAATGAGCCGACCGCCTTCACCGGCATGGCCGTATCGCAATTTCCCGAGGCGCGCCGCCCGCACCTGCGCGGGTTCAACGCCGCGCTGACCATCGCGCTGATCGCGGGACTGGTCTCGGGCATCCTGCCGCTGTCGGTGCTGATGATGCTGGCCTTCGCGGTCGCCATGATCGTCAACTATCCGCAGGTCGCCGAGCAGAAGGAGCGGATCGCCGCCCATGCGGGCAATGTCCTGTCGGTCGTCTCGCTGATCTTCGCGGCGGGCATCTTCACCGGCATCCTGTCGGGCACCGGCATGGTCGAGGCGATGAGCAAGGAGGTCGTCGGCTGGATTCCGCCGGTGCTGGGGCCGTATATGGCGCCGATCACCGCCGCGCTCAGCCTGCCCTTCACCTTCTTCATCTCCAACGACGCCTTCTATTTCGGGATGCTGCCCATCCTGGCCGAGGCGGGTACGCATTATGGCGTGTCGCCGATGGCGATCGCCCGCGCCTCGCTGATGGGCCAGCCGGTCCATCTGCTCAGCCCGCTGGTGCCGTCGACCTATCTGCTGGTCAGCCTGGCGGGCGTCGACCTGGCCGATCACCAGCGTTTCACCCTGGTCCCCGCCGCGATGGTCTGCGTGGTCATGACGCTGGTCGGGATGGCGGTGCTCGCCTTCCCGCTGATGGGCTGATCCGATGGAGACGCTCTGGCAGCATATCGTCGCCGACTTCGCCGCGATCGGCACGCCCGCAGCCCTGGCGGCCTTTGCCCAGGTTGTCCTGATCGACGTCCTGCTGGCCGCCGACAACGCCATCGTCGTCGGCGCGCTGGCGGCGGGGCTGCCCCCGGCGATGCGGCGCAAGGTGATCCTGGTCGGCGTGGTCGCCGCGCTGGTCCTGCGCATCGGTTTCGCGCTGGTCGTAACGCAGCTGCTCCAGATCGTCGGGCTGGTGCTGGCGGGCGGGCTGCTGCTGGTCTGGGTTGCGTGGAAGATGTGGCGCGAACTGCGCGGCGGCGATGGCGACGACGATGCGCTGGCGCACCGGGCCCCGCGCCGCTTCTGGGCCGCCGCCTGGGCGGTCGCGGTCGCCGACATATCGATGAGCCTCGACAATGTGCTGGCGGTCGCGGGGGCCGCGCGGGACCATCCCGGCATCCTCGCCATCGGCCTGATCCTGTCGGTCGCCTTGATGGGCCTTGCCGCCAATATCCTCGCCCGCGTGATCGAGCGCTATCGCTGGCTCGCCTATGTCGGGCTGCTCGTCATCCTGTGGGTCGCGGGCAAGATGATCTGGGAAGGCCTGACCGACCCGGCGCGCGGGCTGCTGACCCTGTTCGCCTGACGCATCCATCCTCACGCCCCCCATCGGGAGACATTGCCATGATCCGCCACGCGCCGCCCCTCATCCTGCTGCCCGCCATGGGTTGCGACGGCCAACTCTGGGCCAGGCAGGTGATCGACCTGAGCGACGTCACCCATCCGATGCTCGGCGACCTGACCGTCGACGACACGCTGGAGGCGATGGCCGCGCGGGTGCTGGCCCATGCCCCACCCCGCTTCGCGGTCGCCGGGGTCAGCCTGGGCGGCTATGTCGCGCTGGAGGTCATCCGCCAGGCGCCCGAGCGGGTGCAGCGGGTGGCGCTGTTCGGCACCCGCGCATCGATGCGGATGCGCCCGCGCACCGTCGCCGAGCAGGGCCTGCTCGCCACCGCACCCCATGCCGACCCGACGCTGACCCCGATCGTCAGCGGCCCCGTCCAGGCGATGGCCGAGCGCGTCGGCGCGGTCGTGTTTGAGCGCCAGCAGCGGGCCATGCTCGCCCGGCCGGATATCAGCGCGGCCATCGCGGCGGTGCGGGTGCCGACGCTGGTGGCGGTGGGCGAATATGACCGCATCTGCCTGCCCGCCGAGGCGCGCGAACTGTCCGACCGGATTCCGGGCGCGCGCCTCCACGAGATCCGCAATTGCGGGCATCTGGCCCCGCTGGAGCGCCCCGGCGAGGTCACCCAGTTGTTGCGGGACTGGCTGCAAGGCTGAACGGTCCGGAGCGCCGCCGGTGCGGCACGGCCACGCGATCCGAACGACATGAAAAAGGGGCGCGGCGACCCGGACCTGAGTCCGGGCACCGCGCCCCCCTTCTCACCCTGAGGGTGGTTAGCTGGCCTGGTTGGCCGACACCGGCTTGGCGGTCACGTCGAAGCGATCGGCGTTCATCACCTTCACCCAGGCCCGCACGAAGTCGCGCACAAACTTTTCCTCGTGCCCGTTCTCGGCATAGACCTCGGCGGTCGCGCGCAATTGCGAGTTGGAGCCGAAGATCAGGTCGGTCCGGGTCGCGCGCCACTTTTCCTGGCGGCCGCCACGGTCGTAACCGATGAACTTCTCGTCGCTCGACGCATCGACCAGATCCCAGAAGGTATCATTGTCGAGCAGGTTGACGAAGAAGTCGTTGGTCAGCTGCCCCGGACGGTCGGTCAGCACGCCCTCGGGCGCATCGCCGAAATTCGCGCCCAGCACGCGCAGGCCGCCGACCAGCACCGTCATTTCCGGCGCGGACAGCCCGAGCAGCGAGGCCCGGTCGAGCAGCAGCTCCTCGGTCTTCACCGGGTTGCGGGTCTTCAGATAGTTGCGGAAACCATCGGCCTGCGGCTCCATCCAGATGAAGCTCTCGACATCGGTCCATTCCTGCGTCGCGTCGCCGCGACCGCCCAGGAACGGGACCGCCACGTCGAACCCGGCATCGCGCGCGGCCTTCTCGACCGCCGCCGAACCCGCCAGCACGATCGCATCGGCCAGCGACATGTCGCCGCGCAGCTCGTTCAGCTTGGCCAGGACCTGCTGGAGCTGTTCGGGTTCGTTGACCGCCCAGTCCTTCTGCGGGGCCAGCGCGATGCGCGCGCCGTTCGCGCCGCCGCGATGGTCCGACCGGCGATAGGTCGAGGCCGAGGCCCAGGCGGTCTTGACCAGCTGTCCGACCGTCAAGCCGCTGGAGAGCACCGCCTCCTTGAACGCCGCCACGGCCGCATCCGACGGCACGGTGCCTTCCGGCACGGGGTCCTGCCAGATCAGCGTCTCTTCGGGCACTTCGGGGCCGAGATAGCGGATCTTCGGACCCATGTCGCGATGGGTCAGCTTGAACCAGGCGCGGGCAAAGGCATCGTCCAGCGCCGCCTGATCCTCGCGGAAGCGCAGCGCGATCTCGCGGAACTCGGGGTCCATCTTCAGCGCCATGTCGGCGGTGGTCATCATGGTCGGCACGCGCTTGTTGGGATCGCGCGCGTCGGGGGCCATGTCCTCGGGGTCGGGATTGACCGGAGTCCACTGCTTGGCGCCCGCCGGGCTCTGCGTCAGTTCATAGTCATATTTGAACAGCAGGCGCAGATAGTCGCCGGTCCACTTGGTCGGATTGTTCGACCATGCGCCCTCGATGCCGGAGGTGGTGATATGCCCCTGGCCGATCTCCTCGCTGTCGGTCAGCCAGCCCAGCCCCTGCTGGTGCACCGCTTCCGCCGCCGGGTTCTTGAAGTGCGGGGCGGGCTTGGCGCCATGCGCCTTGCCGAACGCATGGCCACCCGCCGTCAACGCCACCGTCTCCTCGGAGTTCATCGCCATCCGCCGGAACGTCGCCTTCATGTCGCGCGCGGAGGTCAGCGGGTCGGGATTGCCGCCGGGTCCTTCGGGATTGACATAGATGAGGCCCATCTGAATCGCGGCGAGCGGTCCTTCGAGCTCGGGCGTCTCCTCGGTGATACGGGTCTGCGCGCCTTCATCGACCCACAGCTCCTCGGCGCCCCAGAAGGTGTCGCCCTCCGACGCATAGACGTCCTTGCGGCCGCCCGCGAAGCCGAAAGTCGGCCCGCCCATGCTCTCGATCGCGACATTGCCCGCCAGGATGAACAGATCAGCCCAGCTGATATGCTTGCCGTATTTCTGCTTGATCGGCCACAACAGGCGCCGCGCCTTGTCGAGATTGCCATTGTCCGGCCACGAGTTCAGCGGCTCGAAACGCTGCTGCCCCGAGGACGAACCACCGCGACCATCGGTCACGCGATAGGTGCCGGCGGCGTGCCACGCCATGCGGATCATGAAGGGGCCGTAATGACCGTAATCGGCGGGCCACCACGGCTTGCTGTCGGTCATCAGCGCGAGCAGGTCGGCCTTGACCGCCGCATAGTCGAGCGCGTTGAACGCCTCGGCATAGTCGAAGCCCTCGCCCATCGGGTCGGGCGAGATGCCGTGCTGGTGCAGCATGTCGATCGGCAGCGCGTCGGGCCACCAGTCCTTGTTGGTCCGTCCCAGCAGCGACCGGGCCTTGACCTCGCCGCCGCCCTTGCCACCCATCGGGCAACCGCCGCTCTTGGGCTTTTCGTAATCGGCCATCTCGGTGTCCTCTTCCTACCGATGTCACTTCACCACAGGATAGTGCCGCGTCCGCAGCCAATCTGTCCAATCGATTATTCGGGATGGATAGATCATGATACTCGATCACTACCGGCATCGCGCCTCTCGGCTCAATGCCTGTCGCGGCGACCGGCTTCGGCCCGCAGGAGCTGCTGCGGCATGGCGTGCAAAAGCATCGGCCAAATGCTTTTGCACGAGGAAATTTAGCGGGCGATACCGATCAGCGCGGTTGCGTCGTAACCCGCCGTGACGTTGCCGCTGAACACCAGCGTCTGCTGGGCGACCTGCGCCGCGCTGTTGTCGCCGAAGATGCCGTCGCTCGACAGCGAAATACGGGTGAACTTGGCGGCGCTCGAAGGATAGGTGGTGGCATCGGCATAGACGGCCGAGCAGGCGGCGCTCGGCATCGCCAGCTGCGAGGTCAGGACCGCATAACGGCCGCCCAGCGCGTTGGAGAGGCTGGAGAAGACCTCGAAATGCATATGCGGCCAGCGCCCGTCATAGCAGCCGGGAAAGATGGTGGTGAAGCCGACCTGGCCATTGGCATCGGTCACCTGAACCCCGCGCAGATAGCTTTCCGCCGGGGCGGTATAGAGCGAATAGAGCCCCTGCCGGTCGCAATGCCACAGATAGACCGCATAACCAGCGAGAGGTGCGCAGGTGGCGTTGACGTCGACCAGGGTCAGCGTGATCTTCAGCAACACGCCGGTCGCAACTGTGGTGTTCGAGAGGAAGCTGGGGCGGATGTCGCTGCGCACGACGCCGCTCACAGTGAGGATGTTGGACGTCCCCCCGGAGGCGGTGTTGGTGCCGTCGCCGGGATAGGGACCCGCGGTTTCGGCCGGGTCGGCGATACATGCGGCGCTCGTGCCGCTGGCGGTCGGCGTGGGAGTTGCGGTCGCGCTCGGTGTTGGCGTGGCGGTGGAGCCGCTCACCACCGCGACGCTGCCCGACGCCGTGTCGCTACCGCCGCAACCCGCGACCAACGCGGCGGTGCCAGCACCGGCAAACCACTTCAGCGCGCGACGGCGCGCCATCAGCGTCTCCATGACCTTCAGATCGTCGGCCAGGCTGTGGGCGTGGTCGGGATGGCGGCCGGACATGCACTCATTCTCCTTCGGACAGAAGGAGCATGTCGGCGTGGCGGATTGCCCGGCTATGTCGGGATGCCGCCATGATGTTGCAGCGTGTGTCAGCTCGCCAGCGGCAGCACCACACGCGCCATCGCGCCGCGATCGCCATTTTCCAACGTCGCCGCGCCGCCGTGCCGCGTCGCGATCGACCGGACGATGGCGAGCCCCAGCCCGGTGCCGCCGGTGGCGCGGTTGCGTGAGGGGTCGCCGCGCACAAAGGGCTGGAACAGCCGTTCCGCCTGCGCCGGATCTATGCCGGGTCCGTCGTCGGCCACCCATATGCCGACATTCCCGCCCGCAATCTCCCACCCGATCGTCGCCCGCTCGCCATAGCGCACGGCATTCTCGATCAGATTGGCAAACAGCCGCCGCAACGCCGCCGTATCGCCGCGCACGACCGCACGCGGGCCGGGCATCAGCGTCACGGGCTGACCGGCATCGGCCATGTCTTGGACCAGACTGTCGAGCAGGCTGGCCAGGTCGAGGCGGCGCGCGTCGGTCTGGATCGCCTCGTCCCGGGTAAAGGCCAGCGTGGCGGCGATCATCGCGCGCATCTCGCCGATATCGGCGGCGGCGCGAGCGCGCGCGTCCTCGGGCAGCTGTTCGACGCGAAAGGCGAGCCGCGACAGCGGCGTGCCGAGGTCATGCGCGATCCCCGCCAACATCGCGGTGCGCGCCTCGGCATGATGCGCCAGACGGGCATGCATCGTCGTCACCGCCCGCGCCAGATCGCGCACCTCGCGACTGCCCCCCGGCAGCGCGGGCAGCGCGGCGCCGGTGCCCGCCTGATCGGCGGCGCTGGCGAGGCGGCGCAGGGGCCGGGTCAGCGCGCGGGCGATGGACCAGGCCGGCAGGGACAGCAGCAGGATCGCGACCAGCATCGCCAGCAGGGTGCGGACGTGCCAGCGCGTCAGATAGGGCGGCACATGGCTGCGCACGACCCACCAGCCCGCTCCCTCATGCCAGGCGAAGGTGAAGCTGCCCACAAAGGCATCGCGCTCCGTCTTGCCCGCCGTTTCGGTAAAGGCCAGGACCGCGGTGGGCGACACACCCAACTCGGCGGCGAGGCGGCGGCGGGCGGTGGGATCGGCGACCTCCCCGCTACGGGCCATGGGCGCGGTCCGTTCCCGCCGACGCTGGGGCGGCCCCGGTCCGGGATCCTGGCCGTCGGCCGCTTGCGCCACGCCGAGGGGCGGGCCGCCCCGGTCGAAGGGCGGCGGCCCCTTGCCTTCCAGCGTCATCGCGATCGAGCGCAGGCTGCTGGGAAAGTCGAAGGGGGGCGGCCCGGAAAAGGTGACCACGAACGAGATCGCCGTCGCCACCAGGACGGAGACGATCACCAGCAGGAAGATCGGCGCCGCGATCGAGGACCCGCGCCGGTCGCGTCGCCGGTCAGCGACGCTCGACATCGGCCGTGAACAGATAGCCTTCGTTGCGCACGGTGCGGACCAGATCGTCACCGCCGCGCCCGTCGGACCGTTGCAGCTTGCGGCGCAACCGGCTGATCTGGACATCGATCGCGCGGTCGAAATGCTCGGCATTGGCCCCGCGCGACTGGTCGAGCAGGAAGTCGCGGGTCAGGACGCGGCGCGGATGCTCGACCAGCACGATCAACAGGCGGAACTCGCCATCGGACAGGTTGATGAGGACATCGTCGGGATCGAACAGCTGCCGTCCCAGCGGATCGAGCCGCCAGCCCGCGAAGCGCAGATATGCGCGCTCCCGCGGTGCCGTCTGGACCGAGGCGATCGCCGCCGGCCGCCCCTGGTTGCGACGCAGGACCGAGCGGATGCGGGCGAGCAGTTCGCGCGGATTGGCGGGCTTGGCGATATAATCGTCGGCGCCCATTTCCAGCCCGACGATCCGGTCGACCTCTTCGCCGATCACCGACAGGATGATGACCGGCGGCGCGGTCGTACGGTCGAGGCTGCGAAGCACCGACAGCCCGTCCTCCCCCGGCATCATCACGTCGAGAACGACCAGCGCATAGGCATGGCGCACCAGTGCCGCCCGCATCGCCGCCGCATCCTCGGCGACATCGACGACATAGCCATGGTCGGCGAAGAACGCCGCCGTCAGCTCGCGAATGCCGGGATCGTCGTCGACGATGAGAAGGCGGGTTTCGAGGTCCATGGTCTCGATCGGTTCAGGACGGGCGACGGTCTGCATGACGCCCGGATGCCGTCCCGGTGTATCGCGCGGATTGCAGGGCTGCAACATCGGCAGAACGGGACCGGACTGTGGCCGGGGCGCCACACCGGATCGGGCCGACCCGACCTTCGTCGCGGGAAGCGGACTGGAGCGTTCGATCACCCTGTCGTCCGGATGGGTTGAGTGCTGGAGTCGCCCTGACCCGAATACGTCGTTCCGATCCGGGAACGAGATCGCCTTGCCCTTGTTTTCGTGGGCAAAGGAGATCGCATGAACGCCAATTCGCGCCTGACCGCCCTCACCCGGATCGGCTTTGCAACGCGCGGCCTGCTCTATCTCGTCATCGCCTTTCTCATCCTTCGCACCGGCAGGGCCGAGGACCCCAGCGGCGCCATCGAGTATCTCGGGCGGGGCGGCGGCCAGATCCTGCTGGGGATCATCGCCGTCGGTCTGGTGGCCTATGGCATCTGGCGTCTGGCCGACGCGGCGCTCGACATCGAGCGTCACGGCACCGATCGCAAGGGCGTGATGGAGCGGGTCGGCGCGGGGGTCAGCGGTGCGGTGCACCTTTTCCTGGCGTGGCAGGCCGTTGCGGTGATGCGGGGCGCGGCCCTGTCCGGGGACGGCACGCGTGAAGGCACGCGAACGGCGCTTCAGCTGCCCGGCGGCTGGGCGCTCGTGCTGGTCGGGGCGGTCGTGCTGGCGGCACTGGGCGCGGTCCAGCTGGTCAAGGCGAGCAAGGGGTCCTTCCTGCGCTATCTGGACGCCTCGGTCGCGCGGCAACGCTGGGTGCAGTGGAGCGGTCGCGCCGGATATGCGGCGCGCGGGCTGGTGTTCCTGATCAGCGGCTATCTGCTCGCACGGGCCGGGATCGAGGAACAGGCGGGCGAGGCCGGCGGCATGGCGCGGGTCCTGTCATGGCTGACCAACCCGTTCGACCTGATCGTCGGCGCAGGCTTGCTGGCGTTCGGGCTCTTCAGCCTTGTCGAGGCGCGCTATCGGCGGCTGCACGACGTGCCCGTGGATGCGGCGATCCGGCGGGCGACCAGCTGGCATTGATCGGTCCGCGTCCCCCGCAGCGATGGGGGGATCAGGCCGCCACCGCCTCGGGCAGGTCGTCATCGGTCAGGGTCGAGGACCGACGGAACTGACCGGCATTCTCGTCCAGCCACGCCGCCGCCGTCGCCCGCCCCAACTCGCGCAATTCCTGGATCTTGGACCAGCGGGTGTCGAGCTTGCTCGCCGATCCACGTTCGGCCAGTGCGGTCGGGGCGGCCATCATGTGCAGATTGGTCGCGGCCAGCGCCTGCATCGCGGGATCGGACGAGCCTGCGCTGCGGGCGATGGCCTGCACTTCGGTCAGTGCCTTCAGGTCACGCAGCAGGCAGGCGTTGAAGCCGATATCGCTCATCCGCCCAATGATCCCGCCCAGCGAGGTCGGCGCCTCGTCCACACCGAAGGGGGTGATCTGCACGATCAACAGGTCGGTCGCGCCATGATGGTCGAAGATCAGTGGCTCCAGCGCGGGGTTGGCGGAAAAGCCGCCGTCCCAATATTCCTCGCCGTCGATCGTCACCGCCGCGAACAGATCCGGCAGGCAGGCGGACGCCATGATCGCATCGACCGTGATCTCGTCGTTGCGGAACAGACGCGCCGCGCCGTTCGAGACTGCGGTGGCGGCGATATAGAGCGGCAGCGCCCCGTCGCGCGTCAGGGCGCTCAGATCGATGCTCGACGACACCACCTGGCGCAGCGCCCTCATCTCGCGCAGTTGCGGCGAAAGATGCGCCAGATAGCGGCTCATCATCTTCGACATTTCGAGCGAGCGCCGAAACCACGGCTCGAACAGCGGCCCGCCCCATTGATGATCGAAGGCGCGTAGCGGCGATCCGTGCGACACCGCCTTCCACAGCCGCTCCAGCCCTGCCAGCGCGCCGTCCCGGCCGCCGACGGCCAGTCCCGCAACCAGCGCGGTGCCGTTCAACGCCCCGGCGCTCGCCCCGCTGACCGCGACGATGTCGATCTCCTCCTCCAGCAGACGCTCGATCACGCCCCATCCATAGGCGCCGTGCGCCCCGCCCCCCTGCAAGGCCAGCGCCAGTCGAGGACGAGCGGATGAGGTCGAAGGCGATGCGGTGTCGGTCATGGCGGGCTCCCAATAGGCGTCCTCACGGATCTGCGACGACCCATGGTCCGCTCGGGGATGCAACGAGCGCCGCCCAATTTGGATGCAGTGCAGCATGAAACCGGCCCATGGCCGGGTCGGTCACGCCCCGTCCCGCGTCAGTCGCGTGTCCTCCCGATCCGGACGTCCCGATAGCGCGGGTTGAGCAGGTGGAAGACGAGGAGCGCGACCAGATAGGCCAGGCCGCAGGCGATGAAGAAGGGCTGGTAGCTGCCCACCCTGTCGAGCAACATGCCCAGCGCCTTCGACGCGATGAAGCCGCCGGCCGCCCCGGCAAAGCCGCCCAGCCCGATCAGCGTACCTTGCGCATAACGGGGGAACTGGTCGCCTGGCAGCGCGAAGAGGTTGGTCGAGAAGCCCTGATGCGCCGCGCAGGCCAGGCCGATCATCGCCACCGCGATCCAGATGCTGCTCGCCTGCGCCGCGAACATCACCGGCAGCGCGAACAGCGCGCAGAAGAACATCGCCCGCTTGCGCGCCCGCCCGGTCGCCACCCCGGCCTTCAGCAGCCGTGACGAATACCAGCCGCCGACGATCGCGCCGACATCCGCCATGATATAGATGGCGACAAGAGGCGGCCCAAAGCTCTTGAGGTCATAGCCGTAACGGCTGTGGAAGAAATCGGGCAGCCAGAACAGGAAGGTCCACCAGACCGGATCGATCAGAAAGCGCCCGGTCATGTAGGACCAGGCCTCGCGATGGCGCAGGACGGTGAGGAATCCGGCGCGACCGCTCGTCTCGGCGGGTTCGGTCTCGATCCATGCGCGCTCCTCGGGCGTGATGCGCGGATGGGCATGGGGCGGGTGATAGAGCCGCCACCAGGCCGCCAGCCAGACGAGGTTGAACAGCCCCGTGATGATGAAAGCCCAGCGCCAGTCGAGCACCAGATCGGCGACGATGAAGCCGATCAGCAGCGGCGTCACCACCGCCCCGACATTGGCCCCGGCGTTGAAGATGCCGATGGCCAGCGCCCGTTCCTTCTTGGGAAACCATTGCGACGCGGCGGCGAGCGCCGAGGGATAGGTTCCCGCCTCCCCGAAGGCCAGCGGGATGCGGGCGATCACGAAGCCGGTGGTCGAGGTGACGAGCGTCTGCGCGAAATGCCCAACGGTCCAACTGCCCATCGCCAGAAGATACCCGGCGCGCGGCCCGATCCGGTCGATCAGCCAGCCGAACAACAGGAAGCCGATACCATAGGCGACCTGGAAATAGCCGGTGATGTCGCCGTAACCGCTATTGGTCCAGCCATAGAGCGCGGTCAGCTGCGGCTTGAGCACCCCCAGCACCAGCCGGTCGATATAGCTGAGCACCACGGCGGCGAAGAGCAGGCCGCAAATCACCCAGCGGACCCGCCCGCGCGGCGGCGGCACGGCGTGCGCGGCGGTTTCGGGGGCGGTCGCGGCGGCGTTGGCCATGTCGCTCATCTCACCAGCTCCACAGGGTGCCGTCCTCCAGCCGGTTCACCGGCAGATAGGCGCGTTGATAGGGATAGGTTTCCGCCAGTGTCTCGTCGATCTCGACGCCCAGCCCCGGCGCATCGCCCGGATGCATCATCCCGTCCTCGAACCGGTAATGATGCGGGAAAACCGCGTCGGTCTCGTCCGTGTGCGGCATATGCTCCTGGATGCCGAAATTGGGGACCGACAGCCCGAAATGCAGCGCCGCCGCCATGGTGACGGGCGACAGGTCGGTCGCGCCGTGGCAGCCGGTGCGGACCTGATACAAGTCGGCGAGCGCGGCGATCCGTCGCAAATGGGTCAGCCCCCCGGCGTGGACGACGGTGGCGCGGACATAGTCGATCAACTGGTTCTCGATCAGATGCTTGGCATCCCAGATCGAGTTGAAGATCTCGCCCACCGCGATCGGCGTCGTCGTATGCTCGCGGATCAGGCGGAACGCATCCTGGTTCTCGGCCGGGGTCGCATCCTCGATCCAGAAGGGGCGATAGGGCTCCAGATCCTTGCCCAGCCGCGCCGCCTCGATCGGGGTCAGCCGGTGGTGGACGTCGTGGAGCAGATGCACGTCCCAGCCCAGCGCCTCGCGCGCGGCGGCGAACAGTTCGGGGACGATGCGCAGATATTTCTCGGTCGACCAGACGCTCTCGCTGGGCAGGTCGGCATCGGCAGGCTCGTAACGCTGCCCCGCCTTGGCGACGCCATAGGTGGAGGCCAGACCCGGCACCCCGCATTGCAGGCGGATCGCGCGATAGCCTTCGTCGCGGTGGCGGATCGCCGTGGCGATCGTGTCTTCGATGCTGGTGCCGTTGGCGTGGCAATAGACGAGGCACGCGTCGCGCGCCGCGCCGCCCAGCAGCTGATAGACGGGCAGCCCGGCGATCTTGCCCTTGATATCCCACAGCGCCATGTCGACCGCCGCGATCGCGGTCATCGTCACCGGGCCGCGCCGCCAATAGGCGCCTTTGTAGAGATATTGCCAGATATCCTCGATCCGGTGCGCGTCGCGCCCGATCAGGCAGGGGATGACGTGATCCTGCAGATAGCTGGCGACGCTGAGTTCGCGGCCGTTGAGCGTCGCGTCGCCCAGGCCGGTGGTGCCGTCGTCGCACTCGATCTTCAACGTGACGAAGTTGCGCCCCGGAGAGGTCACGATCAGGCGGGCGGAAACGATCTTGGGCATGGCGGCGTCCTTCAGGCGACCAGAGGCGCGACAGAAGGATGGCCGCGCGAAACGGCATGGCGAATCATTCGATGCCTGCGGCTCATGACGGCCCTCTCCTGTCAGGCAGCCGGTCTGACCGGACTTGCCAATTGGTCTGATAGCGGTAACGTGCGGGTCAAGCGTCGGCTTGTCAATCGCCGACACATCGGGAGAGCATGGCATGAAACGGATTCGCGCATGGGCCACCGCGCTGTCCCTATCCTTGGTGGCGTTGCCCTTTCCGGCCATGGCGGATGATGGCTATGCGCTGTGGCTGCGCACCGCCGCACCGACGGTCGGGCAGGCCGATGTCAGGGTGTCGGGCACATCCCCGACGCTGGAACTGGCGGGCTCCGAATTGAGGCGCGCCCTGCCCTCGGGCATGCCGCCCATCATGGTGGCGACCGCATCGGACCCCGCCCTGCGCACGCTGCGGCTGAATTTCGGCGGGCTTGGCGAGGAAGGATATCTGATCCGCGCGGTGACGTTGCAGGGCCGGACCATGCTTTTGGTCGCGGGCAACAGCGATCGCGGCGCGCTCTACGGGGCCTTTGCGCTGCTCCGCCATCTCGCCACCGGCGGAACGGCCGATCGGGTCGAGCTGCGGTCCGCGCCCAAGGTGAAGCTGCGCGTGCTGAACCATTGGGACAATCTCGATGGCTCGATCGAGCGCGGCTATGCGGGCCAGTCGCTGTGGGACTGGTGGACGCTGCCCGACTTCCGCGATCCGCGCTATACCGACTATGCCCGCGCCAACGCCTCGATCGGGATCAACGGCACCGTCCTGAACAACGTCAACGCCAAGGCCGACAGCCTGACCGCGCCCTATATCGCCAAGGCGGCGGCGCTGGCCGATGTCTTCCGCCCCTGGGGTATCCGTGTCTATCTGTCGGTCAAATTCTCCGCGCCGATCGAACTGGGCGGGCTGAAGACCGCCGACCCGCGCGATCCGGCGGTGGCGGCCTGGTGGAAGGCCAAGGCGGACGAGATCTATCGCGCCATCCCCGATTTCGGCGGCTTCCTGGTCAAGGCCAATAGCGAGGGGCAACCGGGCCCGCGCGATTATGGAGCCAGCCATGCGGACGGCGCCAACATGCTGGCCGCCGCCGTCAAACCCCATGGCGGCATCGTGATGTGGCGCGCCTTCGTCTATGCCGAGACCGATCCCGAAGATCGCGCCAAACAGGCCTATACCGAGTTCAAGCCGCTGGACGGCAAGTTCGCCGACAATGTGCTGGTGCAGGTGAAGAACGGCGCGATCGACTTCCAGCCGCGCGAGCCCTTCCACCCGCTGTTCGGCGCGATGCCGCGCACGCCCCTGATGATCGAGTTCCAGATCACCAAGGAATATCTCGGCTTCGCGACCCATCTCGCCTATCTCGGCCCGCTGTTCACCGAGGTCCTCGACGCGAAGACCGGGTGGAAGCCGGGCGAGACGGTCGCCGATGTGGTCGACGGCGCGGCGGAGCATCATGCGCTTTCGGGCATGGCGGGCGTCGCCAATATCGGCCGCGACCGCGACTGGAGCGGATCGACCTTCAACCAGGCCAATTGGTACGCCTTCGGCCGCCTCGCCTGGGACCCCGACCTGTCGGCGCAGGCCATTGCGCGCGACTGGACCGAGCAGACCTTCGGGACAGACCGTCAGGTGGTCGATACGGTCACCGCAATGATGATGGGCTCGCGCGAGGCGGTGGTCGACTATACCGGCCCGCTCGGCCTCGCGCATCTGATGGCGACCGGCCATCATTACGGGCCGGGGCCATGGGTGGCCGATCTGGCGCGCCCCGAATGGAACCCGGCCTATTATCACCGCGCCGATGCGGGCGGCATCGGCTTCGACCGGACCGCGAAGGGCAGCAACGCGGTCGGCCAATATGCCGCGCCGGTCGCCAAGGCCTTCGCCGACCCGGCAACGACGCCCGAGTCGATGCTCCTCTGGTTCCACCACCTGCCCTGGGATCGCCGCATGGCGAGCGGGCGCACTCTGTGGGACGAGATGGTCGCGCATTATGATCGCGGCGTCGCCTATGTCGGCCAGATGCAGCGGCAATGGGACATGCTGCGTCCCAAAATCGATGCCGAACGCTGGCAGAAGACCGCGACCTATCTCGCCATCCAGGAAAAGGAAGCCCGGTGGTGGCGCGACGCGAGCCTGGCCTATTGGATGTCGGTCAACCATCGCCCCCTCCCCGCCGGGGTCCGTGCGCCCGAGCATGACCTGGCCTGGTACAAGGCGCGGAGCTTTCCCTACGCGCCGGGACAGGCGCACTGACCGGAGGCGGGCCGAGGCCGGACCATCGCGACGCCTTTGGTCCGGCCGCCTGTGGGGAGTCGGTACGAGCGGACGGCATGAACGACCTGCCTTACACACCCCTGCGATGACCGTACCGCGACCGAGCCACCCGCGAACGACGGTCCGCAATCGATAACAGCTTGCAGACCGGCAAGAATCTTCGCCGGGACGCTTTGGTCTAGCCAATTTCATTTGACTTACAGACCAATAGGCCTGACGATACCGCTATCAACGAAGCCGCATCAGACGGTTGTGAGGGGAAGCGGAATGACATCCATGGCATCATCATGCCCGACCCGATCGGGCGTCACGCGGCCCGCATCATCGGCCGCCGCCTTGCCGCATCGCTCGCCCGACGCCTGATCGCCCCGACCGCCATCAACATTCGAATAGCCGCATGTCCCGGCGAAGGGCAGCGGACCGACCGAGAGGACCTGACATGAGGACTGTGCCCCCCATCCGCCTGCGCCGCCTGGCCCTGCTGTGCGCGACCGCCGCCGGCGCCATGAGCGCATCGACCGCGCTCGCCCAGGCGGTACCGCCGCCGCAGGAACAGGTTCCCGCCGACGGCCAGGACAATGGGCCATCGACGCCCCCCGCGCCGCAGACCGACCAGACCCAGGGCACGACGAGCGAGGACATCGTCGTCACCGGCTATCGCTCGAGCCTGGCCAAGTCGACCAACGCCAAGCGCGCCTCGACCGGCTTTACCGATTCGATCTTCGCCGAGGATATCGGCAAGTTCCCCGACACCAACATCGCCGAGTCCTTCAACCGCATTCCGGGCGTGACCATCACCCGCGACGTGACCGGCGAAGGCACCAACGTCGCCATTCGCGGCCTGGGGTCGAACTTCACCAACGTCACGCTGAACGGTGCGCCGATCGCCGTCGCCTCCTCGGGCGCGACCGACGCGCAAGGCACCGACCGCTCGGTCGACCTCAGCTTCTTCCCGACCGACCTGTTCACCAAGCTGACCGTGAACAAGAGCTATACCGCCGACCTGCTCGAAGGCGGTGCGGCGGGCAATATCGACCTGCGCTCGGCGCGGCCCTTCGATCGCCAGACCTCGTTCGTCGCCTATAACGTCCAGGCGTCCAACCAGACGCCCGAGGACCGGATCGGCGCGCGCGGATCGCTGATCGGCAGCTGGCGCAACGACACCGTCGGCATCCTGGCGGGCGTCTCGGCGCAGCGGCTGTTCACCGACACGCGCGGCTTCGAGACGATCGGCTATACCAACCCCGCGCTGACCGCCGCGCAGTGCGGCGCGACCAGCGGATGCAACAGCACCGGCGGCGGCAACTGGACGATCCCGTCGGTCGTACCCGCGGGCGCGGGCGGTGGCTTGGTGGCGGGGACGACGATCGACCGCAACTTCCTGCTCGCCAACAATCCGGGCGCGACCATCCAGCAGATCGACAACGGCCTGCTGCCGCGCCTGGGTCGCGTCACCAGCATCCGCGGCCCCCGCGACCGCATCAATGCGATCGTCAGCGCCGAATATCGCCCCACCGACCAGCTGCATTTCTACATTGACGGCCTGTACGGCTTCAAGAAGAACGAGCTGACCCGCGAGAACATGGCGTGGATCGTCCGCAACGGCGCGATCATCCCGACCAACCTGACCTTCGACAAGGCGGATTGCAGCGCGGGCTGCACCGTGACCGGCGGCACCTTCGCCAATGTCCAGTTCTTCAACGAATTCCGCCCCTATACCGAGACGACGCACCTGTTCAGCGTCAATCCCGGCGGCGAGTGGGAGATCAACGACAAGCTCAAGCTGAACATCCAGGGCAATTACGCGCGCTCGACCTTCCACCGCGAAAGCCCGACCGTCGGCATGACCACGCCGCTGGGCGCCGGCAACACCGTCACCTATTCGAACGACGGCGGCATCCCGACGATCACCAGCGCGCTCGACCTGAACGATCCGAAGAATTTCGGCTGGAATGCGGGCAGCCGCGTCAACCTCCAGGACGAGCGGCGGCTGTACATCAACAAGGGGATGCGCGGCGACCTGACCTGGGGCGACACCGCGCTCAACGTGAAGATCGGCGGCGCGTTCGACAATACCGCGCGGCGCATCCGGGGCTTCGACAACAGCCAATATTGGCAGAACGCGGTGTGCGGCAACAATCCCAACGTCGCGGTCCCCTCCCCCAATTCGCAGCCGCCCTGCGAGGGCCTGAACGCGCCCGGCGCGGCGCCCGCCGGCTATCCCACCTATCCGGGCTATGGCACCGGCTATACGGCGGGGATGAGCGGGCCGGTCAGCTATGGCGGGTCGCTGATCCCCAACAGCGCGGCGTCGAGCTATCTGATGCCGGGGCCGGCCGGGTTCGTGACGGTCAACTGGCCCGCCTTCGCCAAGGCGAGCAACTATCAATTCTATCACGACAACGCCCCCGAAAATGGCGGCGCGAACACCGGCGCAAGCGCGGGCTATATCCGCGAGATCGTCAAGTCGGCCTTCGCGACCGTCAACGGCGCACAGGAACTGGGCGGCAACACGCTGCGCTTCAATGTCGGCGTGCGCTACGTCAACACGATCCAGACGATTTCGGGCCGCGTCTCGCTGCCCGATCCGCGCAACACGACCGCCTCGGGCGCCTCGCTGCCCGATGGCAGCCGCTATCCCAGCATCGTGAACATCGCCAACACGCGCAACGTCTATTCGGAATGGCTGCCCGCCGCGACGCTGGCCTATGACATTGGCGAGCATGCGGTGGTGCGTGTCGCGGGCTCGCGGACGATGACCCGTCCCGATCCGTCGGCGCAGCTGCCGGGCGTCAACTTCGGTGCCCCCTCGGCCGACCAGGCCTCGATCGGCAATCCGGCGCTGGCGCCCTATCTGTCGACCAATCTGGACCTGGGCTTCGAATATTATACCGGGCGGGAAGGCGTGATCAGCTTCAACGCCTTCCGCAAGTCGATCGAGGGCTTCACGACGACCGCGATCTCGACCGTCCCCTTCTCGAACCTGGCGCAATATGGCATCACATATGACACGCTGAACTCGACGCAGCAGATCGCGATCAACGCGCGCGGCGGGCCCAACCAGGCGCAGGTGCAGGTCACTTCGCAGGTCAACGTGCCCAACAAGCTGACCATCAACGGCCTGGAATTCCAGTGGGTCCAGCCGCTCGACTTCCTGACCCGCGCGATCGGCATCACCGGCTTCGGCTTCAACGCCAACGCCACCATCGTCGACCAGCGCAGCGACGGCCCCGCCGTGGCGTTCGGCGTCGCGCCCTTCACCTACAACATCACCGGCTATTACGAGAAGAACGGCGTGATGCTGCGCGTCGCCACCACCTCGCGTCAGGGCGCACAGAACAGCGGCGCGGCGCAGAACGGCATTCCCAATGCCGCACTGTTCGGCACCGACTTCACCACCTATGACTTCTCGTCGTCCTTCGACCTGGACAAGCTGTTCGGTATGCCCGGCGCGCCGCAGCTGACCATCAACGTCGCCAACTTCACCAACGCGACGCTGCGATCCTATTTCCAGTTCGAGAACGCCACCTTCACCCAGTACAAGCCCGGCCGCCAGTTCCTGATCGGTCTGCGCGGAACGTTCTGACCCTCTGCTTCGGCAGGCCCGGCGAAGCCGATCGGCTCCGCCATCCTCTCCCGACAAACTTCGGGGTCCTTCCACATCGGTGGAAGGACCCCGTTCTTATTCCGGCAAAGACGATCGTCAGAACTTGACGGTCGCCCCCACGAAGATGCGGCGGCCCAGCACGTCATAGACGCCCGGATAGGTGTTGCCGTTGCCGAACAGGTTCAGCACACCCGAAGCGAGGGCGGGCGGGCTCTTGTCCAGCAGGTGGTTCGCACCGATCCGCAGCGTCAGGTTGCGATCGACCTCGACCCCCGCCGTCAGGTCGAAATAGCTATAGGCGGGCAGACGCGAGTCGATCGGGTCGGCCGCGCCGGTCAGGAAGCTGTTGCTGGAGGTCGTCGACAGCTTGGTCTTGTCGATGTAGCGCCAGTTGAACGACAGGCTGGTCTTGGCGTCGGGCTTCCACGTCACGCGCAGATTGTGGCGCCAGACCGGATTGGGCTGGCCGCAGGCATAGCCGAACAGCCCCTTGCAGTCATAGCTGTCGCCGATCGGCAGCGGCTGCGTCGCCTGTTCGAACAGATAGGTGCCGATGAAGTCGGCATAGAGGCGACCCAGATTGCCGATCGGCACCATGGCATTGGCCGCCAGGTCGAGGCCCGAGGTGCGCAGATAGCCGGTGTTGAGCGTCGTCGAGGTGACATAGCCCGTGCCGAAGATCGAGCCGGTCACCGGATCGCGGTGGAACAGCCCGCAATAATAGGGGCTGCCGGTCGAGAAGCACTGGCTGATGATCGTGTTGGTGTCGATCGTGCCGATATAGTCCTTCACCTTGATGTTGAAGTAATCGATCGACACCGACAGGTTGCGCCCGCCACCCGGCGTCAGGACGATACCCGCCGTATAGGTGTCGGCCGTTTCCGGCTTCAGGTTGCGGTTGCCGCCCGACTGGCCGGTGCACTGGTCCGATGGACATTCGATGACGAGGCGGCTGTTATACTGCGCCGCGGTCACGCCGGTCAGCTGGCAGGCGGACAGCGAGGCGGTCGGGTTCGCACCCGCGCACGGGTCCTTGGCATTGACGTTGCCCAGCGACAGGTTGGAGAACAGCTCGCTGATATTGGGTGCGCGGATCGCATGGTTGAAGCTGGCGCGCAGGCGGATCGGGTCGATCACCTGCCAGCTCAGCTCGCCCTTGTAGGTGAAGGCGTTGTACCGCGACGAATAGCCGGTCGAACGCTGGTTGTTCTTATAGGCCGAATAGCGGAAACCACCGTTCAGCGTCAGCGACTTGCCAATCGCGGAGTCCTGCGCGATCGGAACCTCGATCTCGCCGAAACCCTCATTGACCGCGATGATGCCGTCCGAGTCCTGCGTGCCCGCCTGCTTGGCCACCTCGTCGCCGGTGAAGTACAGCGTCTCGCGACGATGCTCGCCGCCCAGCACGATGCCGACGCCGTCCTGCGCCCAGGGGCTGGTGATGCCGAACGTGCCCAGATCGCCCGAGATCGAGCCCGAGACGACGTTCAGGCCATAGCGGCCCCAGGTCGTCGTCGGCGCATAGAGATATTGCGCCTGCTGGCCGGTCAGCCCGCCCGCCTGGAAGACGTTGATCGGGGTACAGGCGGTATCGGTGCCGTTGAGCACCGACTGGCAGACCGCCCCGCCCTTGCCGTCCGGCACGGCGAGCAGCGCGCGCTGCGCCTTCACAACATTGACGTCGTTCATATACTGCTCGTCATAATGCGCGGCCGAGCGCAGCACGCTGACGTCATAGTTGAAGCCGTGGCCGATATCGCCGCGCACGCCGACCATCGAGCGGTAGTAATGATGCTGGAGGTCGTCGCGACGCGGCAGGGTGCCGCTGCCGCCGAGGCGATAGCCGACCAGCGTGTTCTGCGTCGTCGCGGTGCCGGCGGCGGCGCCGCACAGCGCCTGTTGCTGGCTGGCGCTCATCAGCGGGTTGTTGCAGGTCACGGCATAGGTCTGGCCGAACCAGAGCGCCGAGGGAGCGACCTGCGAGAAGCTGCGGTCGTCCATGTACATGAAGCTGCCATAGATTTCCGCCGCCTTCGAGATGTCGAGGTGGAGGAAAGCACCGGCATTGTACCGCTCGCCGCTGCGCTGGATATAGTTCAGCGGCGCGTAATTATAGGTGTAGCTGTTGTCATAGGGCACCCAGGTCTTGGTGCCGTCCTTGCTGTTGGTCAGCTTCTGCCCCGCCAGCGGACCGGCGAGCGGCGTGAAGGTGCCATAGGGTGTGTTGCTCGACCCGCCGCAGCTGAAGGTCGTCAGTTCGCTGTTGAGCGCGCAGGCCGACACGTCGCGGGTCGACTGGAGCACCGGCTCGGTATGGCGATAGCCGCCGAAGACGGTGATATTGAGCCGCCCGTCGAGCATCGTCTTGCCGAACGCGGCGTTGATGTCCTGCTTGGCGCCGTCGAACACATGCTCGGGTGCGGTCTGATAGCCGCGCGCCGACACGATCCCGCGCAGGAACTGGTTGTCGTTGGTGTGGTCGGCGATGCTGGTCTGCGCATCCAGGCGGAAGCCGTCCAGCTTGTCGCGCAGGATGAAGTTGACCACGCCCGACAGCGCGTCCGAACCATAGACCGCCGACGCGCCGCCGGTGACGACATCGACCCGCTCCACGATGGCGGAGGGAATGAAGTTGAGGTCCATCGCCTGGGTCGGCAACAAGCGCTGGCCATTGACCAGCGTCAGCACGCGGTTCGAGCCGAGGTTGCGCAGGTTGATCTGCGCGGTGCCGTTCGACCCGTTCGAGACATTCTCGTTCGCGTCCGCCGTGAACTGCGGCAGGCGGTTGAGCGCATTCTCGATATTGTTGGTGCCCTGAAGGGTCAGTTCCTGCGAGCTGACGCTGGTCAGCGGGCTGTTGCTGGTCAGGTCCGGGCGCTTGATGCGCGTGCCGGTGACGACGACGTCCTCGCCCGCCGCCGCGTCATCGGGATTGCTCAACCGCGTCTGCTGCGCCGCCGCGCCGTTCGCCGTCACCAATCCGGTCGCCAGCGCAACCAAAGCGGCCGATCGCCGCCAATTTCTGCCATATATCATGTTAGATGCCCCCTTCCGAGCAATTTTGCGTCTATTCTCCCGTTTCTGCCAACTACATTATACGATATTCAGTCAATCGAAAATTTCTTTATTTATTGGTGGATGCACGAAAAAAGCCGGACGGCGGACCGTCCGGCTTGGAAGAAACGCTGTCGGCGTTGTGGGGCGGGTCGATGGCGAAGGCCCGACCCGCTACTTCAGGTTCAGGGCTTGATCCCCCAGCGGGCATAGGTCGCATCGACCTGCGGATCGAGCAGCCGGGCGTCGCGCAGATCGGCGGCCGCCTCGCTCGCCTTGCCCAGCCGGGTCAGGACGACGCCGCGCATGAACAGGCTCTCCGCGCTCTCGGGACGCTGGTCGAGCGCGGCGTTCAGGTCGGTCAGCGCGCGCGCCTGGTCGTTCTGGCGGAAATACACCATCGCCCGGCTGTCGAGCGCCATCGCGCTGATCTGTCCGCCCATCTCGATCGCGCGGTTGCAATTGGCGAGCGCGGTTTCCAGCCCGAAGTTCAGCGTCCCCGCCGTCCAGCAGCGTTCGTTGAGCAGGCGGCCATTGTCGGGCTCGCGCTCCATCGCCAGGTCGATCGCGGCCAGCGCGGCGTCCCCCTTGCTCGCCGCTGCCAGCACCTCGGCCTTGGCCATCAGGACGCCGGTCAGGTTCTCGCCGCCTTCCTCGACCTGCGGCTCGATCATGGCAAGCGCGGCATCGCCCTGCCCCGCCCGCGCCATCACCAGGCCCAGACGCTGGAGATAACCGATATTGCCGGGGTCCAGATCGCGCGCCGCCTTCAGGTCGGCGATGGCCGCCGCCCGATCGCCCAGCGCCAGATGCACATTGGCGCGGTCAAAGAGATAGGGCGCGCTCGCCTGGATGGCGATCGCCTTGTTCCAGTCGGCCAGTGCCTGCTGGCGGTCGAGGATATGGCTCTGGAACTGCGCGCGGGCGGCATAGCGTTCGGGATCGTCGGGGCGCTCGGCGATCAGCGCGGCATAACGCTGGAGCACCGTGTCATACAGATGCGCGCGCCGTGCCGCCTCGATCCCGCGCCACGGGCCGGGATAGCCGGGCTGGGTCCGCACCATCATCCGCTTGTTGCGCAATTCCGCCAGCCGAGTCCGTTCGGCCGGGAAGTCGGCGGGCGCGATCTCCGCGCCGCTGGTCAGGCGTTCGGTCCGCACCGTCAGCAACGGGCCCGCCAGGGTCGTGGTCGTCTTGACCCGCCCGCCGGGCAGCGCCGCGTCGAGCGTTGCGGGCCCTTCGATCTCGAAGCCCTGTCCATCGCCGGGCAGGCGGACCGAATAGGTGAGCAGCGCATGGCCGGGATTGCCCGTCGCGACGGGAACATCCTTCCACGCCTCGCGCGAGCGGTCGGGCAGGCGGAGATTGGAGAAATTCTCGGTCTGGTCGCTATAGCGGCGCTGCGCGTAATTCCAGGACGGGTTCGCGATCCCGCTCAGCGCCACCGTCGCCGTGCCCGCCGCATCGTCGAACGTGACGTTGCTGTCGGTCAGGACGATGCGGTCCTCCCCCACGCGCGGGGCGACATGGCCGAACAATTCGCGCAGCTTCTGCTTGTCGAGCCCGCTGGCCAGCGTCTTGATCTGCCCGGCGACACCGCCGCGAAAGGTCATGCGGATGTCGGCGGGAGCGGCGATGTTCAGGCCGCCACGCTGGTCGATATTGAGCGTCGCCTCCATTTCGGGCCGCGCGGGGGCGCGACTGGGCATTTCGACCAGCTGCGCGCCCTCGTCCCGCAACGGCAGGACCCAGCGGAACGGCAGGCTGTCGCCCAGATCCTCATATTGCGTGCCCGCGCCCGTCCCGTCGAGCCACAGCTTCTCGCCGCCGACCGTCGCGACGACGAAGATATGGTTGAAGGCCGCGAACGACGGCAGCCGCCGCGACACCATGTCGCCCCCCTCCATATTGGCGAGCGCGGGTTCCGCCTCGATCCCCAGCTCGTGGAGCATGGCGAGGAGCAGCAGCGTCTTGGCCTTGCAGTCGCCATAGCGAAGCGACCAGGTTTCGGCCGGTTTCTGTGGGACATAATTGCCGTTGTTCATGCCGTTGAACAGATAACGGACCTTGCCCTGCACCAGCGCCAGGGCGGCGGCGACGCGGTGGCGGGGGTCCTTTTCGGCGGCAGCGATCCGGGCGACCTCGGCGGCGAGCGGGCTGCCCGCCGGGATCAGTCCGTCGGTCTTGTAGAGCGTGACCGCGACCTTCGACACGCTCGGCCAGTCGGCGAAGGTCGAAGCCTCAACAAAGCCGGGTCGTGCATAGCGTCCCGGCGCCTGCGGGGCGATGTCGGGCTGGCGCGGGAAAGGCTGGGCGAAGACCAGTTCATGCCAGCCGTTGGCATCGCCGACCACGGGATCGGCTCCGGTCAGATAGGCGCGCCACTGGACGGCCGATTTCTGCGGCCAGAGCAGGCGCGCACGCGAAAAGCCGATCTTGACCGGCTGCGCCAGCAACGGCGCATTGCCCATGCTGTTGCCCATCAGGCTGGGGTCCTTGACGGTACGCGATGCGCGCACGTCGAGTATGTCGCCCTCCCGCAACCCCTCCACCGCCAGCGTCGCGGTGAGCATCCCGTCCATCGACATCCGCTCCAGCCCCTGTTCGCGGCGCAGGACGGTGAACTGCTTGCCTTTCAGCGCGTCGATCCGCTCCCCGTCGCGGATGATATCGACGCCGTGGATGATCAGATCGCCATGCGCGGGTTGCCAGGACAGGCTGATCGTCCCTGCCTGCGACAGCGCCTGGACCGAATTGGCGCGCGTGGCCTGTTCGAAATAGGACCAGCTCATCCCATCGCCCAGCCGCACCTGCGCGTCGGCGATCAGCGTCGCGGGACTGTCCGCCGTCAGACTCTTGGTATCGGGGGCGGGAGCCAGCTTCACCCAGTCCGGCACCGGCTGGTAAAGAGGTTTGTCGCTCGCCTGCACAACACTTGCCGACGACAACAGCATAGTCACCAGTAACGCACGTCCGAACATTATCGTCCCCACCCCAGGAAGGGGCCGAGCGTAGCGACTTTCCATGACGCCTCAATCGGCACAGGCAAATTTTTCTTGCCTGACGAAATTGTCATGCCGGTACATATTTATAAGCCGCGCCGCCTGAACCGTCCGCGCCCGCGGCCAGGGTCAGCGATAGCGCCCCATGACGACCTTCAGGACGACGGGACGGTCGACGACGTTGATGCCATAATCGGTCTGGTCGCCATTCCACAGCCGGTCCATCACCCAGCGCCCCTCAGCGAAATGCCCCTCCTCGACCCGCAGCACCATCGCCCTGGGATCGGGGGTCGCGGGCTCGAAGCGGACGCGGACATGGTCGGCGGTCATCAGGAATTCGTCGCGCGACAGCTGGATCACCGCCAGCCCGCCGACCGGCTCCTTCCCCCAGGGCGCGGGCTCGGACTTGAGCCAGCTCCAGCTCTTCTCGCCGAACTGCCACTGGCCGAAGCTGCCCTGGATCGACCAGTCGCCCATCACCGTCTTCACGTCGGCGCCGTCGTCGGGCCTGGACGCCCCCCAGGTCGGATGATCGAACGCCAGCCGCGCCCAGTCGCGCATCACCCCCGCCACCGCGCCATAAGGCCCGGCAAAGGCATCGAGCGTCGCCGCGTCGAGCTTCGTCGCGCCCAGCGGATAGTTGAAGAAGCCGGTGTCATCCATGCCGAACGGCGCAAAGCCGATCGCCCCGCGCCCCAGCGCGTCGTAGAAATAGCGGCCAAACTCGCGCGCATTGCCGATCTCGGGCACCAGCAGCGGATTGTCGGGCCGGGCAAAGGCCTTGAGATACAACGCGACATTGCCGCTGGCGCGGTCATAGATGTCGGGGGCCTCGGCATCGATGGCGGGGGCCGCGACTTTCCAGATGTCGAGCACGTCCTGCTGCGGCCCGCCGCTCGCCACCCCGTCAGGGTCGGGCACGTTGGACGGTCCTGCCAGCGCGGCGTTGACGTACATGGGCAGCGGCTTCACCGCCTTGCCCGCCGCCGCGATCTCGTCGATGAAACGCGCGGTGTACCAGGTGTTGAAGGCGCGGTCGGCCTGCGTCCCGAACACGACGCTCCATGTCCCCGGCCGCTTGCCCAGCTGGCGGACCAGCATGGCGGGGACCGGCCCGGCGAATAGACGCTGCGCCTCCGGTCCATAATCGCGCGGGTTGCGATAGCTGCCGACCTCGTTTTCCGGCTGGACCATGATGACCGTGTTCTGCGGATCATGGTCCTTCAGATAGGTCATCAGCCGGACGAAGGCGCGCTTGTCCGCCTCCAGCGTCGAACGGAACATCGGCGACAGGACGTAATGATCCTTGCCGTCGCGCGTCTTCATCCGGGGAAAGCGGCGATTGTCCAGCTTGACCCAATCGGGGGTATAGCCGGGCGAGGTGTTCTTCCACGTCCCGAACCACAGCAGCACGACCCGCTTGTCATGCGCGCGGGCCTGGTCGAGCAGGGTCTGGACGAAGGAAAAGTCGAAACGCCCCTCCTCCGGCTCGACCTGCTGCCAGGCCACGGGGATCTCGACGGTGTTGGCATGGATGCGGTCGAGCACCGGCCAGACCTGCGGCAGGGCGGCGGCATAGTTGCTCGAATTGTTGACCTGCCCGCCCAGCATCAGGAAAGGCCGTCCATCGACGATCAGCGCGTGGCGGCCGTCGCGGGTCGCGATGCGGGGGATCTCGGTCGACTGGGCACCCGCCGGAGCCGCCGCCGCCAGCGCCAACAGAGCTGTAACCAGTTCACGGCGCATGACTTTTCCCTTCCCATCATCCGCGATCGATCGCGTTTGCGCGCTTGTGCACGGCTTGATGGTGGGGATCAACCAGCGGACGCACCCGTTACGGGCAGATGGCGGTCACCGTCTGGACCCGCGCGTCGCGCGCGGCCTCGGTGCGGAGCGAGCGTTGCGCCATGGCGGACCAGGCCGCCTCCGCGCGCAGACAGCGTTCGCGCACATTGGCCAGGTCGGAGGCCGCCGCCTGGTCGCGGCAATCGGCCGCACGCTGCTGATAGAGTTCGGAATCACGCATGGCAGGATCCTTTCCGACACCAACATCAGGAACAGGCGGGACCGGACTATCGGGCCCCGCCATCGATACGCGTCAGTCGACCGGTTGCAGGTTGACCGCCGCCATCTTGCCGCGACGATCCTGCTCCAGCTCGTAACCGACGCGCTGGTTCTGCTGGAGCGTGATCATCCCTGCACGCTCGACCGCCGAGATATGGACAAAGGCATCGGTGCCGCCATTATCGGGCGCGATGAAGCCATAGCCCTTGTCCATGTTGAAGAATTTGACGGTGCCGTTCTGGCTCATGATATTTCCTTCGGATCGCGGTCTGCCGAGGATCGGCGGACCCGGATGCCCGGGCAGCAGGGAAAGAAGGAAAAGGGGGCCGCAAAGCGCCGAGAACCGTCGATATGCGACTAAAGCCCCGATGATATGGGGATCAGGCCGCCATTCCGCAACCATGCGCCATCCGGGGCGGCGGCGCGGCGAGCCGATAGTCCCCCGCGATCCGCAGGATTTCGGCGGGCGTATAGACCATCTCGGCGGCGCCCCGCGCGTCCTGCGGGGCTTCGCGCCAGCCGTCGATCTCGGTCATGCGGACCGGCCGGCGGGCGACCAGCCCGATCCAGTGCGCCAGCAGCACGTCGAGTTCGCGAAAGCCGTTGGCGGTCACGCGGTGGCGGACGATATGGTGGCGATCCGACATCCCCCGGCGGTCGGCGCTCCATAGGGGCGCGATCCGTTCCTCCACCACGCGGATGCCGTCCATCAGCGCGCGATAGGCGCGGTCATGGTCTTCGATGCTCGAAGGGCGCCGGCTCATCGGCAGCCCATCCGCCGCCAATAGCGCCGCCGAAGCCAGCGGGTCACGAAGCGTGCGATCATGCGCCGCCCGGTCCGTCGAGGAATAGGATCACCAGGCTGCTCCGACGCGACAAGCGGGAGCACAAGGTCTCTCAGCCGCCAGCGCTTGCGGTCGTCAAACCGGCGATGCCACCGACTAGCATGTCCGCCCCCACCCGTCGCGCTGTTTCTGCCGTCACACCGGCGTCCATGCGCCGGTCGCCACCACCGGCCCGGTGGGCAGCGGCCCCGGCGCACCGCCAACGGGCTCGATCGAGATGGCGATGGTCGCCCCGACCCGCATCCGGTCGCGAAGCGCGGGAGACAGGGCCAGCCGGGTCGCCCCCCGATCCGCCATCAGGCCCAGCGAATGCGGCACGCCGTCCGCCCCGATGATCCAGAGCTGCGCGCTCCGCCCCGCCCGGCGCTGGTTGGCGGCGTCCAGCGACAGGCGGCCGGTCGCGGGGTCATAGAGCGCGGCGATCGGCCCGGCCCCGTTGTTCGCGACGATCGTCGTCAACAGCGGGGACGGCAGAGCTATCTCGGGCCCGCGCATGGCGACGAACAGCAACAGGCAGGCCGCGACCAGCCCCGACAGCGCCGCCAGCCCCTGCCACAGCCGGACCGACGACCGCTGCTGCTGCGGCGCGCCGAAGATCGTCGCCTCCAGCCGGGCGAGCCCGTCCGCTGGAGCCGCAACTTCGGGCCAGGCATCGAACCAAAGTGCGAAACGGTCCCGCCACCGCGCCAGCTCTGCCGCGAAATCGGGATCGGCCAGCATCCGGCGGAGCGCCGTCGCCCGCTCCTCCCCCTCCAGCAGCCCCAGCGCCAGTTCGGCGGCCATCGCGTCGGGTTCGTCGCCCGTCATGGTCGGTGGCGGTGTCATCGCTCCATGCAGTCCTTCAGGCGGATCAGGCCGCGGCGGATCCAGGTCTTCATGGTGCTGAGCGGCACGGCGGACCGATCGGCCAGTTCGGCATAGGTGCAGCCGTCGAAAAAGGCGGTGCGGATCGCGTCCCGCGACCGCCCTTCCAGTTCGTCGAGGCAGCGGCCCAGGCGATGCGATTCCTGCGCATCCTCGACGACCGTGCTGGCGATGGGGGCGTCGTCGACCAGCACCGGCTGTTCCTCGATCGGCGAGGCCCGGTGCCGCCCATGCGCCCGCCGCCAGTCGATCGCCCGGTTGCGCGCGATCGTCGCCAGCCAGGCCAGCGGGCTGGCGGGTCCGGGCTCATAGCCGCCAGCGCGTTTCCAGACGGTCAGATAGACGTCCTGCAACACATCCTCGGCCGCCTGGCGTTCCCCGCAGATGCGCAGGCAGATGCCGAACAGCCGCGCCGACGACAGGCGATACACCTCCCGAAAGGCCGCGCGATCCTCCTGCGCGGTGCGGAGCAGCGCCTCGGCGAGACGCGAGCGGCTATCGTCTTCGATCACCATGATGCTGGTCCTTTGGCGGCAAACTATCCTATGATATTTTAGGATGCCACCAAAATGGCTTAGGCGCGTTTTGTGACAAGATGACCGCCAGCCGCGCTGGCCTGTCGACCGGGCCGGTGGCGTCCTGAGACCTTTTCGCGCGGATGACGGATGACCGGAATCCAAGGAGCAGGACGGTGGCGGACAAGAGCGAATTTTCCGTGTCGCGACGCGGCGTCATGATCGGCGGCGCGGCAACCGCGATGGCGGCGCACAGCCCGGCCGAGGCGCAACCCCGGAAGGCGACCATGCCCCCCGAACCCGCCACCATGCCCGTCACCCTGAAGGTCAACGGCAAGGACCGCGCGTTGTCGCTCGATCCGCGCACCACGCTGCTCGACACGCTTCGCGAACATCTGCACCTGACCGGCACCAAGAAAGGGTGCGACCATGGCCAGTGCGGGGCCTGTACGGTGATCGTCAACGGCCAGCGGATCAACAGCTGCCTCTCGCTCGCGCTCCAGCATGACGGTGACGAGATCACCACCATCGAGGGGCTGGGCACGCCCGATCGGCTGCACCCGATGCAGGCGGCCTTCGTCAAGCATGACGGCTATCAATGCGGCTATTGCACGCCCGGCCAGATCTGCTCGGCGGTCGGTGTGCTCGACGAGATCAAGCGCGGCGTGCCGAGCCATGTGCAGGCCGACATCACCGCGCGTCCGCAGGCGACCGGCACCGAGATGCGCGAGAGGATGAGCGGCAATATCTGCCGCTGCGGCGCCTATTCCAACATCGCCGAGGCGATGACCGAGGTAGCGGGAGCCAGGGCATGAAGGCCTTTACCTATGAGCGCGCCAGGGACGCGGTCGCGGCGGCGCGCGCGGCGGCGCGGCCGGGCGCCAGGTTCCTGGCGGGCGGCACCAACCTGCTCGACCTGATGAAGATCGAGGTGGAGACGCCGACCCATTTGATCGACGTCCAGGATCTGGGGCTCGACCGGATCGAGAAGACGAAGGAGGGTGGCCTGCGCATCGGCGCCTTCGCGACCAACACCGCGCTCGCCGCCGACGATCGGGTGCGGCGCGATTATGGCGTCCTGTCGCGCGCGATCGTCGCGGGGGCCAGCGGCCAGCTGCGCAACAAGGCGACGACGGCGGGCAATCTGCTCCAGCGGACGCGCTGCCCCTATTTCTACGATACCAACATGGCCTGCAACAAGCGCAAGCCCGGCACCGGGTGCAGCGCGATCGGCGGCTATTCGCGCCAGCTGGCGGTGGTGGGGGCGAGCAGCGACTGTATCGCCACCAACCCCAGCGACATGAACGTCGCGATGCGGGTGCTCGACGCCACGGTCGAGACGGTGAATGCGGACGGCAGGACCCGCGCCATCCCCATCGCCGAGTTCCACCGCCTGCCCGGCAACACCCCGCATATCGAGACGGCGCTGCAACCGGGCGAGTTGATCACCGCGGTCACCCTGCCCCGCCCGATCGGCGGCACGCATATCTATGAGAAGGTGCGCGACCGCGCCTCCTATGCCTTCGCGCTCGTCTCGGTCGCGGCCGTCGTCCAGAAGGATGGCACCGGCCGGGTCGCGGTGGGCGGCGTCGCGCACAAGCCCTGGCGGGTCGAGGCGGCGGAGGCCGCCCTGCCGCAAGGGGCCAAGGCGGTGACGGCGACCCTGCTCGCCGACGCACGCCCGACCCAGGACAATGCCTATAAGGTGCCGCTCGTCGAACGGACGCTGGCGGCCGTCATCAGCCAGGCGAGGACCGCATGAAATTCACCGAGCCTGCGGGCGCCAACCCCATCGACCGCATGGCCGTGGTCGGCCGGGCGCATGACCGGATCGACGGCCCGAAAAAGGTCACCGGCACCGCCCCTTATGCCTATGAGCATCATGCCGAGGCGCCGAATGCCGCCTATGGCTGGATCATCGGTTCGGCCATCGCCAAGGGCCGCATCCGGTCGATGAACCTGGACGATGCGCTCGGCGCACCGGGCGTGCTGGGCATCGCCACCGCTGCCGATGCGGGCAAGCTGAACAAGGGCAATTTCAACACCGTCAAGCTGCTCGGCGGGCCCGAGATCGACCATTATCACCAGGCGATCGCCATCGTCGTCGCCGAGACGTTCGAACAGGCGCGCGCCGCCGCCGGCCTCGTGCGCATCGATTACGAACGCGCCAAGGGCCAATATGACCTGGACGATGCGCTGAAGACCGCGCCGCTGACCGGCGGCGAAGAGGGCAAGCCCGGCAAGGCCGACCGGACCGGCAGTTTCGAGAGCGCCTTCGCCGCCGCGCCGGTCCAGCTCGACGCGACCTATACGACGCCCGATCACAGCCATGCGATGATGGAGCCGTTCGCGTCGATCGCATCCTGGGACGGCGACCAGCTGACCGTCTGGACCTCCAACCAGATGATCGCCTGGGGGCGCGGCGACCTTGCCAAGACGCTGGGGCTGCCCAAGGAGAAGGTGCGGCTGATCTCTCCCTATGTCGGCGGCGGGTTTGGCGGGAAGCTGTTCCTGCGCGCCGATGCGGTGATGGCGGCGCTGGGCGCCAGGGCGGTCGGGCGGCCGGTCAAGGTCGCGATGCAGCGGCCGCTGATGGCCAACAACGCCACCCACCGCCCCGCGACCACGCAGCGCATCCGGATCGGCGCGAGCAAGGACGGCGGCATCCAGGCAATCGCGCACGAAAGCGGATCGGGCGACCAGCCCGGCGGCGGCCCCGAAACGGCGGTCAACCAGACCAAGCTGCTCTATGCCGGTCCCAACCGCCTGACCTCGATGCGGCTTGCCGTGCTCAACCTGCCGGAGGGCAATGCGATGCGCGCGCCCGGCGAGGCGCCCGGCATGATGGCGCTGGAGATCGCCATGGACGAAATGGCCGAGAAGCTGGGGCTGGACCCGGTCGCCTTCCGCGTGAAGAACGACACCCAGGTCGATCCCGAAAAGCCCCAGCGCCGCTTTTCCCAACGCCAGCTGGTGCGCTGCCTGGAGGAAGGCGCGCAACGTTTCGGCTGGTCGCGGCGCAGCGCCAAGCCCGCCCAGGTCCGCGACGGGCGCTGGCTGGTCGGCATGGGCGTCGCCTCCGCCTTCCGCAATCATATGAACATGAAATCGGCCGCGCGGGTCACGCTGGGCAAGGATGGCCGCCTCGTCGTCGAAACCGACATGACCGATATCGGCACCGGCAGCTATACGATCATCGCCCAGACGGCCGCCGAGATGATGGGCGTGCCGATGGACAGGGTCGATGTCCGCCTGGGCGATTCCGCCTATCCCGTATCGGCGGGCTCGGGCGGGCAGTTCGGCGCGGCCAATGCGACGGCCGGGGTCTATGCCGCGTGCGTGAAGCTGCGCGAGGCGATCGCGCAGCGGCTGGGCTTCAACTCGGCCGACCTCAGCTTTGCAGGGGGCAAGGTCACGGGCGGCAACCGATCGGTCGCGCTGCGCGACGCCGTCGCCGCCGGTCCGCTGTCCGCCGAGGACCGGATCGAGTTCGGCGACCTCGACAAGACGTACCAGCTGTCGACCTTCGGCGCGCATTTCGTCGAGGTCGGGGTGGACGCCTATACCGGCGTCACCCGCCTGCGCCGGATGCTGGCGGTCTGCGCGGCGGGCCGCATCCTCAATCCCAAATCGGCACGCAGCCAGGTGATCGGCGCGATGACCATGGGCGTAGGCTCGGCGCTGATGGAGGAACTGGCGGTCGACAAGCGTTTCGGCTTCTTCGTCAACCACGACCTGGCCGGCTATGAGGTGCCGGTCCATGCCGATATCCCGCATCAGGAGGTCGTTTTCCTGGAGGAAGCCGATGACAAGGCCAATCCGATGAAGGCCAAGGGCGTGGGCGAGCTGGGCCTGTGCGGGGTCGGCGCGGCGGTGGCGAATGCGGTCTATAACGCGACCGGCGTGCGCATTCGCGACTATCCGCTGACGCTGGAAAAGCATCTCGACCGGCTGCCTGCCATGGTGTGATCGACCGTCGATTTCCCCTTCGCCTGATATCGTCAGGACCTATGCAGAGCATGGTCTGCCCCGCTAAGGTCATGATGATACCGCTCCCCAAAGGGGATCGGATGGCAGGAGGGGGCTCGGCAGGGCGATATGAACGACGCGATCGACAGTTTCTGGCAGACGGCGGGGGGCATATTGTCGCCGCATGGCCCGGCGACCGCAGCGCAGGCGGCCAGCTATGCCCCCGGCGACTTCAGCATCCATTTCTTCCTGCAACTCGCCGTCATCCTGTTCGCCTGCCGCATCGTCGGATGGCTGGGCCAGCGCTTCCTGGCGCAACCGCCGGTGGTGGGGGAGATGATCGCGGGCGTGGTGCTGGGCCCCTCGCTGCTGGGACTGGCCTTTCCCGAGCTTCAGGGCGCGATCTTCCCCAAGGAAACGCGCAACATCCTCTATGCCGGGGCGCAGCTCGGGGTGGCGCTCTACATGTTCCTGGTCGGCCTGACGCTGCGGCTCGACCATTTTCAGTCCAAGGCGCGCAGCGCGATGGCGGTGTCGGCCTCGGGCGTCATCGCGCCGTTCCTGATCGCAGCGGTCATCACGCCTGCGCTGCTGACCGTGCCGGGGCTGTTCGCGCCGGGCATCAGCCAGGCCAATGCCACGCTGTTCATGGGCGCCTGCATCGCGCTGACCGCCTTTCCGATGCTGGCGCGGATCATCAACGAGCGCGGCCTGGCCGACAGTCCGCTGGGCACCTTGTCGCTGGCGGCGGGGGCATTCGATGACGCGACGTCCTGGTGCGTGCTGGCCGTGGTGCTGGCGACGTTCGGCGGGGGCAGCGGGGTCGCGATCCTGGCGATCGGCGGCGCGATCCTCTATGTCGGTTTCCTGATCCTGTTCGGTCGCCGCATCCTCGCCCCGCTCGGCCGCGCGGTCGAGGCGCGGGGCGAGATGAGCATGAACGTGCTGGCCATCACGCTGATGGCCTTCTGCATCTCGGCCTTCATCATGGACGCGATCGGGGTCCACGGCATTTTCGGCGGCTTCATCCTGGGCGTCTTCATGCCGCGTGGACTGTTCGTCGCCGAGCTGAAGAAGAAGGTCGAGCCGCTGGCCGTCGTCCTGCTGCTGCCGATGTTCTTCACCTATTCGGGGCTCAACACCCGGATGGACATGGTCAATTCCATCCCGCTGCTGCTGATCGCGCTGGGCATCCTGGCCGCATCGATCGCGGCGAAGTTCGGCGCCTGCTATCTCGCGGCGCGGGTGTGCGGCGAGGACAACCGGACCGCGATGGGCATCGGCGCGCTGATGAATTCGCGCGGGCTGATGGAGCTGATCATCATCAATATCGGGTTGCAGAAGGGCATTATCGGCCCCGCGCTGTTCTCGATGCTGGTGCTGATGGCGATCGTGACGACGATGATGGCCAGCCCGCTGTTCGAGCTGGTCTATGGCCGCCGGGCGCGGGTGATGGGCGAGATGGAGACGCTGAAAGGCGCCCGCGTCTGACGGCGAAGGCTCTCACCGCATCGCCACGCCCCGTTTCGTTTACAGTCTGTCAACGGGATTGACCCAGAAGGGGCGCGGCCGACCCATTCCAACAGGATCCATCAGATGAAACGGGGCAAATTCTTCGTCATTGCGGGCATCGTGCTCGTGCTGGCCCTTCTGGCGTTCATCGCCATGGCGCTGCTGCGCCGCCCGGTCGACAAGGCCGAGCCCGCCCCCGTCTTCGTCGATCGCCCCGCCCCCGCCATAGCCCCCGCCGCCGCGCAGGCCGCCGCGACCAAGGCGCCCGGCGATGCCGCCGCGCAGAAGCGCCTGGGCGACGCGATGCTCGCCGCCCGCCGCTTCGACGAGGCCGCCGCCGCCTATCGCGCCTCGCTGGCGATCGATCCCAACCAGTCGACCGCCTGGTCGGCGCTCGGCGAAGCGGTGATGCAGACCACCAAGTCCAACTCCGCCGACCTCCCCGCCCCCGCCGCCGAAGCGTTCCGCAAGGCGCTGGCGCTCGATCCGCGCGACGCGCGCGCCCGTTTCTATTTCGCGATGGAAAAGGATCTGAAGGGCCAGCATGACGAAGCGGTGGGCGACTGGCTGGCGCTGTTGCGCGACGTGCCCGCCGGTTCGGATGCCGACGAAGCGGTGCGCGCGGCGCTGGCCGCCTCGATCAAGCGCAACATCGCGCTGATCCGCCAGGCCGCCGACGACGCCGGACGCGCCCAGCCGCGCTACAAGTCGCAACCCTGATCCTCACCCGCACGCCGCATCGCGGCGTCCGGCCCCCTCCTCGATACACAGGGGCATGAGCGGCGATTCGTTCATGCCCTTCTTTTTCGTGGCCGTAGTTCGTCCCATGCCCGATCATGTGAGCGTTATATCTACATCCCCTCCGGCCCCTTGTAGCGGCTGGGCATAGCCCGTGCCGCCCCTTTGGCTGATGCAGGATAACCCTCCACTTTTCCGTTGTTTAATCCGGCATTCTGCCACAGATTGCCCACGCCGCGAGGTCATAAAGGCCCCGGCATGCGGGATGCGGAATGCGGGACGGATTCTCCGTCCGGGCGCCGCTTCCGCATTCATAAATGATAGCGCTACTAGGAGGGGATATGCTGAAACGGATGGGGATCGCCTTGTTGGCCTCGGCCAGCGTGATCGCGGGGGCCCAGGCGGTCCGGGCACAGTCGCTGGCCGTCACCCCGGCGGAGACGCTCGAGCGTCAGGGGCTGACCGTCATGGTCGACCAGAACCAGTTCAGCCCGATCTTCTTCGACGAGAAGAATGCCGGGCTCCAGATCGTCCTGCATGGCGAACGGATCGCGACCGATGGCGCGGTGCGGCTGAACCGCACGCCCGAACAATGGGACCCGGTCCCCGCCTTTATCAGCCGGACGCGCGGGACCGAGCCCAATCAGGTGGTGGTCCGATCCACCTATAAGGACGTCGATCTGGGTTATCGGGTGAAGGTGACGGCGGAGGGCGACGGGTTTCGCATCGCGGTCGACCTCGACAAGCCGCTGCCCGCGGCACTGGCGGGCAAGGCGGGGTTCAACCTCGATTTCCTGCCGACCAGCTATTTCGGCAAGACCTATCTGATGGACAGCGCGCCGGGCCTGTTCCCTCGTCACGCCACGGGGCCGATGCGCAAGGACGGGTCGGGCGATCCGATGCCGCTGGCCGCCGGGGGCAAGTCGATCACCTTGTCGCCCGAAGATCCGCTGACCCGCGTCACCATCACCTCGGACGCCGGGGCGCTGGAACTCTATGACGCGCGCAACCGGGCGCAGAATGGCTGGTTCGTCGTCCGCTCGCTGATCGCGGCCGGGGCCAAGGAGAATGCCGTCGTCTGGCATGTCCGCCCCAATGTCGTGAAGGACTGGGTCCGCGCGCCGGTCGTCTCGTTCAACCAGGCGGGCTATACGCCGGGCCGATCCAAGATCGCGCTGATCGAGACCGATCCGCACGGCTCCGCCCCCGCCGAGGCCGAACTCGTCCGCCTGGCCGCCGACGGAACCCGGCAATCGGTGCTGCGCAGCCGCGTCACCCCGCGCGGGCGCTGGATGCGCTATAATTACGCCGCCTTCGACTTCTCGCAGGTCCGCGAACCGGGCGTCTATGCCATTTCCTATGGCGGCCAGCTGACCAACCCCTTCCGCATCGCGCCCGACGCCTATGACCGTATTTGGCAGACCTCGCTCGACACCTTCATCGCCGAGCAGATGGACCATGTCGGCATTCGCGAACAATATCGCGTCTGGTCCGCCCCCTCGCATCTGGACGATGCGCGCCAGGCGCCGCCCAATCACGTCCATTTCGACGGCTATAAAATGGGTCCGACCCTCGACTCGCCGTTCAAGCCGGGCGAGCATATTCCGGGGCTGGACGTCGGCGGCTTCCAGGATGCGGGCGATTACGACATCCAGACGCCGCAAAACGCCGCCGTGGTCCGCGATCTGGCCTGGGGGCGTGAGCTTTACGGGCTGGACTGGGACGAGACGAGCGTGGACGAGGCCGCCCGTGCGGTCGAGATCCGCAAGCCCGACGGCCAGCAGGACGCGCTCCAGCAGATCCGCCACGGCGCGCTGCAACTGCTCGCCCAGTACAAGGTGTTCGGCCATGCGATCGTCGGCATCATCGATCCCGTCCAGCGGCAATATGCCCATCTGGGCGATGCGGGGTCCCAGACCGACAATCTGACCTATGACGCCTCGCTGGGCGTGACCGAGCGGCGCGGCGGGTCATCGGGAGCGCAGGACGATCGCTGGGCCTTCACCACCGATCTGCCCGCCAACAATCTGGCGGTGGCGGGCGCGCTGGCCGCCGCCTCGCGGGCGCTGGCCGACAGCGATCCGACCATGGCGGCCGAGGCATGGGATGCCGCCAAGACCCTGTGGTCCCGCCAGCAAAAGGGCCCGGTCAAGGCGGGCGACGGGCGCGATGATTCCGGGTCGCCCTGGTCGGCGGACGGCGCCAATGTCGGGGCGACGGTGGAAATGCTGATCACCAGCAAGGGCGACCGCGTCTATGCCGATCGCCTCCGCGCGCTGATGCCGGTGGTGGCCAAGAGCTTCGAATGGGTCGGGGCCTCGGCGATCCGCGCCCTGCCCTTCATGGACGCCAAGTACCGGGCCGCACTGGTGCCGCTGGTCCGGAAGGCCAAGGCGAAGCTCGACGCCGATCTGGCCAAAAACCCCTTTGGCGTGCCGATCAGCGAGGCCAACTGGGCCGGATCGCATCAGGTCGTCGCGTTCGGATCGAACATGTACCTGATGCACAAGGCCTTTCCGGAGATCGTCGGGACCGAATACACGCTGAACGCGATCGACTATGTGCTGGGGCGGCACCCGGCGAACAACCTGTCGCTCGTCTCGACGGTGGGCACCGCGTCCCAGCTGATCGGCTATGGTCACAACCGCGCTGATTACGGCTTCATCCCCGGCGGGCTGGTGCCGGGCGTGCTGATCGTGAAGCCGGACTTCCCCGAGCTGAAGACCGACTGGCCGTTCCTGTGGTTCGAGAATGAATATACGGTCGCGACCACCTCGGCCTATATCCTCGCCGCCAATGCCGCGATCGCGGCGACCCGCGAAACCCGCTGACCCGAACGGGGCGAGACGCGATCGTCTCGCCCGCCGCACCCCGCTCCACCATGACAAATACGTCATGATGGCATCCACAAATTGACTGCCGTGGCAGCTATTGCCATGGCAGTCATATGGCTCACCAAGATACTGCCCATTTCGATCCCGAACGCTCGGTCGGTTATCTGACCAAGCGCGTGTTCCAGCTCGCCCGGATCGGGATGGAGCCGATCTTTCAGGATGAGGAAGTCACCCATGTCCAGTGGAGCGCGCTGATGACGCTGCTCTGCGGTTTCGGGGAGACGGCGGCGGAGATGTCGCGCCACTTGTGCCACGATACCGGCGCGACGACGCGGATCATCGACACGCTGGAGGAGCGCGGGCTGATGGCGCGCCGCCGCTGCACATCCGATCGGCGGGTCGTCCGCCTCGCGCTGACCGAGGCCGGGCGCATCGTCGCGGAACGCTGCAAGGTCAAGGTCGTCACCCTGTGGAACGACTGGATGGCCGATTGGTCGCAGGAGGATGCCGACCAGCTCGTCGCCCTTCTCCTCAGGCTCCGCGACCGTCTGGAGACACAGGCATGAAGCGGTCGGCATTCCTCACCGCCCTTCTGCTGGCGGGCTGTTCGGTGCCGGAGGCGCATCCCGCCATCGCCCCGGTCGCGACCGACACGCTGGGTCTGGGCACCGCGCAGGCGCCGCTGGTGGCGACCGAGTGGTGGCATGGGCTGGGCGATCCGCAGCTCGACCGGATCGTCGGCGATGCGCTGTCCGGCAATCCGTCGCTGGAGATCGCGATGGCGCGGCTGCGTCAGGCCGAGTCGGTGCTGGCCAGCCGCCGGGCGGAGGACGGCCCCGCCGTGTCGCTCGACGCGCAGGAGCAATATAGCCGCATTTCGGGCCGCTACACCATTCCGCCGCCCTATGCGGGGACGACCCAGTGGCTGGGGCAGGCACAGGCCAGTCTCAACTGGACGATCGACCTGTTCGGGCGACAGGCCGCCGCGATCCAGGCGGCGCGCGCCTCCACCCGCGCGGCGATGCTCGACGTGACGGCGGCGCGGCTCGCGCTCGCGGGATCGGTCGCGCAGACCTATGTCGAACTCGCCCGTGCCGAGCGGCAGGCGGCGATCGCGCGCCGGACCATCGATACGCGCACCCGCTCACTGGGGCTGGTGCAGGCGCGCATCCGCAACCATCTCGCCAGCCAGCTCGACGCCAGCAGCGCGCAGACGTTGCTCGCCCAGGCGCGGGTCGCGTTGGCAAGGGCCGAGGCACAGGCGGCGCTGGCACGCAACGCGCTGGCGGCGCTGGCCGGGCGGGGCCTCGACTATCCCGCGACGATCGCGCCGACGCGGATCGCGCTCGACACCGCGCTCCCCATGCCGGGCATCGTGCCCGCCGACCTGCTGTCCCGTCGCCCCGACATCGCCGCCGCGCTCGCCCGGATCGAGGCCGCGAAGGGCGGGCAGGAGGTCGCGCGCAAGGCGTTCCTGCCCAATGTCAATCTGATGGCGCTGGCGGGGTTCCAGGCGGTCGGGCTGGGCAATCTGTTCACCGCCGATGCCGGGACCGTCGGCGCCGGGCCCGCCATCCACCTGCCGATCTTCGACAGCGGGCGGCTTCGCGCGGGCTTGGCCGGCGCGACCGCCGCGCTCGACCTGGCGACCGCCGATTATAACGACCGGGTCGTCGGCGCGGTGCGCGAGGCCGCCGATGCGGTGACGCGCAGCCGCACCCTCGCCACCGAGCGCGCCCGCCAGAGCGAGGTCACGCGCGGACTGGCCGAGACGCGCCGCCTGAACGCCATTCGCGTATCGAGCGGGCTGCAATCGCAACTGGGGTTGATCGACCCCGATATCCGCCAGCTGGAGGCCGATCAGGCCGACGCCAATCTCGCCGCCGACGCGGTCCAGGCGCGGATCGCGCTGGCCGTCGCCCTGGGCGGCGGTTTCTCCCCTTCCACCGAAAGCACGCCCCGATGAGCGACACCGCCACCGCCGCCCCCTCCCCCGCGCCCGCCGGCAAGCCCAGGGCGCGCAAGACCGGCCTGACCATCCTGGCGGTCGTCGTGGTGATCGCCGCGATCGTCTGGGCCGTGTTCCACTTCCTGCTCGCCAAGCCCGAGGAAGAGACCGACGACGCCTATGTCGCGGGCGATGTGGTGGCGATCACCGCGCGCGATCCGGGCACGGTGCTGGCCATCCATGCCGACAACACCCAGACGGTGAAGCAGGGCGCGCCGCTGATCGACCTGGACCCCGCCACCGCCGATGTCGGCGTGGCCTCGGCCGCCGCCGAGCTGGCGCGCGCGGTCCGCGCGACGCGAGCGGACTTCACCAAGGTCAACCAGAGCGGCGCGGCCATCGTCCAGGCGCAGGCCGAGCTGACCCAGGCGCAGGCCGATTATGCCCGCCGCCGGGGTGCCGCCGCCGAGGGGGCCGTGTCGGGCGAGGAGCTGTCGCACGCCGCCGACGCGGTGAAGGTCGCGACCGCCAACCTGAACCTGGCCCGCGCCCAGGCGGCGCAGGCCCGCACCGCCGTGCAGGGGACCGAGGTATCGACCAACCCGTCGGTCCTCGCCGCGATCGCCGCCTATCGCCGCGCCGCCATCGCGCGCAGCCATATGCACGTCGTCGCCCCGATCACCGGCGTCGTCGCGCAGCGCACCGTGCAGGTCGGCCAGCAGGTCGCCGCCGGAACACCGCTGATGGCCGTGGTGCCGCTCGACCGGCTATGGGTCGACGCCAATTTCCGCGAGACCCAGCTGAAGGACCTGCGGATCGGCCAGCCCGCGACGATCGTCGCCGACATCTATGGCGGCAAGATCGTCTATCACGGCAAGGTTATCGGCCTGGGCGCAGGCAGCGGCAACGCCTTCGCGCTGCTGCCGCCGCAAAATGCCAGCGGCAACTGGATCAAGATCGTCCAGCGCGTGCCGGTGCGGATCGGGCTGGACGCCAATGAGCTTCGCCAGAACCCGCTGCGCGTCGGCCTGTCGGCGACCGTCACGGTAGATACCGCCGACCAGCGCGGTCCGCGCATCGGCGCGCCCGCCAGCCAGACCTATCGCACCCCCGCGACCGACGGCAACGATCCCGCGATCGAGGCGCGGATCGCGCAGATCATCGCGGCCAATCGCTGATGGCGGGCGGCCCTCCCCAGGCGGGCGCGGGGGATGGCCCCGCTCCGCTGAAAGGCGCCTCGCTGGCGCTGATCGCCTTCGCGCTGGCGCTGGGCACCTTCATGCAGGTGCTCGATTCGACCATCGCCAACGTCTCGCTGCCCACCATCGCGGGCAATCTGGGCGTCAGCTCGGACAACTCGACCTGGGTCGTCACCGCCTTCGCCGTCGCCAACGGCGTGGCGGTGCCGCTGACCGGCTGGCTGATGGGCAAGTTCGGGGTGGTGCGGACCTTCTGCGTCTCGGTCTTCCTGTTCACCATCGCCTCGTTCCTGTGCGGGATCGCGTGGGACCTGTCCTCGCTGATCGGTTTCCGCGTGCTTCAGGGCGCGGTATCGGGGCCGATGATCCCGGGCAGCCAGGCGCTGCTGATCTCGATCTTCCCGCCGCAGAAACGCTCGACCGCGCTCGGCATCTGGTCGATGACGACGCTGGTCGCGCCGATCATGGGGCCGATCCTGGGCGGTTACATATCCGACAATTATCACTGGAGCTGGATCTTCCTGATCAACGTGCCGGTCGGCCTGTTCTGCGCCGGTGTCTGCTGGCGCGGTCTGTCGAGTCGGGAAACGCCGACCCGCAACCTGCCGATCGACAAGGTCGGGCTCATCATGCTGGTCGTCTGGGTCGGGGCGCTCCAGATGATGCTCGACCTGGGCAAGAATGATGACTGGTTCCATTCGACCCGGATCGTGGTGATGACGGTGATCGCGATCGTCGGCTTCGTCGCATGGCTGATCTGGGAACTGACCGACGCCAATCCGGCGGTCGACCTGTCGCTGTTCAAGGGGCGCAATTTCAGCATCGGGACGCTGGCCTTCTGCCTGGGCTATGCCGTGTTCTTCGCCAACACGCTGCTGCTGCCGCTCTGGCTCCAGACGCAGCTCGGCTATACCGCGACCTGGGCGGGGCTGGTCGCCGCGCCCAGCGGGGCGGTGGCGGTGGTCCTCACCCCCATCGTCGCGCGGCTGTCGGGCAAGGTCGATGCGCGGATCATGGCGACCATCGCCTTTGCCGCCTTCGGCCTGTCCTACTGGATGCGCTCGGGGCTCAACACCTCGGCCAGCTTCAGCGACTTCGTGCTGCCGCTGATGGTGCAGGGGATCGCGATGAGCACCTTCTTCCTCGCGATGCTGACCATCGCGCTGGACGGCGTGCCCCAGCATCGCATTCCGTCGGCGACCGGCATTTCCAATTTCGCGCGCATCACGGCGGGCAGCTTTGCCGCATCGCTGACGACGACGATGTGGGACCGGCGCGAGGCGCTGCACCAGGCGCATCTGTCCGAGGCGATCGGCCAGAACCCGGTGTGGCAGATGGCCCGGACGGGGCTCAATCATCTCGGCCTGACCGATACCCAGGCCGCCGCCGCCGTCACCCGGCAGATGGTCGGCCAGGCCTATCTGCTGGCCTCGACCGACATCTTCTATGTGTCGGCCTGGCTGTGCATCGTGCTGGCGGCGCTGACCTGGTTCACCCGGCGACCCAAGCCGCATGACGGCCCGATCGCGGCGGATTGACGAAACGAGGCGCCCGGGGCTTTCAACCTCGGGCGCTTTGGCGTTAGGCTCCCGGAAAAGGGAGATGGATGATGCTGAAAACATGGGCGATCCTTGCCGCGCTGGCGACTGCGCAAGTCCCGGCCGATCCGCATCTGCCCGGCCGCGTGAACGACAGCATCGCCCCCACCCTGCCCGCCGGATTGCAGCGCGGCGTCCTGATCGTCTCCAAGACCAATGGCTGGCGCCATATCGAGCATATCCCCCACTCCAACGCCGTGCTGGCCGGGATCGCCAAGGAACTGGGCCGCGCCAGTTTCACCACCGAGAATGCCGCCATCTTCAACGACGACCAGCTATCCCGCTTCTCGGTTGTCGTCCTCAACAGCGCCAGCGGCGATTTCCTGAGCGCCGAGCAGCAGGCGGCCTTTGCGCGCTTCGTCGCGCGCGGTGGCGGGGTCGTGGCGCTGCACGCGGCGGGCGACGATAGCCACAAGGAGCCCTGGTATGCCGATACGATCATCGGCACGACCTTTATCGGCCATCCGGGCGGCGCGGATCACATTCAGCCCGCGCGGGTCGTCGCGGTCCGGCCGGACCATCCCGTGCTTCGCGGCGTGACGATGCCCTGGGTCGCGCGCGACGAGTGGTACAGCTTCGACGGCAATCCGGCGGCGCGCGGCATGACTGTGCTCGCCCGCGTCGACGAGGGCAGCTATCGCCCCGGCGAGCGGTTGCGCATGGGCGCGGACCATCCCGTGCTGTGGATCAACCCGCGTAGCAAGGGGCGGGTCGTCTATTCCGCGCTGGGGCATGAGCCGCAGCTCTATGACGATCCCGCCTATCGCCGCATCCTGACCAACGCGATCCGCTGGGCGGCGCGCTGACCCGTCGGGTCAGCACTCGACGACGTTGACCGCCAGCCCGCCCAGGCTGGTTTCCTTATATTGCGACTTCATGTCCTCGCCGGTCTGGCGCATCGTCTCGATCACCTGATCCAGGCTGACGATGTGCCGCCCGTCGCCGTGCAGCGCGAGATAGGCGGCGTTGATCGCCTTGATCGCGCCCATCGTGTTGCGCTCGATACAGGGGATCTGGACCAGCCCGCCGATCGGGTCGCAGGTCAGCCCCAGATTATGCTCCATGCCGATCTCGGCGGCATTCTCGACCTGGGCAGGGCTGCCGCCCAGCGCCGCCGCCAGCCCCGCCGCCGCCATTGAGCAGGCGACGCCGACCTCGCCCTGGCAGCCCATCTCCGCCGCCGAGATGGAGGCCCGCTTCTTGTAGAGCATCCCCACCGCCGCCGCCGTCAGCAACAGCGTGCGAACCCCGTCGCGCGTCGCGCCATGGACGAAGGCCTCATAATAGCGCAGCACCGCCGGAATGACCCCGGCCGCGCCGTTGGTCGGGGCGGTCACGACCCGTCCGCCCGCCGCATTCTCCTCATTGACCGCCAGCGCCCACAGGCTGACCCATTCGAACACCAGGCTGGGATCGGTGCGCGGCCCCCGGTCAAGCAGCTTCTGCTTGATCGCCTGCGCACGGCGCTGGACCTTCAGCCCGCCGGGCAGGATGCCCGTCGCGGTGCAGCCGCGATCGATCGCGCCCACCATCGCGTCGCGAACCCGGTTGAGAAACGCGTCCGTCTCCGCATCCTCGCGCCACGCCGCCTCGTTGGCGCGGACGATCTGCGCGATCGACAGGCCGGTATCCCCGGTACGCTCGAGCAGTTCCGCACCGGAGGCGAAGGGATAGGCGAGTCGCCGGTTGGTCCGCGCCAGTTCGGCCCCCTCCATCCGGATCGCACCGCCGCCGATCGAGTAGAAGCGCCGCACCACCGAACTGCCGTCGGACAGGAAGGCGGTGAAGACCATCCCATTGGGATGGGCGGGCAGGAAGCCGGGGCGGAACAGCAGATCGGCCTCGGGATCGAAATCCATCGCATGCCGCCCGTCGAGCGTGATCCGCCGCGTCTCACCGATCCGCGCGAGCAGTCCCTCGACGGCGTCGGGATCGATCGTCTCGGGCGTCTCCCCCGCCAGACCCAGCAGGACGGCACGGTCGCTATGGTGCCCGCGCCCGGTCAGCGACAGCGATCCGAACAGCTCGGCCTGCACCCGCACCGGGATCAGCCCGGTGTCGAGCATCTCGACCGCAAAGGCCTTGGCGGCGCGCATCGGCCCGACCGTGTGCGAGCTGGAAGGACCGATACCGATCGTGAACAGCTCGGTCACGCTGACCGCGGCGACACTGTCTTCGCCACGCGGCAGCGCGGTCACGGGAGGGACTGGCAGGGTCAAGATCGTTCCATTTGTAACGAATAGGCCCATGGCCTAGCCCAGTCGGTCGCCCCTGGCCACCCCGCGATCAGGCGAGCGGCGCCAGCACCTCATAGGCGTCCTGCGCCAGCGGCGTCTGGAACTGGCACCCCGCCGCGAAATCATCGGCCCAGACGATTCGCGCGATCACCTGCCCCACCTTGGGCAGCCGCAGCCAGATGGTCATCCCACTGCGCAACTCGGTATAGGTTTCCAGCCGGGCCCCGTGGACCGAAATGTCGAGGACGCGGCACAGCGCGCGGGCCAGGCCGTCGCCCTCATAATCGGCCTCCACCTTCACCTCCGTCCGCTTCGAGCGACGGCGGGCCGGGATTTTCATAGGCTCGAATTCGGCGGCGAACATGCAGGCAATGCTAAAGCGAGGTGGTAAATACATCGCAAACGATTTGCCCGCCGCGCGCGGCGGATACAAAAAACCCGGCCCCTCCGCATGGAGGCGCCGGGTCCTTTGCGACGGCACGGCCCCACAGGGCCAGGCCATTACTTGCGGAGCGTGAGACCGCCACCGAAGCGCTTGTTGAAGCGCGCGACCTGACCGCCGGTGTCCAGCATCTGGCCACGACCACCGGTCCAGGCCGGGTGCGCCAGCGGATCGATGTCGAGCTGCATCGTGTCGCCTTCCTTGCCCCAGGTGGAGCGGGTTTCGAACACGGTGCCGTCGGTCATCTGGACCTTGATCATGTGATAGTCGGGGTGCGTATCGGTCTTCATGATATTGCTCCGGAAAATGGCTGGTTCCGACCAGCCTTAAAGCTCAAGGCGCGGCCCATAGCGGACCGCGCCCCGATAGTCAAAAGCGACGTGAGCCCTTACGCCTCGGCGGGCGGATCGGCGATCATCGCGGTGAAATTGGCCTCCGCCACGGCGACGCCGTCGATCTTGGCGACACCCGCGAACTTGCACACGCGGGTCCGCTTCGACACGAACTCCACCTCCAGATGGAGGAGGACGCCGGGTTCCACGGGCTTGCGGAACTTCACGCCGTCGATCGACATGAAATAGACGAGCTTGCCCGAATTGGCGAGGCCCAGGCTTTCCACGCCCAGGACACCGGCGGCCTGCGCCAGCGCCTCGACGATCAGCACGCCCGGCATGATCGGACGGCCGGGATAATGGCCCTGGAAAAACGCCTCGTTGATCGTCACCGCCTTCACCGCGCGGATCGACGTGTCGAGGACCAGTTCCTCGACACGATCGACCAGCAGCATCGGGTAACGGTGCGGGATCGCCGCCATGACCCGCGTGACGTCCAGCGGGCCGAGGACGGTCTTCGCCTCGTCGTTCACAACGTCGCTCACGAAGCGATTACCGGCCGCTGTTCTGGCGACGCGCAGGCGCCGGAGCCGGGGTGGCGGCCGGAGCGGCGGCGGGGGCGGCGCCCTGCTGGCCACCCTGCTGACCGGGCTGCCAGCCCGCCGGCGGGGTGATGCTGACGGTCGGGACCAGCTTGTCCAGCTCGGCCGTCACCGCCGAGGTGATGTCGGCGGTCGGCTGCATGAACAGCACCGCCTGCGGGCTGACCAGCAGGCTGACATTCTTGGCGCGGACGGCGTTCTGCACCGCTTCGCCCAGCTTGGCCTGGAGCTGCTCGACGGCATAGGTCTGCGCGCGGACGGCGGGCTGGGTCAGGCGGGCCAGTTCCTGCTCGGCGGCCTGCTGCTTGGTCTGGATCGCCTGCGCCTGGGTGCGCAGCGATGCTTCGTTGGCGTTGGGGGCCGAACGCGCGGTCTGGAACGCCTGGACCAGCGGGTTCAGCTCGGCGGCGAGCGCCGTGCGGCGGGTCTCGGCCTGGTCGAGCTGCGCCTTGTAGGTCGTCTCGATCTGCTGGCGGGCGGTCGCCCAGGCGCGCGAACCGGCGATCGCACCCTGCGGGTCGGCCACGGCGACGCCGTTCACCTGCGCACTCGCGGTCGTCGCGACGGTCGCGGCCGGGGCCACCAGGGCCGCCGCGAGGAGGAGCTTGGAAATCGTCTTCATCAGAACTGCGTCCCTACGTTGAAAGTGATGAGCTTGGGGTCGTCGCCCGGCTGCGTGACCAATGCCTTGGCCAGGTCGATGCGCAGCGGTCCAAATGGTGAATTCCAGTTCACGCCGATGCCGATCGACACGCGCGGACGCCAGGTGCCGCCGTAGAACTGCTCTTCGGCATAGTTGGTATTCTGCGCGATGGTGTTGGTGCTGGTGCCCGAGCAGGTACCGCCCGACGTCGCCGAGAAGCCGACCGAGCAGGTGGTGAACTGCCCCGCATTGTCCGACCCGGTCGGCACGACGTACAGCTGCCGCCCCTGCCCGTCCTTGAGCAGCGAGGGGGCGAGCGTCTTCGACCCGTCCTTGTTGAACAGCAGATTGCCGTTGGCGTCGCGCGCCTGCGGGAAGTCGAGCGACGGCAGCGGGCGGGTGATGCCCCACAGGCTGCCCGCCTGGACGTAGATGCTGGGCCGCAGACCCATTTCGCGCGCACCCGAGCCCAGCGGAATCTCGAGTTCGGCGCGCGTCAGATAATAAGCGCGGCCGCCCAGCGCGTCGTCGACGATCTGGTCGCGGTCGGTCTGACGCGACTGCGATCCGTCCGTGCCGATGACATAGGGCACGCGCAGCACGCGCGGACCGACGCCGCGAATGTCGAAGCCACGGAACTGCGGCTCGCCCAGATAGAAGCGGTCGACGATACGCACCGGGTCGATACCGGGACCGCGGCTGTCCTCCAGCGAGTGGATATAGCCGCCCTCGCCCAGCACCGAGAAGACGAAGCCCTTGCCCAGACCCCAGAACTTGGCGCCTTCGCCACGGGTGCGGATATATTTCACGTCGCCGCCCAGACCGGCAAAGTCCTGGCTGAACGAGAAACGCTGACCCGCGGTCGGACGCAGACGGCTGTTCAGGCTATCATAGATCAGCGAATAGCCGACCGACGAGGTCCAGCGATTGCCGATCGCGTCGCAAAGATAACGGCCCGCCGTCTGGAAGTTACAGCTGCCATCGGCGTTGAAGAAGGACGATGCCAGGCCGACCTCGTCATAGGTCAGGCCATAGCGACCCGACAGCGACCAATATTCGGTCAGCGGCACGCCCGCGCGCACCTGGAAGCCGGTCGACACCTGGCTATAGGTCGTCTGGCGGGTGGTGCCCAGATAGTTGAACGAGTTATAATCGCGACGGAACACGTCGACGCCCAGCGCGACGTTCTTGTCGAACACATAAGGCTCTGTGAAGCCCAGCTCGATCGACTTGGAATAGGCCGAATAGTTCACGCCCGCGCGCAGTTCCTGGCCCTTGCCGCGGAAATTGCGCTGGGTGATGTTCGCCTGGATGATGAAGCGTTCCAGCGACGAATAGCCCGCCGACAGCTGGAGCGAGCCGGTCGACTGTTCCTCGGTATTGGTTTCCAGGACGATCCGGTCGGGGGTCGAGCCGGGGTTCTGCTTGACCTCCAGCTTCTCCTGGAAATAGCCGAGCGAGTTGATGCGGTCCTGGCTGCGGCGGACCTGGAAGCTGTTGAACGCATCGCCCTCGGCCACGCGGAACTCGCGGCGGACGACCTTGTCCTGGGTCTGCGTGTTGCCGTTGATGTCGATCCGCTCGATATAGGTCCGCTTCGCCTCGGCGATGTTGAACGTGATCGACATGGTCAGCGTGTCCTTGTCACGCTGGAACTCGGGGTTCACGTCGGTAAAGGCATAGCCGAACAGACCCGCCGTCTGGCTGAGGCTGTCGATCGAATCCTCGATCAGCTTGGCATTGTACCAGTCGCCCTTCTTCATCGGCAGCGACTGGGCGAGCTTCTCATTGTCGAAGTCGCGGATCTGGCTGTCGACCTTGACGTCGCCGAATTTGTAGCGCGGGCCTTCCTCCACCACATAGGTGATGATGAAGTCCTTCTTGTCCGGGGTCAGCTCGGCCACCGCGCTGGTCACGCGGAAATCGGCATAGCCGTTGGACAGATAGAAGGCGCGCAGCTTCTGCTGGTCGGCGGCCAGGCGATCCTGGTCGTAGCTGGTGGCCGAGGACAGGAAGCGGAACCAGCGCGACTGCTTGGTGTACATCGCACCGCGCAGCTCGTCGTCGGAGAATTTCTCGTTGCCGATGATGTTGATCTGGCGGACCTTGGACTTGGGCCCCTCGCTGATCTCGAACACCACATCGACACGGTTCTGGTCGAGGTTGACCATCTTGGGATCGACCACCGCGCCGAACCGGCCCTGGCGGCGGTACAGCTCGACGATCCGCGCCACGTCCTGGCGGACGGCGGTGCGGGTGAAGATCTGCCGCGGCGCGAGCTTGATCTCCTTCTTGATCTTGTCTTCCTTCAGGCGCTTGTTGCCCTCCAGAATGACCCGGTTGATGATCGGGTTCTCGCGCACGCGCAGCACGATGTCGCCGCTCTCGACGCCCGAGATCGAATAGTCGGCGAACAGTTCGGACGCCTGAAGATCCTTCAGCGCCTGGTCGAGCGTTTCGGCCGAATAGGGAATGCCCACGCGCAGCTTGGTGTAGGAGAGCACCGTCTCCGGCTCGATCCGCTGCGCGCCCTCGACCCGCAGGGTCTTGATGATCCGCTGCGGCGCGGGCGTGGCGGCGGGTGCCGCCGCCTGTGTCGTCGTCCCGGCGGGCGTCGCGGGCGCGACCTGCGCCATGACGGGGACGCCCGACAGCATCGTGCCCGCCAGCAATAAGGCGCCTGCGCGCACAGTCTTGATACCCGTCATTGCTGTCACCAAACCCACCCCAGAAAAGTCGAACCGACCCCTGTCGTCCTCGCGCCCTGCCCCATCGGCGTCAGCCGATCAAGCCAGCGATATTTTTCCAAAGCCCCAAATTGCCCAGATCGTTGAACGTCACGAAGAGCATCAGGGCCAGGATCGCCACCAAACCGCCACGGAACGCCCATTCCTGGGCCGCCGGCTCCAGGGGGCGACGTCGCACCGCTTCGATCGCATAGAAGAGAAGATGACCGCCATCCAGCATCGGCACTGGCAAGAGGTTGATGAACCCCAGATTGATGGACACCAGCGCCACGAAGAAAACAAAGGCGTCGAGGCCCAGCGCCATCTGCTCGCCCGACACCTTGGCGATCGACACCGGCCCGCCCAGTTCCTTGACCGAGCGGCGGCCGGAAATCACCTGTCCCAGCGTCTCGACCATCATGCGGACGATTTCGCCGGTGCGCTTCACCGCCACCACGGGCGCGCGGAGAAGACCGACCGGGCGGACATCGACCGTGCCGGTGCCGCGCACTCCCAGGCGGCCGATGCGATAGCGGTTGCCGAAGCGATCGCGCTGCTCGTCGGTGCCGACGGTGACGTCGGTCGTGAACGGCACGCCGCCGCGCATGGCCTCGATCGTCACCCGCTGCCCGGCGCGGATCTGCACATAGCGCGCGATGTCAGCAAAGTCGGTGACGGTGCGCCCGTCGATCGCCGTCACCCGGTCGCCGGGGCGCAGCGCCGAGGAGGCGGCGGCGCTTCCCGTCACGACCTCACCCACCACCGGCGGGATCACCGCCTCGCCATAGGCACAGGCAAAGCCCGCCAGGATCAGGATCGCCGCGACGAAATTGATCGCGGGGCCCGCCGCGACGATGATCGCGCGTTGCCATACCGGCTTGGCCTGGAACGTCCGTGCGCGCTCCTCGGGCGGGAGCAAGAGCCAGGCCGCGTCGGGCTGGCTGGCGGGGTTCATGTCGCCGGCGAACTTCACATAGCCGCCCAGCGGCAGCCACCCGATCTTCCACCGCGTACCGCGCCGGTCGGTCAGCCCGAACACCTCGTGCCCGAAGCCGATCGCGAAGGTTTCCGCCTTCACCCCGAACCAGCGCCCGGCGAGGTAATGGCCCATCTCGTGCACGAACACGAGCGGACCGATGGCGAGAACAAAGGCCAGGATGGTCAACAACAGGCCGGGGGTTTCGATCAAACGACGCAATCCTCAACGCGCTCGCCCGCCAGCTCCCGCGTCTCCGCATCGATCGCGATCACCGCGTCGAGCGTTTCCGGCGGGGCCGGGTCGTAGCGATGGAGAATATCCTCAACGATTGCGGCAATTTCGAGGAAGCCGATGCGGCGGGCGAGAAAAGCCGCGACCGCGACCTCATTGGCCGCATTCAGAATGGCCGGGGCCGCCCCGCCCGCCTCCAGCGCGGCACGCGCCAGTCGCAGCGCGGGAAAGCGCACCGGGTCGGGCGCGGCGAAGTCCATCCGGCCCAGCGCGACCAGGTCGAGCGGCGCCATCGGCGTCGGCATCCGGTCCGGCCAGGCCAGGCAATGCGCGATCGGCACCCGCATGTCGGACGGCCCCAGCTGCGCCAGCATCGAGCCGTCGACATAATCGACCGCCGAATGGATCACCGATTGGGGATGCAACACGATCTCGATCCGGTCGGAGGGGACCGGGAACAGCCGGGCCGCCTCGATCAGCTCCAGCCCCTTGTTCATCATCGTCGCCGAATCGACCGAGATCTTCGCGCCCATCGACCAGTTGGGATGCGCCACCGCCTGTTCGGGGGTGACCTGGCGCATGGCGTCGGTGGTCCAGGTGCGGAACGGGCCGCCGCTGGCGGTCAGGACGATCCGGCGCACCCGCTCGGGCCGTGCGAAGTCGAAACATTGGTAGATGGCGTTGTGCTCGCTGTCGGCGGGCAGCAGCGTCGCCCCCGCCTTCGCGGCCGCCGCCAGCACCACCTCACCCGCCGAGACGAGCGGCTCCTTGTTGGCCAGCACCACCGTGCCGCCCTGGGCGATCGCGGCCATGGCGGGCTCCAGCCCGGCGCACCCGACGATCGCCCCCATCGTCCAGTCCGCGCCGCTCGCCGCCGCCTCGATCACCGCCGCGCGGCCGCCCGCCACCCGCGTCCCGGTCCCTGCCAGCGCCGCGCGCAGATCGGGCAGGCAGCGTTCGTCGGCGACCACCGCCAGCTCGGCATGGGTCCGCTTCGCCGCCGCCGCCAGCTTGGCGACATCGCCATTGGCGGTCAGCGCGCGGACGCGGTAGCGATCGGGCTCGCGCTCGATCAGGTCCAGCGTCGAGGTGCCGACCGAGCCGGTCGCGCCGAGAATCGTCACGCTTCGCATCAGAACAGGTCCGGCAGAAAGATCAGGAGAGCCGCGATCGGGGCCACGGGCACGATGCCGTCCAGCCGATCCATGACGCCGCCATGGCCGGGCAGGACATTGCCGCTGTCCTTCACCCCCGCCCGCCGCTTCAGCCCGCTTTCGAACAGGTCGCCGATCTGCGCCAGCACCGCCAGCACCGGGGTCGCGATGACGAGGTGCAAAGGCAGGCCATGATAGGCACGCATCAGCACCGCCAGCAGGGTCGCCGCCGCCACGCCGCCGATCAGCCCCGACCAGGTCTTGGCCGGGCTGATGCTCGGTGCGAGCTTGGGTCCGCCAAACTGCCGCCCGACGAAGAACGCCCCGCTGTCGCAGGCCCAGACGAGCGCCATCGTCCACAGCGACAGCGCCAGCCCGTCGTCATGCAGACGGATCGCCAGCAGCGAAAAGACCGGCAGGCCGACATAGAAGGCACCGGCCCCGAATGCAGGCCGCCGCGACACGATGGTCAGGAAGAAGAAGATTGCCGCGATCAGGCCCAGCGCGAAAAAGCCCGGCCCGGCCGCCAGTCCCGGCGCCATGATCGCCAGCGGCACCGACAGCGCGAACTGGGCCAGTCGCTTCTGCTTGGCATCGACCTTCAACAGGTCCGACCATTCGGCCATCATGAACAGGCCGACGACCACGGCCAGCAGCCAGAAGGCCAGATCGCCCAGCGCCAGGCACAGGCTGGCCACCGCGATCATAACGATGCTGGCCAACACCCGCTTGGTCAGGTTGGACATCGGCTTGGCGGCGGGCTCGACCGGCCTTGCCGCGGGTTCGGAATCGGGATCGATCACAGGCCGCCGAAACGCCTGTGCCGTTGTCCGAAGGCGGCCACCGCATCGGCCAGCGCGGCCTCGTCGAAATCGGGCCAGAGCGTGTCGACGAACATCAGCTCGGCATAGGCGGCCTGCCACAACAGGAAGTTGGACAGGCGCTGTTCGCCCGAGGTGCGGATGACCAGGTCGAGCGGCGGCAGGCCGTTGGTCTGCAACTCGCCCTCGATCGCCTCGGGCGTGATGGCGTCGGCGGGCATCTCGCCCGCCGCGACCTTCATCGCCAGCCGCTTCGTCGCCTCGACCAGTTCGGCCTGCGCGCCATAGTTCAGCGCGATGGCCAGGACCGGCCCGCTATTGACCGAGGTCCGGGCAATGGCGTCGTCGATCATCGCGACCAGATCGGGCGCGAAGCGGCGATAGTCGCCGATCACGCGCAGCCGGACATTGTCCGACACCAGCTCCGCCAGATCCTTGCGCAGGAAGATGCGGAGCAGCCCCATCAGGTCGCTGATCTCGGTTTCGGGCCGCCGCCAGTTTTCCGAGGAAAAGGCGTAGAGCGTCAGCGCCTCGATCCCCATCGCCCGCGCCGCGCGCGCGATCCGGCGCACGGCATCCACCCCGGCCTTGTGACCGGCGAAGCGGGGCAGCAGACGGCGTTTGGCCCAGCGGCCATTGCCGTCCATGATGATCGCGACGTGACGCGGGACCGCACCCGTATCGGGCACGGCCACCAGCGACCCCAGAGCCGTCTGGGCCGAGGCGGCCGGAGGACTCACTTGCCCAGGATTTCCTTTTCCTTGGCCGCCGCCGCCGCATCCAGCTCGGCGATGGTGGCGTCGGTCAGCTTCTGCACCTCGGTCTCGTGACGCTTGCGCTCGTCCTCGCCGAAGACGCCCTTCTTCTCGTCGGTCTTCAGGCTGTCCATGCCGTCGCGGCGGACATTGCGCACCGCGATGCGCGCGCCCTCGGCATATTTGTTCGCCAGCTTGGCGAGCTCCTTGCGGCGCTCCTCGGTCAGGTCGGGGATCGGCAGGCGCAGCGTCTGGCCGTCATTGATGGGGTTCAGGCCCAGACCGGCAGAACGGATCGCCTTTTCGACCGACGGCACGTTCGACTTGTCCCACACCTGCACCGACAGCATGCGCGGCTCGGGCGCCGAGACGGTCGCGACCTGGTTCAGCGGCATATGGCTGCCATAGACCTCGACCGTCACCGGATCGAGCAAGGCGGTC
>Ga0308159_1000693_pt1 | contig 67844 bp, 70 predicted proteins | sample PhyCR1_FD_201040 | JGI IMG/M metagenome (GOLD analysis project Ga0308159, IMG submission 201040) | Phyllosphere microbial communities from UC Gill Tract Community Farm, Albany, California, United States - DLSLC.R1 | ecosystem: Host-associated > Plants > Phyllosphere > Unclassified | place: USA...
AATCATTTCCTTATGGACGTAGTAATTTCTGTTGTAAATTATGTGTACACATCTTTTTTAAGATTGGGCGGCTCCAGGGTCTATGGAGATGGAAATTCGGGCGCCCTGGTCCTGGAAAGGGAATTGCCCACGATCGAATGGCCTTTTTTGAATAACGCAGCATTTCAATCATCGCTGACCAACCTTATTTTTAAAATGCTTTCTCGGAAATGGGATTGAGATAACCAGCCGGGAAGGGATGCGGGACCATTGAAAAGTAAAACTGCGCAGATCTGTGAGCACTACTTCCCCATTGGCCAAAACATGATGAAAGGGCCTGTGACGGGTATATTCCCCTGCTTCTAAAACCGTTTGAAGGAGTAGGGATACCTGATCCGTTCTTCGGATTTCCAAGATCGTCTTCGACAAAAACTCCTCACGTGTGTAACCGTAGATTTTACAGGCCGCGTGGTTTACTTCCAGAAAACGCAAGCTGCCGACCGCGAATATCCACATCGCCTCTGTACTGTAGTAAAATAACTTGCTATAGTCACTTATACCATTAAATGAGTGGGGCATCTGAGATTCTTTTTGTCGGAGATGCTCTTGCCAGTGTTTCCAGGTGCTAAAATCGGTATAGCAAGCCAATGTATCGAGGGTATAAAGCGACGTGGAAAAATTGTAAACTGCAAATCCATATAGCCGTTTGATGGTCGTTTCACTTATCTGTCTACCGGTTTTAAAGAACGGTGCATCCATGGCAATGCCACAAGCTTTTGCTTCGTTGCTACGGGCGATCACACAGCCATCGTTGTTACAAGACAATTACTATAACTATAGCCTCATTAGCCAGCACCTGGGATTCCAGCATAGCCGTAAAGAGCAGCGCCGGAATATCACGGATACTTTTATGACTGTTCAAAATATTACAAACTTTCTGCCATCCCCATCATCCAGCAATATATCCGTTACAATCAGTTCCGGCTTAAAGGAAGCTACGGTAAAGTCAATCTGGGCAGAATGATTAATACTTCTTACCTTGTGCCGTTGCGACTGCAACACCAGCTGTATTACTTCCACATTGCTTAAATCATCGTCAACTACTAATATCCTGGCCATAGATTTACCTTTCTGATAATAAAAGCTAAATCTACTACCAAAACCGCTAAAAAAATCAATAATTTAGCCTGAAGAATGGCTTGTGTCTTTAGTTTGAAGCACTCCTGAGACACGAGCAGAAATCCTCATGACCGGGCCAAATGATAAGGGAGTTTTAACATTTAGGTTCCAGTAAAATATGGATCCCAAACTTGGAGCAGGTTATTTAACCGGCTTCCCTATATTCACTCAGGCAATTACGGAACAGTGCGGGACTGAAAATTGGCACAGACCGGCCATAGGCTTAAATATAAACTTTGTACATGATAATTTTGTAGCCGAAGACACCGGAATATATTCAGTCAGCTCATTTTTTATGATTTTTCTTGGCAAATACGTTTATTAATGTATTATTTAAAGTACTCAATTATGGTTAATCTGAGAGAAATTAAAAGGCGTAAACATTCGTCCCAGCCCACTAAGGCGGATCGTTGATAAATGTCATATGCACAATTTGCCTGATCAGGATATTAAGGGAATATAAATTCTAATTTAGCGGCATGAAAAACGTTCTCAAATTTCTAATTCTGCTAATTCCCATAACAGATGCTAAAGCTCAGACAGTCCATCATTTATCTGCAGATCTTTTGGAAGAATCCAGGTTCAAATTTAATAAAAAGCTTATAAGTGGAGAAGTGGATAGTATTCAGGAATTGCCATGTTCCCTGTATCTTTTTAGGCAGTCCGAGGAATGTGAGGTTGACATAGAGGGTTTAATGTTCGAAACGGATACTAATTCAATAACTGGCATAAAAGGTATTGAGGTACCAGCAGAAGCACTTAGACAGATCAACTATCGTCTGGGGATGCTCGACAGGTTTCAATGGGCATATAGTGAGGCATCCAACAATCAATACCTTTCCGGTGAAAGGAACAATTATGAAATAGTTTTCAATGACAGACGGTTTTTTGCCACCTTGCGGGCAATTAAATCCACTGCCCGCGACATTAAAAAAATCTATGGATCGGGCCTATCTTCATCGGCAAAGTCCGAAGCGATTGCAAAACTTAGGTTTGCCAATATAGATTTTCAGTTTTATAGCCAGCTATTGAACGCTCATAACACTCAGATGTCTGCCAGCGCTCGAAAACGGTAAATGTTTCTGTTTCTACCTTTTGGGAAATCCGATCACTTATTCCCATAAGTTAAGTAGCAGTCAGATTTTGAGGTTCTGTATACTTTGTCATCAATCCGGTAACAGGTAAGCACACCGGATCTAAATCCATTTCCTTCTGCCTTTAACCCGCTTGCAGAGATTTTCCAGCAATTTTATGGATGTTGATTTCCATCCTGTTTCTTGTTTTGATAGGCTCCAGCAGGCAGGGCCAGCCTTCACTGAATGGCACAGGCACCTGGAGGGGAAGAGTACCTCGTGCCGTACGCCGGAAAGCTCTGGCCTCCGGATAAGCTGCCAATCAGCCAGCAACTGGCGGAAACATATGGAAACAAAACGCCTTTGCATGATATTTATCCAATCTGGCAGTCCTCTATTTCAGACCAAACACTCTGTTTTTTGAGTTTATTAACTTCCTCGAATTTTTCTCCAGCCCATTCCAGCACCAAGTTTCCAGGCTTCCCATTGCGCACTTTAACAGCTCCACCTGCCAGCATGGAAAATCCAGCCCCGGCATACCGTCCTCAGTATGCGACGGCAGGGGACTCATCATCCACCTTGCGTGGCCACTGTGCTTGCTGTTTTATTTTCATCTTTCCGAAGGATAAATCCGGGTATTTGTCATTTACCATGCTAAGTATGAACAGCCCAAAAATAGATAGCAAGCCAACTCTAACTTGTTGACGATTAAAAATTATGGCGATCTGTCATCAAAGCGAGATGTTGACGATTTCGATTGAGCCAATGATGTGTTAAACGAGCGCCCTCTAGAGAGCATAATGCTTAAGATTTCTTAATTTATCTTCCTGAAGTATAAGTTTTCATTCGCGAGATCGAAAGTTTGCAGCCTGTAATGCTTCCCTGGCTGTCCCTGACAAATTCCAAGGTGCCATCAAAAGCGCCACTGAATATATCCAGGCTTTGCGGTGTGAGTATTATGTCTGGGCTATAACTTGGTTGTATGACTAGTCGACTATCAATGATCTTTAACCAATAAGTCGTCGGCACTTCTTCGCTAAAAAACATTCCAGCATATATAACTTTTGATATATCACACGATCTGTCTTTTCGTCCTCTTAATAAAAGCCTCAGATTTTCGCTATTCGTTTAACACAATTTACGCAAATGGATATTATTGAATTAAATAATTTAGCTTACCTGTAAGAATGAAATATTTAGTTTTAAATCCGTTCAGTCAATATAAATTATCTTGTGGTACTCATATTGGTGGCCCATAACTTTTTTGCAAAGTTCAAAAATATGGATGCTCCGTTAGCAAAAGCATCACCAATGTTATATTTACCACCCCTCAAACATTCTTTGTCCTTTCTCATCAAGTCCGGTCATAAGTTTATTTTTACCTTTCATCGCAAATTTCTTTTGCCCTTCGTACATGATAATTATAATGTTAAGAGGGCTTATGTCGCCGTGGCAAACAGTATTGTACATTAACCAGATCTCCGCAATTCCATCTTTGTTCGGATCTGTTATATTGAACGTTTTATCAATAAATGAGGCGACATGTCTATTGGACAATCGCTAATGTAATCGTAAACCATACATATCCTTTTAAAACTACCATTAGATTTTAGAAAATAGTAGGCAAAAATTTTAGCATCACCTCCATCCATTTTGTGTTCAAACTTACTGCCTGGATAGATGCCTGTTCCTGTTTTAATTACGATATTATCAACTAGATTATTCGTCCACCGAACAGCATTCTTAACTTCGCCTTCGTATTGAACTTCATCTGGTATTTCATTAATATTTATTTTCAAAGGTGTAGTAACAAAATGTTTGCCGAGTTCAGGCTTTTGGTTGCCAGTTATCCTTTCCGAACCAATTTGCCGCCTTTCTGTCTTTATCTTGCTATCACACGATTCTAGGATTAAAACTAAGACCAATAAAACAACTGCACTTTTCATTGCGATCTATAGTATCATTTAACTATGCTTAACGTCAATTCGTTTAATATTCCTTCCAACCTCATAGTTTTGGGTGAACAACAATTTTCTGTCGGTAAACCAATATTTAGTAATACCATAAGAAATTGGAGTAGCATCATAATTTATAATTATGGAAAAAAAAGCAGCGGTTGTGCATTGATTCATTGTTGAATTCACTTCAGGCGGACCCTAATATTCCCAACCATTCATTTTGTTTTAATTAATCATTATAAATAAATTATCCTCTATACATATCTCCTGTCCCATTTGCAGGTTACCAATCTCTAAAATAGGTATTAATAACTAATATAAATTGTAAACTATGACTAATCGCTTGAAACAGCTTCTCTCGCCCTTATTTATTTTTTTTCTTGTACTGTTATTGGTCAATGACTTTTTTCTGAAGGCAGCTTTTCATAATGAATTAACTGGAAAACTTTCTGATTTTAGTGGACTTTTCATTTTCCCAATTTTCTGGTCTGTTGTCTTTCCACGACAAAAACTGTGGATTTTTATACTTACTGCAGTCGCATTTACGTTTTGGAAATCCGATTATGCCTCAAGTTCAATTGAATTTATAACCCCTTATCTGGGTGTTAGGAGAACTGTTGATCTTTCTGATCTGATAGCACTCCCGATGATCTTACTTGCATGGTTATATATAAAACGAGAATTTCAACAGCCCATCAATACCGCGTTATTGTCCCGCTTGAGTACCTACTTTATCGGAGCAGTAGCAATTTTCTCATTTTGTGCAACCACCCAGCAGAAATATATCCAATCTTTCGATCAACCACAATATGTACTGCTGCAAGATCCTGTATTGAATGATCTTGATTCCTACAGTGAATTTGTATGTTACAAGAGAGACTCCCTGCTTATTGTTAAATTAAATTATTTAAATATTAGTAAACCCGTGAGGCAGGATGATTACAATAAAAACCTCTCCATCAAAAATCTTGACAAAGATATTTTACATAGCATCGCAGATAGCGCCATGCTGGTTCCTCCTGGAAAGATAACATTCGTGACTATAGTTACAGATTGGGGAATAGATTCTTTAAGATTCAATGGAGGACGACTTGACGGACGTTTCATAAGGATAAAACATGGTAAACCAATTATCGAGGGCTATTACAAGATGGGATTGGAAGATTCAACCTGGATTATCACCGACACTACCGGTATTGATCAGGTTATACAGAGATTTGTCAATGGGGAAACGATCAGTATTAAGCACTATAATCATAATAAACTCAAGTCTTTCACTAAAATTAATACCCGTGCCGATACCATTTTTAATATTTACATACAATTGGCAATCCTTATCATCTGTCTAGCAGCCATATGCTTTTGGTTATATACAAATTATCGCAGGACAAGTCCCGAACATCTCAAGCTTAAATTAATCTGGAAATTGTTAACGTGTTTCTTATCACCGATTTTTGTTTGGCTGTTCTACTTCGGAATAAGGATGTTGCTCATGAATTATGATCAGGATATTTTTGAGACCCTGGCAACAATCATATTTATTTTTATAGCAGTCTGCCCATTGATGTTTATTATTGTTTTTTGGGTCAAGCTTAGAAAAGAAATAGATGTTTTTTTATACTGCCTGTTTTTTGCTTTGGTAGGTAGTATCTGGGCTCTTTATTCAACGCTGGAAGCACTGTTAAAATGAGTTACTATTTCTTTTATTCAGACAACAAAAATGACACTGTCGGCAAAATTGTTACAGACAGCGAGGAAAAAAAATACAAAGCAGAAAAAAGCATGCGGTTTGCACTCAGCATAGTTCAGGCCAAAAATTTCAAAAAAGGAATATAAATATACCACAGCAGATGAAAGAAAAATAATTAAGGCCAGAACGGAAACAATCAAGAGATTAGGACCTTCAGGATCATCAAACAAGAAAAAAAGCATGGGAGCAGACCAGCGTCGTTAACGCTAGTATGATAAAGGATATCTTTTTCCACTTAAATTAAGACTGGAGGTATTATTGCTCACTTATATAAAAATAAGCAATTTTCACCAAGCGCAAACAATTAGGAGAAAACTTTTGCCAACAAAAGATATCCGAAGACTGCATGCGCCATTTTAAGGCAATAAACGATACATTATATATACTAGAAGGTCAGTGGAGCCTGATGATCATTGCTAGTCTGGCCTCCGGCAAAAAGTGTTATCTCGAGCTCCAACGGATGGTCGATGGGATAGGTTCCAAAATGCTTTCAAAAGAATTGAACAAGTTGGAGCTAAATGGCCTGATCAGGAGACTTCCGCTCGACACCAACCACTGACGGTTGAGTATGAACTCACTGAATACGCAGGGTCACTCAAATCACTGACCGATGTAATGAGTGACTAGGGAAAGGAGCTTATATGCCCTGATATATTTTGTTAGTCTTTCCGGACCGGCCAGTGTTATTTCTAGTCTTCTTACATCCATATCATACTGAAGATCATGTAGTTTTACCCTAGTTGTGAGCGCGTTGGTGTATATTCTTTGCGTAAAATTTGTTTATGGCTCCCCTTCCCCTTTTGTAACACATTTTAGGGCATTAATAATTTAATCGGGAAATCCTTTCGCTGATAAGCTTTCGAATGTCCAGCCAGTGTCCTCAACCAGATCATGCAAAATTCCACATATCTATTCATCTTCAGTTTCGCCTTTCATCAATACAAGGAGTAAATGTAATATATAAGGACTGCCGGATTTATCAGTTTGCCCCTTATGTGCTTCTACAGCGATGGCCAATGCCTTTTTCAAGTAAATTTTCATTCATTATTTAACAAAATCAATAAATATTTCTCCTTCAATTCCCGTCTCCAATCTTATTTCTGCTATCAGCTGCTTATTTTTTATTAAAATGATTATCGAGTTATACTGTGAATGTACCGGTAGAATATTAGGTAATAGTTCTGAACGGAGAGGGAAAGTAACGCCAGGATAACTGCTTTTAATGTGTCTTTTTTATCTTTGCAAGTTAATTACTAAATATTAAGGTACTGTTATCTTCTTAGAATTCTAGTGAAAACAAATATTTGTAATGTGCCGGATAAAGGATCAAGCCGGAAATTGATATGTAGGAAATCTGATGAAACAAAATGAGAAGTGGTAAAGTGTTATCCTATAACTCCAGCGTCAGGGTCGGAGTTATAAAAGATGAAAATGGTGGGAAAATTAAATTTTTTAATGAATATTTCCTTGAGCTAAAATGTGGAATGGGGGTTGGTTTTGAAATTGCATTTACTACTAATGGTTTAATGGCTACTTCGCTGATTATACTTAAAAACAAAGCATTACAATCAAAAAATAAATTTTTTTAGTCCGATCAGAGCGGGTAACTGGTGGTTTATCTATTACTGCCGAGCCCGTACTGACGTTGCAGTCCTGGGGGAAGAAGACGAGCTTACCGTTAGTTCTGTTCCATCTTTTCAATAACATAATTGATAAAAAGTCCTTGATTAGGCGGAAGACTATTTGTTGTAGTTACTGAGAACCAAATTATTATCTTATTGTCTCTGGGAAATAGCAAACAAATAGACCTGTTAGAAAATGAATAGCCTTTTCTGATGGTGTGTTCGGCAAGAATACAAAGCTTGTTGCGCTGGTCTGGAAAGAGGCAGGTAAAAAGTAATCTTGTGAGTAACAGATTGCTGAAACTGAGGACAGTTCTTCGAAAAGACCGACCTTCGTGATCTGCTCGACAATAAGCAGGTTCTGGTAGGCAAGGAGAAGCCTATCATGACAATGAGATCCTAGGATGGCAGATTATAGAAAATAGAGGTTGAAAATAACCTTCTAAAGAAATAAGGCGCATTTCCTTATCTTCACAGCAGCATAGCCTTTCCTTATTTATCAGACAGCAATTGTCTGATTTAGGTAAATCATTCGTCGTTTGAATGTTACATGGTTATCTACCGATCGATTGAACCTGTCGTTAACGAATAAAAATAAATGTTAGTAGGATTTACCTTAATTTTTTGATAATGAAATTGAAGCCTTTCTACCCGGTCAATAATTATCTTATCGTAGCTTTTACAATATTATATGTTATCGTAAACACCGGATCTAGCCGGGAGCATGTAGTAGGACTTATTTTAAATCTCATTTTTATTGTTGTTGACTGTTATTTTTCCCTCTCCAGATATAGCTGTAGTATCGTTATAGATAATATGAATATACTTCATATCCGATACCTGATGCCATGTAAAAGCAATATGAATATAGATTTAAAAAACTATCGGTATTTTGATTACGGAAGAGGATACTTTGGTTTTATTTCCGCCAGGAATAAGAGATATATGAATTTACTAAGGTACCCGTATGATAGGATCATTTTTACTACCGCATCTGACTATAACAGCAATGTAATAGTCTTGAAAGTTAATCTTAGAATGGTTGGCTTCAACAATTGATTGGTTATTTAGAAAGAAACGGCGGTTTGAAATTTTCTGGTTCGAGCGGCCATGGGAGTATTTTTTGGTGATTGTGAAGGTGCCTGTAAGAGGACCTGAGCAGTAATGCTCCAGATTACAAGGCTGGTTCACTAATGACCGGCCTGATTCCTCCGAAAAGCCCTGCAACGGTCTTTTTTCCATGGAAATATTGCTTGTAGTTATGCTTTTAGAGCCACTCCATTCCCCTGTAATCAAATCAGCAATTCCCTGTGCTCAATATTGATCTCTTCTGCACTTAAATTAATGAGTAAAGTAGCGTCTTTATAAAGGTCGGCATTTTATTTGTATTTCGACCGTGTCTTTGTCCGTATGAGCTTCAATATCCTTTACGAATCCGAGTGCCGATATCGCTAATCTCGGAAATCAGTGCAGGGAATAGGCCCTATTTTTCTGAATTTATGGTCATTCTTGACCACAGGTCCTCATTGGTCCGGATCAATAATTGGCCATGGTTAAATAAGCGGAACAGCATATTGCAGGCTGCTGTAAGGCATAATGAAAAGTGCAGGATAAACTGATTGCTCAGAAAAGGGACAGCCCATGCAATGAGTTGCCCAAGCATAATGGTAAGGATCAAAAAATAGCCTTTATAAAAGGCTGGGTAATATTTTGTGCCATCAATTTTTGATTTTAATGGTATTCCGGCTTAAATTTACTTCAGCTATAATAATTATCAGGCTGGCAATTATTTGGTCTGAGAAGAAGTAAAAAGGGTCTTTGCAGAATTTAAAGGGTCTATATAGGGAAGTAGGTTGGAAGGTGATACCGGATCGTAAATGCGTATCTAAATATTCCATTATTGGTTTTAACTTGCAATTTAATAGATCGCGAGATACAGCCTGGGATGTGATGTTCTTGAAATAGATCTGAGAAGCTTTATTTTCCCGGTTATTAGGGTACATAAAAAAAACATAATTAACCGCTCTTCGTTTTAACTAGAATTATGAAAAAATTTAAGCCGTTATGAAATATCTGTATCAAGCTTTAAGTAAAACAAGCGCTGTTATCGAGCTTGCTCCAGAGACCGAAACTGAAAAAAAATTACTTCAAGACTTTGACAGGAGCGATCCTGATCAGGACGCTCTTTATCATTATTATCAAAAAGGATTAGAGCTTAATAATAAATCGGCAATGCGGCTAAGTATTAATCGATTTATCCGGTTTCCGTCGAAAGCAGCCATTTCATTCGATATCATGGCCGGACTGGGGAGTTGATAAATATTGAGGCTCAATGATTTTATTAATTAGTCCGGTACTGTTCCTATATTCGTTAGATTATTGATGAACTACGTATAAATTACTGATAAATACGCTCTTTTCGTTGAAATTTTACCCCACGGGAGATCGGGGCACAGCAGGTTGCTAAGACCGCAGCTATCTTTTTTCCTGCACAAAAGGTTTACAAAGGAACTGCCGCAGGCAGCTACGCACATCGAATATTGTGAATCACAATATTTGGTTATTCGCATAATAAATTGGGGTAAACGGAATATGAATAAATTACCTTACTTTGTAATATGAGCTTAACTTTATTTAGGGTACTGTCCTTCTGTCTGGCACCGGTAGGCGTATTTATCCTGATGGGAGCAATAAGGGTGCTCAAAGGAGTGTTCAATGGCAGGGTCGTGGCGGAGATCCCTTTTACCCGGAAAGATGTTGAGTCTCAGATTTCCGGGCCGGGCGTGTATGGCGTATGGCAGGAGGGGCGGTTGTTCAGGAAAACGCCGGTCTATAAATTTAAGTTAAAACTCACTGACATTTCTACAGGTACGGAGGTGAGCATGCCAAAATCATTTTTCAGCCCTTATTTGAACGGCCTGGGCACCGGGCGCATGGAAATGTACCGCTTCGCAGTTCATAGGGACATGTACCGTTTGACGGTAACAGAAGGGACAGGCATTTCCTTGTTTGAAAAATTAGCCTACAAGCATCCTGGCCAGACCGGTTGATTACGGTAAATACGCTATCCAGATAAGGGAAAGCCGGCCGCTTTGTTATATGTTTCTGACCATTCCGCTTTTTGCATTCTCAGCCCTTTGCCTCATCGGGAGACTGGTTGCCGGTTTACTGCCCAGGGTATATTGCCCAACCTGGGAATTTAATTAACGATATTTACCTCCATCTGTATCCTTAAGATTATTAATTAATAATATTGTTAAGATATGAGGATAATACTGATCAAAGAAGAGATCCTTAAGCAGGAAAGCAGACTTTATAAGGCTATCCAAGAAAGTGACATTACATCCCTTGATGAGCTGTTACATGACGGTACACTGTTTGTAATACCTTAGCGGTGATGTGATAACCAATGAACCTGATCTGAGAACCTATAACGAGGGGGGACTTAGGATCGACGAACTGACGCCGGATATCCAGGGCCTCAATATCATTGATGATCTGGCGGTTCTCACCTTAATGATGGGGTTAAAAGGGAGACCGGATGGTGTACGGCTTGACATACCCTTCTGTTATATCCGTTTTTGGAAAAGATTCGGTAAAGGGATCAGGATAGTTGGCGGAAGCGGGATGGCTATCTGATGAGCCCCACGGTAATTATAGATTGCGTCCATAATTTTGAATTACTTAGCAGGCTGTCTAAAGCTTTTGCTGTTGATCCTGATAAATAATAAAAAAGAATGCAGATAGAAAAGACTACCGATCATTATTTGTTTGAACAGTACTTCAAAAATACCGATAAGCCTGGCTGAGGCAACTTCGGGGCGGGCATGCAAATGACGTTGACGAATTCCAGGGTGCCTTTTCTTTTACCGGTCGTGCAGAGCTGATCGATAAAAACAGGGAAACTTGGTATTACCTTAAATAGGGGGGCAATGACTTTCCACAGGCCCTGACCGGAACGCCTTACACGGGAAATAATTCAGCAGATTAAAAAATAAAATCAGAGCTTTTTGGGATTTGGAACAGCCTGGGCACTCAATAATTTACTTCAGCAAGGAAAATATGAGAAGTTACCGGTATTCATCTTTTTGAAACATCTTTGGCCATGAGTCCGCTTGCATCAATATTATGTCAAACACCACTTTCATGCCAGGAAAGAAAAGTGTCGGATCAGCTGAAAAATAAAATCTATGTCATGTAAGTTTGACTCCATGATGATGCCGTTCCCTTTTCTATATCAATGGCTTAGATAGTTCGATCTCTAATCATACAGCAAAAGTAGCGCTAAGAATTGAAGGCAAGAAAAGGTTGATAATTTTGGATAAAATGAACAGTATTTAACAAGATCGCTTCGAAGATTCAAATAGACTTCTAATGTGATAGCGCGACTTTTATATCTGGCAGGGATAAGGCTAAACACCATTTTTAGTCTTCATGCATTCCCGCAACTGGAGCCTTTGTCAGCAACCTTTTATCTGCCCATTCAATTCTATGGGCTATAGGGTCTTATAAAGCCGAAGCTGTTTTAACCAATAGAAAGCATTTGCCTACTACTAAAGTGTTAGTGTAGAGGAATGCTGACAGAATCATTTCCCTCGCTTTTTCGAAAAATAGAACACTTCGCCTAAATTTGATCTGTCAATCTGTTATCCGGGGTATTCTTCCGGGTAAGAAAATCAAAGATGGCATTTCGGACGAAAGGAGTTGCAGAATAAGCGCAAGAACCTGTTATACAAAACAGTCTTGTAAGCGTAGACCTGCTTATATAGTTTCCGGTTTCTTGAAATATACAAATTGAAATGAGTTCACAATCGGCGATGCTGACCTCAGATAGTTTAAAATATTTCTTGAGCATACTGAGTAACATGCGATCGTTTGATACTTTCATAATCGTTAATTTAAACTCCAAATTACGCAATTGGTACTTAAGTAGAACAACTATTATATTCCTTCTGGTTGTGCACCTTTGTAAGACGTTAATTTTCATAAAAAGAATAAGTATTCCGTAGCCTATCTAGTGCGGCTGTAGGAGTAGGCTAACATCTGATCCAATTCGACAATGGTCGTATTTTAAGAAACGTAAAAACAACAAAGTGCGACTTATTCGACTCTTTAGCATATCCTTGCTGCAAACTCCTTCAATCATATAAAATATTACTACCTTTATCGTGATTCAGTATATTTAAAGTATCATTTTAGATCATGACAAAAGCCGATGTAATCAGTTTTATACTAAAGGAAACCGGGCAGGATAATGAGATTGTATCCAGTATACTTGAGGGCTTGTTCAAAGCAATCAAACAAAACGTATCAGAAGGAAGGCCTATCTGTGTCCGAACTATTTACTAAAATATAAATGAGGTATTTATGTTTAGTAAGGTCATCAAACCCGCTTGAGAAACACCTACATCTCCGGGATCATAAAAAGTAATGGAATTTAAAAAAGTGGCCTGATCGTATAAATAGGTTGGGGTGAAGATAGGGTATTAATAATGAAAATTTGTTTTAAGTATTTTTATGCGCAACCATTTTATGACCCTTCAGGATTTTTCAACAGGCGTGTACAATAATTCGGAAAAACTACGGTTGCTATCAATCAAGCTTACACGAAATCCTGTTGATGCCGAGGATCTCGTACAGGAGACTTATCTAAGAGCATTTACTTACCGGCATCAGTATGATCCATCGGCTGAACTGAAGTACTGGCTTTTCAAAATCATGAAAAACCATTTTATTAACGAGTATCGTAAAAAGCTAAAGATTAGCAAATTTTTTTTCTGTAATGAATATACCGGTCTGACTGTTCAGCTAAACGATAGGGTGAGTAATGATACAGAAACTAAAATATGGATGCAGGACATTTATACGCTCATAGAATCGCTCCATCCAATTTACAGTGCTCCCCTTAAAGGTTACATACAGGGATTTAAGTATTCAGAGATATCAGAAATTCTTGATCTTCCTATGGGAACAGTAAAGCGCAGAATTTTTTATGCGCGAAAAATCCTCGCTAGAAATGTCAGCTTCAATATTCCTTAATGTCAGCCTACTGCAGACTCTACAATCTTTCTAGAGTAGGCATCTATGATCAGGCTTAGATAGATAGCTAATGCTATCTTGCGTACGGAAGTAGGTTAGGTCGTTTGCCAATAGTTGTTCCGGGGCAGAGAGCGTCATATGCTTTATGAGATTAGAATATCTCCTTAGGGATGGTAGTCAGTAGTCCTTAGGGAATGTTTCCACCGCCGTATGAGTAGTTCATAAAATCTCAAAAGATCATAAAGCTGGTCTCTACCTATTTTTATAATGCGCTTTTCCATTTCCGGAGAAAGCATGTATAACAGTTTCTCTGTTCCCAAAAACTGAACTGCTGTACGAAATTCATCCACCAAGGACAATATCACCATGTGGGAAATATCAGTTTTGATCGCTGTTTTTGAGCCAGACAAAAAGCTTACAGCAAACAATGCATAAACTTCAACCAGACGCTTATCCGGTAATCTTTGCCGCATCCTTAAGACCGTTTGGTACCACGCTTTTTTCTAATGTTGATCTTAAGTTCGCTTTCCGCAAACTCGATCATGGTCTCTAATCCAACATTCCTATGCTGGGGATCGGCCAAAGCTTTTGTTTACTCATCGATCTTTTTCTTATTGCTGAAAGCAAATTAGATGTCTTCGAATGTGCCATGATAGTTAAATTATGCTTATCGAGCCAATTTTCTCTGGTACTTTGGGGTAAACCATATTTATGGCCAGCGGCTCGCATACTAAGCATACCGGAATTAGCTTCGCATGCGATTTTCTCATTAACATCCTCACCTAATAGACCCTAAGGTTTCCTGGTTTTAATTTTGGTTTGTCTTTGCTTTTTGTGGCCATTTATTAGTCTTGAATGACAAGCTTTAGCAGGAGGAGACAAAGTGTACTTTCGACTTGCGGCACTCTTGCCGAGCATTCCTGAATTTACATCGCAGAGGATTTCTTTAACATCCTCACTTAACCGACTCCAAGGTGTCCTGGTTTCAATTTTGGTTTGTCTTTGCTTTTTGTTGCCATTTATCAGTTTGTAATGACAAGCTATAGCAGGAGGAGACGGATGACTGGTTATGAGATTTATAGATCTCACGATAAAACTTCAATAAATGCACTATTCTTCTCCACCGATATCGTTAATGCGAGTCTTCCTATTATTTTTTTGTTCAAGTTCGAGTACTTTTGCAAACATCGGATCATGATTTTGGAGAAAATCTTTCCCAAAAACATTCTCTCTGGTCGTTGTCCGTAAATATAGATCTTTAAAGGTATACTGAACGGGATATTCTACATGATTCTGAAAGATATCATCTACTTTTTTAATGTCTGTTAAATCAATCTGAGGTTCAACCCTGAAGATGAACTTGCTAAAAGGTAACATCATCATCAATGTACTTGCCTGAAGCCCACCCAACAAATCGGGCGTCTGACCAATGCTAATAAGCTGTTCACTGTTCTTCGCAAGACTGGAGAGGTTGCTTGCAGAGGAATAGATGAATTTATCCTGAAGCACATATATTTTTCCGTCAAAAGGTAAGGTTACACTGTCAGGCACAACGAAATTGAAATCTTGTTTGATGTAGTACATATCCTGTGATTTCAATGTGGGTACCCCCGGATCAAAGGTGTAGTTATTTTTCTTTAAGACAGAATCCTTGTTGATATGATAATGTGCCTGTATATAAGGGCTGAAATTTCTCGCCACGACAACCTTTTTCTTAAGCGTATCCTGAACTAGCTTGCTCAGGAATCTACCGTAAGTATTATCGCTTCCCCCGCCATTTCCCCTAATATCAATCACAATAGCCTTTATCTTGTTATTTTGGAAAGCATTAACCAAACGGCGTTTAATCGTATCTCCAAGTTCTTCCCTCATGGCTGGAATTTTGGCATAGAACATTTCCGTTTGATCAAAATAATGGGTCACTACTGTATCTGTCTGACTAAAATATCCGTTCTGGTTATTTTTCTTGATGGAATAGGTAACTGTGTCCTTTTTACCAATATCTAATAGATATTTGTTCTTGTTCTTGTCGGCAAATACAAGTTTGATTACGTCCTTTTTATAGATTTCTTCCGGCCAATAGAAGTTTTCATCATATACCCTGTTTCTTTTCCTGTCCCAACGTAAAGGCGAGACAAGTGAAGTAAGTTTTTTTATAAAATTATGAATATTTTTACCATTACAGCTCAGAAGTTTCATTCCCGATGGGTAACTTTTTCCCTTGTAACTAAAGCCAAGCAGATTATAATACTCCCCCGAAATATAAATCAGGTTGAGTTCCGGCTTAGCATAATATTCCTCTTTTAAATACTTAATATATTCATACATGTTGGCTGTACTGGCGCTATCAAAAGATACCAACTTGGCGGGTATCCAGTATTTTTTAACAATGTCGAGTAAAGCTGAATTTACCTGGCTGGTGTGACCATCTTGAGCTATGTTAAGCGTTTTTTTGATAATCTGCAGATATTCGCCCATGGTAGTTTGGGGCTTGATTTGCCTTTTTAGCTGCCTGGACTGCTTGTCAAAATCGATACCCCGCACTTCCTGATTGTAATAGATGACCGGGCTTATCTGTTTAATATAATATACGAGCGAATCATGCTCTTTGAGCATTTCCGCATAAGATATTTTTGTTAGTTTTTCTTTGCTATCAAGCTGGGCCTTTGCAATCAGGGCATCAGCAAAAAGAAAATAGATAATGATATAAGCGAAGTATTTCATGAGTTGTTTTTTACAAATAAAATCAAGATCAATTTGTAAAAATTGTAAAAATCGTTCAGCTTTGGTTTTTATTATTGTAGATCCACGCCAGGTCGTTTTGCTCAATTGAAATTTTGTGTAAAAGCTGCCCCGGCGAAAAGCCGGAAAATGCCTTGAAATCTTTTATAAAATGGGCCTGGTCATAGTAAAGATTAGTATAGGCTATAGTTGTCAAATGGTGTTGACCACGGAGGATTTCATTAAGGGTATTTCTGAAACGATAAGTGTTCAGATAGGATTTAGGGTTCATGCCTACATTGTTTTTAAACAGACGGTACAATGTCGGAGCACTCATTCCTAGTTTTTTCGCCAAGGTTTCAATAGTTAAATTTTGCTCATAACCTGTTTTTATTAGATGTAATGCTTCTATCATCTTCTCCGATTGTCTGATATTTAAGTTTTGCAATAGCAGGTTTTCCAATTTCTCCGCTCTTTTTAAAAGACTGTCCTCATCAAATACTTGTTCGAGAAAAAAATCACACTTATGTGTGAACATATCAAATACATGATCTGTAGCGAGTAAATCTTGATAGGACTCCGGGGTAAAAGCAGGCAAGGCAGCAGGCTCGAATAGAATGCAGATTTGATCCAAGGTGGAATCAATTTCAACATGAAATGGCATTTTATGAAATCCGAACAATCTGCTTTTGAAACCGGCAGCACCCGGTGTAATGATGCAGGTATTGGATTTTGAATTGCAGGTATAATCGATTATATTTTCCTTGTAAATGGCAAGACAGAGGTTGTTATTTGGAAATGTGGAATAGTTTAAAAATCCGGTATCTGACTTTTTAAAGAATAAAAAATATTGAACATATTTTTTTAGAAATTCATTCCTGGGCTTGATAATTGTAGATTCCATTATTAAATAGGCAAAGTCGTGACGTTGGGGAAAAAGTACTCAAAAATAATCTGATCATTTTACTTTTTACAATATCCAAATCAAATTCTTCTGTTTACGCGATTGTTATTTTCTTTTTAATGCCATTTATTGAAGCTAAACATTCGGTAATTGCAGAGTTTAAAATTTTCAACACAGGATTATCATCTGATCTTCAATCCATAGAAATGCTATCAATCTACATTGGAACAATGTTCCAGGCAAAGGCAATGTTAACAAACTGAAGACTATTAAAGGTCAAATGTACGGAGGGGCACGCTTCGATTTACTCAAGGAAAGACTGGAATTAGCACCGGATGACCAACAAAAGTGGAGAAAAGCCATTTCAGTGAAATATGCACCCAGTATTTGCGAATCTGCGTTAAGTTGTATGACAGGATCCTTACCTTTGTCCTTCATTAAGGTAATCTGCTGTCGGGTCGCACTCATTTTCCATATTCAATTCAATGCAATCATGGAATTCTTCGTATTTCCTCTAAACAGCAACCGCTTGCCGGTCAAATACAATGTACCCTGATTGAAGTATGCTTTAGAGAACAACGGTTTTTGGCCAATAGCGGATGTATGATTCGCTTACTACTAATTTTTTGTTCTTCTGTCAAAACTCTGGTTGTCAGATTTGATGTAATTTGTAGACGGTTTGCTAGTTGACCTAAGCCTGAAACATTGCTTGCAAGTAATCCGCGTTTACTTGCGGCATTTTTTGTAGCTCTTCTATAGTACCCTATTCTATTTTGCAAATCTGAAATAACTGACGGCTCTAACTGCAATTGCGCTCCTAGTCGTTACGCGTCAGCAAGTAAGCCGGGGTCACCGTCAGATTTCAGATACCAGTTCCATAGTACAGCAAAAAACTCCTGCAAGTTCAGGGAATATTCCTCCTGAAGGTTGAGCGCATAGTTTGCTGCGATCTTTTGGATATGCTGTCCGCTGATCCTTGGAATTTCTGTTCCCGATAATAAATTATTTAGTCTTATAAGGCATAATCTGCAGGCTGCGACTTAAATACCCGTTGACGAAAGCTACCTCTCTGTAAAGGCATAATTTGAAGGGCGTTGAAATGGCTAGTATTTCCTATATTCTTCGTAAACCGGATCATTCTAATTACACACCCCTCCATCTTAGGAGCATGCGCCTCAACAAGTAGCGTTAGATGTGGTATCGTCGCAACATCTAACAACTAATATTCAGCTTGCTTCTCCAGCCAATGCTTGCCTTTTGCCGTGCATAGCAACGCTTCCAACATTATCAATAGTGTCAGCTGCGGACGAGCAAAGCAGTAAGCTGCCGCAGTAGAAAAGACAATACTTGTGAGTGTAGCGGGAAGAGACCGCCTGATAGACACAGACTTTTTTTTACCATCAGCTTGCTGAAAATAATCTGACATCACCCTATGCTCGGGCCGTCTCGGATCTTTGAGATAACGTATATTTGAGAATTTAGATGCTTAAATATAATTATTTAAGAGATATGAAGTGCAAAACCAATATAGTAATCCCTGAGCGGAAATAAGCTCGAACCAGTATATGAAGGTCCCCTCGAAGTCGCTGGCATATGTAACCGTCCCTATAAATTGGACTGTTCTCGAAGGAAAAAGTAACATAGGTTGTAATCTAACATCAACCTATGTCACTTTTTCCACACCTGCAACTTTTTCTTAATAACATTGTTAAAATATAATTAATCAACTAGACGAAAAAGTTATGAAGACAAAACCAATCTCACCTAAAGTTCATGGGATAGCAGATTATGTTCTGGTTAGCAGCCTGCTTACATTACCCTCCTTATTAGGATTTCAAAACAAAGTTAGAAACTTTTACGCATTTGAGGCATTGACTCTACTTACCTACATAGGCGTAACCGATCATCCAACCGCAATTAAACCTCTTATCCCATTTACTACCCACGGCAGAATTGATCCATTCAATATTGCGCATTTTGCGTTGCAGTCTTTTTGGAAACCAATAAGGGGCAATAAAAAAGCATTACTTTTTAATATTGGATTTACCATCATCGCTGGTACTATAGTTACCTTAACTGATTGGCACGGCCCAACTAAACCAACTCATAAATAAACAGCTCAAATTATTCACCGTATTTTATTAGCTTATAATAACCTTATGGACAAGCAAAATATATTAAGCACGCCAGTTATACCACAGATTATTCTGGAAGGGAATAATATACATGACATACCATCTTTTTATAAAGAGATTAACCGAATTTTTATGCAAAACGAAGATTGGGAACTAGGAGAAAGCTTGGATGCCTTCAACGATCTATTATTCGGAGGATTCGGTATAATAAAAGGCATGCCAAACATACAGTTAATATGGAATAATTCGAAAATAAGCAGTGAAGCTTTAGGCTCCAATACTACTAAGGGTTACTACCTCAAGAAAATAGAACCAGGCTCGCCATTTAACAGAACTTTTTTCGAACAAAAATTTACTGAATTAGAGGCTGACAATAGTCTAACTTATTTCCAAATCATTCTTGACATCATTTCGGATCATCCAAATATCCAATTAGTATGTAATTAGAAGTATTACTTTTTTCCTACCACCAGAGTCTCAAAAAACGAAGGTTTAGCAGCTGTCTATTTGATCAGTTGTCAATAAATGCTATTAATTTTGATCAGAGTTTATTTATATGGAATTTTGTCCTCTAAATCACTCCCCTTCAGTTATAAAGATGTGCTAACTAGATCTTTATTAAAAAACAGTGGATGATAGTGATACAATATTGTATCTAACTTTCCAGTATTGCCTAATGTGGTCGACTCTCTTCTAATCCCAGCTGCAAACAGTAGCTCCGTCAACTCCTAGAATTTTTCCCAGTTGTTTTTGGCTAAGCCCATTATTATACCTATGTGCTTTTAGCTTTCCTAAAAGTGTACTCAAATCAAATCCAGATGGCAGCTAAGCCAAAAAAATTATAATACGCGGTAAAAAGTTAATTTGGGTGTACTCCTGTTTTTCTCCAAATCTGTAATGCAGTGTTCAGTAAGTCCACAAATTCTTGCCATATCTTTTTGCAATAGCTTAGTTCCATTCTTTTCTTTCTTATATAATCACCTATCGATACTGGATTTTCAGCATAGGAAATAGGCGTTGGTTTTCCGGTTTGGCTTTCAAAACGCAAACAAGGCAACGCGGGAATGCCGAAGTGCTTACCTTACATTGCCTTGCTCACGAAGGGTTCTTTAATTGTAGTCATTCTGAGACAACAATTAACAGTGGTTGTTCTGTAATGCAAATTACCAAAAACTCATCATCCAAACCCAAAATTTCGATTTGAATCATGGAATGAGTTTATGATGATCACCTAAATGAAAAAAGATATTGCAGAATTAATGTGGATAGCTTAGATTTTTACATCGCACTGGTATTTGATCCAGTTTAATTATTGAGAAACGAGGATTTATACTTCCTGGTATTTTTTCAATAATTTAGATTCAAGATCATACTTATTTAGTTTGCGCAGATCCATGGCGTCCTCAAACGGAGGTTTCGCGCTATAAAAAAGATCAATATCGAATTCATAGCTATCCTCAAAAAAGGTCTTTCCTACGCCATCAAATTTTTCTCTGAAGTATCCCTTAGCCACCTCGTTTTTCTTTTTTGGCAGCGTATAAGTGTTGTATTCTTTATCTGCTTCGTTTTTATCTTTAAGATCATAAGATAATAGGCTTAAATCGAGGCTGATCCAGTCTACAAGCGCATTAAACTCCTCATCATATTCCTTACATTTTCCCAAGGGATACATTTTAAGGATACCTTGCATTCACAGCTTTGGAAAAGAAAGGATTGATTTCAACCGCGGAATTACCCAAAACTTTGTTAAATGCCTTTGAAAGTTTAATGCCGTTGAGTACATGTTGAGGTAACACTTGTCATTGGAATACCTTAGCATATAAATCTTTTCTGAAGGATAATGTTTGATGTCTTTGAGATTTCATCTGCTAGGTTGTCTGCGTCGAACCCCTAGGATTTAACCCTGCTTTTTCAATATACATGTAGAAATGGCTTGATTTTAGACGGATGATTAGTTATTGGTAAATCTCACCTCTGTAAATTTTAAGATAAGCGTCATGGGAAAAATTAAGAAGATAGTTTTGAAGACTTTAAAATATTTGGGGATTTTTGTAGGTTCCATCTTGCTTCTAATGTTTTTGATTCCCTTGCTGTTTCCTGGAACAATTTCCCAGCAGGTAAAAATATTTGCCAATAAACACCTTGCTGGTAAGCTTGATTACAAAGGTACACATCTGACTTTTTTTCGTCACTTTCCCTCCCTGACGGTATCTGTCGATGATCTGGTGCTCCAAGGTTCCAAACCTTTTCAAAATGATACGCTACTAGCGGCGAAAGAAGTGGCTGCTGGAATCAATCTGAAAAACCTCATATTCGACGGTGAGATAAGAATTAATGAGGTATATGTAGTGGATGCCACTGCGAATATTTTTGTCAACAGTAAAGGACAGCCGAATTATAACGTATATGTATCTAGTCCATCAAAGAGTCCCAAGGACACGACAGGAAAGGGTACATCTATCAAAATAGATCTTATCAGGTTTAAAAACTGGAATATTAAATATAATGACCATTCAGCAAATATCCTTGTAGATGCAAAAGGACTTAATTATACAGGAAAGGGTGGCCTGAGTGAAGATATTTTTGATCTTAAAACGGATCTTGAAATTAAAAAACTTGATTTTCGACTGAACAAGATCTATTATGCCAGACAAAAATATATTCGTGCTGACCTAATTACCAGAATCAATACAAATGCACTGACACTGGTGCTCAGGAAAAATGAACTGCGGATCAACGAACTGCCGCTTAAATTTAATGGTTCGCTAAGCATACTTAAAGATGGTTATGATCTCAATATCGATGCCGCATCCGAAAATACAACCGTAAGAGATATGATATCGATACTACCACCGCAATATCTGGATTGGGCAAAGGATACCAAAATTGAAGGTAAAAGCGACCTTTTCTTTTCTTTAAAAGGAGGCTTTAGTGAACCCAGAAAAGTAAAACCGAGACTGACAGCACGCTTACTGGTGAGTGATGGCGTAATTTCAAGCGGAAAGGCACCGGTGCCGATGAATAACCTGAATGTTGATTTAAATATTGATTTACCAGCCCTTGACATGGAGCAATTGGGTGTCGACTTGAAAAGAATCGATTTCAACCTGGGTAAAAATAATGCATTTCATGCTGCAATCAAATCAAAAGGGCTATCTGAGATGCAGATTAATGCAGACATTAAAGGTGGGTTAAGTTTGGCAATTCTTGACGAGGCGCTGGGGCTGAAAGATCTGGAATTGAAGGGTTTGCTAAATGCCGATGTAAAAGCAGATGGAGTTTTCAGTATTGAAAAAAAATTATTTCCCAGAACAAAAGGATACTTGGATTTAAAGGATGGCTGGTTAAAAACATCTTTCTATCCCAATCCGATAAAAAACATTAACCTAACTGCAAATATTAGCAACACAGATGGAACATTCGGTAGCCTGAATGTTAAAGTTGATCCTTTTGGCTTTGACTTTGAGGGCAATCCTGTGTATGTAAATGCAAATCTGCAGAATTTCGATGATTTGCTTTATGATGTACGCGCAAAAGGGAAGCTGAACGTTGGAAAAATCTATCAGGTTTTTGCGAAGAAGGGTGTAGATGTTTCCGGGTTGGTGATCGCCGACTTATCCTTAAAAGGCCGGCAGAGTTATGCAACAACAGGTCGGTATAGTAAACTCGATAATCAGGGTACACTGGTTTTGAAAAATATTAAGGCCACCACAGCTTTTCTGCCAAAATCCATTTACCTCAAGGAAGGAAATTTCGAATTTGAAAATGAGAAAATGTGGTTCAGGAAATTTAACGCCATTTACGGAAAATCTGATTTTTCACTTAACGGTCATCTTTTGAATACGATTAATTATTTTCTTGAAAGCAAGGGAACCCTGCACGGAAACTTTGCGCTTAACTCAAAATATATTCTGGTAGATGAATTCATGGCGCTGAAAAAAGGTGATAACACAGATCAGTCGTTAGCGGTAGAGTACGCCAAAGCTGAAAACCCTAAGAGTAGCGGTGTAGTCATTGTTCCTAAAAACCTGGATGTTTCTCTCGCTGTCGCGGCCGGTAAAGTAGGGTTTAAAGGTCTTAATATTACCAACCTTAAGGGAGCTGCGGGAATTAGAAATGGACAAATTTTGTTGGATAAAACTATCTTTGATCTTATTGGAAGCCGAATGACCATCAATGCGCGCTATCAGGATGAATCGCCCCTGACCGCGAATTTTGACCTTGGACTTAAGGTACTTGATTTTAATGTTCAACGGGCTTACAGGGAAATTGATATGGTGCGTGAACTGGCAAGCTCGGCGAAAGATGTAAACGGAACTGTATCAGTTGATTACAAGCTTAAGGGCGATTTTGATCAGGATATGAAGCCGATATATCCATCATTAGAGGGCGGTGGGGTGGTAAACCTACGGGATGTGGAAGTAAAAAACCTTAAAATGCTTTCTGTAATTGGCGATAATGTCGGGACAGATGCCTTTCACAATCCTGACATGAAAGGTGTAAACATTGAAACTCACATTAAAAATAACCTGATTCATGTGGAGGAATTCAAGTTTAAAGTATCGGTTTTGAGGCCTTCTATTAGTGGCACGACCAGTTTTAACGGACTTCTGGATATTCTAGTCAAAGTAGGATTGCCCCCCGCGGGGTGGATTTCGATTCCCGTGGCAGTAATTGGCACTACGGAAAAACCAAAAATCAAGTTCTTCAGCAGAACGGGTCAAACTATTTTAACGGCTATATATAACAGGAAAATCAATAAATTGGTCCGTGAGGAGAAAAGGGCGAAGGAGACCTCGGGAAGGGAGCAGCGTAAAGAGAAAAGGGAGCAGGAAAAGAAAGCGAAGGAAGCAGCGAAAAAAGTCGATAATAATCTGAAGCGTAAATTATAATTGTGATAAAAAAAATAATGCCATTTGAAAGTAACTTCCCCCAAGGTTTATGCCGCGAATTAAATTAAATCTTAATTTTTTATTATTGGCTCTCGACGGGCTTTCGCCGTACTTAATTAAAACTTTGCAGTTATGCGATGCCTCCAGAATGTCAATCTTTTTTTACTATGAATCCTTAAGGATCTTTCCTAAAGGTGAAAATCCATTCGCAGTTACCAGAACGCTTAACACCACCTCCAAAATAGCAAAGCGACCGTAGCCCGTCCCGAATTGCAGATATGCTATCAGGGGCCTTTATTTTAGGGAGAATTGAAAAGTTATTCCCGAAAGCCAGTCGCAAAAAAAAGTTGATCGAAAGATCAGAACGGCCAGTTTGCCCCGAAACAAAAAGCGAAATGGGGTGACACTGTTTTTTGTATGGTTGATAAGTACGAAACAGGCATCTTTGCAGGTGGACAGCAGAAAAACACAGATATAAAACTGAGAGTATCGAAATCTGGATCTAATCATTTCAAGGATTTATCATCCATAGTGCTGTACTTCTAAAATTATATCAATCGGACATCGGAAGGCAAAGTTGAATATTTGTTATGTGCCTTATCCCTAGGATTAGTATTTGTCCATTAGGGAAGAACATACCGGCAGGCTGAAGAAAAAAACGGAGCCTTCTCCTGACTTGCTCTTTACGGATCTTACTGCCATGCGTGCGAAGAAGCTCTGAAACCAGATAGAGCCCGATGCTAAAATCTCCTACACGTTTGTTTTTTTCCTTCCGCACCCTGTAGAAACGGTTAAACAACTTGGGCTGGTCTTCTAGGGCGATCCCGATCCCCTGGTCTTGAACCTCAATGGTCACTTGTTCGTCCATAGCATAGCAGGATACCCGGATTACGGTGCTCTTATCGGAATACTTCATCGCATTGGTCAAAAGATTGGTGAGTACCTGATAAATTTTATCCCTGTCTGCGTCTATGTCCAATTCGCAGGACATCTCCAAAACGATATGGTGTTGAGGGGAAAGCATCTGCGCTTCTTCAGCAACTTCTTTAACCAATTGATCCAGCTGGAAAACGGAACAGTTCAAACTCATCTTTCCTTCTTCTAATCTGGACAAATTCAGGAAATCATGAATCATGACACACATCTTGGTGGTCTGGGCCTCCGCACGTATCAAAAGATTTTCAGAGGCGTATCTCCACGTACAATCTTCTTAGCTAACGCAAGCTGGATGTATGATTTTATAGTGGTGAGCGGTGTTTTCAGTTCATGGCTTACAATGCTGATGAAGTCATTTTTCCGATGGTCTTCTCTTTTCCGTTCTGTGATGTCCCTTGCGATCTGAGATAGCCCGGTGATGTTGCCCAGATTATCCTTTAATGCGGAAATGGTCAGGGACACATCGATCAGCCGGCCGGTTTTGGTTATGCGCCGGGTCTCGAAATGCTCCAACGGGCTCGCCATTTTTCATCCAGGCCAAAATCAGCCACTCTTCCTGCTGCCGATCTGCAGGGATCAAATCGAGATGGATTTTCCGATCATTTCCTCTGACCGGTAGCCAAAAATCCGTTCCGCAGACCTGTTCCAGTTGGTGATGATGCTTTCCAGGTTCTTACTGATGATGGCGTCATTGCGTGATTCAACAATTGCAGCAAGCATGGCCTCTTTTTCTGCTGCCTTGGATTGATCACTGATATCCTTGGCGATTTTACAAACGCCGATAATCCCGCCGTTCCGATCCTTTACAGGGGGAATGCTCAGGGAAACCTGGATGTTTTTACCAGCTTTAGTTATCCTGTGTGTTTTGAGATGATCAATGCGTTCCCCCTTTGCCAGCCTGTTCAGGATGTGTGGTTCCTGGTAGCGAAGTGCCTTCTGGAATCAGGGTCAAAACAGACTGCCCGATCATTTCCTGGGCCTATAGCCAAATATGCGTTCGGCAGATAGGTTCCAGATGGTTACAATGCCCTGGAGGTCTTTGCTGATAATGGCATCGTCAGAAGACTCAACGATCGCTGTCAATACAGCGCTACGGGATTCTGCATACCGGAGTTGTGTGATTAGTCCGTTTTGCATAAAATGCCGTTAATAAAAATCTCCGCAAGAAAACCAGTTTTTAGGTCTCGAACAGGATCCCTTTATACTTGTGAATCACAAAGAAACAATAAAAAACTTAAAGTCGATATTTTATGCTTTGCTGTTAGGATCCTTGCCTTTTTGCCGGAAATTAATTCAATCTTCCAATATTGATAAACCATTTTTTTATACATGTGTTTTCAAGAAACATCGACACCTAATAAATATACAAATGGCAAAAAAAGGAGCAAAAGTAGAGCGGGCTCAAGTTAACTCCTCCCAACCCTACGAAGTGAAGTATCAGGCGGATAAACTAGGGGTTAGCAGCCAGGCAATAACCGGCGCAAAACGGGCAACCGGCTCGGGCGATCGAAAGGATATTGAAGCTTATATTAAGAAAAAAAGCAAAGGGAAATAGACCAGATTTTTATGGATCATTTTGCGGGTGAAAGGGGCCTGCTATCTGATGTGCTATGCCCGAATTTGTAGTTAGCGAATTTAGCTTGCATTTTATAATGGAAAGAAATCAGGAATTTCGGGAAAACCTTTCCCGACCCGCCAGAGTATGGATACTAGAAGATGGGGCGGACATCGGCTATGTACTGGACTATTTTTTAAATAAAAAAGGATTTGAAACCTGGCTTTATCAATCAGCGGAAAGTTTCCGGCAATCACTTGCCTCAGACCTCCCGGACTTATTTCAGATGGGCGTCATGCTGCCGGATGGTGACGGCATGGATCTCTGCCGGAAGCCTAAGGGAGACCCGCGCTGCTAAAGGCTGCCGGTGCTGATGATGTCAGCGCATGCGGGATTATCCAGGGTAAGTGAATCCCAACCAGAGAGATTTATTCCCAAATCCATCAATCTTGATCACGTGCTGCATTGCACCCAGGAATCGTTATAAACCACAAGTTTTTCAAGCTAGCTTTGAAGTCAGCAGAGTTTTGAAAATTTACGAACTGTTTTTATCTTTGCTATACAGTTTTTTACGTATGGCGGAAAATATCGACAATAAACAAAAGCCGGATAACGCTAAAATTAACAAGGAGTTGTTCCAGCAATCCTTAGATTTGAAAAGAAAGACCCAGCAAATCAATAAAAACCTGGATGAGCTTCGACGAAGGGCTCAGGAACTGCTCAACCCTAAAAAGGAAAATGAGCCAGGCCAGGACGGCTGATTGATAGTGAAATTTTGTGCGGTTGGTAAATGCGGAGCTGGCCCTTCAAAATCTCCCCGGCTGCATGTATCCTAAATTTGAAAGTTTCGATGGGGATATCCAATCGGGTGGCAATCTCGTGGTATTTATATTCCTTTAAGAAATAGTCGATAGCGATAGCATATCCGGCTTAAGTGAGGTGACGAAACGATTAATATCTGCCAACATGCACTTTTTTCTCCATCGTTTTTCGCAGAACTGTAGTTCGGCTGATCGTAAGCCAGTGACTCATCAGTTGTGATCAGGCTGCTGATCATTTTTTTCCTGCGGAAAGAATTGATGCCCGTATGCTTTAAAATCGTAAAAAGCCAGACCGTGAGGCTTAAGGGATCATTGTAATTTTCGCGATGACGTATGGCCTTATAAATCTTTTCCTGTACTAAATCTTCCGATTACTCAAAATCGGGTTCTAGGGATCTTGCATAAATCTGTAGATCATGGTAATGCTTGCAAAGATTGACGCGGAAAATATGGTCTGGCATGAATTATGACGATTTTAATTAAAATAAAAAACTGGCATGTAAAGTTTTCTTTAGAACAAATTATGGGCCATTACGGTTTATCAAATAAAACTAAGCTATGCAGACAAATATACCCAAAGATTTTAGCGCAATATGGCAGGATATAAGCACCTACTTCAAAATACGGATAGAGCTACTCAAACTGACCGCTGTGGAAAAAGGATTAAAACTTGCCGCCGACCTGGTGACCAACACTTTAGTGGCATTTTGTCTGCTCATGGCTTTCCTGGCTTCCGCAGTAACCCTGGCTTTTTACCTCTCCCATCTGCTGAACACTTATACCGGCGGATTCGGCTGCTCCACCGTCTTTTTCGCACTGCTTGCGCTGGTGGTCAACTGGAAAAAGGCGCCAATTGAAAAATTTGTAGCAGGGGTGGTTATCCGCAGGTATTTTGCAAAACACCATGAAACGGAACTGGAAGAAGAAAAGTGGCAGGAAAAAATATCAGCCCGTAATGGTATTCATCCCACCAGACCATGGACGCAAGACCGGATTGAGCCTAAAAACAAAATCAGTATGGAAAATAAAAATGTAAAGAGCAAAAAAGTGACCCTAAAGGGAATCTGGGAAGTGTTAAAGAATTCCTTCACTGGTTTCGGTGATCATAAGGTCACTAAACTTTCTGGATCATTGGCTTATTACACCGTGTTCTCTATGGCTCCGCTTCTGGTTGTCATCATTTCCTTGTGCGGAATATTTTTAGGGCAGGAAGCAGCACAGGGACAGATCTACGGACAGCTGGCCGGTTTCATGGGAAAAGAAACTGCACTACAATTGCAGGATATTGTACAGAAAGCAGCGATCGGTGATAAAGGGACCGTTGCTTTCATTATCGGAATTGTCACGCTACTGGTTGGAGCTACTACCGTGTTTTCAGATATACAGGATTCGATCAATACCATCTGGGGACTCAAACCAAAGCCCAAACGAGGCTGGTTGAAGATGCTGCAAAACCGCTTTCTGTCCTTTTCGGTGATCATTAGCCTTGGTTTCCTACTGCTGGTTTCCTTGGGGATCACCTCAGTGCTTGACGGCTTTAGCGCCCGCCTGCAGGCAAAGTTTTCAGACGTATCGGTAGTGCTGTTCTATATTTTAAACCAGGTGGTTACCTTGGCGGTGGTTTCACTGATCTTTGGGGTTATTTTTAAGGTGTTGCCGGATGCGGTCATTAAATGGCGGGACGTGATCTACGGTTCGGTAGTCACCGCCCTATTATTTATGCTTGGTAAGTTTGGCATTTCGATCTACATCGGACAGAGCGATGTAGGCAGTACCTATGGCGCGGCAGGATCATTGGTGATTTTGCTATTATGGACGTATTACTCTTCCATCATTCTTTATTTCGGCGCAGAATTCACCAAAGCCTATGCCTTAGCTTACGGGTCCGAGATCCATCCTTCCCATTACGCGGTAACTACTAAGGAAGTGGAAGTGGAAACCGGTGGACAGTCTGTTCAGGACAATGAAATATCAGCCGAAAAAATTAAATCCTAAAAATAAGCATGATCAAAATCGTCAACTAGCAAATCCTTTCGGATAAAAAGTTTCGTCTGAAGTAAATCAGTTTTCAGAAGCAGGACCCCTGGGGAGAAATGTACGATCAGGAGATTGAAGTCTATTTCCGAACCGATGCAGCCTCGGTTCTGGTGGCTGATCCGGTTAAAGAAGTTCTGCTAAGCAGGCAGTTTCGCATGCCTACCTATCTTAACGGTAATGAGTCCCGATACATTGTTGAAACCTGCGCTGGGTTAGTGATCGCGGAGAAACCGCTGAATACCCTGCCCGGCGCGAAGTGGAAAAAGAACCAGGTTATCAAGTATACAGTTTACATAAAAATGTCGAGGTATACACATCCCCTGGCGGAATCACGGAGCTGTTGCACCTATTTGTCGTAATTTCGACAGTGCAGATCCGCACGGAAAGGGTGTTGGCCTCGAAGGTGAAGACATCGGATTGGTAGTTGTCAGTTTCGAGCAGGCCAGCGATGATCTTAAATATCAGCGAATTAACGATTTGAAAATCTTAACGCTGATTCAGTACTATCTTTTTCACAGTAATGCCAGATGAATCTCATCTGTTTCAGAACATTTCTGTAACTATTTTGTTGTTTATACAGCTTCAACAAAAACTACACTGAAAACAAAAATAAAAACAGATGAAACACACGACCACATTCCTGATGATCACCGCGCTCGGGATCTCAGCGTTATCGTTTAATGGTTGCAAGGGAGGTAACAAAGACAAGCAGGTTCCTGATACTATAGTGACCGATACCTCCACGGCTGCATCCGAGCCAGTGGTTGTTTCTGGGGATGAAGAACTTAATCCTAAAGTGAAAGATGTGACCAAGGATTTTCCGAGTGTAACAGCTACGGTATCCGGCGGAGAGATCACCCTAACCGGAACCATTTCCAGGGACAGGCTTCCGACCCTGATGCAGTCATTGAGTGCATTGCACTCTAAAAAGATCAATAATCAGTTAACCATTACTAAATAGCTATGGCACTACAGGAAAAATATGCAGAGCTTATCGTAGCTGCAAAAAACGGCGGGATCATAGATTTACAGGTCAGAGAGCAGAACAATGTACTATATGTTGACGGCAGTACTTCTAGCGGCGAGTTGAAGGATTCCTTATGGGATGTTTATAACAAAATCGATCCAGATTTCAGGGCTGGCGACCTCATGCTGAATATTGATGCTTCGGCAGCGGCAGGCACAAAAGCAAAAGTAACCACTCAATCCTCTAACCTCAACATCCGAAAAGGTCCGGGAACCGATCAGGAGGTGGTCGGCAAGGCTGCGCATGGGGAAACGGTTACTGTGATCAGCAGGGCAAATGAGCTCTGGAGCCAGGTACGTACAGACAGCGGTAAAGAGGGCTACTGTTACAGCCAGTACCTTACCCAGATTTAATCAATTAATTAATTACTTAGACTTTAATAAAATGGCCGAATTAGAAGTACAACCTAAAAAAAAGAGTCCTATCATTTGGATCCTTGTAATCATCGCTATTCTTGCATTGCTTTTCCTTTTGGTAAGAGGATGCGGCAATGATTCAACAAATGTTGCGGACGGAGCAGATAGTAGTAAAGTGATCGCAGCCACAGTTGCGGACTGGGACAGCGTCGATTTCAATGCACCGGCAGCGAGTTATGAGGAGGTGACCGACAAGGGCATTGAGGTGCGTGGTAACGAAAGGTACAGTATCTACGGACTTGGAGAAAACATACTTTTTGCGACCGATCAAAGCAATATTCAAATCGGCGCTGAACAGCAACTCAGCCAAATAGCAGCATCGCTCAAAAAACGTTTTGACGGGGCCTCCATTGCAGTATACGGTAATACTGATGCGACCGGATCAGCGGGGCATAACAAAGAACTAGGTGCAGCACGTGCTGAATCTGTTAAAACCTGGCTGGTAAAAAAAGCTGGAATTGCAGCAGATAAAATTTCTGTGCGCTCGCATGGCGAATCGGCTGCAGAGGCAAGTAATGCAACCGCTGAAGGCAGGCAACTGAACCGCAATGTGCAGATCGTAGCGCTGGCAAATAAATAGATCGTTTAATTATTTACATAGCAACTTATGGAAACTCATGATAACAACAGGACGACGTACCTGGAAGGACTAAAAGGGAGCGATTTCGAGATCGCCGATCATCAACCAGATATTACCGGCTGGGAAATTACAGACAGCCTGGGCAACGAACTTGGAAAAGTGGAAGACCTGATCTTTGACAGCAATGCCAAGAAAGTCCGATACATTGTAGCCAGCCTGGAGATAGACGTTAATTTGATTACAGAAACTCAGGAAGATTCCAGGCTCGTATTGATCCCCATCGGGATCGTAGACCTGGATGAGGAAGACGATGAGGTGATCGTACCAGAAGCATCACCATTGTTTTTGGCTACTCTTCCCAAGTACGAGCACGGCAAGACCATTTCGCCGGCGGAAGAACTGGCGGTTCGATATGCCTTCTTGGGACAGAGTTCCTTGCCTGATGCGGGTGCTGTAGTTTATGAGCAGCACCCCGAAGATTTTTACAATCATGGACATTTCGACGAAAGCAGGTTCCGTAAACGCATTACCGGACCGTCAGAAGAAAACCCATTATAGTTGATATTAAAGAATTAAAAATTAGAACAGATGAAACCGTCATAATTTTTCGAGAACAATCAATCGAATAACTAATCATGACAGCTTCATTGCCAATGAAAACAAAATTTAAAAGAAATGAAAAACACATCAAATGTACTCGTAGGGTTATTAGCCGGACTGGCAGCTGGAGCGGCCCTTGGCATCCTGCTAGCACCTGATAAAGGTTCAGAAACCAGGGACAAACTCAGCCAATCGCTGAAAGATTTGGGAGACAGCATCAAGGATATCGCAGCAGATCAGATTCAGAAGTTAACCTATGCAAAGGACCAGATCGTCAGTAAAGTAAAGGGTGAAGCGGAAGAAGGCCTCGATAATCTGCAAGATGATATAGAGCATGCCTAATCGTAAATTAAAGAACAGATGCTTTAGGGCATCTGTTTTAGTTTAATGGGAAACTGAACTATGAATATATGAATAAAACCGGCAAATATCAAAATCTGGACGAACTCAAGGCCAGGCATGCAGCATTAAACGCCGAGCAATCGATGCTGGGTAAAGAAATTATAGCGGAAAGCAAGGTTGCGCTGGTCACTATACCAATTGTTTCATTATTAAAACCAGCAGATCCGCTTAACATCATCAAGGTCGATGGAAAGATTAATGTACCCGGAAAAGTCTTCTCGTACTTGTTGCCTATTCTCGTTAACCAAACACTATTCCGCAGGTCGGGCTTTATAACCAAGACCGTGATGGCTTTGATTGCACGACGGATCGGAAAGCGTATCGGGCCGAAAGTTGCCATGTGGTTGATCCGCCTGGCAGAGCGGCACTTGCGGAACCGAAAATCCACAAAGCCCTTGCTTCCTGGTCATATACTTCATCAAAATAAACAGTTGCAGGCAAACCATTTGAGATGATATTTGGAGAGCCAAGAAGACAACACATATAACAAAATACTTCTACGACAAATAGCCACAAAATCAAAAGCCCAGGCCTGCGCCTGGACTTTTGTAATCTTGATCCAGAGTTATTCCTCTTCCGCAGATGAATTCACTTGATGTTTCAGCAATTTGTGTCATTGCAACATCTGTCGCCTTTTCGTTTTCCAAAGTCTGGGATAGCAATTGTTCAACGTAGGTGCTACCCATATTTGCTGCAAATACCCTCAGCGTTCCATAAGTAGCAATTTCATAATGTTCCACTTTCTGTGCAGTCAGTATGTGCCCTGCCCGGATCATCGAGCCTTTATCGGTATCCAGCAACCCGACATGGCGTCAGATTTCTTGGCCTGAGCTTTCTCGTCCAGAAGTTCAAACACCTGTTCCAGCGTGTCGATGTGCTGTTGGATTTCCAGCGCATGCTTTTCGAATGCGGCCGCCAGTTCCGGGCCGGTCGAAGCCTTTGCATTTTTGGCAAAGCTTTTACTAGATGTTTTTCTATCCAGTAGATACCCTTGAGTTCATCGACGAAGAACTCATAAAATTCAGAATCTTCGATTTTACCTGCTTTAGGTGTGGTTGCTTTTGATTTTGTCGTTGCCATGATTTTGTCTTTATGAGGTTACCAATGTGTTGCTCAATCTTAAAGTACCAACCCAGGAGGTTGAATTTGTTTATTTTTTCTTGTGATGCATTTTATTGACCAAAAGCAGTCTCTCATACAGGTTACTTGCCTGTTTCCATGGGCGGGACATCTATGGGTTTAAATTCAGGAGATCCCTTCTTGCGCAGGTAAATGGTTAGAAACACGAAGGATAGTACAGAATTAAATTCGCTTTGCCAGTTTTGAAAAGTTTCAAACCAGCATTCAGGTTGTGTAAGATATTCAGCGACCGACTCTTTTGGGAGCTGCTATACGACCTGCTCCACGTTATTGTTTTGCCAGCTGCCTTACAGTTGCATTGCCCAACTGGCAAAAAATAGCAGGGCAAAATAAATAGACAGGAACCGAGCAAGCAAAAATGCCTAAGGAATAAAGAGACAAGTGTGGAAAGGCCATCGGAGGGTTTACGCCGAACAATTTTTGCGCCCCGAAGGTGCCGGCCGAACTTTGTGCCGGATTAATAGAATAACTCCTCAATTACTTGTCTTCAGATCAGTTCTTTAACGGTGTCAAAACGTCGCACACCAATTGGCGGGCGACGTTCCTGGTCTGTGCGGACTTGTACCTGGACCATTAGCTTAAATTTTTCATTGCCGCTGATCTTGTCCGCATATTTGATCAAGCGGTCATTGACAAACAACGCCTGCAAATTGAAATAAAGCTGATCGAAGAATGCTTTATTGCTACGGATCATGTTAAATTCAAACTTGTTGAATCCGCTCAAAAGTCTGCCTTGACAGGCTCAGCGATTCCTCAAAGCTGAAAAAGCCAAAATCCCAGCTTTCCGATATTGCTGCTGTTACTCCTTTAAATTGCTGCAAACCTGTTTTAAATATTCTACAAATGGTTGTACCTCTCCGGGAAATAATTCATACAAAAGGCCAGCTTTTGCGGTATTGTCTAACTGTGTGAATGGTTTCGTGGTTATTCATTGATTGACGGAGATCCGCCGATTAATACTTGGGTTGATTCGTTGGATGCAAGTTTGCTTTTGAGCCGGACCAGCTTTTGAAAGATATCTTTCCAGTACTGCTGACGCTTTTTGATAAAAGCCTGCATTGCGGCCTACTTTACAGCTTGACCAGAAACTTCAATCTGATTTTAATACAGAAATCGGAAAACAGGATCTCGATCAAATTAAATCGCTCATTGTATTATGGTATAGCAATGAAAGGAACCTGAGGAAAAAGTGACTGAGCTTCGTGCAAATCTGCTACGGAGTATCCTATTAAGTTTAAATAATTGTCCAACAAATATCGCAACTAAAGATTTTGTCAGTTTTGGAGATACCCTCAATAGATCGCATTCAGAAATTACGTACATAGTTATATACAGGTTATTGAATTTGCTAACAACATTCCGTAAGCTGACCTTTCAAGCTGATCCTGGCGACATAGCAGGAAAGGAGTACCCACTATAAGGGTTCGTGCATCTTACCTGTTTCATTTTATTTTGAATCCGTGACTTCATTGATGGCCAATGAAGAGCAACATTCATCAAATTGATTGGAATACGTTCAATAAGCTGCCCTACTGTAAAGATAAATAATTGGGTAAGAACCCTAGTATAATAGTGACTTTATCCCATGCTCTTTTAAAACCTTTAAAAATCTATTCATAATAGCATTTTATTAGACGTATGATAATTAATTCTCTTTGTAATAACATCTTCACGAACGAAAGGTGATATGCGCATATCACTCTGCACAATGTGAATGATTCTTCAGCTTTGGGGCAACACAAATTGAAAAAGGCCTTTGCGCCATTCGGGTAGAAATTAAGAAAGCAAAACAAATACAAATAGCGGATTTACTTTTTGATATAAAACCTGGAATAAATTTGTTGAAACTGTGCGAAAAAATTTTAATCCTGCTATAACGGGTACTCATGGTGTAAATGGAAACGTATGATAGCTGATAGACCTAGAATATTACAATAATTACCGCTATTCCTTTAAAATAGACTCAAGGCACGAAGCTTGCTCAGCGCTAATCATTTATCATATTCTACAGGGAATACCCAAGTAAATACATCAATCTATTCCGGGATTTCTTCAGCCGGAATGTTTTCCTTCAGATATTTCATTATCGGAGTAGCTGTAATTCCATGCATGACGATGGAAACCAGAATAGTAAAGGAAACAATGGCCCACAATTCTTTTTCATAAATGAACGTGGTATTTTTAAAAGCAAATGCAAGGTAAAAGATGGAACCTATTCCGCGGATGCCAAAAAAGCTTATAGCCAGTTTTTCCTTGAAATGGAATCTTCCAGTAAATAGGCTGGCGTAGGCAGCAAATGGTCTGATGAGCAGCAGGAAAACCAAACTGAATGCTGCCATTTTCCAAGTCAATGGCGCCAGGATCCCACTGACAAGGCTGCCACCAAATAGGATCAGCAGAATGCCGACCAGAAGGCGTTCGGTCTGATCGGTGAAGGAATGCAGATCATCATGATACCCATCTTCCTTTTCAAAATGCCGTAATGTGATTGCGCTGATAAAGACGGCAATGAACCCGTAACCATGGGCCAGTTCTGTAATGCCATAAACCATTAATGTAAGGGATGACGCCAGGAAGCCATCACGTGTTTTTAAGAAACTGTATTTTCTTGAAATCCGAAAAACCAGGTATCCGGTAGCCCGTCCCAAAAGGTAGCCGATTACAATGCCGGCCAGGATTTTATAGAGAAAATCATAAGCAAGCCAGCTTACCAGCGTATCCTTATTCCATGGCTCTACCGCCAGCGTAACTGCCAACAGGGTAAAGGGGAAAGCCATGCCATCATTGAGCCCGGCTTCAGAGGTAAGTGCAAACCTGGTTTCCGATTTTCCTTTCTGGTTCGGAGGCCCGACCTGAACATCTGAAGCCAGAACAGGATCGGTTGGAGCGAGCACCGCGCCCAGCAGAAGTGCCGATGCAGGATCAAAACCAAAAATTCCAAGGGCCATTAAAAAAGCAGCAATTATGCATAAAAGCATTGCTGTAGAAATAAGCTTGAGCGGGGACATCCAGTTTCTGATCGAAAACGGACGGTCAATCTTTATTCCGGTGCCCATCAAAGAAATGATAACGGTAATTTCCGTAAAGTGAAGCAAGAAGTCACTTTTTTCGGGAATGGGTGAAGGAATGGACCCTGGAAAGAAACGGTATAATAATACGCCCGCAAGGACATAAAATATAGAATAGGAAATTCCGGTCCGTTTACTGACAGCAGGCATCCAGGCCATGCCAAAGGCAGCAATTCCGATAAGTAATATAATCAGCATTTAATTTTTGATTCAGGAATTCTTTTAACCCATTTATCCTATTGTTCACTTCAGTCCCGGTCTAAAAGAGGTAAAGCAAACCAAAATGTACTACCTTCATCGTAGTTCCCTGAAACCCCAATCTTTCCATTGTGTCTTTTTATGATTTCTCTGCTCGTATACAGCCCTATTCCAAAACCAGCCACGGCGTTTTTGTCCTCATCATTTCCTTTATAGTCCCTCTCAAAGATCCATTTCTGCCTTTCTTCTGTTATGCCCGGTCCCTGGTCTGTTACGGAAACCTTTGCCATTTCATCTATACGCTCGATGTTTATCCTGATCTGATCGGAATTTACAGCATATTTTACACAGTTATACAAAAAACTTAAAATTACCCGTTCAATTCTTTCCGCATCGGCATAAACATTCAGCGCATGGTTACCGTCAAGGGTAATCTTTAACTGCCCTGCCAGCTGTAAGTGATAGCTGCACTCTTCAATGAGTTTTGCCATATTGAACCGGGTTTTTCTTAATTCGATGTGATCTTCGTAAGCTTTACTTGCATTCAGTAAATCGTCAATAAGCCCTGTTACCTTATCGATGCTTTTATTGGCCTGCCCTATAAGCCGGCTGACCTACTGATCCTGATTGTCCATTAATCGGCCGAGGAGCTGGAGTGATGCTTTCAAACCCGTTACAGGCGTTTTGAGCTCATGGCTGGCGATGCTGATGAAATCTTCCTTGTGACGCTCCTTTTGCTTTTCCAGGGTAACGTCAGCTATCGTTCCCAGGTATTTAAGTGGAATGCCGGACTGGTCATATTCCGCTTTGGCCTGAAGAGCAATCCATTTGACTGTATTGTTAACCGTAATTATCCGGCCCTGGAAGCTGGCAGCTCCTACAGTTTTAAGCTGTGTCAAAAAACCGGCAAATTCCTGCCGGTCCGATTCAAGTAAATGGTCCGCATATTTCTGCATACTCCAATCATCCGCTTCCCAGTCATATCCGAATATTGCATCGTGGCCTTCGGAACGGAAGATCATGTTCAGGTCGGCATCTGTTTCCCATACCGACAACCGGGCATTACGCAACGCTGTTGTCAACCGCTTCTGGGTCTGCTCATATTGCTTTTGTCCGGTAATGTCGTCCAGTACCGTAAAACCATAGGTTTTGCCCGAATCCTTAAACAGGACGGTGGTAACATCCACCCATGCAAGTAAACCGTTTTTTCTAGTCAGGCATACCTGGAGTTTGAAATAGGGAACTTTACGTTTCCAGAGTGCATCCTGGAGATCATGCCAATGCGGTTTATATTCTTCACAGGCATAGTCAAGGATCTGTGTTCCTTCGATCTCGTCAGGCCGGTAACCGAGCAGATCGGCCAGCGCATCATTAACTTTTAGAATGGTAAGGTCCGGTGCGATGATCTTGCTGGCCGCGCTGGTCAGCTTAAAGATAGTATTAAATTTATCGTCACATTCTAAAAACTTGATCTTATAATCTTCGGTAAAAGGTTTTTTGTCCATAACGATTGTCGATTGCTTAAAGTAGGAAAACACAATTTTGTTTAAGTTGTTTATAAAATTGTCCAGACCTTACTGATGTTGCAGTAACCTGCCCTTGTAGGTGAGGTTAATTTTGAGGTTATTTTTTTATTTTTGCACGGCCATTGAATAGTTGATCTTCAAAAGATTGGAATTATGAAAGAAACGATAGTTGTACAGGATGCAGATGGGGCCCTGTTGGATGTGCTTAATGTTGCGTTGGAGTTGGAAGGGTTTACTGTAATCCCGGTGATGCGGTGCGATGAACAAATATTGGGGCTGATAGATGAGAAAAGGCCCCACGCGGTAGTGCTGGACTATAAATTGGCAGGGACAGATTGTATTGAGATTTGTCAGCGTATAAAAAGCCGGTATCCCCACTTGCCTGTAATCGCATTAAGCTGTAATGCAAATATCCATGAGAAATACGCAAAAGAAGGCTTTGATGATTATATCCGAAAGCCTTTTGATCTTGATCTTCTATATAAAGTAATTAAAGAACACTTACCTAAAGATTCTATACCCTTAGAAAAAAACGGATAGTCTGGAACTTTGTTTTAAACCTTTGGGTCAGGGATAGCGTGCTGAAGGATAATTGGTGGCTCAACGCCAGGTTTAAATTTAAGTTATTAAATTAAAAAGGTTCGATTCTTGATCAAGCCTTCGTAATTCCAGTTCTTTTTGCTTCAGCGCGTTAAATGGGCAACAGCCTTTCTGATTCTGCAATGCATCATCTTATTTTTAAAGATCGGTCTTTCTTTTACGATGATCGCTTCCAGGTCCAGCTCAACGCAGGAGCTTAACCAGCTTATAGAACAGTTATGGAAAGCGCCTGGAGTTATTGTAAGAAACGCTATAGAAACCTCAGATATTATGCTAATACCGGTTATAGCACTTGCTTTAGTTAGCCGGTTTAAGGTGGAAGAAGATTTTACGAGGAATGTGTCGATATCCTGATCGAAGTTTTTCCGCACCTGTTCGCCGAGGATGGGATCTTTGATGTAGTCGAAATTGCAACTGTTTATTCAGACACAGATTCATTCTACATTTACCGGCATGACCAGGAATTTAAGAGAGCATACAAAACAAAGCATGCTGATTGAGGCTGGGCCATAGATGTACGACCTGTTTATTGATCACTACTGTTTGATCTTAAATAATTTGCTGAAGAATATGGTGCTAAAAGTCGCTTTAGCCTTTCTATTTACCAGCAGTAAGTATGCTTTCATACTTTGTCCGGTCAGCTATCTGACTATATTTTATCAGCTATTTCATACGGTCAGTCCAGACGCCGATATATCTAAATAGGATAAAGAATTCAATCATCTGACGTTTAAACAAAAAAAACTTTGCATAAAATTTGAGGCGGAAAACTCACCAGACACACGCTAAATTCTTCGAATGCTTTAAATTGCAGTTGATGGCAGGCTTTCAATCGGGGCTTAATGCTGTTGCAGATTTCCATTGCCGGGGCATTAAAACAAAAGCCTGATGGAGAAACCGTCAGGCTTTTTCCGGGATATAAATTGCTACTTGAGTTCTTTTTCTCTGTGATCTCTTTACGGATTTCACTGATAAATACTTTTAAATCCTAAATTGCCTTACGCACCCTGATACCGGCGGCCCCATTGTTTGAATTATAGAATTTTCCAGCATCTGCTTAGATATCTTCTCCCATTTGTTTTACCTTTTTAAATTTTTCCATAGTTAAAAATCTCAATAACAATGGATGAATTTACATTAATCAAATATATCATTTACTATTGAATTTAATAATACACCAGCGTGCCTTTGTCTTGTTTTTCTAGTATAGACTGAAGTTGCTGAGCTTGCTCAGTGTTACTTTAATAATAATGTAGCAGGGGTAGTTCTTTTTTTTCGCCGTAATCCTGAACAAAACAGAACCAAAGACTTCCCGAATTGATATATAGTTTTGTCCGTCCTTTAATATGGCCTAAAAGGTTTTCATTGAACCTTTCAATTTATTGTCCTGAGCACGATAAGGTACACAAAAACAGGGATGCTTTAATTATCGGACCCCCTGACAGATATTAATGTGGAAATATAACCTGCTTTAGGCTTTGTGGCTGTCGCTTCCCAAATCTGAATTTCCCCCGCGCGAATAGAATGCATTCTTGTCAAAATAGCGGTGGGCATAAAACTCTTCCTGTTCGAAATCCATGGCGTTCTCCTCGATTCGAAGGGCAGCAGGGGTCCCAATTACTTCCCTAGCATTGTTTTCTGTATCGGGGCCAAAGTTTTCTCGGTTATATCTCGGCCAGGTGGCAAACTGGCCAGCATGGATATTTGGCAATACGACTTCGTCATCACTGGTATGTAGATGGGCAATACCGATTGGTACTGGGATAGCAGCATCACTATTCGATGCAATTTCATCTTCCACATCAACGATCAGAGACCTTACAGCACGTGTCCTTGGATCAAAAAGGAGTTCCACTACCTCGCCAACTGACGTTCCTACATCGCTCCTTACTTTCCATCCTATATCATTTGGTTCCCCCTCCACGATCTGGTAATCGCTTCCGGAGAACTCTTCAAGTTTATAATAAGTGTTATCTCTTTGTGACATGACTTTAGTTTTTAATTAGTAAAATTATTTGCTTTGACTAAATACCACTATGGAAACATTCCTGTTTTGCTTTCTTCCTGCGGCTGTTGAATTGGATGCCACGGGATCCGTTTCTCCCAGTGATTGGACCGAGATATTGGCAGGGCTTATATTTCCCTCCGAGCTCAGCCAGAGTGATATCCTATGCAGGTATCTCCAGGACTGGGGCACAATAAAGCCTGAGACATTGTGCATCGCTATTTTGAAGGGAAACAGGATTTTATATTTTAAAGGGTAGGCTTGAAACAGGAGGGGTTGCTTATGGGATCACTTAATCCTATTTACAGGCTCTACATTGTTCCATATCAGATGTGCTGAACTTTGGGAGTATCACAGTTTCCAATCTAAAAATTTACCTGAAATCCCTGAGCTGCAAAATATCTCGGGAACAGTAAATGAGATCCTGGCAAAATAAAAGATCTAAGAAACAAGGGAAGGTAAAAGTCTTCTATATATTAACAGAAGGCATTACAAACAAATGGGCATTGCTATCCGGCAATACCCACTTCTTAAGCAATTTAACACCACAGGACTTCTAAAACCTGTAAGCTAATCAAAAATAACACTTTAGGTGATAAAATGAAAACTCAAAAACCTTGTAGAGATGGTTCAAAGTTTATTAGATAATTATCTAACAACAAAATTCACAGATTAAGATTATGAAATAATGTTGAACAATACTTTGGTGCAGAAATTAATGCAGCTCTATTATAGTAGATATCTCTATCTTTGCAATTCATTAAAGGTACCGCCGTCCCTGCAATGGTTGGAAGGAGATCGCCTGGTAACAGGCGGTCCTTTTCCTTATCACTATTTTCTGCTGAGCAGCTTTTTCTTTTCGGAGTTATATAATTCAGCGCATCTATCCGAATACTGAGTGTAAATGCCCTCGCTAAAATTTTCTAGGGTCGATACTTTTATCGGCATCTTGGCTTTTATCGGCGGCATCTTGACAAGCTTTCGTTTATTCTCATCGAAATAATTCCAGTTGCCGATATAGTTATTAGTCAAAAGATTAATGCTGGATTCCCCACTGCCATCATTGCTCGCGTTCCCAAACTCGTAACGGCTCATGCCGATAAGTTGTATTTTTTTCAAAATCTTATCATACCGGAACTGCGCGGCGAAGCCGGCGCGCATCCAGTTGCACTGATATTCAAAACCATTTTTGGTGCTTTTTATCTGGTAGGTATCCCCGGCGGTTTCCAAAGTATTACTACTTATTTTTTTAAAACCCGCGCTCGATAACCGACAGATAATTTCCGAGCTATTTGCATCCATAAAGACTGTATCCATTACTTTATCGAAATCAAGGTCTTTTACCAGTTTCTCCTGGCCAAATGCCCGGGTCACGAACAAAAAAAATAAAATAATCAAGGGAAGTTTTTTCATTGTAGATATTGTTGGACGTTAAGATAGGAATTTCGTCCGAATGTAAAACAGAATGCTGGATTTTTTATGCTTAGTTGTTTATCACACCTCATTTCAATCAGCTTAGCGTACCGTATTTGTATTCTTATTTAAATTTTGCTAATTTGACTTATTCACATAAGCACCTGGAAGACATGGAAGAAATAAAATTAAGGAGGGTACTTGCAAATGCGACGTTTGCCGGCTCCGGCAAAGAATATGGCCTAAAGGTTGGTCAGCAGTATAAAATAGCTATTGCATATCTGGTAAGCTACGGAGGTTTGCAGGTAGCCCTCGATGATAACAATGATGCGCTATTGGTTATCGATTATCAGGCACAGCATGATTTCGACCGGGAATGGAAAGATCTAAAGAACTTATCCAAAAAGAGGGTTTCAAAACAGGACAATGATAATAGCTAATTTCACCCATGGCCACTTCAGAACAACACAGGCGACTGATATTGGCAAAAGCTTATCTGCTGCTTAAAATCTGCATGGCAAGTATGCGAATATTCCGGTCGTCGATAGTCAGTTTCTCATCCGCGTTTCCAAGGTAGGATTACTGACAGCGATGCCACCATCCCTTGCCTAAAACTTTTTATATTTTACTTTGTTGTCCAGAGAATTCTTGATATCATGGAAAAGAAAATACTTGTAGGAGCCAGAATAAAAAAGTTTTTTCAGATCCTCGGCCCGGGACTGGTGACCGGCGCCAGCGATGATGATCCATCGGGCATTGCCACCTATTCGCAGGCCGGTGCGCAGTTCGGCCTGTCCACGCTTTGGACCGCTTTGATCACTTTTCCGTTAATGGCTGCTATCCAGGGTATGTGTGCAAGGATCGGCCTTATAACTTCCCAAGGACTTACGGTTACCTTAAAACAGCATTATTCTAAATGGCTGCTTTACACAATGCTTTTATTTAGCTTTCCTGCTATAACCTTAAATATCGGGGCTGATATACAGGGTATGGGTGCCGTAGCCCATATGATCTTTCCTTCCGTTCCTGTTTCTGTATTCTGTGTCGGCGTCACCGCTATCCTGATGTTTATTATCATAAGGTATCCCTATCAGAAATTAGCCAACATCCTTAAATGGCTTTGCCTGTCTTTGTTGTTATATATCATCGTACCCTTTATGATTAAACAGGATTGGGCCCAGATTGCTAGGCATACGTTTATCCCGACCCTGAAATTCAACGAAGAGTTTCTGTCGATTATCGTGGCTATCCTTGGTACTACCATTTCTCCCTATCTATTCTTCTGGCAGGCAACAATGGAAGCAGAGGACATTGCTCATTCCAAAGGTAAGGTCATCGTCAACAAGCGGATATTGTCGAATATGAAAACGGATGTCAATTCTGGGATGCTCCTTTCCAATATGGTGATGTTCTTTATGATACTTACAACGGGCAGTGTACTTTTTCCCCATGGGATCAGGGAAATAGATACCGTCGATCAAGCAGCCAAAGCGCTTGAACCACTAGCCGGCCGGCTCACCTATTTGATTTTCGCGTTGGGGGTCATGGGCACAGGACTTCTGGCCATACCGGTCCTTGCAGGCTCCCAGTCCTATATGCTTGCAGAAACATTGGGCTGGGAAGCAGGCCTGGATAAAAAGTTCCCCCAGGCCAAACCTTTTTATATCTCCATCATCATATCCCTGTTGGTAGGCCTTTCCCTTGATTTTTTTGGAGTGAGCCCCATCAAGGCACTTATTTATACCGCAATATCCTATGGGCTTACTGCCCCTGTAATGATAGCCGTTATCCTACATATCGGCAACAATAAAAAAATCATGAAAGAGCATACCAATAATAAGCTTTCCAATACCCTTGGGGGGTTAACATTGCTGATCATGACAGCTGCAGCTGTAGGCTTAATTTATTTTTTGTTTAAATAACACAACGCCTGACCGGTCTTTGCAGCAGTACTTTAAATGCCGGTGAAAAGCAAACTTTTATATTCCCCATCTTATTACGCCTTTGGACGGATTTTTAGCCCGAAAGAAATGAAATTAAATAAAGCAAAATTTATAGGCGCACTATTGGCATCCATCACTGCCGGCACTTATAGCCCTGCTGCCGGACAGGTTACCTATACTCTCAGCACTGCCGTTAATTCTGCCAGGGCAAACAGTCCACAGTTGAAGGCCATGTATCTTAACGTAGCTGCATCAAAAGTGGATGTGACTACCGCCTCGCTAAGGCCAAACCCAAAATTGAACAACCAGACCTTACTACTTGCCGACCGTTCCCGCTTTGAACAGGGCACAAGAATTATATCCGGTGAAAACAGACAGGTCTGGTGGCAGCTGACAAAAACGGTACAATGGCCTGGCCAGCGGAAACTAAAAATTGCTGCCGCTAATTCTGACGCGGGCGTTGCCCGGGCAGTATATGAGGAACAGATCAGGAACGTTTCTTTTGAAGTGGGCAAAAGCTGGATCGGCTGCTGGATGCTGAAAAATAAAATTGCTCTGCTCTCCGAAACCAGCCGTAGCCTGGACAGTTTTACAACAGCAACTAACAGCCATCGTACCGAACAGGCAATTCCGCAATCAGAGCTCCTCCGCACCCGGTTATTGGCAGAGCAATATAGCGTACAGCAAAGTGTTGCTGTTCAGGAATACAATAATGAACTTCAAGATCTGAAACTGCTTATTGGGGCATCAGATACCCTTACAATAGGGCCTGATAGTGATTGGATGGACAAAGTGGAAATAGGATCATTAGATAGCCTGCTTAAGCAAAGCGGACAGCAACGCACCGATGTTTTGCTGGCCAAAGAAAATATAGCTTCCAGAAAACTCAACAAGTTATCAGCGGGCATCTGTCTGGCCCCAACCGGAACTTGGTTTTATTTATAATCCCCAAAACAGCGTTCCATATGCTGGTATTTTTGCAACGGTGGAACTTCCATTCTTCGACCGCAACCAGGGGGAGCGGAAAAAAGCGGAGGTTCTCGAGCAGCAGGCAGAACAAGAACTCTCTTCTACACTTTTACAGGTACAAACTGACATTTCTAAAGCATACCAGACCTATCAGCGAGAAAAGAAGAACATTGCCCGGTATAAGGGGATGACCGGGCAATCCGCGCAGATACTGCAACAGGTACAACACCGTTACCTGGCTGGTCAGACCACTATTGTCGATTTATTGGACGCAGAAAGAAATTGGTACGATACAAGATTGCTTTTTTATCAGGCAGAAGCATCATATTATCAAAGTTACCTTCAGGTACTTTTTAATACATGTCTGATCGGTAAGCTCTAGATACCCGGTTTAAGATGAGACTTCCCATTTAAAGCTTTTAAGGGTATAGTATTCCCTGAACAAGCTGGGTATTTCAGATGACAGTCAACTTTTATTGCAATCGTCAATTCAAACTTGTGCTTCTTGGTGTTCAATGGTTACAGGGTGCAAAATCTTCTAAGGTTCCGTGCCGTAAGCCTTACGAAGAAATAGCATTTAGACCAGAATCCCGGCTTAATGCAATGTTAATATACTAAATACTAAAGCTATTAATGTGTGTGCTATTTGGCCAAATGAAAACTTTTTGCCGGAAAAATGAAAATTTATCAATGAATAAATTTTTTGAACAAAAAGTAACAACTACTCAGGTTTTAATGTTACTTACTTAAGATAAAAACCTTGCCAGTGAGCATAATTGAGTATAATCAATGAAAACTTAATTTTTGTTTTAGAAGACGATAAAGATATAGCTGACATAATAGAGATAATACTGGTGGATTCAGGTTTCCAGATAACCTGCAGCCCAACGGATCAAGATTTTCAGCAACAGATAATTTCCAATAAGCCAGACATTGTACTGCTTGACGTACGCTTACCTGACGATAATGGTGCCGATGTATGCCGGGCATTGAAAACGGATGAGCGTTTTTCAGACATCCCGGTAATTTTAATGTCTGCCCATCTGAACAGCAAAGTGGCAGTCAAAGACTGCTTCGCCGACGATTTTATCTCAAAACCCTTTGATATTTTAGATCTTGAGAAACGAATAAAAGCATTTGTTGCCTAATCGTTTCCCGCATTTTTTCTTTATTATTTTAGCTAATCAACCCTAACGGGACTCATTTGTTGTTCTGACCAGGAGTTTCGTGGTTGAAGCTCTGGTTTTGGTTACCCGTCCTTGGTTGGGATGGCTTCACTTTTACCTGAACGCTATGTACAGACAAAAATGCGGGCAGTAGGCTTATCGACAGGCCGGTCAAAGAAATATCTCCGACGTTATTATCTCGGAAACTCTTTATTATCGGTTTTAAGAAAAAAACCACCCTAACAGGTGGTTTTATCATTGACTTCCAATTTTGATTGGAAGAGATAACAATGAAGTCTTATTGAGTTTAATGATTACGCCTATTGTTCAATATTTATACCATTTATCGAAATTGATCTGCAGGTGATGGAAAGTGATGCGCTTCTAAATGTTTCTGCATAGTACCCTGAGGAAAATTGGTCTGAATAGGAGCCCATGCTTCCTTGAGCAAAAGATAAGGCTCTGGCCGGCAACTTACCGTAGGTATCGGTGATTGTAATTGTCCCACCAAACCGGCTATTTCTTTTGGCAAGCACCGCAAGCAGCTGATCGGACATTTCCTTGGTATCCAATATCAGATAAAAGGAATTCTGTCCTATTACGGATGGTTGTGCCTTCTTCTGTCAATCTTTCACCGCGCCTTTCACCACGCCGGTCCTGGCGGGCTCATCCTCATAACGGGATATGGAGGTGCTAACACTGTTTAGGGAGGTGATAATTTCTTTGCCCCCTGACTGGATCTTCAGCCGGGATTCCGCCTGCTTTGCAAAGCTAATTCTGGTTCCCAATAATAACATCAAAGTAATCAGTACTAAGTTTAGATTTTTCATATTCCCAGAACACTTTAACCCGTCCCTTTGTTTATGGAAATCAATATTTTCAACTCCTCCTAATAGAAACCTTTTGCCTAAAAATATATTGTCATTTATCCCAAACAAAAGATATACAGGAAAGGTTATTAGGGAACTTAAATTCAAAATATAATGCTATCCAATCTCTCAGGCATTCATAAATATGCCGCTACCTACAATATCCTTTTATTTATAACCTTTATAGCTGCGCTTTCTTCCTGCAAAAAAACACAACCGGATGACGGTCCCACGCCCGTTGCCGACTCCCATTTTCAAAAGGTGTCCACCACAATGACGAATACTTTAAGCCTGGATGATAAAGGAAATGTATGGGCAACGGGCCAGAACAGCAGCATGGTCCTTGGAACAGGCTCCAGTGGTAAGCAGAAATCGTTCGTGCAGGTATCGGACCAGGCAAAAGAGATTTCGATAAAAGATTCAAGGGCCCTTATTTTAAAAAACGATAACAGCGTCTGGACTTCCGGCAGTAACGGATTTGGCGAGTTGGGTACCGGAAATGCGGTACTGGATGGGCACTTTATAAAAGTATTCGACAATGCAGCGCAGATTGAGGCGGGCACGGAAAACGGTTTTATTATCAAAGCTGATCATTCGTTATGGGCAGTAGGCTTTAACCACCGGAACCTGTTTGGCACAGGCTTTTCAAAAGCTGATGTCATTTCCGCCTATACCAAGATAGCGGATAATGTCCTCTCTATTTCTGCGGGGATGGGCCATATCCTGCTGCTAAAGACTGATAAGAGCCTTTGGGCATCAGGTCGCAATATCGAGGGAGAGCTCGGTACCGGCAATACTGTCGACCAGGACGGTTTTGTGAAAATTATGGACGGGGTAAAAGCGGTAAAAGCTTTGGAATATCATTCTCTGATCATCAAAACGGACAATAGTTTGTGGGCTGCAGGCAACAATGATTATGGCGAGCTTGGATTGGGCGATAAACTGCAAAGGAATACTTTTACCAAAGTGATGGACAACGTAACAGGGCTTGCAGGCGGGCGCTTTTTTTCACTGGTTATCAAAACAGATAACAGTCTATGGGCGTCGGGGTACAACAGCTTCAGGACCTTTGGTGTAGAAAGTCCTGACCAGGCCAGCTTTATTAAGGTAGCAGACAATGTGGCCCAGGTTACCGCCGGTGATTATCATTCGCTCATCATCAAAACCGATGGTACAATGTGGGGATCAGGTAGCACGCGTTATGGAGAGCTGGGCATAGCCGGCAAAGATGACATCGATGTTTTCACAAAAATAAACCTTTCCCGGTAACATCAATAACACTATGCAATCAACTATGGCAGTTAATCTGCTTCAAAAAATGATAGTTCTAACAGGTTCCTTCAGATTATGGATTCCAATCAGAACGATGGATTGGTCCGCTCCTGGCACAATGGATTAAACATGAATATGGGCTAGAATATCAAAGAGCGCAGGTAAATAACCTACTAGAGAAAGTTGGAATTACATTTGAAAGGAAAATTTGCCTAACAAGTAAAGTGTATTTTTTTTAATACTTTTACCAAAAGTAACGAAGAACCACATTCATTTAAATGTGGACCTTGGACGTTGCTGCTGAATTGAATAGATGCCATGCCAGCCAGAAAACTAGCTAATAACCTAAATATCAATTCAGGTAATCGAAACTAAAGCCCGCCCTTGGTCACTACATACTTGGCCTCCCTAGATATAATCCATTTAAGATTGCCTTTCCCGTTCGGACCTGTGATTTCAAGTATATATTCTATAGCGTTTACTGTTGACTTCGGGTAACTCTTATCGATAAAGTATTCCATTTTGCCGGTTCCAGTTCTGCCCTCTTCTACATCATAGCTTACAGAATCATTCTCGCGAATGTTGTCTATTAAGCCAGATACATATACAAAAAGCTCTGCATCGCCATTAGCTGGTACGATAAATCCAAAACCTTTTGTCTCATTGAAAAATTTTACTGTTTCTTGTCGAATTATATTTTAATTATGCTCGAATATAAACAAATTTATTGAAAATCAACACGTTATTGTTTTAAGTCGTGGGCCTGCTTTCATTTACATCGCTGTGTTATGGTCCTTTTCATTTAGGATGGAATGCCTGGTAAATAGGTTGGAGCAGGAGTCGGGGAGGTGCTAAAATTCGCATAAAAAAGTATTGTTAGGTCAGACCGGGATGTTGGATCTGCGGCATTGCATCCGATTTGTTAGGGACGGGTAGTTGATTATCCGATTAATAAACGGGCTATTTCATGGGATGTCAAAACAAATCTTCTTTGCCGGGGGGGTATTGGAAAAACTTAATACACTTTAGTATCATGAACGATAACTCAAAAACAGTAGTTGCATTACTGACTATATATCAGTTAAAGGTTGCACAAATAATAGCGCTAGTAAGGGTTTGGGCGAACCGCCCATTGGCAATTTTTTCCATGTCGCATTAAACCGATCTTATTTCCTCTGAGCTAGCCAGTATTTAATTTGTAAGATAGCTTCTGAAAATGCTCTTATTCTAATGGGCTACCCAGAAAAAGAGATTTTTGATGATCTATCTGTGAATGCTGGGACGGTTGGTTAGAGCTAATAAATACAACAAATTTTATGTGGTCGACCATGTTGGCGAAATCAATACCTGACATATAAGTTTAGCAGGTTAGTTCCGCATTTAAGAATAACTTCTGAAAAATTATGATAAAATGTTATTTCCCACATATCACAAGCGGCTAAAGTGATTGTAATTTCCGAATACCGTCGTTATACAACGATTTGAAATATTTTTTGACTTCGAGGTACTGGGTACATTATTAACGAACTAAACATCCAGAGTGTTTGAAATTGGGTGTTAAAATTGTCCATCAGCAAATTAGATTGCTTTATTTTTATTAATCAGTACATGAGAGTATCGTTGGGTAACATCTTCTTTTTATCGGACCTATCTACTTTGGAATCTGCCTGGGGGAAAATCGGCAGCCCAGTACAATCGCAGCTTTCTAAGCCAGAAAGGGATCAACACAGAGTTTAAGTGTATCCCTTGATAAAGGGGAAAAAAAACATGCTTCCCGTTCTGGAAGCTGTTATCATTGGGATCAATTTTGTTTTGGTGCTTTCGCCTTAGCCTCCGACTTCAACAGGTAATTTCCTGAACTCAGATAAAAGATTGCCGGGTCAGTACAATTTATATTTCCAACCAAGTTTTCGGGATTTGAGACTTATTAAGAAGAATGTATAAATCTACTTCACTATTAATCAATTCATTTCTTGGACAGCACCTGTTACATTGGATCTACAGAAAGTTCGTTAGACCCTTGAGTAATCCAAAGATGAGTTTATTATACTAGAAGATCTTAAGCTTTCATAGAAAACATCATTTCGTGTAATAAAGTGAGGGGTTGATGTAAAAAAATGGATCTTAGATGAATTGTTTTCCACTTTTGTTACACGGCCTGAGAAGGCTGTTAAATTTATTGATAAAGATATTTAAATCATCCATCCAACGTTGGGTTCCATTAAAGCCAACCCTTCAACTGATGGATGATTTTTTAATCTAAATTCAACTTTCAATGACCTTCATGGAGAAGACCAAAGTATTTTTAAAATTGACCTGTGTTTTGAATGCTTACTAACCGACTTTTCTTATCTGCTTATTTTAAAATTATGGTTGTTGCAAGGAAAATGCCACCTGATCGTTCATTATGATCCTACTTAGAATTGAAAGTGCATTTGGATTTGCAGTGCTTATTGATCTGTTTTTTTAAAAAAAACAACTCTCTACAGTCTAAAAGGATTAGCTGAGCTATCGCACATCGGATAATCCTTGCTGAACACTAAATTTTTGGTCAATCCACCCGATTTCCGGTCGCTCAACATCAGGGAAAGGCCAATATAACATCTGCATCTTCACAATATAAATGTAGTACAGTCTTTGTTGCGTCGAATCCATAGTTAGGGAGGATATTTTTCTTTTGGAGGCGGCCTGTAATTACATCCTAAGCTATTGAGGATAGGGTATAATCCATAATCCCCTTTCATTTAAGACGCTCCATAGACTATTTGTTGAGATCTCAGCGCTTTATGATTGGAGCTTCTTCACCATCAGTGTAAAAAATCGGAAGAATGCAATGTAATCATGTGAATTTCCTCCCAGTGAAAAAAAGTCAACTATTGAAACCCATTAACAGTTTTGTTCCGCAATGCCATTGAAATAATCAGCCTCCTTTTTTAGAATGAGGACAGAAAGACTCAGTTGCCCAAGGTAGGAAGGTAAGGATTGATATTCATAACTGATATTAGAATGACAACTCCATTCAAATATCGTAGCCTGTTTTGATGCTTCTTTCCATACCCAGGATACTTACACCAAAAATTGAAGTCGGGCAGTAGTTTTCACATATCCGACAATGTTGGTATTGAGTCGCTTTGATCACGAAGAAGGGATACAGATGCCTATAATTGATGAAAGAATGAAAGAATCAATTTAAGCCACTTGTAGGGATTAACCTCATGCTTTCTGCTGACTGCAAAGAAAGAAGATTGTATTGTTGATCTTTGTGCTGCTTCGTGGTTTTCGGCAAAGAGATAGTTTTCCTGCCCAGGTTTACCAGCCTTATAGGATTTCTTTGTATAACGTACTGTCAGAGCATTTTACCTGATCTCACGTTCAGCATATCGCTTATGGATCATCGATAAAGCTTTTTTCAGCTTTTAGTTTATCATTGTTAAGTACTTTTTCAAAACTCACCTTGGCCATGGGTTCAGCCGGTTACACGTGTTGTACCCCTGCTTGGCGCACGTCTTTGCTGAACCGAATATCCATCAGTCTGACGATAACACGTAAGGTTCTCTAGGATTAGCATAGGTACACCGCTCCCAAAGGTAGGACTGTAATTGTTGCCATGCTGGCAGGTGCCTATTTTATTCTTGTTCCATTACTCTTATTGGCGTCTCATCTATCTGCAGACACCCTTTTTTTTGTGTCTAAGACCATTTGGTGGTGGGGTGGTTCCGATTTTTCGAGTGCCAATTTTTTCCAGCCCTCGATCGTAGAAGAAAGGAACTGGATATTTTCCCGTGCGAAGCGCTGTTTCTGTGGGTAAAGTGGAGGGTGATCCACATACTTATCGGTAACTATTGATGCCAATAATCCAGCTCCTGGTATTTTTTTGTCGATCACACATTCGGGTAGTTTGGTCTTGAGATTGTCGTTATCTGACACATGCAGGATTACAAAGGCGGTTTGAATCCGCGTTATCGCAAATAAGAGATGTCTTAAATTTGATACCTAAATTCTCGCGTATTGCTAACAGTAATAAAAAAGTGTTCGTTATAAAAGGATTAAAATTCATTTAAAATATGGCATTGAAGCTTGAATTAAATGGTCCAGAAATTATCAACTTTTAAATACCATGGAATTAATCGGTATGGATGTTCGACTGAAGATTCTTGTATTTTTTTGGGCTATAGCCAGCATGTTTAGTGAAAAACGCACTGAAATTATTTTCTTCGGTAAAGCCCATACGGTAGCTTATTTCCTTGATCGTTAATGTACTATGTGTGAGGAGGCTCTTCGATTCCTCGAAGAGCTTTTCAGTCACCATCTGTTTGGCAGAACGGCCGTATATGTTATTCGTAGCCTGATTAAGACGCCTTGGGGTAATTTTCAATGCTTGGGCGTAATAATCGATTTTTTTTTCCTTTTGGTAAAAAATATGAAGATGTTCTCTAAATTTATTTGCAATTTCTCTGTCTTGATTATTGCTAAACTGGACATCAGGATTCTGCAGTCCCTGGGATAGAAAGGTAGATCGGAGTAAAATCGCCTGGATAGCATTGTGAATAATATCGGTAACTAAGGGAGCCTGTTGGCGATTTGCGAGTTTTTCGAGAAATTCCATCTGTAGTGTAACATATTCGGCAATGTCGATTGATGGTCTGCTGATATAGATTCTATTCAGATCAAAAAAAAGATTACTGTTTTGAATGAAATATGCGTCATTTGGAGTTCTCGCATAAAATCCATAATCGAAAGCTATTATCCAAAATTCTTCTTGTTGACCTAGAATGAAGGAATGGTATCTGTCTGGACCTACAAAAACAAAATGGCCTGCGGCCACGGGGAAGCGTTCATTTTCTATGCAATGCAATAGTTGAGTATCTGTGCTAAATAATATGAAAAAATAGGGCCATCGCCTTGGAGTACTGATATTTCCCAGAATCGTTTGAAGACTAGAAGAGCGTCCAACATAGATATGGTTTTTGGTTATAAAATTTTTTCTATCCGTTATGTTCATGATAGGTAACCTATTTAGCGTCCAAATAAACTGCAATTTGCTAATATAAATCTTTTCAGTATTGAATTTGCAAATTATGTTATCAAAACACTCTTAATGGAATATTTTTAGTAAAATATTTAGTGCTTTTCTGGAAGCTTAGTCGGGTTATTAACAATCTATGTAGGAATTATAGCTTGAGGCATCTGGAATCGGTAAATATAGACTATCGTATTTAAGCTACGATTGCATAAATCCTGTTGATCTGTTCAAATGTGTTATACTAGTCTAACAGCCCACCACCATTAGCTGATAGTAACTGTTGCCATTGGGAAAAAGTAGCTAGCTCAACAATGCGATAAAGTTTAATGTAATAAGAATAATTGTGGGATATACAAGCAATGCCTTATTAAAAAGATTAATGTTTGTCCTTATCTACCAAAGAAAGAAACAGCAAAAGATCATTGATGGCTGATCTTTTATAAAGTTTCAGACTTTTTAGGTAAAATTATTTTATGGTTGTGAGAAGGCTACTGGTTTATGATGCTTTGTGTGGTGTAGGCCTTTACTGCCCTTTTTCTTGCCCCTCCTGGTTCGCATTTGCTCTGAAAATTATACATAAACGCAGCAGTGGTAAGGGAGCTTTGAATTCAATGCAAATAAATCTCCTAGCTGCCTATCACATGGGTGAATTTCTTGATTAGCACATTTCTTGGTGATAGCCTGCCCTTAGTGCCCCGAAGTATAAGTGACTTAGATTCATCATTAAAAATATTTTCCAGCTCTTTATTCTTTTTCTTATAGCACTTAGTCCTGGTCTGGCGCAATAGTTTCTAATCGGCACGGCGTAAGGGTTTCAAAGTTTGTGAATAGGAAAACAACGCGATGTGCTGAGACTATTTTTAAGGGGCGCTATGCACCCATCCTGGATCAGGCACCGAAATTTAAAAACAGGAGCGGTGAGTTGTGTATGACATTGCTCAGAGGTGGAAAGCTTTAGTGACCTAAAGAAACAGAATATTTTGTGTTTTATGTCGAATAAGATTTTAGGATAGCATTTCGATTGATCCGGGACAGACAGGTGGGCAAGCAGGGGATCAACATTGGATAATGTTTTAATCTTGGGTGGCGAAGCGAAGTGCCGATAAATCGGTTTCTGGATAGCCTTTCTTGTCAATCCCCCGCAAAATCGAAAACACAATTGTTTTTGATGATTTATTTAGATAGAATAACAAGATTTGACAATTGTCAATAAAAAAAGAAGTGATTTATATATCTGTAAATCAGCCATTTATTTAAAATAATATGTAAATAAAGTAGTGTGTTTTTTTTTTAATATGATTTTAGTTATTTTTCATATTTTCTCCATTCGGAATAGCAATAACTTTGCACTCCATTCAAACAAGAAAGTAACATAAAATTTACAGACTACGGTAAGTCTATCTTTTTGGTTGGTATGACAAAAATAGTATAAAATTTTAAAAAGCAAAATAATTAAACAAAAATCATGAAATCATTCATTTCAAGTATCTCAGTAATCGCATTAACATTAGTAGGAAAAGTAGCCATTGCACAAACTGATAACGCAACGCTTAATATCCGTCTTTATCCTATCCAGACTATTACAGTTAACCCGACCCAAAAAACGGTACACCTCGATTACAAAACTACTGCTGATTATACAGACGGAGTAAGTTTAGCTGAGGCTGATCACTTAACAGTTTACAGTACAGGGGCTTTTATCGTGAAAGTAAAATCAGCTTCCGCTAGCTTAACAGGCGCAAAAGCTAACATCGATGCCAGTGATGTAAGTATCAGTCCGTTAGCAGGTACAAGCAATCAACTGGCTAATGCCAGTTATACTGCCCGCAACCTAAGCAATACCGATCAGACGATCATTTCAAGCAATACCGGAAGTGTTAACAAGAACTTTAACATTACCTACAAAGCTGCAGGTGCTCAGAAATATGTAGATAAATACTTTAAAACTGAAAATCCTACAGTTTATACTACAACTGTAACCTACACTATTGAGGCAAACTAGTTATGAATTAATCCACACAAAGGCAATTTTGAGTGATACTCAAAGTTGCCTTTGTTGTATATTTGCCTTTCTAAAACCATCCGCCGTTGTTATGAAAAAATTATGTTACTTTATGCCGCTTTTGATGTTAATGTTTTCTATTGCAGGACGTGCACAAACGGGCTTATCGGTAACTCCACCAAGGGTATACTTCACGGTAGCACCCGGAGAATCCCTGCGTCAGAAGATTACGGTAAGTAATACGAGTAAAACTTCGACCCTGGATTTAAGTATTTCACTAAATGACTGGTCTTATGATGAAAAAGGGAACAATCAGATACACGATGCAGGCAGTACACCGGCATCATGTGCAAAGTGGGTGGCTATTCTTCCCTCTTCCTTTTTTTCACTTGCGCCTGGCGAACACCGCGACATTGAAATTCAACTTGCTCCACCAGCAAACTTAAAAGATAGTATTGTGGTACATACAGCAATGCTTTACGTAAGTCAGCTTAATCCGGTTGATGATGTGAGCCAGAAAGGCACCAATATTAAAGTAGCTGTACGCACGGGGATTAAATTATACCAAAGGCCCCCTATAAGTAGAAATGCTAATCTGGATATACAAAATTTTACGAAGGTTAAAGAAGAACTGCTTCTAAAATTTGCCAATATCGGCAATGTTTGGGCTGATGGAACAGCGAGCTGCGAATTACTAAATAGGCAAACAGGAAAAAAGGCGATATTAAAAGACGTTATTTTTTATTCGCTGCCAGGTAATAAACGTGATATTTATTTTGCCCTTCCGCAAACACTCGAAAAAGGAGAATATATCGCATCTGCAGTATTAAATTATGGCGATGATGCCACCGTAAAGTTAGCCGAGCTGGAGTTTAAGCATGAATAGAATCAGTATTTCACTTACCGTAACTATTTTTACGATAGCCGGCCTTTTACAACAGGCCTTGGCACAGCCACGCATCGGCGCCAGCAACCAAAATTACATGCAGATAACTTCTTCGCAGACACAAACCTTTAGCAATGCTTATCAGGTTCAGCTTTCGCTCGAGGGAAACAACAAAAGCTATCCAAACTGGAGCCTTGCTACAGTTTTAAACCAGCAGATTACCAATAGCGAGGGTAAAACCCTTCCATACAACAAAATTAAATTAAAGCTGAGTGCCATTAACGGAGCAACCTTTCAGCAGATCGGAAGTGGCACTACCCCTGTTCCATTAAATGCAACCGGCATGCAAGCATTCCTGATCAGTTCTTCTAATTACCCATTAACAAATGGCAATGAAGAATTTTATAAAAACATTGTAATCACTGTTGATGTAATCCTTGAAGGGGGGGGCTATCTAGATGCGCTGAAAACCTGGCAGGCTTATTCGATAAATCTGGCTTTTGTTCTGTTGGATAAAAACGGGACAGAGCTTGGCCGCTCTAGTGCGGTAAATGGTATGCAGATCCGTCCGGATGGAAATTACACTACACCGGCAAGCTATGGGATTCAGATTCAGGACAACGCCAGATCTGGATTATTAGAATTGAAAACAATGGCCGATTACACTAATGGTGCTTCGGTTAGTTATGCAAATGCACTAACCGTTACTGCAGCCACCCCTTATGCTATACTGGTGAGAACCAGCAGCGCAAATTTTAGTGCTGGCAACAATATCCTGCCGGTATCAGTCGTAAATTTACAGTTGAGTGCAGGAAGCTCTGCCGGAGCTACTGTAGCCTTATCAGAAACCAGTCAGACCGTTGGTAGTGGCGGAAGCAGCACCACCAATGCCCAGGCTTATAAATATAACCTTCGCTATTTTACCAAAGCCTCCGATAGCAGGCTGATGAACGCTGTACCCAATAATTATAGCGGCATATTAATATATGAGATTATTCCGCAATAAAATACTCAAATGGCTTCTTTCGATCCAAGGATATTTTTATGGTTAAGCATCTTAATGTTATGCTTTAGCATGCCCTCATTTGCACAAAACAGTAGTGAATGTAAAATTAGCACGGATAGCTTGATCAATATCGGCCGTGAAAAATTAATTTCCCTAAGCATCAGGATTGATAATAACAGCGACCAGGACTTTGAAGGCCATATTACACCGGTTTTACCTAAAGGCTTTGGCCTGGTTGCAGACCAGCCCATTAAAGTAAAGGTTCTAAAAAAAACACATACCTTTTATCCATTTAAATTTCTTGTACTCAATAATGCGGATGCAGAAACGAGCCTAATGGTGTTTCAGCTCCACGATTTAAACAATATTTTACGCACACAGTTTAAAACAAGTATTTCTATGCTGCCTTTGCGCGCTACAGAACTTACTGTGCTTACGCCCAGCATCCTTTTAAAACAGATTGGCGATTCGCTAACTGTTAATCTGCTTGTCCATAACTCTGGTAATCAGGTTGAAGAACTAAAACTGATCGCCTCTTTCCCATCAGATAACGGGCAGGGGAAAAATGTATTACAAAAAGACATCAGGTTGTCTCCGGGAACGGAGCAGCAAATAAGTTTCAGAAAGATAATTAACCGCGAACTGTATCAGCTTAATAATTTTTATATCAACATTGCAGGTATTTACAAAAATGGTGACCTTTTTGGTAATGGTATCACATATGTACAAAATGCGTCAGCAAACAGACAATTTGTAAATGCCGAAATACCTCAGGATATACTAAGAAGAAACTTAACCAACCAGATTTCACTCAGTGGCCAAAACCTCTTCAGCGATTCGCAATCTTGGCAGCTTAATGGCACCGGAGCCACTCAATTGGGGCACGGAATACTCGGCTTTAGCGTAGATGCCTATCAATGGAACAGCCTTGCTAACCGCCCGCTCATCAGCAATACCTGGATTAATTACGAAGGAGATAAAAAAGGGATCACAATCGGCAATATTTCCGAAAACCTCGAAAGTTTTATTAACGGAAGAGGCGCAAAAATTTATACCCGGGCTGATGAAGACTTTCATGGTCTGGAAGCAGCCTTTGTACAAAAGTCTTATAACCTATTGGGCGATAATTTAAGCTACGGCTATTCTGCTTATGTAAAAACAAATCTAAAAGATACTAGTGGGCGCGAGCTTAACAGTTCGCTTATTTTTGACTATGCCCCATTAGAACAAAGCAGAAGCATTTTATCTGCCAATACGGTTTCCCTGCTCAATAAACGCAGCCTCTTGATGAGCGTTAACATTGGCGGCGGCTTTTCTCAGGATCTTTTGAATCCGGATAACATCAAACCCTCTTTGGCATTGGGCACCAATTTTAGCGGCAACTGGCAAAAGTTAAACTTTAGCAGCAGCAATTTCTTTTCTACAGCTTATTACCCTGGCATACGCCGGGGTGTACTCCAGCTAAATGAGCGGATTAGCCATTACTTTGGAAAACACAATACTTGGCTAGGTTTTAGCCTCTACAGTTTTGATCCTGCTTATCAAAAAAATGTGTTTTTTTTCCAACGAAACTATTCGTTACAGCGTATGGAGGCAGGTTGGGCAATTCCAATTAAGATAAATTTAAATTTAACCCTTACCGCTTCACGCGATCAGGAAAAAGCAGACTACAACATTTTGCAGGCAGAAGGCGACAAGTTAACAGCATACCGCTTAAATGAATCCATCAACTGGCACAGCACTGATTTTAAACAGAATATTTTTTTCTCCATGGATAATGGTTTTGGACAGAATATGAATGGAAAAACCGAACTTCAGCTCCGCTTAAATGCCACATGGTCTAACAGCTGGATGAACCTCAATACCTATTTGCAAAAAGGAAGTTTTTTACTTGCAGAATCTTATAACAGTGGGCTAAATAAGCAAAGAATCTACCGATTTAGTATCAGTCCTTCTTTTCATCAGTATTTCTGGAACAAAAAAATACGTGCAGAAGCAGGTTTAATCTTTTATCGCGAAGCATTGTTTGGCAACAATACTACTTATACTGTTAAAGCAGATTATAAAATCACCCCTAAAGCAACTTTCTATATTAGTTCTTACGTATATCAGTATAGAACTAGCTTTGCGAATTCGTCATTCAGAAGCCTACAGGCCGGTATAACACAAAAATTACCGGATCCCAGACAGCACATTTCAGGAAAAAAAGGAAATATTGCCATCTTAATTTATAAAGACAACAACCTGAACGGTGTTTTCGATGCAGGCGACGAACCTGCAAACTCAGGTACTATATTGGTCAACAAAATTATTTTCATTGTCCCAGCTAATGGAACTATCCAATACAATAAAGTACCTTATGGTGATTATAGTTTAAATATGCCCTTACAAAACGGGTATCAGATCATGCCGACGCATATCATTATCGACCAGAAGACCATGAAAATTAATGTTCCAATGCAGAAAAGCGGGAATGTAACAGGCCGAATTGTTATCAATTTCAACGAAAACAAAAGTCTGCAGATCAACCCGTCGCTGGCAGGGATCAGCCTTTTAATAAAGGGTAAAGACGGAATGATCAGAGCTGTTAAAACTGGCGAGGATGGAGATTATTCTGTCTATCTCCCAGAAGGCACTTATCAGGCCTACCCAGATGTAATGCGTCTGCCAGAGCATATTTACTTTGATGGTGAACCGGTGCAGATTACCGTAAAATCAGCAATAGCCACGACGGTACCAAACATAACCTTAAAGGTAAAGGAAAAAAAGATTGAGGTCAAGCACTTTAAAAGTTAGGCAATCAAAAAATAAGGAAACAGCACTTATGGATATCTGAAATATTAGAAATTATCCTGAAATGACTCGTATGAACTGGAATCATTGGCTTGGATTGTTTATAACCGGTTCAAACATATGAAAAAACGCCCACCAGGTTAAAATATAGACATGCAGTTTGAATCTTTTGTTGAAAAGATGCTAACGCCTTGGTGGTCATCACCTCTATACAAAGACGGTTCTTGCCGAAAACGGCGAAAAAATATTGTTCGCATATTTCAGGATACTAAGGAAACTTTGATATCTTATTTTAATATTGAAAGCCCGCCGGGTACTCTTCAATATACTCTTCCCAAAGCAGTAAACGGGTTACACCAGTCCGGCTAAGTTCTTTATTGAAGTATTCAACAAGGCTGTTAAAGTGGACTTTACGGGGGGCAGCATCCTACGGTAGAACTGGCTTAATCAAGCTAAAAACTCTTCCAACTGCTCATCTGATCGTTTCAACAAATCACTAAAATCGATTCCTGTCTGCACGAACTTACCAAGGTAGAGGGCAATTGTTTTCCTGGTAATCTTCACTTCCTTTTCTATCGCCCGCTGTGAAGCACCCCGGTCAAGGAATAAAAGTATCTGTCTTATCTTATGCATACTAAGTAGCTTATTTGCCATTCTACATTGGGTTTGGTTACAACCCAAACTTATAGTACTGCAAGGCTAACTTTTAATTTCAACAAGAGATAAATCGAAAGGCTATACAGCAAATATAACATACTATCAATTGAATGTTTTAGGTTCTCGGACAACGGTGAATGAATAATCCGTATTTTCTCTGCCTCACGAGTAAGCAAAAAATCCTTAACTGTAGTCCAGTTAACACTTGGATATCTGCCATTATCATATTTTTGAAAAACGATCCTCTTTCCCCGGGATTTTCACTCCATCATCAAAAAATATGATAACAACCATTTTGTTATGGGCGCGGCGAAATAGAACTTGTTTTTGAACATTCTAAAGCGTACAGTTTCTAAGCAATATATTGGCCTATGAATCTATTGCCATTTTTTGATGATATGAAATTTAAAGCTTATTAAAAAAAACCTGCTTAACAACATCCGAAGAGAAAGCATTTTTAGGAATTGAGATGAATGTCTCACCAATAGTGGTTCTTTAATCTTCAAATCAGTTTAACTAATCTAAAGATTATTTAAAAGTTTTTTATTTCGGCAAAGTCCTTAGTAAAGAAAGGCATACTGCCCCAGTAATCGCAGGCTAGATTTATTGTTAAAAAACATTATATCCTTACAATAACTTAAATTTTGTCAAAAGACGGACTTTTGATTTACAATTATATTTATCATTTAATCATTATCAGAAGCTAAAAATTGAATTTGATTAATGGAATGAGTTTATGATAATATAGGAAAAAAGCGGAGTTCAGCAAAACAATAGTAAGTGATTCTGCTAACTATAATATATTAAGTCTACCGCTGAAAATTATTACATAATCAGGGTTATTTATTTTGGAAATTCAATTCCAAAGTTCCTACCATATGAACTGATAAAACTTAATATATCCAAAATAGCTCAACGTAAGGAATGCTGAGTCTATTAATCCATGAACAATTATATTGATCCAGATATTATGATATTTTAGGTATAAAAATGAGAAAAAAATCCCAAAGATAAAAGTCATGATTAATCCAGCAATTCCTTGATATAAATGAGGTAAGCAAAACATTAATGACGATAGTAAAACTATCCACCCCTTTTTTTTACCGAACATATTTTTCAGCTGAGCAAAAGCAAAAGCCCTAAATAACAATTCCTCCCCTAATGCAGCACTGATCCAAATGCTGCCCAACCATTTTAAATATCTGGAAGCATCACCTTGAATATGCGCAAAGCTTGAATAATCTGCGGTCTCATTGCAAAGCCAGTTAACTATGGGTTGCACAATAAAATCCACACCTAACTCTAATGTTAGATAAGAGATTAATATAATTTTCGCACTGCGGAAATTAAGTGGCTTAAAATTTAATTCTTTTAAGCTTCCATCTTGAAAATAAGTAGCAATTAATATATATAGTATAATTAAACAGAAAGTATAAGGAAATTTAGTTAAGGGATTGTAGATCAATAAAAATGCAACGGCCAGAACAATAAAAGAGATCCATTTATTCTTAAGTATCGGCTTCATATAGATAGTTTTAAAAGTATAGAGATTCCGGCAAGATAGCATAAAAACCAATACATACATGGTTAGCATATATAAATCTCCTTATATTTGCCGATGACAACTTATTTTAAATTATTGTGTATGAAATTTTTACTTTTTCGCCTCATTCTGTTATGTCCTTTCATTTATTCCACATCTGGTAAGGCTTGCTCCGCGTTTTTACTTACAGGTAAAAATCACAATATAATTGGCTTTAACGAAAACTGGAAAACCATGCCAGGAATGATCATTGTGAACAAGCGGGAGGTTGTCAAAAGAAATATAAGCTGGCAAGACCTAACGACGGATCAGCAGCAACACACTCAGCAATGGAGTTCAAAATTCGGTTCTGTCACTTTTAATCTTTTGGGATATGATTTCCCTTGCTATGGCGTGAATGAAAAAGGTCTCTTTTTAGTTGAATTGTATCTTGAGGAAAGCAGTAAAGTCTATAACCCAAAACAGCCTAATATGTTTTGGGCACAGTGGATTCAGTATCAATTGGACAATTATAAATCTGTAAAAGAAGTTGTTGAACATCTGAATGATGGACCAAATATAGATTGGTGGCCGAATGCAGCAGGAAGTCACTTCTTCCTAATTGATGCAAAAGGAAATTTTGCGACAATAGCTTTGCTAAACGGTAAGTATACTGTTCTAACGAATAAAGAAATGCCAATGCCGCTGCTATGCAACAACCAATATCGCCAGGATCTTGATATTGCGAAAAAGTTTGACTTTCTAGGAGGAAGTCAAAAGTTTGATTTTGATCAAAGTAAAAACTGGGGAGATCGCTATACGCGCGCTTACTATATGCTTCACAATTATAAATACGATAAAAAACCTGTTGATTATGCATGGAATATTCTAAACTCGATACATCCCGGTGAATGGCAGTCTGTTATCGACACCAAAACAATGAGTCTCTATTTCAGGTCTGACCTAAAAAAAGAAATTAAAACTATTGACATTACAAAGTTAAATTTCGCTAAAAATGCATCGGTGAAATACTTAGATATTCACACCGATCAAACAGGCGTCGTAAATGATGATTTCTGTAATCTTACTATTACAAAAAACAATGAATATGTCGAACAAGGATTTCCTATCGGGTATGATAATAAGGAATTCGGAAGTTCCAATGTTTTCAAAAAGTTGAAAGAAAATATCGTAAAATTCGTTCAGGGTATTCTGCCGGAATCGTAATTTTTAAACCAAACAATTACTTATGATTTGATCCAGTTATTTAACGGCCAGCGAAGATATTCTTTGCTAGCTTTGTAGAATGTCACTAACTCAATGGCATTCTAAAGCATTCCTCTTTTGTTTTATCGGATTAACATTATGGTTTGATTATCATGAACCTTAATCTATCTTGAAGATAATTTTCTCATCTCTAATTTGAAAGGGTTTTATTGCTAATAGAGTCGGCACTATCCTATTCGTACTTTCCGTTGTTTCTTTAAAATCTTGATTCTTAAGGTTTAATTCTCATGTCTTTTTAAAAGCCCACGAAGACAAAGACAAAAATATTCCAAAAAATGAAGCTTATATTATAGTTTCTATCTTAACAATATTGTAAAAGTTTTTTTTGATTATTTTTGATATATGAACGTTAAGACTTCCCTTCCTCTCCAGCCCCATAAGTTCATCTGATATGTAAGCGGCAACGACATCATCGTAGTTATTCACTTGCTCAAAATTTCATATTTTTTTCATTAAAACATTTAGGTAAATCTTATAAAAAAATCATATCTGCTGTTACATATAGCAGTCATACTCGCTGGTTTCACAGGAGTATTCGGCAAATTAATATCTCTAAATGAGGGACTTTTAGTCTGGTACAGAGTTTTTTTCTCTTCAATTCTTCTTCTTTTTTTAGTAAATATTTTCTCAAGAGGAAATAGAATAAATCTCAAGCAAAAAATTGATATTGGCAAAATTGGCTTATTGATTACAACCCACTCGGTGTTTTTTTATGCAAGTATTCGATATTCCAGTATTCTGTAGGAGTCATATGTTATTGTCTTACAAGTTTATTTACGGCTTTACTCGAGCCACTGATTAATAAAAAGAAATTTTCGGTTGGTCAATTACTTTTAAGTTTATTGACGCTTATTGGGATCAGTCTAATATTCCATCTTGATTCCTCTTTTCAGTTTGGAATTATTTTAGGCGCAATATCTTCGATTTTCGCCGCACTTTACACAGTTTTCAATGAACGTCTGGTAAATGGTTATGATAGCATGATTATAAACTATTATCAGATGATAGGAGGCACGATTGGTTTGGGAATCATATTACCTATATATCTTCACTATGTTCCGGCGACAAATGTAATTCCCAATAGGGGTGATTTTTGCTATTTAGTTTTGCTTGCTTCATTTTGTACTGTTGTATTATATGTGCTCTTTGCTGAATCTTTAAAACGAATTTCGGCTTTTACAATCAACCTAAGCTTTAATCTAGAGCCTCTCTATGCCATAATACTAGCTTCTTATTTTTCAATAAGGGAAAACAAGTTAGCTTCGGATTTTAAATAGGATGTGGTTTTGTGTTAATTTCTATGGTACTGCAGAGCATAATCGCTTCAAAGCAAAAACAGTTGGCAAAAAAATATTTTTTTTGTTCCGACTGAAATTCAGTTGGAACTTTATCATTTAAAGGTGAGGTTTAGGTCGACGAGAATACCTTTAAGTTGCTGTCTCACAAAACAATGAAAGCAATCTATACCCTTATCGGTGTTGTCTTAGGAGCAGTACTTACATGGCTGAAAACTTATTGGACAAAAAAGGATAAGCTCAAAAAAATGCAAAATACTTGGCAATAAGGGTAATCCTTAAATCAATACTTACAAGTCTGTATTGATATGGTTAAAGATGACGGATTGTATAATGGACAAAGAACTAATGACGGATGTTTTAACCCGCAGATAAAAACTCCTAGTGTGCCAGTTTATCCAAACGATGTTGATTGGAAAAGTATTGATGATGACTTAATGTTTCAACTGCTCTGGTTCCCGTCCCAAATAGTGATGGGAACCAGAATATCAAATTTGCTTGGGAAATTACTGGCCCACCTGATGATGAAGAATGGTTCAATTAAAGATATTTTATTATACCCAGTTTGGTTTGATAGCTTATAAGTTGTCCGAGGATTGATTAAAAGCGTATGGAGTAAAATTGAAAGCATTTGATCATTGGGATCCTATTCAATATTTGAAAATAGGGTTAGAAGCTGCATCCGATCGGCGACATTTAGAAAAAGAGGCACATGAGAAAATAATTAAAGCATTTAGTATAATTGATAATAAAGGAACAATTTAAGTCTTAATTAAGGACAAAATCCCAATATCAAACAAAATAAATTCCGTGGGTTAGGCAACATAAGTTTAACCAGGTTAAGGAACCAGCGAGCTGCAGCTCCTCGATATAGGCGATACTAAAATACTCAGGCTTGAGCCGTAACAGAACCAAGCGGCTTCAAAATCCACACTGGCGACATTTAAAAACAACAAATTATAAAAAGATGGACAAAACAAAGAGCTACTCGAAAAAGCAGAGCAAGCACTTGAATTACTTTTGAAGGTATGTCAAAATTATTAATGAATATGAAAAATAGAGGGCAGAGAGTTTATGCATTAAAAAAAATGACAACTCAACTTAACACTGAATCGATTGAAATGGTAAAGAATAAAGCAATTCTGAATCAAGACTATGAATTTTGTGAAGCCATAAAAATCTTCCGAAGAAAAAGGCTAGAGCAAAAAAAGTAAAATCTTAAATAACAATATTTGCTTACGATAGCTTACTTCAAAACAAAAATGTCAATAAACGAAGCTTTTGAACTAAACAATTTGCCTACCTATCTGTTCACCATAAGTATTATCTAGATTTTAGAAATGAAGTGTACTGTCTTTATTGCCTTATGTCTATGCACGGCGCTTACAGCAACTGCGCAAACATTACCTGTACGGATTGGGCAGCATGCATTTACCATTCAATGGATCAGCTTTAATAAGGCTAAGCCAGGTATGGTAATGATCAAACTCATAGGGAAAGATGAATACAGTATAGAGGGTGAGCAGCGGGATAAACTTAGAGGTGATTATGTAACGATCAAGGGCACGGCTTTGGCCAGGGGGCGCGAACTTAGATTTAACGGTAAGATTTTATCTCGGGTATCTTACATCAATAAAGGACAACCTTGCGAAAGCACTGGGCTGGTAATATTCAAAGCCTCCGGTAAACGTAAATACTGGCGCTTACAATCTATGTTGAATTGCGATGGTGAATCCACCGATTATATAGACATCTTCTTTTAAGTAATTCCTGTCCTGTAAATAAACTTTGCTTACCATAGTTAATTCAAGTATTGACATATGTATTTGGTTTAAGTGATGGATTACTTGACGATAGCCCTTTATATAATTTTTAAATCATTAAAGCTAACTGTTTACCATGGCCTCGGTAATTACTAGAGATGACTGGCGCATTTTAAATATGCCGTTAGTGTACGAAACGGTTTGGTTGAATGAAAGTTTCAATGCCAGTGATTGTAAAGCACTGCTTCAGGGCTATCTGCCGAAAGGTACGGACGATAGGTGGTTCATGTATAGCGTGGATGACTGGATTTACTTACATAGAAGCTGGACCGGCCACTGCATATTCCGGGTACAGATTGAAATAATTGAACAGGGTTGCATGTTAACCCAACTGCACATCAACAGAGATAGCAGCCAATACCGATCAACTAACTCAGAAGCCGACAAAAGCGAAGTAAAATCCGTATTAAAGCATCTGATCATCCAAAATACACTTAATAAAAATAGTTAGATAGCATAAAGATAAAAGTAATTTGAAGCATCAAATTGCATATATCACTAACAGTGGTTCTTCCCTACTTTTGGTGGTAATTATGATAACTGAAGGCTAATGTTCGTTAGAAATTAATGAACCTTGCGAACCTAATTTTCTCTTCTGCTGATGTATTTAAGATTATTTCGGTAGACGATCAGACTGATCAGATAAATATATACGTTCAAAGCCGGCAGAAAATATGCTTATGTCCGAATTGCTGTGAGCCGTCCACCAAATTATATAGTTATTACACACGGAAATTTAATGATTTGCCCACCTT